>Ga0307514_10000178_pt1 | contig 180150 bp, 151 predicted proteins | sample 16_EM_MG_FD_203088 | JGI IMG/M metagenome (GOLD analysis project Ga0307514, IMG submission 203088) | Populus trichocarpa ectomycorrhiza microbial communities from riparian zone in the Pacific Northwest, United States - 16_EM | ecosystem: Host-associated > Plants > Roots > Unclassified...
TGTTGACGCTCTGTTGACGCTCTGTTGACGCTCTGTTGACGCTCTGTTGACGCTCTGTTGACGCTCTGTTGACGCTCTGTTGACGCTCTGTTGATGCTCTGTTGACGCTCTGTTGACGCTCTGTTGAGGCCCTGTGGACGCTTATTTCCAGCACATTGCAGCAATGTTGTTGCAAGCATTGTTCCCCCTGAAAGGCAGCCAATAGTTTGATTATTGATCAATGTGGTCGGACAGCCCTGAGGTTATGCAATATTCAAAGCCATAAATGATTCATGCTCCGTCAATGCTCATTATTAGGATGGGGCGATGAGCATATTGATTGACATTTTAGCTTTAATGCTGCCCAATCCATGTACTTTGGAAGGGTGTGACAATTCCACCCTGTGATTGCCAAATGCGTTTGACTAAAAATTGTTGATGCTCCGTTGACGCTCACATTAAACACATCCAAACTGTCATGGTACTTTCAGTAATTGTATGCTACAAGTTCTATAGTCATAATTGACAGCCAGTATAGCATTTCTCTGTACTGTCATTTCCATCCAGAAGCGTTGGACCCTCTCAATTCCAGATCGTCCACTATCCACAATATCTGAGTGATGGATGATATGGCCCAATCACATTCCTGCGCTTTCATCCAGCTATTTACAGCATGTAGATCATTGCACTAGTTTTTGCATAACATAGCCTGACTTTTATCATCATTCCATATCCAGCTCCTACTTGTCGATTTCAATGACATACTATAAGATATTCTCAAATTCTACACCAAGGGAACCAGCTCCGTGCAGAGAGTTAAGCAGTTGAATACATGCATAGATGCTAGATGACAGTTGTCATGCTGACAGATTGGTATTGAGCGCTGACCACTTCTTCTATGACTTGAATGACATCGCTGACTTAAATTTTGTTACTACATTTTGTCACTCATTTGATTTTTGCTTTTTCACTTAACAGTAATTGGCCAAACAATATTGGGTTCATTTGTCATTGTATAGCCTCATTTGAAGTCTAGTACATTCACATTGTGCATATTACCCTTCCACATCCACAGATGAATTATCATGTCTCACAATTTGGTCACTGACATCAAGAAACAGCTGACACCTAGCACAATGGGTACAAAAATTACTTTTCTACTAGATACGATGTCGAATATAACAATATGTCTATCATTTCCTCCGATGATGCTCGAGCCGTCACCATCGCTTCATACAACTCTGCTTGCTATTTGGCAATCAGCTCAGAATGCAATATGCAAGGGTAAGAGCTCACAGGTTCAACAGGCGTTGGTATCTGACTTAGTGATGAAGCCAGCTTCGTGTCGGGTGAAAGAGCCAATATCCATTTGAATGTATGTGGCTTCCCTGAACAGAGCCGCATATGACCAGTGCATGGTCAAGCAGTCCCTTGCGACATTTGCGATTTTCTTTTCACGATATGAAGTGAAACCATCAGCTCTCAAAATGTTGTCAAAGTAGGAGCGGCGTCTACTTCTTCTATTTCCAGATGAATAACCACCAGAATCTTCGATTCGGTTGTTCTGTACTTTGTTTCTCTTTGACAGAAGTAGTTGCTGGCATTACTCCATCCGAGCTGTGTTAATTCGTCATGCTGCTTCCATGTCTGCCACAATCGCTCCATGTGCTGTTGTACTGTTTTGGATATTGTGCCTACCACCCAGCTGGGATTGTCATATGCACTCAGCTTGCCAGGCTCTGAATCCTCATCATCCTCATCATCCCCATCTTAACCAGTGTCAGAACTTGTAAGTTCGCTCAGACTATCTCCAATAGCTATCATCATCTCCTGAAGCGTTTTTTCAGGCTCTCTGGTTGTCAATCCCGCATTTTCAGCATTTCTTATTACTTCCTGCTCCTGCTTAATCGCTGTCTCTGCATCTTTAACTCACTCTCTTGCCACACTGGTTTCTCTCTCAATATAATCCTCAATCAATTTCTCTTTTTCTTCATTGCAGAGAAAATGTGTTTCTCTACTTTTCAACACCGCAAGCTTCTTCTCGGATCACAATCTGTGCAAAACACCATGGGCTCGGACTCCGTTCACTTCCAAGCCCCTCCTGCGTTCCTTTGTTTGATGATGTCGTTGGGTGGAACACTTCGTCGATTTGCCTTATTTCCCTACTGGATGTGGCTATACGTTATCTGCTGGAGCATTGACCGTTGTAGTTTGTGTTGACTATATTCTTGTGCGGGATGTTGCATGTTGCAAGCTATCGATGATATGGAGGCAAGCTGCATCTATTATGTCAAGGTTGGTACATTTGATCTGCTCGAACAAAGCAAAGTATGCATTTTGATCGTCACTAAAATCATAATAGTAATGCTAACTGTACAACATAACATGATTTTCATCCCCAGTTTCATGTAAGATCCCTGTGATATCTTTAGAGAAACATCACCAGACATCCTTCCCCTACAAGAATTGCCTGTTAATTACTGACGATCAATTGATTTTGGCTTCCGACAACCTCTATGTAGCCAGGTAAACAAACAACCATCATCGGACTAACTTACTTCATATCATGGGACGGTGTAAAACCCCTGCAACCAGCAGCCATACGTAGCAGGATTCATGATGAGTAGAACGTGCAAGTTGGCTGTTACATATTCCATTTTGACTTAAAGCTAACTATATATTCCTCAGGACTTCCCACTTCTTGTCTCTATAATCTTCTGCTTCTATTCCACAACAGCAATTCATGGCCACTGGAACACCTCAGCCTGTTGAAAGTGAATCCGAAACGAGCAGATCGACACATGCTTCATCCAATGGGGCGCTCGCAGGCACACAGTAACAATGCACACACTGGTTAGTACACCGCAAAGCTTCCAATACAGCCACCGAAACTATAACTCAGCGTGCACATTTAAAGTTTCACTCAATATACAATCGCAAGAAGAATAAGAAGCAGCATGTGATTGGATGTGAGTAAATTCATATCTTGGTAGTCAGCCAGCAACTACCCATCAAATATACAGTGGGTGTACATAGAGAGTTACGTGACCAATGTATAGGTGCCCATCAGGGGAAACCTCTATAGTCGATCAAGGCAGTTGTCCACAAAGTCTGTGAATGTGAACATTGTGATAATGTCAGCTCTGGTATTTTTGTGGATGAATTTTGTGATAAGCATCGCCAAGAGTGGACCAAACATGCATTAATCAACTTAGAGGAGGCTACAGCAACCTATATGGTTGAGGTAATGGCTGAATCTCATTGTTAGAGGCAGCAACTATTATCTTGTAAGTATTCATCATGTCTGCTAGTATGCCAATACAAGCAGGTCGGGTCCAGCTAGAACACTCCGACATGAGCCTGGCCTTGAATATGACCAAAATAGTCAAAAAAGGGTATTCGCGTGCCTCAAATGAGGAAACGCAATACCTGATCAACAATCCTCCCACCAAAGTCTGAGAAGAGAAAAAATAAGGAGTTGAATTTCTGGGGCGTATATAGGTGAAGATTGTAATAGAAACCCACCAGGCTATGCTTTGTCATAACCACATGAACAGGTGCCTTCTTTGTCAATGTGGCACCCCAAAGGATTCACAGGCAAGCTGGAGGCGCAAAGGAGCGGGTGCACCTCTGCTTGACTAACACAGACAGTGCACAACAGACCCAATGCCATCTCTGCCTGGAACGCCATCTGCGCCACTGGCTGATCGTTCCCAAATCGATAATTTGCCGCCCAGATATGTTTTTTCACCTGATCTTCTTCTCAGCACTCAATTTTTCAATCTTAATGGATATGACCAGGATAGCCACCATAATACAGATTATAATCCAGATATGCTAACTGATGAAGCAACATCCAGTGCTTAGTACACTATCTGCTGTGTGGTAATGCAGCGAACATTTATTCTGAAGACGCCAGCAGCCTGTTGAACGAACTTGCCACTGAGGAGGAACATTGATACAAGGGAAAGGGATTGTTGAGTGAATTATTATCTACAATTTGCGAATACTGTTAAGTATATTTTAAAAGATATCATGATATGGATTATCAAAGCCGAATGTAGTGATCAAAGAGAATATCAATGGAAATGATAGAAAGGCTGCCAAAACAATGTCAATGATGCATTATACGAAATTTGCTGATTCCATATTGCGGATAACTCCGTGGCAAAATGAGCGTCAAGGAAGTGTCAACAATTTTATGTCTTGTGTGTCAGGTGATGAAAGATTGATTTGTTAGTAGTTATACATATTCGAAGTATTGGCTGCCTTCATTCGCAAAAATGATAGCGATACATTCCCTACTGTATTCTAAAAATGAGTATAACCAGAGCGTCAATGATTTGTGGTCTTGCATCCTGGGTAATCTGACAGGTGATAGATTGGATACAGTAAGAAAGATATTATAGGTTGCCTTTATTGGCAAAAGAGATAGCAATACCCTCCTTGCACCATCTTTAAAATAAGTGGCAATGGAGACTCAACAACTTTTGGTCTTGCATCTTTCGTAATCTGAGTGACGCTGGATTATAAACATCAATATCCATGGAGTTGGCTGCCTATATAGGCAGATAACAAGGGGATTATCCTGCGACAGCCTCCAGGACAGTAATAACTTATTTCATTCATAATGCTATCACTAACTGTTTATGAGCCTTTTACTATACAAAAACAGTCAAAACAATGTATATAAACAATATTAGCTGCATTGTGCTGAGATTAACCATGATGCAAAACCACCAATCGTTGATGCTCTATTGACGCTCATTCTCAAGATGGTACAAGGAGTATTTCCCATTTTCTTTTTCCTGTATAAGCAGGCAATAAGTTGTTTATGGGTGGCTGTAACCTATCACCCGTCAGATTACCCAAAATACACAACCATCAGTCGTTAACAGTCCCTTCATGCTGATTTTCATGATAGGTAAGGTGCGAATGTCCAGATGTTGCAATCATTAAGGTGGCCAATATCGCTAAATCCGACAGCAATGTAACAAAGTCAATATTTTGCAATTAGCCCGTAGCATATCTGAATGGGACGATGAATAGTAATACCCAAAACACAGAACTGGAGATTGGAATGGACAGGTACAATCAAGCTCGGCAGAATGCGCAGGTTGATGTGTACAGGTCCTAGTTTGACCAGCTGAAAAGCAGCAGGTCAGATTTTCAGATGTGTCTGGAACTGACCTGACCTGATTTGGCGGTCCAAACCAGGCCTGCTGGTATGTTACCCGGACCCATTGCTAACACTAACTGTGTCTGCCACCAATCTGAAGAATTGGATCAATTTGGAATTCAGCAACTTGCCATGACTGATTAAGACTGTCTAACAACCAAATGACTTTCTTGCCCCACCCAATTGGGACTATGTGACAACCCAATAACCATCCATTGAGACTTGGGGATAGTCATATCAATCAACCCTGTTTGCACTGTAAATACCATTGGAATCAGCTTGTCTCCAGAGAGTGCCCAGAAGGTTCATTCTCTGGTAGCCCAGTGGATCCCCAGAATCCAACCTGCAATGTAAAATCATGGATAGTATTTGAGACAACCATCATTGTATGCCATCATATGGGCTTCAATCTGGATTTGTAACATGGCAATTGGTCATTACACCCCTCAACAATTGGAATTGGCTGTCCAACTGAAACGAGATTGTGATAACTTCTCAATGGTATTGCGGAATTGTAATGTGTAGTCACGGTACTAAATTCCATGGAAATTGTACTTCCAACTCAAAGCTGCCATACAATCTGTGACTTCAGTATTATGACCATTGCACTTTCATCGACCAATAATACCGGTAATCTCATTTGATTCCCAAATCTAAGTGACTACATAAAGAATTGTCAACCTGCCCAATCTGCTGTGGTGATGTCATTACAGATTCTGTAACATGGATGGCAGCATTGTGTTGGATAGAATGTGCCACAGGCGGGGTCAGGCATAGGTGATATTGGTAACAAATATTGTGACATCGCAATCAAGACAGAAGTCCCTGAGATTTGATTTGAGGAAATCAGGACAAGACTGATGTTGGAGCTGTTTGAAAGTTGTAACTTGCATTGCTATACAAGAGAACGAGTAACAAGAGAAGAAGAGGAAATCCTCCACCACCAACAACCTCTCTGTATATACAGTTTGTCTACCACCCTAGAATCATACCTCATGCAGCAATGTACGATTCAAATTGCTTTCCATGTTGTTACACACCGCCAACTTAACTCTTCTCAACACAACCACGCCACCTCACCCAACATTGCAACACCTCAGACCACTTCCTTATCATAACAAACTATACTCCTACCCTCTTGCCACGTTTCTGCACCACCACCGCAACGACAAACATCTCCGCCTTTCCGTTACACCACTTCCTTCGCTGCCCCCCGAAACCAATGCTTTGTACTCCTCATATCATCACTCGCCAGCTGCACCACAACAGGATCCCCCCATTAGGTACGAGAACTTCCTGAGGTCCAGGTGACATGGGATAAAATTAATCAAATTCCCCCACCATTTCCAGGCCATCCACAAACTTCGAGGGTTCTCAAGTTAATGAATTATAGCCAGTTCAGCATATAGTGTACTGTAACTGACTCTGGTATATTCAACTATTCTCAACATTCACAACCTGATACTCCTCCTCACTGTCAACTTCCACCGCTGGGGGAGGACTAACCCGCTGTTCTGCTGAAGGGTCGTTGATGGCAGTATCTAAAAGCAAAACAGGTTGGACTTGGTGAAGTGGGATTGACGCAGGGAACTCGAATTCATAAGAGCACAGGGATACTTGACGGAGAACTTTAACAGGTCCCAAATGTTTGGAATCCAACTTCCACTTGGGTCTCGTAGTTCAGATATGTCGGCCTTCCAACCATGCCTGTCAAGCCTCCTGAACATTCAGTGCAGGAATTTTTCCATGATTCGCCTCCGCTTCTTGAACTGCTTGGCTTTGCGGCATCTCTACTTGGTAGTACTCTTGAGCATATTCAATTGTTGCCTGAATCTGATCAGCATCCAAATGTGGATGGTCCTGTTCTTCTTTCAGTTCTCTCACAAATGACATTCGAGGGTCCCTCCCATGAACAGCAAAAAATGGAGTACACATTGTTGATTCAGATGTCCCATTATTGATTGCAAACTCAGCCAAAAGAAGCCACTTTACCCAATCATCTTGCAGATGATTAATGAATACCCAAAGACACTGCTCCAGACAGTCATTCATTCTGTCCATCTGACCATCCATTTGCAGATCAAAAGCTGTTGGCATCCTACGGTCAATCCCCAAGCGGTTACATATCTATTTCCAAAAGACAGAAGCAAATTGAGGTCCGCAATCTGAAACAATTGTCAATGGGAGTCCATGGAAGCATACAATCTCTTGCAAAGACACCTCGGCCAATCCCAACACATCTATAGTGGCATGGACAGGGATAAAATGTCACATCTTCAAAAGCCTGTCCACTGCTAGTCAAATTCAATCAAACTTTTCACACTCCAGTAATCTTACAATGAAGTCCATTGAAATATCTTCTGCTGGCCAATCGGGGACTGGTAAATGTCAAAGGACTCAAAACATACAATCATGTGAACTATGACTCAGTTGGCAACTATGGTGCTTTCATTCAAACTGATCAACATCCTGCCGCATCTGTGGGCAAAAATGCAGACACTTTACAAGGTCAGAAGTGTTTGCTTGTCCCAGATCTGCTGCTAACGCTGTATCATGATATTCCAGTGTTATTTGTAACCCTAGGGGGTCAATCTCCTGTACGCACCAGTTCCTTCTAAATTGTATCTTCCCATCTTCCTCCAAGCGTTTGACAATTGAAATTTCTTTCAATCCAGCATTTATTCAAATTACTTCCAGTTTCTTCCCTGCTTGCAGATCAGTCACATATTCTTCTCCCATGTGGTCAGGAATGCAAGAACGGCCCTACGTGGGCATGCTAACCACCAGACAACCAAATTGTTCCTGTAGGTTCTACAGCTTTAAAACAAGCTGTTCCATATTTTTTCATCTCTCATCCCCCCTTTCAGAAAGGTCTCCTGGCCTTCTCATCACAGCATCAGCCTTTCCAATGCATTTTCCTGCCCTACAAATTAATTGATTGTCAATTTGGGTTGAAAACTTTGACCAATGTGTCTGTCTTTGATTCAGAAGCATTTCTGTCATGAAATACTGAAGGTTTTTATGGTCTGTTAACAATTGAAGGGGGTGTGTGGCCCCTTCACATTCGGGTCTCCATTCTTCAAGTGCCTTAATTATTACCATAGGATGATGATAATATATATCATAATTGCATTTGGCAGGTGTATGTTTCTTCAAATAATACGCCACATAATGTAATACCCCCTCATCATCATACTGGGAAAATGCTCTGGCTGATACATACTCGGTACCATCTGCTTCAATAAACAGATGTCTTTTATGATTGAAATGCCGGAGAATTGGTGCAATTGCAACAGCGGTTGCCATTGTTTCAAAGGCGAACTGTTGCTCTTCCAGCCATACAAATGGATTATCCATCGCAGTTAGCCTTGTTAATAGTTCCACTTCGTTGGAATACTTAGAAATTAAGCAGTGAAAGTCGTTGCAAAATCTGACAAATTAGTGTACTTCAAATAGCTTATTCAATCTGTGATTCTTTCTTTTCCTCTCACATGTCCAATGTCTCACCGTCTTGATCTTATCCATATTGATCGAAATTCCATTAGTTGATATGATCAATCTGAAATACCAAAAGGTTTTCTTATGGAATTCGCATTTCTCTAGTTTCAAATATTGCCCAGCATTCTGAACACTTTGGATAATCCACTTAACATGTTCCTTGTGTTCCTCCTCCAAGTTGCAATTCATCAGTATGTCACCCACATAAGCTGACGCAAATTCGTCCAAAGCCTCCCTGTTTGTATTATTGATATATCCCTGGAAATCTGCGGGAGCATATGTTGTTCCGAATTGCATAACAGTGGGTTCATATAAACCATACATGGTTCAACAGGCCAGCTTATGGTGATCCCCCTCTTTCACTCATATCAGGTTTTAGGCCCCACAGACCATGTGCCTTGTTCTTTTCTTAGCTCCTTGAAGAAAAGATACAGTCTCCCGTATATGTGGCGATCTATATCGCTTTTTAATGGTCTTACTCTGTATATCGCAAAGTCAATGCAGAACTGTAACCCCCCATCTCCCGGTTGTGCAAATGAAACTGGTGCTGCAAAAGGTGACAATGGTTCATGTATAAAACCCTGTGACATATTATCAACCTGCCAGTCATTAAGTACCACCAATTCTGCCCTTGACATCGAATAGAGAGGGCCCCATGGTGGTGTCTTGGTTTGTTTCAACCGTACCTCATGATCAATTCCTGGTCCATGGGGTGGGAGGTGCTCTGCCAATACCTTATTAAATAATAGTAGAAACTCATGATACTGTTTTGGAAAAATCTCCTCCAGGGGTCATTCCTCAAGGTCCTTTGCCTAAATGGCCCTAATCATATAATATACTGAGGCTTTAAAGAACCGTAAGTCATCCCTTGTTTGCTGTTCGTAAGCACGACACTCCATTGTGCATCAACATATTGCTCCGAAATGCCCTTTGTGGTCATATCTGTGATTCAAATAGATCGTTTTTAACTGGATAGACTGGTTCCGGGGGTTCTTCTGTAACTCCTCTGATTGTGAGTAGCTCATCATGGCAATCTGTCATACTATACTGTGAGCCAAACGTAACCATATTTGACACAAAACATACAGCCACGTCATGTACTCGTATCCAGGAAGTTCCAATGTCACTCGGATAATAGTCTAACTTCGTAACAAACATTGGTAGTTGTTCCTTATGATCCCATATTGCCATGCCGACCTTGGCCATATGCATAATGTCCCCTCATTTGATATGTATCACATCGATGGCCTCGATATGTCTTCTCTCTTTTCAGTTTTGGAGTGCTATTTGATGATCGTGAGTAAAATCTTGATCCATAAACTCAATACCTGTAACCCTGCAGTCAATCAGTACATGTGTGGGTATTTCTTGATTATTCATCTTCAATGTGCAGGTTATAACTAAATGTTTCCCTTCCACTGTTCCTTCCAATACCTCCACCTTGCTAAGTGAAAGACACGAAATTCCAAAAGATTTTGAAGCATTTGAAACAAGGGTTTGCCCATCAGCCAATAAGCCATCTTGCTTTGATTCACTTAATCTTTTCCCGATTCCTTGGAACTTGTCCCAGTTCCTACCTCTTCAAAAGCCACTCCAGCCACCTCCAACATCTAAATCTTCTTCCTTCCTGCTCAGTCCTCGGCCCTGTGGTTATACCAGCAACAGTACCTACATCTCCCATCCGTGAATCTGTTTAGTCTCTCCTCTGCAGATGTCATTTTCCTGCCTGCACTGAGATCCATGGGTGCAGGTCCTGTATATCTGTAAAGGTATACGCCCATGTATGGCCTCATATGAAGGTATATCAGTAGATACAGTTGCAAAGGTGGATGTCAATAGTGTAGAGCAGCATAAGGTAGTGAAAGTAAGATAATTGCTACAGATCTAAGGCTCATGGTGAGTCAACTATATGAAGCAGGTATTACCGGGCCCTAGACATGTCACGTGCACCTGTGCCATTACTATACCAAGCAACTGTTCCAGCCGGAGTTGCATCAGGGGCTTTTGAAGACTGAGGAGATCTGTGGAATGCCAAACATATCGCTCCTCCTTCATTTTGGGCCCCCATTTCCGCACATTGTTTTCATAACTGGTTGTCCCGTTTCTGGCACTTGATCACATATGCAGGATGTTCCTCCGGCATATTGTGATGAGTAAAGCAGTCCTTCATTTCCACGACTGATCCCAGTCGAAGTGCATTCCTTGAGGCCAAACAATTGCAATCCAGACAGGCAGCTATAGCTTGAAACTCTGCATAATACTGAGAGAACTCACGGTGCTCAGGTTTAATCTCCAGCATTGGTTGTTCTGCCGTGGCTACTTCATTGGGGTCCCCAATGCTGCTTCAGGAGTTGAATATCAGCTAGTAGGTCTTTCAGCCATGTTGTTCCATTTTCCCAGACTCGTGGCAAGAGCTGGCCCAAGGCTACACCCATCATGTGGTTGAATGCGTGATGCATTTTCAACTGCTTGTCCAGATAGATGGCGGGCTTGGGTTCGATGATGATCTGGAGTTGAGCACTCCAGCTTCTGATCTGGGTGCGATCCGACTCTAACATGTCCGGGGAGTCAGGATATTTCTGCCCTCTATCTTGCATTGCCTGGGGAGCAGTTGGAGCTGCCCTTGCTGCTAACATCAGAGCATTGGCCAACTGTGTCCTCAAACCTCAGACCTTCTCTCCAGATTGTTTTTCGTCATGGGTCGTCAAGGATCATTCCTCATGGTGTTCCATGTCTGTTTCATGAACCACAGGTCTCCTCGTCGGTTCGTCCAATTTGTTCATCAGATTGTGGATTCTGCATTCCATCTCTGTATGGTCACACTCGGGTGGGACAATGGCCTCCTCCTTGAGAGGAGTGATATCTGCCTGTAGTGCAATTATATTCGCCTGATGATTGTATACCCTCTGTACCATGCTCGCAGGTTCAGTATATTGTGCTACTCTCCTCAGCACCTCCTGTACTTCTTCCACCATTGTCCCTCTCTCCACGAAGTCTGTCTCCAGCAGGGTCCTGTTGACAATTCCTTCTCTGATGGCTTTGTTGTCAACAGACAGTGGCGCCACCCGGTTGTATCGTTCTGATTCTGACATTGCAACGAATCATGCCCATCTACCAGTACCAATTAGGTGTATCAATCCCAGAGCGATTCAGGGTCAGGGGTACTACTTCAATTAGCGGAATCCTAAGAGACTTCGCTGGTGTTGCTGCTGCTGCTGCGTGTCCGACAGCCGAGTTGGTTCCTGCACTGTTATATCCTTCGCAATCACAAATTTCTTTGAGGTAACAGGGGAACCAAGAATATGATTTGATGAATCTTGTCCAGTGTTGTCCAAACACCAGATTGTTACTGTCCAGACCTCTGTCTTCTCTGGCTGCGGCTGTGCAACATGAATTCCAATGGGAGGGAACTGTTGATTGTTCCCAATATAGACTTCAAAAGTTCTTCCTCGAATGTTGCTGAGAGTATAGCTTTTATACCATCGCAGGTAATCAGAGGTTCAGGCTCAAAAACAAGACAAGGGGTTCCAGCGAGGTCAAACCAAATCATTTGGGAAGTTCTGTTACTGTCATACTTTTCCATTCGAATATTGTGATTGATATGGGTATGGACAGATTTCAAATCCAGTAACTGGTGGTAATTCGTCAACGCAATTGTCACCAATATGTATCCAATGGTGGTTTGGGCCTTGGTAAGCACAACAAGACACAGAGCACAGTTCAAGACAATACTTACACCTAGTTGAGGAAAGTAGGCACATTCAATATCAGGTATGTTTGTATCAAACCTGTTCTAGTCTAACAGACAGGGTCGGGGGTTGGTGATATTGGTAACAAATAATGTGATATAGCGATCAAGACAGGAGTGCTCCGGACTTGTTTCGAGGAAGTCAGAACACGACACATGTTGCAGCTGTTTCAAAGTCGTAACTTGCCTTGCTATACAGAGAACAAGAACAGAGAGAAGAAATGGAAATCCTCCACTGCCAACAACGTCTCTGTATGTAGAGTTCGTCTGCCACCCTCCAATCATTCCTGACGCTCCAATGTATCATCTGAATTCCTCCCTATGATTTTACACACCACCAACTCAACTCGGATCAAGAAAACCATGCCTCATTGCTCAAGGTCACAGCACCTCAGACCAATTCCTTATCATAACAAAGTATACCGCCACTCTCTCGCCCCATTTCCACTCCACCTCCATGTCTACCAACATCCCCACTTTTCTGTAGCACCACTTCCGTCCCCACTTCCCTGAAACAAATCCTTGGTACACCTCTTACTGTAAGGACAGAATGTATTTGCGACTCCAATTACTGTGAGCAATTTGAATTAACATGAAGTGTATATACTTTGTAAACCCACTCTGCTCCTTAGTAGATACACTTTGTAGCTTTACTTGCCTTAGTGGAATATAATTGTAGGTGTACCTGGGTGTGCCATTGTGGCCTGTAATTGTCAATTCACTCAATGGGATGTTATCATATTACATCTAATCAACGCTTAATTGGATAAACATCAATCTGTTGTATAATGAATTCATTGTAATTCAAAGTCACTGACTGAGGAACTGATTGGTCTTCTGGATTGTGGGTCCCTGGAATCAACTGCAAATTGTGTACATTTGCATTAATCTCCATCAGGTGTACTTTCAATGCCTAGTTGCTTCTGTTATCTGATACTGCCAATTCAGCATGGTTTCTCAAGTGTTACTATGCACTGCAGGCTAACCAGTGGCTGGAATCTGCCCAAGCCATCACTGCAACTGTTAACTTCGATTTGATAGACTTATCATGACAATTCACATCAGCAATTGGCACTCCCAATTGTGTGTGATATTTCATTAGCGGTTTGTATAATGTAATGTATCAGAAATGTGCAATTTATGAAAAAGCGTATTTGAAATATCTCTGATACTAATAAGCAATTACAGTCTAATGCCATTTGCCCAGGTATGACCTCATATGAAGGTAAATCAGTAGATACAATTGCACATATGAATCTCAACATTATACATTAGTATCACAGCAGTCAAGGTTAGTTGATGGCTAGAAATCTAAGACTTGTGGTGACAAGACTATATAAAGAGGTGTTACCCGGCCATTGAGACATTACCTGCCTCAATGCTTTGGCAACAGCTCAAAAATTTCAAGATTACATACTTTTAATATCTGGCAATAATAGTTTTAGCCAAATTTATTCATTCAGATATATTCTTTATTGGTGATGGAGTTTTCCCAAGATTCAAGTTCTACATGCAATTCTACATTCAGTTTTGCAACTACAATCTTTTAAATTATCAATTTCCATTGTATGGTACTTATTTTGTCATTAATCGAGACTCTGCATTATATATTATTAGCTGATTAACTACTATTGACATATGTACATTGAAATCTGCACCCAGTTACAATTATCCCATCCATACAATATTCTTTCATACTGTACAAGACCATTCATTGCTATAGTAATCTTCTTTAAAGAGTGAAATGACTCTACTCAAATTGCCTACAATGTCCATTTCAAATGATAACTTTACTATATATACACAATCCATGATTTTATCATCTATTCACAGGGTAATAAACTGTGTATATGAAACAGAGTCAATATTCTTACATAGAGAACAATCAGTCAGCATATCTAGAGAAGAGTTTAGCAAATATACCGGAAGATTGAAAGCCAGCTCATCCAGAAAAGACTCAGCAACCACACTCATAGTCAGCAGGTCATCTATTTACTAAGTGTACAAATACCAGTACAATTTTGTTGAAGATGGTAAGTGTGGATTGAATTGCAGCTAGAGAACATTACAAGTCAACTCCACTTGGTCCATAATATCTAAACATGACTTCAAATACTAACAGAACATGTTTTGGGAATTACCAGCTATAAGAGATAATTTGCAATATGAGAATTCAACTATTGAGTTATACACAGAGATTTAGTAAGGTAAAGGTATATTTGGATATATACTATAATACCAATCTATTTGAGTACTTTTGAAATAGATATCATAAATATGATTCATAATTACCACTGATAACAAGTACTAGTTATAGTAGTTGTTCCCATCAATATTGAGTCAAAATGAAATGCAAACTATTAGTATTATTACAATTGTATGTATACTGAGTAATGCTGATATTGAGCTGTATTTGGGCTGAAATACTGGTGTAAAACTCAATCTGCATAAGCTAAATTGGTTTGCAATCTCGAGATATGGATAACTTAAGCAAATTTGGTTGCTTGCAATTATTAAATCTTATTTCTTTAGTTCTTTACTTCTTTTACAATACAGTCTAGTTGGCAAGACTCATATATGGGTTTAACCCATTTCCGAAGTTACATTAACTGAAGGTGGGTTATCCATATGTGTCAAATACATTAAAAGGCAATCAGATAATATAGATCAATTTCAGAAATTGAAAGCTTGTGCAAATCGAGATACTTTTAATTCAGTATATTATAGCTGTTATGATTTGCTGTACTATGTGGGAGATGTACAGAATAATAGCATTTGAAGAGGGAGGTAATATAATAGCAGTGAGTACTCTGAGCATGCCAGACTGGAATGTAATATATCCAGCAACAGGAATGACTAATATATATAGTAATCTTGTGGGAAGTCTAAAATCTGTAGTAACAATATTACTATTCCTCTATATCTACGATATATATATTGTTGTGAGAAATCGTATGTATCCCATTAACATCTATATTACTATGCAGCTACTGTTAGGTGTATGTACTATCACACAACATTTTAATATGACAAATATTTTACCTATATCATGATATATCCATGAATGTAAATACATTGACCATTATTACAGGCTAAACTGCAGTGACTTTAGAAGAACACCAGGAGTTGTCAATCAACTGAAGGAAGCGATGATACTGGAGTTGAGATTAAAGTAAACTTGAATATATACTTCGAGATAATTCTAGGCACACTTCCAATAGAAATTTCAGTGTATATAAATATACACTTTGAAACTGTAGTGGAAAAATCATTGATACTTCATTGGGGTTGACCAGTTCCAATGTAGCTAATATTAAGGATATTGATTCGAATGCCATTAATTATGATAGAGTTACCAGAAATTGAGGTATAATAGAGTAAGACTATGTGACTTGGTTAATCTATAATTGTTGAATACTAGAGAAAGGGAACTACATTTAAGGGTAGTGGGATACATTATAAGCGATTAGTATTGAAAGAAGAGAAATTAGAGTTAAAAGATACTATGAGATATGACTGGTAAGGAGTTAAAGAAAATCAATCTTGGGTAAATACTACAACATATATTCATAATGTAAACAGATATCTAGAGATGAGTAAACTGCATATATTCAGATAATGGGAGAAATGTGGATCAGAGAGAGTAAAACAGAGAATGGAGATAGGAATATTACATTGAGATACTGGAACTAGTAATATTATTTACAAAAGACAATTTACCAATCTAGATATCTTATATACAACTACTATTCTGACAGTTACTATCCCCACCAGAATGAGAAACAAAGCTATATAAAACATATTGTACTTCTTATTTCCACAGTTCTCTGATTAATTGTTTTATTGTATTTCATTATTATACAATATCTCACTCTGTTTTATTTATATCTTCAATCTTACATCAAAGTATAAAGTTCTGAAGTTTCTTTCCATCTGTACTTACCAAGGTTCAACATTAGTACAAAGTACAGTATCTACTGAAAGTCAACTACTTCCATGGGGGCAAGTATTTCATACATTCAATGAGTTTTGATACACCTGTAAAGTACCTGAAACATTGAGTATATACTTTAATTGTCTATTTCAAACTCTGTAGAAGTATAAAAATAATAACTCCATTTACAATTATATATTTACAATATATTAAACAAATAGAATCTTAGCTGATGTGGCACCATTCACCAAACCAATCATCCTGGATTTGTCAATTACCCGATCATCTACGAATTGATTGTTTACCTTCTATTCTTATTCTATTATAGTTATATTTCAATTAGCCACTTGCAACTCCAGAATATACCTAATAAATTTCATTTCCACTGTGTTTATAATACCACAAAATGAAAGCACTATGCTCAGTTCTTACACCCATTAGTTTTTGGATAGTCTGCTCTGATTGGCTATCGATAAATTGGGAAACTTCAAGTTGATAGTATTTACATGCACTTTAAAGCAAAGTTTAAAGTACACCTGTCATTGAAAGTAATTCCCTCTTTCATGTAAAAATGTTAAGATTGTATCCTGCACTTTTATTTCTACATTTACTCAATTACTACCTTCATACCATTTACTATACTTTCCCAATTACAATATACCATTGTATCTGTTATAAGATTCATATTTCCCCATATACCATTACCAGATACAGTTTTAATTATACATCAGCATTATCTACACTAAGTTCAATATGACTATATATATACTGATTCCTCAATTCTGGCATCCGTAGCAATAGATAATGACTTGACATAATATATAACCATTGAACTGTTAATACCAACTGCAATATACAGATGTACCAGGTGACTTTACCCTAATGATATATTACTAATACCAGACAGTACTGTAGTACTTTATTGTGTCCCTAGACTTGTAGTTTGTACTTGTATATACTTTTTGAAATGTTGATATATATTTTCATATGATTGTAGCGATATTGCCAGAGTTTTCAGATTCTTTTGAAGACGACTATAAGTATGTAATTAAATTAGAACTTTGTCTATTGCAAGTTACCAGTTTGACAATTCCCACACTTGTCCAGACACTTTCAATATCTTATTTACCTTCACCTGACATTATACTCTATACTATCTATCAAGATCTGATTTCTGCAAAATCACCTACAGTTAAAGATTCACAGAAGGTAGCTTATTTACAGTCTCAAAAAACTGTAGCACATGTTCATCTAATATTCCAGTGCCAAGAACCTTCAGTTTCATTCTGGTTTTCTACTTTAGTCAATTAATTCAAATACTATAATTTCTGCACAGAATGTGAATAGCACATGAATATGTGGATAATAACTTATAAACCTTCAATTATAAGAAAGGGAAATCTCTACAGTAATTTCTAAGTGGACAAGTCACAGTCAATGGTAACATGAACCACATATAAAGTGGACAACTTGTATCTTAACTGCTGTGATTGTTAGATACATATTGGAGATGGATGGATAAATGTCTTTGCTTGTCCCTGGCCTTGGAAAAATTCATGTAAGAGTAATGTGAAATAGGTGTGCCATGTGATTTCACGTAGTCGATAACTAATAAAAGACTCATGCGATTTTTTTCACCCAATTATCTCCTACTGTACCTTCAATAGACTGAAGGTCAAGGTCTTTGGGGAGTATGCATGACGTGGAATTTTTCTGTTGTAGTTTTGTAGAATTTCGGCATATTATGAGCCGCGCCCGACTGATGGTATCTTCCGAGCACATGTTACCAACTGTCTGAAAGCTATTACCGGGCGACCATTAGTAGTTTGTTTGGATAACTTGGTTCGAACAAAGAAAGACAGTTTGAGAAACCAGAGGCTCTACTATCAATGACATCTAGATACATACATATCCTTTCCTTACTGGAGTCATCAAGACATCCTCACTCCAGCAATCACTGAATGCAGAGCACAGTAAGAAAAATAACTTAATCAGGAAGTAAACATCGTTTAAGGATAACTCAAGAAGGAGGAAAGAACCACTGTTATGACCACCAAGTACAGAGAACTAACTAGCTGCCACGAGATCGACGACAACATTGATTATCGCAACCAGTATTTCCGCCGCAATAAGAATGATGACAATCCATTCAAGATGCTCGCCCTGCGAATGTGACATTTGTTCCTTGAGCATTTGTAGCTGGTCACAGTTACCTAGATATTAGACTCCAGGATATGAGGCTGATTAATGGAGACTACTCACCAAGTCACCAATTACGTCTAGTCTCTGGTTTAAAAGAGAGAGGCGTTGGTTAATCTCTAAGTAGCTCCTTGCGGCTTGATAAACGGGCTCAAGTTGCGGTTCCTACAGTGTTTTGTTCAGGTTATCATGAATGACTAGTTAGTAGATACGTATAACTGACTGCCCACATGAGTTCTGGACTGTCGAGAACGCTCCCTTGGAGATTGATATTGATTCTGAGAATGAAGAGTTCGCCAATATGTTTCATGATGTCTCTGCGGCTCATCTTTACCTTTCCGGACGTGGCGATATCCGATGGTATTGACTTTGTATCTTCAATGGTATTATCAACGAGGTCTTCAAACAGTGAGATCTATCTACGTGAGCAGTGGTGGCAAAACTGCCGGGAATCAACAGCGCATTGACCTTCACAGATTGAGCTATTGCATGACTGATGCTCAATTTGATCATGTAGTTGCGCCCATCTTTCAAAGTGATAAAGTCGTTGTATATCCTTGGTTGATACGAGCTCGTAACGTAAAAGTTGAAGTTTTCGACTTGAACATCATCGTCCGCAAGCTTTTCGGTCTCAAACTTGGCAATGTCTCTCAAAAAGCGACCCTCTTCCTCTACACGCATTCCCCATATAACAACTACCCCATATTGAAATAAAAACACATCCGAGGACCTTACAGCATGGCTCTGTTGATCCACAAATCTCAACAACGACCGATCATCAAAATCGTTTTCATATTGCACTCCCTTGGTGATTGGCGGTATATTCTTGATCACATCTTGCTCGTGCAAACTTAGAAGGTCATCAGCCCGATGTAGTTGAACCTGTTTATACGTATACGAAAATGGCGTGAAAATGCACTCATCAAACTTTTTCGGGGCTGTGCCTCTGGTGGTAGTACGAGCTTTCAGAAATTTCATTAACCCGTCCATATTATAAGAGTTGGCCGTGGTATATGCAGTAACCCGGGGAAGACGTGTCCTTTCAGCTTTGCCCAACCGTTCCGCATCACGCCTCGCCGTCGTATCCTTTATCCGTGTCACTGCACGGTCAGTTCTATTGTTGCAACTTAAATATGACATCAATACTCACCCTGAGAGTAAACATCCCTTCCTGACTCCTCATCTTGATCAGCAGGCGAGGGTAATATCTTTAGTTTTTGCGACACCTTCGATGTTCGTTGTGGTCCGATTTTTCCAGGGATAGATGGAATCTGGCGAGCGGTAACTGATGAGGATCGGCGACGATTTGCAAGTCTCCCTGGTGCACAGGCATGAGAATGTTCTCCACCTAACCCAGACTGGGTTGGTGAAGTAGAATGTCCATCTGGAAAAGCAGATGTGGAACCTGAGAAGTTTGGTAGTGAAGTGCAAGTAGTAGTTGCCATTGCAGATAACTTCAAGGGTTGGAGAAACTGACGATAATTGAGTGATAAAGCAACACGCAAGGCGAATTATCATACACGATTGAAGGGCAAAGGGAAAGGGGAGTTGTACGTACTTCCCTTACAGTATTTGTTATTACGGCGACCTAGATAGAGTACTCAACTTGCGTAAAGAGAGAAACGTTACAGCCAACCCGAACCATCGAACTTTAAGTGATTCACATATACCTCTAACCCTAACCCACAATTTGGACGAACATCCGTATCCCTACTAAGGTAGAGTACTCGTTAGATTTTCAAGTTATCGGTCGCTTAATTCTAATCCCAGCTTGGATAGATTGGCCCAGCCCGTACATGACTTTTAAGATGGCGAAAGTATGGGTTAGGGTTCATAGGTAGCCGATAAGTTGGAAATCCAATAGTATATGGAGCCAAGTGTAATTTAAGCTTTCTCACAAATACAGTCAAGTGATATCAAATCAACTACAGCTTTCTACAGAATGGAGTATTTAAAATTTTTACTTTAATGTTGTATACTTTGATAGCAAGATTATATAGATAAGTATTGGTATATTATCACTTGTATCTGAAACTAAATACTTTTGGCTCTTTTACTTTCATATACAGTCTACTGGTAGAAATTTCTCTTTAGATAAAAAAATATAAATACTATTATATTCATTTCTGATTATGTATCAGTATTCCAATAAATCTTAAAAACTAGTTAATCAATTCAGTTCCATTAACTTTTATAATATTAATAATACTATCCACTGGTATCCTGAAGATTCAACTGGAAATATAACGATCAGTCTAGTCACAAAGTCATAAAATAATATCTGTCCATACTTGTTTTCAAAAGTTTAACTATCCTGCATGTACTCATTATTTGTCATGTGTAGAATTAAGTAACTATCGATCAATATCAACCGATCAAATTTCAAGATAATATTTAAAATTACACGTAATAATTTCAAGACAATCACATGCATATGCCATCTGTTAAATGCTTCTTGCAGTTGAAGAATGTAATGTTTTACTTGATATATGAACAACAAGTTAGAAAAAGTATATTTGTACTAATCTTACAATGAAATTTCTCAATTTGTATTTATTGGACTCTATCTGTATTATTTTGACAAAATATTCTTTTATTGAATAATGGCCTATATGAATATAGTATAAAGCAATACAATTTATACTTGACAAAAACTTCATTCAATAACAATACAATATTGTTTTGTCAAAATCTATCCATTATGTTCAAAATGCAATATTACATCAAGAGGAGTGTCATTAACCATATGTAACTAAGCTATTGCTGAAAGTTTCTATACTATAATTTCAATTTCTGCATTTATATACATTTCAGATTATTAACAGTATATACAATATTCCATAACCTGTATATATAAGTCCAATATAGATTTCTGGATTATTTGCTATTTTTATTTCTAGTTTAATTTATCTACAATGTAATGCAAACAAGTTAATATTATATTGAATCAACTTCATTCTAGAATATCGACATTTTGTAATATGCAATCGTGATAATATAGAATTTGACAATTCTGTAAATATTATATGTGTCAGTGTTCTTTATTCTAAACATGACGTGGAATTGCACATTGTGGTGGATTACTGAACAATTTATCCAAACAGAACTTGATGTACTTCTAGGCTGGATATTGTGGTCTAGAGTATAGTAAAGCACCAACTATTTTCAAATTTTCAGTCAGGTGTAACTTTGAAAGTTAACGAATTAGGATAATACAGATTTTTTACTTTATTTGGAATATTTTATATATAATAAGTTTATAGGTAGAATATTTAACATATTTGTCAGCAAGCTCCCAGAAAGTTCAATTCACTTATATGAAATAGTATTTAATATTCTAACTATTAGCTTTCACTAGTGCATGTATATAGTAGTACTCAATATATGAGTATAATATTCTATTGTTGTAACTACAAATTAGATTAAGTTTTCGTAATGCAGGGGGTAAATTATTGTATGATAGTATTCAAAAAGGATACTGAATATTATTTGCTAATTAGACATAGTCAACAACACCAAATACTATATTGCAATTATCATTAATATTAATTATTGCCTGCGTCATGACCAATTACATATTGTCAGTTTCTAGTATAATTGTTGTTATAGTCCAGAATATGTTTTATACTTTAAAGAATAATATAACACAATCTGCTTTGGTACAGATCTTAACTTTGTTTGAACTAGAATGAGTTTATTACAACTAAATACTATCCATTAACTACCAACTACCAGTCTATTTATAATACTGCTTGCTATTAATTCCCATATTATTATTACCTTTCCTTTAAAGAAATTTATGTAATATCAGATAGCTTGAAAATATATAAGATTTAGAATCATTTGGGTCTCTATACAGTTTGAATTTAATACACATTAGAAACAGATAATTGTATATTTGTAAGTCAAACTTAGTACATTAATTTTTATATTTTCTAGATCAACTCTGGAATGCTAGAATTAGCTGTCACTTCGAACTACACTGTCCAATATTTCTTGTCATTGGTTCCACAAAGCTCTACATCATACATATAATGAAAATTGACATAATCTTTGACAATTAAGTTATTAAAATGAATGTTTCTGTATAGCTATATATTATCATTACTTGAATCTTGATCAGTATTTTCCTTCCAGGTTTCAATCAAAGAATACTGTGTTTAGGAACTTGATAAGTCATGAATACTTGAGTATTGCCATGTAGTGAATGAACCAGTAGTCTGGACAATACAAGTAAAGATATTTCTACAACCTTTAATCATACAGTAATATCATGTATATAGTATACTATGAGAGTTTAAATACTTTTGTCCATTTTAAAAATATCCTGCAAAAGTATCTATTGGTTTCTTTTGCAAGACCAATTCTTTAGAGTAATATTTAAATTTTGGATTTCATATTAATTTCTATTGAACAAATGGTATTTACATTCTAGATTCACATTTTCCCTTTGCCAAATTCTTTATTTCAGTACTATATTCTTAAAGTTGGTATGTTTTAGAATTGTTTCCTGCCAGAAACCTCCAATTAGATCTTGCTAACTATTTTACTATTGCCTTGTTACAGTGTATAACTTTTTGACTTCTTGCATCTAGTATCTTCATAATATAATAACAAGTTGAACTCTGCTAGCACTATATGTTTACCGATTGAGATAATGCTCTGTGTAAAATTGATAATATTGACATACAGCAAGTAAATTAGCTCCTACAAATACGACCAATCCATGGTAGTAGATACTAAAAATAGCAAATGAATTTAAGTAGAGTAAGCAAGTATGCAACTTTGTTTGTTGACATTTTATTTCTAGTTACTGGGGAACTCTGATGGGAAATTTGAATAGAATCTTGTAGTTGTCAATATGCATGAAGTATAATTACTGCAACCCAGAATAGATTTGACTATTTTGTATGTATTAAATCGAAAGCATTAGCGTTTCATTTATTATTATTTAACATAATTTAATAATGTCCGCAATCTTGACGTGCTCTACTGCAAAAATATCGCCTGTTCTGGAGCACTTATTGTTATATCTAGTATAAAATTAGATATAGTACCAACTTTTAACATACTGCAGAACAGGGTCCATATATTGAACAACTTTGTAACTATTATCCTTGGTGTCACTATCCAATCTCTTATCCAAGCTTTACAATTTTTAAAATGCACTGGATTGAATGCGATATTGCTGATTAATGAGCAGGATTCTTATTGCGAATGTGACTTTCATGAAAGATTCCAACGTCAGTTGGTACACAGATTTCCCAGAATATGCTTTCTATTGATGTGTAATTATTACTGGAGTTTATACAACACCAGTGATATATTTGAATATATTTTGCAAACGATTAGAAAGATATTGATTGTGACAGTGTACATTCTAGTATCTGAAGTATCCAATATTGAAATAGTTGTAGCACCTCTATAATGAAATTGCTAAAACTAAATTTATTTTAAATTAGAAATACATAACAGTCTTGAGTAGACTTTAAGTATTTTAACCATTTCCATACAATATATTACATTCTATATATTAGCTCTTCCAATTCCCAGATTGAATTCCATTAGGCTTTACTACCCAGAGTTAGTGTTAGCGATGGTTTCAACCTGCTATGAAAGTTCGGTTACTGTTCCAACCCAAACTCAGAATCATTGTAATGGGTTATACTTCATCAAAAACCCAAACCACACTTGAAACCATGGTTTTTGCCTTGTGGCACCTCTAACTGCTGTCTCTCCAATTGAGTATTTGGGTTGTGATTGGATCAAGAAAAAATCCAGAAGTAAAACATTCAGGATTCAATACTTCATCACTTTATGGTCTCCGGTTTACAATCGGAGCAATATTTGTTGAGTCGCGGTGAAATAACATCAAAAATTGTTCGTTTTTCACAGCGCCACAAGGAATATCAGTTGGATTGCAAATTGGAGACAGGGATGCTAGTGTGCACTGAAAATTCCATACTTGATATATGGAATATTGTGTGATCCGATGAGAACTGAAAAACTTAATTGAGGCTCAAGATTCTGAGTTTGCAAAAATGAGGCTCAGCTGAATGAAAACCCAGCCAAACAAACGGTCATTTTAGGTCCGTGTTGGGTTTGGAACCACTCATTTGTGAGCAGATGGATTTGTTTACTGTTCCAGACACAGGTGGGAGCACTGGTTATGGTTCCAATGCAGATTGTAACCGGGTCAGCCAGAATCATTGCTAACACAAAGCTGGATACACAATATGTCACTTCTGATGAATACTATGCAGTAGTTGATAAATGTTTGTTGATGTTGATGAAATAGAATGTTTAAAACTAGAAGTATTTGCAATTAAATGGAAAGTTAGTTCCACTAATACTTGAGTTCATGAGCAATTTATCTTCCGATTATTGTTTACAGACTAGATTATATAGTAACACTCTGTACTATTCATACATTGTCTGATTTCTAATCTTGCAGTGTTTGAGATTGTTGTACAATAATTTTACTCATGTTGCTTATAATCCTCAGATACATTCAGTAATACAGGATTTGGTTTTACACTGTACATGTGGTAATGGTACTAACTCACACATGAATGCAATGTATAAAAAATACTATGTGCTTGTATAGTACTCACTACTCAATAGCTATAATTAACAACCTATTGTTGACTAAACTGGTTGAAAAGTTATTCAATAATGTATTATATACAATGATTCAATGTCACCTAATATTATTAAGCTAGCAACAATGGAGGATATCATACCAATAAACAGCTAGTGATACTCTAGTGAGTTTGCCAAGTCTGTATATATTCTTGTCTTTCTAGATAAAATGTATGCTGTAAGTCACAACCATTTTCATTGCAGAGCTAAATTAGATGAAGTAACTAGTTTCAATGTCTATGGAAGCTGCTATTTCTGGTAAGTGCTAATTTTTGGTCGAAGTTAATCTATATATTACTGTACTTACATTATTTTCAGTTGGCAATTACTTATTACTTGTAATAATCTTCTTGAAGTTTTCTCTTCAGTAGGTATTATAGTGTTTACAAGTAGAGAAATAAATATTGGAGTATATTGTATTAAATATCTACCAATATTCTGAATTTGGAAACATATTCTATGGAATCTGCATTGAAAATTCTACTAGCTGTAAGTGAGAATTCCAGGGTTCATCAGCAAAAACTAAATTTCCTTCATTAAATGTATTTAGTTTATTGTACCCACAAACTCAAAAAAATGAAACAGAGGTTTCACTGAAATATGGCATTTCTTTACTGTTCAAGAGTGTTCTTTGAGTTGACGTGATGCTGTCTTCCAGCATCACAACCAGTGTACCCACTGTTGTGAATGTGACAATGAGCACTTTACAAACGGTTCACACTTCCTTTGGCAATATCACAAATCATCTCTCGACATACTCCTACGTCGCCCAATTCAATTTATCCTCGCTCTGATGATAGTACTCGCTCCATACATCTAATGAAGCGTGTAGTTCTTATTTTAAAAGACCCTCATGGCTTAATTTGACCAATGATAGTTACCATCCAGAAGTGGTTCACGATATTCATTTTGTTGATACAAGATTGTTAGTACCTTGCAGTTCAACTGTCGCAGGAGGGTTATGCATCATCGCGATTATGATTTCATGCGTTTGAGATCAGACTTCAGTAAGCCATCAGTTCTATTACATTTACTACTATTATGATATATTGACGAAACCTAGAATAAAATTGCACACAAAGGAAATTCTAAATCCGATGACTGACACGATTCCTAATCTCCAAGCAGCATCGTACCCTCTTCATTTTTACTTCCATCGACTAATCCTACATTCTCAATGCTGGTCATGTTGGTGATATTGTTGCTGTTGCTGTTGCTGCAGGGATTGGGCTGGCTGCTGCTAGCGATGGCAGACCCACCCATAGTCAGAACAGCAGAGAATAGCGTACTAGTTTCAGTAGCAGCAACAAAGCTACTGAGACACTTAAAAGAATTGTCGGGATGCTCAATAAGCTCCTCCGGGACCCAATCAAGAATATCCTCATCAAAGCTGCCCTTATCGTTGTAAGGTTGTGCCATCGCTGGGTTCATACCAGTTGAGTGGATCGTTCAGCAGATCATGCTGCGGATATCGTATATCTTGTTGGCTCCAACCTCTGGCGAGGAAGAACGCAAATCTGCATTGAGATGACAAAGTACATGTGTGCATGCATTATTGACCACGTGATTAATGTTTCTTGTATCGCACTTACGTTGTGCTCCACCTCCCAGACCGAACTCTGGCGGGACCCTAATCTCGCCTGTTTTGCAGGCCGACAGACAATGTTGAATACCCGTTGCGGTGAGGGCACTGAATGTCAGGTTGATTTCATCAATCAATGATTTATCGTTCATTCCCATTTGTCATATGCCAAAGAAGTCTGTCTGGTGAATAAGATCCACAATTTCAGTCACTGCAAATCGAAACTTGCACTCCTAATTTGATAGGCAAGGCAATGATTGAACAAGAATGGAACTTTGAACTTGCCTCATGAATATTTGTGGGGTATAATAACCTATCCTAGGCCAATAGCCAGTCTACTATTTTCCGGATCTCTGTAGGCGACTGTGTTTGAAATCCGTAAATAGAGCCTATTGAGGTCTTGCAGCAGTATACCATTGCTGCATGGAAGCAAGTAATCCTTGCAAGAGCCTGATGGACAATGTCAGCGATGAACACAATGGTTGAGATAATTCATTTACCACTGAAATGTAGGCATGTGGACGGTCTGAGATTCTCTGGGCTGGATCAATCCTGACTATTTCCTCATACCACCAACTATGAATCTGGGTGGTCTTCACCACATTTGTGGCAAAGGGATTCACAAACATCGTATAATTGATAGCTATAGGCTTTATACGTGCCATGACCGTCGCCGGAATGCCTGAAAGGAATGTCTGGGCGTTGAATTCTGTGCCGACAATGAGGCCTGTCACGTCATCAACAAACGGCTCTGATCACCACAGATTTCCAGCTTGCCGTGCAACTAATTGTGCACCGGCTTCGTTGTAATCCTTCCTCTAGTAAATATATACATTAGTGGGTGGATTCAATCATTGAAACGCGTAATCAGATACCATCTTGGATGCCAGCAGTGCACGCTCGGGATCATCCACCTCCTCCGAGACAATAAAGACCTCCTGACTCTCAGGATGTAGGGGCTGCTCCCACGCAGGAGTTGATTGAGTTGCCGCGACTCGTTTTCCAAGTGTTGACATGAAGGAATCTTTTGATGGCGGCTTGCCCATTGCTTTCCTGGCTGGTCGCTGAAGAGGCTCATCGTCGGATTCTGCATTGTCATCTTGACGATCATTGTAATTGTCGGATATCCTGATGAAATCATCATCGAGATCCTCATTGTGGATAGAGTGTTTCATTCTCCTCGTGCTGGAAAAAAGAGGAGGAGGAGAAGTGTGGCGCCTTTTTGTGATAATTTAAAAAGAGGGCAATTGATAAGTGCGAAAAATTAAAGGAGTGACTAAAGGAAACGTGAATGAATATAGAGTAAATGACTTGAAGCGTTCTGTAAAGGAAAGAAAGCATTGATATGATCAAAAGCATTGTTGTAATGTGTCTTTTTATCTTGTCGACAATTCAGGGATCCTGGCTTGTCCTGCCACCCACACTTCCAACTCGTTGGATGGATGGGAACCCCGAACTCAGAATGGCAGGTGAAGAGCTTGCCACAGGGTTGTTGATTGGCTTCGTATGACAAAAATCATTATCGCAACCAGCTAAAAAGCGTTCGTGCCTTACTAATCATTCAGGCTAACTTCTGCTGGGAAAGTATAGTGAACTACCAATTACATAATAGACATACATGGAGTTCTATCGCTGCAACTATGCCTTTCCCAAAAATAAACATCTCAACGATTATTTCCAATATCGTGAACTCTCAACACAGCCCTTCATGCATGAATATGAATGATGTAATAAAAAAAATAAGAAACACCAAAAAGTGACCCAAAACCTCACCAAAAAACTCCAAATTATCACGCATCTGTCAACCCTCCAAAGTGCAAGAAAAATACCCACCCACAATGCAAATCCTTGAACACCCATCCAGCCAGTGCATTCCATCCTCACAACGACTAATTTGCAGCTGGGCGGCTGCTTGTACGCTTCCTATTGTCCCAAGAACCTGCTGTGGGAGAATTCACAATGTCATAGTGCTCGAGTAGCCAAGCCACATCGTCATCAGCAACAACGCTTTCGTCTTAATCGGCAAAGAGACCAAAATCACGGTTTCTGATGACTTGAAGGTATCGCTACTGTCTGATAATCCTATTTCGCAGTGTCTGTTCAAACTTTTGAAAGCCTTTTTTCATTGTCGGGAAGCTTCCTGGATTTGGGCACTGTGTCTCACCAACATCATCCAATTCCCCCCTGATATCGTCGATCATATCCTCGGCTGGAGGTGGGAGGATGTCATCCAGAAGATGGTAGCTGCGGCCACCATGCAAAGGCGTCTGGGCACCAGGTGTGCCATCGGCTCAGTCGCCACAATAAACGACGCAAAAATGTGTTGGGTTGCTCAATTTCATCACCACCTTTACCAGTCCGGCAGCATGATTGTTATCGAATATTGGGGTAACATTATGGGCACACGGACCACCTTCTCCATTAGGCTCCTCCAGGGAGCGCCAAAGCTTTCGGAGTTCCTGGCTGCGGTCTGGCAGACCAGCGATTGCAGCATTCACGATTGACGAAATGGTCGTATTGACGATTGATGTCACTATCGGAAGTATCGATTCATCATCCGCAGGCCAGTGCCATGAGAATAGCTGAGTATTGTTTTCACCCACGCCCTTCACAGCAATGTCGGGATCCACATAGGCGATGGTAAAGCTAAATGGCTCAACAAGAAAATCAGTCGAGGCATCGCAACACACCTGTATCAGCGAAGACCTGTGACCCGAGGTTTCTCCCTTATCATCTTCTGAATCTAAAAATCATCAGGCAGAGCAAAAGAAGAATTGGGGCGATGAAATACATACCAACGTGCAGGAGTTTCCTCACCCTACTTGGGGTTTCTTGGAGCCAATTCTCCATTTGGGGAAGGCCAACCTCCGTGAACTCGTCCAGTGCTACCTTGAGTTTCTGGCCATCGAGGTTAGTCTTGTCTGCCATGTACTGTTTCCAACGCGGCCATTTTGACTCCAGATTACTGATTCGAGTAATGCAATGATCGATTAGGAGATTCCATTGCTCGGGGCCGGCGTCTTGCTTGTTGATGATGGTCATGGACTGCGCAATCTCCCAGACGTGCTCCCTCACTTTATTATCTATCTGTTGTGTTGTCAAGCCACCCTTATCCTGCCATATCCCCATGGTTTCTGCTGCCCATTGGCTGACTCCATCACCGGCATTCTCGGTCCAGATGCAGACTTGTAGAGTCGGGATCTGGATTGTATCAGCATCTACGACGACTGATTTCGGCAACTAGAAGGCATCACATTACATTTTAGGTTCTTAACAGTGGTGAAGTATTGAGTGGTGGATATCGAATGCTTGTTACCCTAAACAAGCATCTGGAGTGATGAATATATCGTCATGGGTGATGTGATGCGGTAGCAGAGGTGAGGAGGGTGTGTTGAAGGTTCTGGAGGTTGTAAGTAAGCTGCGCAGGCAAGATGAATATATATATGGGCTTGGAGGGTTTTCTTGATCCGGCAACATCATCTTGGCTGCAAATCTGCTAGGAGGCAATTTGCGTAGCATCATCTAAGCGCCCTGATTCATCGACTGAACGCTTATGTTCATCACACAGACAACTAAAAGCATGCTCTGCAGTCATATCTGACTCGTTTGTCTTTGATCTAGTTCTTGTACCCCGTGATGACATTGCAGGGTCGGTATCTAAAGAGAATGCACAGTTCATGTAAGGTAGGAACTTAACATCAAGTGACAACCATAAATCAGGCAATGGGTGTAGGAGGGTCTTGTGAGGGTGCAAAACAATCGCCGTGACAAGCTGAATGCAGATGTGGTATGCTTTTTGAGATCCAAGGGATGTTGAAATTGAGAGAGCAATTAAACACTTTGCAAATGTGTGAAGGAGAATGAGAGAAATCCTACAAGAGTGGTAGGACCCCTCTTTGGAAAAAGTATATTGAGGTGAGGCTATTTCTGAGGACAGCCAGCTTGTAATGGTATGAGTAGCTAAAAGACTGTCGAGACACTTCTTAACGTTATTGTGAAATTTCATTTTGCTAACGAAACATGGATCTTCGTCAATGGTGTCATTACTGCTGGAAGATGTAGTCCTACATCGGCACTTACATCACTAACCTTCGTCATGACCACAACACCTGGATAGTATACATATCAGCCGAGCAACTGGCAGATGATCATATTGCGATCCAGCCTGATAGTATTCTACTTCCATTCGTTCATGAACCGCATTGCGACTCTTTTGTTTACCCTTCTGAACATCAATCCAGCGATACAGTAGCCGACAGTGAGAATGTGTGTATCGATCGAGAGCAACCTCCAGTTCGGACACCTATTTATGGTACTCCACAGTTGGACAACCGTCTAGCAGGCAAGCCTATTAGTAACAAGAATATTGATATCTTTGACGATGACATTGATTCATCGTCACGATTTTCTTGCAAGGAGAGATATCAATTAGTGCACTGGTGTATCAAGCACAACTTGAGTAGACCTGCTATCAACGAGCTTTGCAGGAACCCTACAATGGCAACCTTCAGCAACTTCATTTCGCCCTACACCTTATTCAAAGGGTTGAACGAAATGTCCTACACGATCGGCATCAACGCTTGGAAACCTGGCAAAGTGTGTTACAATGGTTTGGCCAATCCAAACAACCTTTGCGACCATGATTACACACGTTTCTTCTACCTCAATCCTGTAGAATGCATTTAGTTCCTCATGCAACAGCCTGCGTTCAGGGAACATATGTCGTATGCTCCAGCAAAGGAATTCAATGATGCTGAGGAACATATCAATTCAGAGGTGAAATGAAGCGACTGGTGGTGGAATAAACATGTACATTAGTTGAATTTCATCTTAGCTACAATGATTTTGATTGCTTCATTAGCTACGGCGGCCACTTGGAGCTAAGATTGTCCCTTTATTCAGCAGTTCAGACCAGACACATTTTACACACTATTCGTGTGACAAGAATGATTGGCCAGTATATAACTGAGTCTCGGAAACATCGACTCCACCGATTAGATCAAAGTCATTGAACCTTGCAAGCATCCTTGTTGCCCTTCTTCCCGTTCCTCCGAAATCTCACTTTAAAGGACATGGATAAACCTCTGCCCTGAAGGAACAACAAATCCACAATCAACAGGTTGTAAGGATGGTCTTCGAGCTTATTTTTCGTCCTCTCGACATGCTTTTCAACACTGGCAAGCGTATGCTTTGTACAGACAGTCAGATGGGGCAATGTTATCCTGTCATCTGTGCATGGATGGCTGACTACTTCGAAAACATTCACTTGCATTCAATCAAGCAGCCACATTGCGCTGTATGCGAAGCACCGCAATCATCGTTTGGAGAATGGAATTCATTGGCATGGCAATTGAGAGACTATTGGCTATACTTCCAAAAGATGATACTCACGTCTCAGTGAGATAAGATGGAGAGACCGGAAGCAAGATAATATCTGGATGATTGAACCGTGGGAACCTCAGAAGGCGTCTTCTGGAATATGAAATGCATCTCTCCTAAGACTATTATCGTATCCGATATTTTTCATACCATCTATCTGGGTATGCTTAAGCATTTGATGGACTGGGTAAAATCCTTCCTGAAACAGCATCTCAGGATCAACAAATTTAACCAGCTCTGGGCGATGATGCCTCCATATTCTGGCTTCGCTCGATTCAACAAGCCATATAGCCAGGTGATAGAAAGGAGTGGTGAGGAGATGAAAGAACTCGGGCATGTGATTGTTCAAGTTTTGGTGGCGACTCTGTTAAACCCTTTGGCAGGCCAAGCGATTCCTTTCACAGAATCCCTGTTGTGCGTCAAGAACTCAGTGTATTTTCACCTTATGGCACAGTACTGGTACCATACTGAGGCCAAGATCGAGTACGTGGAGAATTATGTGGAGGAGTTTCATTGCCAGAAGGATGTTCTCAGTCGATTCCGCACCAGTAAATCTACAAAGAAGGTCTCAGAAGCGTTGAAAAAGCAGCTTACTTTGGACAAACAGGAGGAACGGAAGAGTGACCCCGCTTGGAACAATCTTTCTGCAGCTTCAAAGCGCTGTCACATTGATGCAGATAAAATGCAGATCATGTCACAAATTGCGCAACATCTTGTCGATGAATCGGATTTCAACTTTGTGAAGATGCTTCTCCTGAACCACTTCTCTGACTATATCCGCCCGCTTGGCAACCTCTTAAATGTAAGCTCTGAACTGCCAGTAAAAGCGATGATGGATCTTAAACAAGCGTACCAACAATCGAATTGTCATGAGGCTGCCTTCCTGATTTTGCGAATGAAAGCCCGAAAGTAGGTGTTGCAGTATCAACAGCTGAATGCAAACGCTCCAAAACAATGTCCTGACGATGATATGCCTCTAACCAAAGCGCCTATCAAGCGAATGATGAAAACCCGTAACTACAAATCAAGACCCTTGATGACTTGGCCGAGTGGTGTCCAATGCCAAAAGGTAAGCTACACAATCACATTGCTTGGTGTTTCAAGAGTTTGCCAACTTCACAGACTACGTCAATCACAATCAGTATTTCAGTCGTCTCAACAAAGCAAAATACATTCGGTACAACGCAGTAGCAATTCCAGTGACATCTTTTCAATGTGACGAGCAAGCAGTTCACATCGTTCTTTGCGCTGGGTCCACAAGGTGGAGAAAGCATAAGCCACCAATACATGATACAGTGCATCTCTGGATGGGGACCAGTCCAGATAGCCACTTTAAGTTGACTGCCAGAGGCATTCCCGTCCGGTTTGAAATGTCTTTTCCTCGTTGAGGATGCTGAATTGAGCGTGAAAGGGCTTCTTGCCTTGGTTCAGACATTTGCAACAGGGCCAATACGTCAGACTACTGATATGGTGATTGTCGAGGAGAGGCATCGAACTCCGATGCAACCCTTACACAATGGAAGCTACTGTCGTAAGCCTCTTTTTGGCATCGGAACCAGTTATATTGTCGCTATAAGTGCAATCCAAAAAGCTGTACACCATCTTTCGCTGATGCCGCAGCCAGATAGCTCGCGGTGGTACTTGAGCAACACAATTGTCTTGAATAGTTTCAATTTGGTTTACATGTAGATTATCTCACTCGATGCTTGAAGTAATTGTGGCAGCGATATATAGAAATCTGATCAGTGTTTACTGTGAGTGTTTTAATTTTTGTAATGGGAGTTGTGCAAGCTTGCGTATAATCGATGTCACAAGGGCTTAAATGGTTAAGAATATTCTTGAAATCAATGGAAGAGTTCAAAAAACTGTTGAAACAATTAAAATCTAGAGGACCAATGTGAATGAAACAAGTGAAATAAATTGGTTTAAATGACTAAACATGTTTTGAGATATCGTGACAATGTGATCACAGCATTGAACGCTTTGAAGCATGGTGGAAGGTTGCATATAAGTAATTCAGATTATTTGTGGGGAATGTGGGGAAGGATCGGTGCATGGGGTCCATTTTCGGAAACCAATTTCACTTTTTGCTGATGTTTCTTGTAACACATGACAGTTAGATTATTCATCCTGGCCAACATTGTATTTTCAGTCTACTACACATTTCAATATACTATTGTATCATGTATCTATTGAAGTTCGAATGCAACAAGTGTGGAACTCTCAGTGCTCACCTGCGAATCAGGTTGGAAACAGTATGCACTTGAGCAATAACCACTGGATATAAAAATATGGTTGGATGGAATGTAGTTGGTTATTCAGTATTAGGGAAATGTAAAACAGTGTAGACGCTACAAGTGAATATTACACACACTCTGGTAAATATTAATAGTACTCCTAAGTATTTCATAATGCTCCAAGGCATCCCTGGAGCTTGGGATAGTGCTCACATATAATGCCAGAGCATTATCACATGCTTCTAACAGCATCTACAGTTATAGAGATACATTCAAAATGATGTACGACTTTAGTTACAGGATAATGAATTTTTTAAATTGAATGGACCTTAAGAGGAGTTGAAATCTCTGTGCAGATCTGTGGGAGAACTTACACTTGGTGCTGGATTCTCACAGTAGGAAACCTTAGACAACCTGGTGTCTCAACAATAAGCCATTCTATATATTAATATTTGTTTTTGTTTCTTATTTGTATTTTAGAAGTACAAGACAATTTGCTACATCATAATACAGCACGTATTATGTCTCTATATCTATTGGTCTATTGGTGTATGGTCAATCTGGGTGCAGACTGTAAAGAAGCAGAATTGGAGGAGTAGTAGCAGATACTGAGTATGTAAACTTAGAAAAGTACTTCGATGCTGAAATTGCAGATACTTCAATGCTGTGATTGTGTAAACATTCAGATTATGAATATGCAAACTAACAGATAAACATGGGCATGGTAATCGAGTACCATTGAAGATACCCCTGTAATTCGTGGTTAAGTGAAACAGATGTACTTGGAACCCTTGAACATGTGAGTTGCAAAATACACTTGGAAACTGCGATTAAGTAAACTTAGAGATACATATGCTGGCAGTAATCCAGTAATCTAAGATATATGTCTGGAGGCTGATATTGTGTAAACTCAGAGTTGCAACTTGGAGGTCAGAATTGAGTAGGTTTTCAGTTAAATATAGAGACAGTGGTGTAAATGAATTTCATACATACTCGAAGGCTGTTTTCGGGAGCAATTAGAAACACACTGGAGGCACTGCTGATCAGACCATGGATGCAATGAACAGGTGAACCTGGTTTGACACTTCCAACCTGTGAATGAGCAACTTCAGAGATACACTTGGTGGCTGTAATCAGATTGATTGGGGCTGCACCTGGGAAGTGTGATTTGGTCGATTATAGACAACCCTGGAGGCCGCAATAAGGTGAAATTGCAGATGTAGTTGGAAGTAGTTGATATGGAGGCAGTAGATTATAAGGGTGCCATGACACAAGATCAGAGTTTATTAATTTGAAAACTTATAATTGTGCAAATATAGAGTATACAGTACAACATCATACACTGAGAGATGTGAGATGATTGATGACATACTTGGTGGGTATTGGAAACAGTCAATCATGGGTTGATGTGGTATTCAGTATTAACTGATCATCATGACATGAAGACATGCAGTGTTATGAATGAATATTATATTACTCGTTGATGGTGCACATGGGGATGAGAAAGTGAGATGAGAGATGATGGTGAGAGGAGAATTGGAAAAGCAATATGAGAAACAGGGACATGAGAGAATTTGATGTCCAAGTCAATTGACACTTCACACTATATCATGTATGACATGAAATGTGGTGTTTAGCACTCTGTACAGGGGTATTATATGTGCAATTGGGTAGGATGTACCCCTGGTTTCCCATATCCCCTGGTATATCACCATATTATTCCATCCATGATTCTCTATTTCTCATTCTGCCCGACCAGTCAACAATCACTACACAGTATAAATGAAATTTATACTTTGTGATCTCTTCACGTTATAATGATGAATTTACTCTGACTACAACATCCACCCACAGTTGACTAACTCCCTACCAGATTCCCTTTATTCTCATAATTAAATGTTGAAATCAGAACTTTGTGTAAGTTCTCAGTTTGGTTCCTTACAGATTAACTGCCTTCAGGCAGCACTGTGTGAAAACTCAAATGTAAAGTGAACATTTCTCATTTGCATGACAGTGACTTAACCAATGGTTACCATCTCTGCATTTGTTGTAACTCCCACCTGGTTGATCCCCCTGTAAATGAATAAATTTCAGTAGGTCTACAATCTCGCATGTTTGCAGCCTGCAGAGTGCATCCACAGAGTGAATCCATGATTACTGCGAAGTGGGTCTCCAATAATATACAACCACCCCATTGACGTGCATCACAGGGTTCATTTGATTAGGGTATTCAAATGAGTCTTGATATTTGGATGAGCACTGAATGTCAGCGTATCTCTCAGTTTACTTGATCATGGCCTACTTCTGTGTCTTATAATATTCTCCACTTTAGTCTCGAAGTACAATTCTTACTATATTAATTTACACTGGAGTAGTCTCAAAATTCATCACTGAGTTCTCTTGATCTCACCCTCGAAGTATATCACTATTCTCACTCCAGTACAGTTTCATTTAGTTAGATGTGCCAGCAAGTCCAGCAGACTGTGTAGATTCTCATGTACAAAGATATGTAGATACACAAGTGAGACTACAAGCCAGAAATTTTTTTGACTTAACTAAATAATGAACAGTAACTACAATTTCCTAGTGCACTGGCAATGTTACTGAAGAATCATCTATAATTTCAAGTCTGTTGTATAGCGATTTGCATTGCTTTCAATCTCCTGCTGTGCATTCAAAGGTATTTCCGACATTGGCAACAGCCTTCATAGGTATTTCTAAACTTCTTAACAATTGTCCCCTGCGCAATTAAAGATTACTTGGTGTAATTAATAAACTCTGTGGCTTGTCGCCAGCAGTTGCAGACGCATTTGAAGGCTTCTATATTGGTTCACTTATCTCTGAACATTGCTACCAGCACTGTCTGGTGTAGCAGATAGCCAGTGCATCAGTTGAGGCAACATCTCTATTTTCTAATTCTGGGATTCAGGTGTGAGAACTTGCACACCCTCATCAAGTCTTTCAATGACAGAAATTCCTTTTGCAGATGAACGTTGGATTATGTACACTCATTTTATGGTGTCTTCCAGCTATATGTGTTCCATTTTCAAAACAATCAAAATTACTTAATAGGAAACAATTTGCACAATACAGTAGCTGCTATTGTCAGTAATAACCTTGCTTATAAGAATACACAACATTTGTATATTTGGTCAGCTTGTCAAAACATTTCATCTTGGCTGATATATTATTCAATGTAGACCATTGTTTAATTTCTTTTCTCAGTGATATATCAATCTGACTTCATGAACTATTATAATAGTGTGTAACTTAGTATGCTACTCTGGAGGATTATTTATCCAGAGATATTAAGGTTCTTCTTAAAAGTAAATTTGATGTGTAAAATAAATTTATAATAGTATTTGTATTAATATCCACAGTTATGTACCCTATATCGCTACTGAAACATCACTATATCACATGTATTTGAACCACGATTTATAAACAGTTGTGAAATCGTATGTGATAGAAATGTAGTTTAATTGTTCAATAATACTAAGTATATTATTATAATTTTTATACAAATCTGAAATCAAGTGAAAACAAAACTTCCAGTGCAATCAAGAATAGATATGAGAATGAGTTTTGATATTCGAATCTGGTTGAATTTTTGGTCAGAATAAGTAGCAGTACAATATTTGCAAATCTCTACTTTGATATTCAAAAATAATGTAAATATACAAATAACAGATTTTGATTTGTGCTAAACATTCAGAATGCAACAAGGTAATAACTAACACTCTTAGTATTTAGTTAGTGAAAAATTTAGCAAACAAGTAGCAATTGGTATATAATACTCCAGTAGAATGCTGAAAATCAAGATGGAGGCTCTAGCAACTTTGAAACTTTATCACCTTATATACAAGGTTTGATAGTATTATAAAGTACTTTATACTTTCGTATATGTTTTTAAATTTTATATTACCAATTTAAGTACATTCAAATTGATTGCATAATTCTCTAAAAATATCCTGAAGTAATTTATATAGCGTTCTATTACCTTGGAAACGTCAGAAAGAAACTGAAAGTATTGGTAATTGTATGAAGTATATAACTTGACAGTCTGTGGCTATTGAATTAATTTGCACGTTACTTATTTGCATTATGGGTTCTTCTTTACCAGGGGGAATGGTACTAGTAGATTGCAATGTGAATACAACATAACAACAGAAAGTTGTTGCTTCTTGCATAACACCTCCACGTGGAATAATCTGTTCACCAGTCTAGTAATGTATTGCAAGATTCAATGTAACACTTCTGCCAAATGATCAGTGGAGGTTTAATCACATCCTAGTAAATTCCAATATGATGATGTGGTATTCTTGGCTTAGCCAGATTGTTACATAATATTAGGGGTGCAGATAATTATCAACTACACAGAGTTACCAAAATAATGAAACATTGAAAAGTTGATGTGCAATAATACCACAATATCTTAATTGTAAATAATCTGTAACATCGGATTAGTTTCAATTGGAGTGTGATACAACTCAGAAGTGGATACACCCCTTTATATATTCTATTAATGAAGTAGTTCATTTTTAACAAGACGCGTCTCATCAAGCAATCATATTGGGTGATCACAAGATGTATAGTCTTATGCTAATTATTGAATTGCCATAGTATGGAATATTAACATGCTATTTTACATTAGGAAAACATAATGGGTTTCCAATTAAGACATTGAATTAACCATCAATAAATTCAATTACAGATAATATATTCACATAATTGCTTTATAGTACTGTCTGGCAATGTACACACTAATATTTCAACTAGAGAATAATTGAAATCTGATATGTTTAAGTCGGAGTTTGATTCAATATTCAGGTTCAACAATGACTTTGAGATACTAACCACATAGTAAGTGTCAATTCTGTCAAAACTAGTTATGCATGAATATGGCACTCAAAGTCAAGCATAGTGGTATATTAAGCTATTCATGTAACTCACCAAAATGTCTCAATATTGAATCAATTGTCATAACAATATGTTATAATGAGAATTGCTGATAAACTCTCATTCATAGAACCCAGCAATAGAATGATAATATTTGTTTCAAACTTTGTGAAACAAGAGCTGGTAGTAATTTTCAGTTAGCATATTGGCAGTGAAGAATGTTTTAAATATTAACAAAGCTTCTGTTTACACATACCAATACTATATCTACCTGTGAACAGCTGAGTCTTCTATGTCTTAAGAAAGTGTATCAGTTATAGCACATTGCCAAAGTGTGTTAAAATTAAGTTGCAATATTATTATGGTAATGAATATAAGCAGAGATCCAATTTCTATCAGCTGGTATAATATGCCAGTATTACAGATTGCAAGTTTAATCAACACTTGTACATTATGACAGGTGTCTTTCTGTGTAACCTGATGAAATATCACTTAAAGGAGAATGATATAGCTTCTGAAAATTGAAATTTTTAGTTTGCTCTTTATTTGCGGTATAAGAGATTGGGTCAAAGAAATGGTAAGAATTCAGAATTGAAATGAATGTCTTTAATTTCAGACAGAAATATTCTATCAAATGCAATTATCATTGTACCCTCATCACATATTGTGACAAATTACCTGTCTGCATCTGTTATTCAATGATTAAATCAATATTCTACTGTCGATGTTATTTCACAATGGATATATATTTCATACTCAAAATTCCTGGGCGGAAATAGTTAATTACACAAATTTGGAAACATATGACCAAGATGGTAACTCAATTTATGTATAGTATGGTATATAACCTTCAATACTGTTTCTGGAATAATACAACTTTACATATTAAATACAATCAGTTTATATGAGGATGTACAGCTGTTGATATAATAATTACTATCTATTAACTTTGAAGAAATTTATTGAGATGGTAATATATAAACCCAGTTATATGGTGTATTATAACGAAAGTTAACAATATTGATTATTGTAATTTCAATATTAATAACATTTAACTGAGAAATGTTGAATTAAATTTAATAGATATTATTGTCTAAAATCGTCAGAAAAAATATGAATTTCATAGAACTACAAAATGAACACAGTGTACATTATTCTTATCGATATAGAATATAGATACAATCAACATCAAATAGATTCTACAGATTGACTGGATATGATACAATAACAGCATGTAAAATTTCAATAAATACACGATTCAAAATAGTTTTGGTTTTGAGAAAGCTGGGTATTCATTTCAAAATAATGTTAACAACATTTACTTACTCTAATGCGACTGTTTCGTACATATTACATTGTGCAATAGAATAATAAGATTGACTTTATATTTTAGTAATAAATGTAGATTCTCAATAACCAATATAATTATATTCAACAGAGTGTAATAGTAAATAATAATAGTGCTAATTAATGTTGGAGGGGATTTTTGGATTCTTGCTATTCAGTTGATACTTATGTCTAACAAAGTTACAGTTTTACAGTATTCGATGTTGCACTTAGTTTCCAGAAGGTTACCAAATGATTCTCTATTGATTTTTTTGTTGGTCTGAGTGATATTGGCATTTGCACAAATCTGTATGTACAGTGAAAGTATACAATATACTCTAATGTAGATAGCTGTAACATAAATATTATGAAAAGCCAAAATATCAAAATATATTGATTTAATAGGAAATAGCTCACACATGCAATATAAATGTCAATTAATTCAATTAACAAGTAGAAACAATCCAATATCTCATGACATTGTGAGAGAACAACATATAATTGTAATAAGAATCCTCGTGCAAATAGAGTTCAGTCTGAACAAGTAACTTCAAATATTATTTTAAGATATTTCAAAGAAATTCTCTATTAGTTATAAAATGTTTGCAGTATTCTATTTACTGGTAATTATTCATGATAATACAATCGTCTACAGTATCATTATCTTCAGTGGAATGATATGGTCTGAACTTGGAATTGCCCGTATACTTTGAACTTGAAGGATGATATATTAATCAGTATGATATAGTAATATATGCTTAATACTGTTTAGTATATTGAAGGATAGTTGGATATATATCAACATAATATCCTTGATATTATAATATACAAATACTCTGTCCAGAATTGGACATGTAACAATATATATCAACCAAATTGGTGGAGTGATTTCACTCATAGTAATATTAAATATATAATATCTAGCAAAATAATCGTTCAGTTACTTCAACGATATAATATACATTTTGAATTGAACACACTGTTTGATCGAAATACTGATGCAAAGAATACAGTGGGTATAAAAGTTGGCATTGATGGAGCCTTTGAATGGAATTTGTTAGCAGCTTTGGAGGGAACATGTCAAGGACTTTGGTATAAGCTTTGGGAATGGATTACTCTGTATGTGGCTTGAAAGAATTATTGAAAATATTACAATTGTATGGAATGAGAAAATGTCATTATAGTTTGTAAGGTAAATATAATCAAGAAACACTTTGTGGTAAAATAGTTACACCAGCTTTATGGTACAAGAGAAGATAAACTAAAGATGGAATATTGGATAATACTACAAGGAAATAAGGCATGTGTATAAATTAACAACTTAACTTTACAGGTTTTAGTAAACCAAGTTTTAAAGTAATATGACAAACACCATTTCACACCCACAGAACATGGAACAGGATAAATTCTGAACTAATTATACTGGTAGCAGCATAATCATCTTAATATTATTATGGATTAGCTATTATTTTCTAACAATTTACAATACATTAAATCAATTTTAATTACTCTTACAATGTAGTATAACAACCACTCCACAGCCATATATAGGCTGTGTTATTAAACATGAATTATGATTAAGTTTTAATGAAACAGTCTCATTTTAATAGTCAAAATGAACATAATACATACTTTATTAATGCAGCAAAATTATTTTTAGTTGTTTCACCTTAATACATTAGTTCGATGTTAATTGTTCAATTGAATGTTTCAATACTATAGCAGCTACTTTAGATGTCAATACTCAAACGCAAATCTCATTACAAGAGAATTCTGTAATATTGACAAATTGGACAATGTTGACTGTGCTATAAATACTGGAAAATCTGACTACCTGGGTTGTGGATGTGTACATGAGGTCACCCTCTGCGCTAAATGACTAGCTATGGGGTTATCAATTGACATGTTGGAATGCGGCAGCAGATTTCAAACAGAATTGAAATTCTGATTTCATTTAACAGTATTCAAAAAATATTTGGTACTACGATCTTATACAGTATATAATACAAACCCACCTGAAATATATTGTTGATTGCACAAATTTCTCATGTTATAACTTTACAATATCTCTTCCTTTGCTAATGTTATTTTGTAATTATATAACTTTATTGCTATAATCTTATCTAAATATTAGTAAATCGGTGAATTTCAAATCTCAGTTAGAGGCAATCAATTTGGGAAATACAGTTGTACCATAGAATATTTTAACCTATTTCAGATGCTATTTGTACTAACTACATTCAACTCAACAAAAATAATCCCAATGTTGCCGATTCCACTTTCAATATAGATTTCACAATATACATGTGATAATATCAAAATGGTATCACTAATATTTCCTATATGTAATTTAGCAACCTAAGGGCTTCAACGGATTCATTCAATAACTGCTAATGCTTCATTTTATGCAAGCTACATGAAGTTTTAGATATCACTATTCAGTATAAGCTGACAAATAAATTATATACAATGCCATGTACAACTGTCAACAGATAATTCAGTACAATGAATTAGGTTGATTATTTTGCTATTTACAACCAATGAATTTTAGTATGGTATTGCTGATAATAAATAGCCATATTTGAATAGCCATTTACAAAATGACATGATTATGCAAAACAAATGAATTGAATGTGGTAGCTACTTTGGTACCTATTCCAACATCAGCAAAATGTAATTTAGTCACTGGACGCTTGCAGCAGTGTTTGAGAGGATGTGGAGTGTAAACTTAGATGCGTCAATTTCAGGAGAGTAATATACGCTAGGAGGGCATTCCGGCTGGCCTTCAGAGTAACCGGGATTGCTGATGAGTCGTACATGGAGTACTGTGGGAGTGATTGTGTTAAGTTTGGAAAAACCTAGAAGTGCCGGAGAGAACTTTCGGTGCACCTGGGAGCACCGGAGAGTCAGGGCGACAAGCCTTGGAGTACCTCGGAGCCCTGGCGACAAGCCTGGGAGTGCCGATGACAAGTTAGGGAGCCCAGGCGACAAGTCTGGAAGCACCTGGAATCACAGTACAGCAGTCTGGGAAAACAACATCCCCGTTGGGAACACTGCTGGTGTGCCTGGAAATCATAGCTACTACGAATCATTGAACAATTTTTAAAACTCATGTATACAATTTGTATTCTCATCTATAAATCTATGTATCTATATAGCTACCCATCTACACATGGTAAATCTCGACTGGCTGCAGGCAGTGCTTGAGAGCAATTCAAGGTGCGTCTGAAAATGACGACGGAGTGAACTCAGAGATACACTGCGAGGCTGTGATTGAGGAAGTTGGCAGATACATTTCGAGAACATAATTGAGTGAGTTTGGAGATGCACTTGGAGGCCGTGATTGTGCGAGGATGGAGATGCACTTGGAGGCCGTGATTGAGTGAGCTTGGAGATATGCACTTGGAGGCCATGATCATGCAAACTTGGAGGCTGTAATCGAGCAAGTTTGGAGATACACTTGGAGGCCATGATCGAACGTGATTGGATGAGTACTTGGTGGCGGTCGATAGACAGCGCGCTGGGTGCTGAGACTCTATTCATCTGTTAGTCAACTGGCAACCGTGGGAATGTGGTAATGGGACTTTACCTTTGACCTCTCATGCTGGCTGATGGCGGTCGATCATGTTGGGAGGCACCCCAGAAGCTGAAGCTAAATTCAGCAGTCAACTCGTAATCATGGGAATGAAAGAAAGACAAACAATCTTTGGCTTATGCTGTACTTGGTGGATGCTGTACTCGGTGTATGCTGTACTCGGTGTACGCTGTACTCAGTACATACTGTACTCGGTGTATGCTGTACTCGGTGTATGCTGTACTCAGTGTATGCTGTACTTGGTGTTTGCTGTACACAGTGTATGCTGTACTCTGTGTATGCTGTACTCGGTGTCAACTCTTAATTATCACATGAAGAGATAGAGAGGGATGACTCAAATTTGTGTTCTTGTGATTATGGTAGAGTTGTGGACTAGGAAGAGAGATGGAGGATGAATATGGAAATGATATGGAGGATACAAGCGGATATGAGAAATCAGAGGTACGACATACCTGGGTCGGTTCAGAAGACCTGGTATTGGTGTTATCACCCGCCGGATTGGGACTCCAACCTGCCATTGCAGGAATGCTGAAATTACTTGCACACGAAATTCTCTTAAGTCCTAGTCTCTCATGATGATTTCCCAAGTCCTCTCATCTCTGGCATTCTCATCCTGAACTCTACTATCACCTAAGAACACAAAGTGAAGTCATTCCTCTCTATCTCTCCATGCCATGATCGAGAGTTAACACTGAGTGCAGCATACACTGAGTATAGCATTCACTGAGTATTGCATATACTGCGTACTTGTATACCCTGAGTACTGCATACATGGCGTGCTGCATCCTCCCAAGATCGGCTGCTTGTGCTCCCAGCCAGTCTCTTTTCTCTCGGCACACCATGTTGTACTCAATTCTCTACATTCCCATAATTATGCATTAAACAATACATAGAGTCTCAGGTCCTGTCATGCCTCCCTCCCGAACTACTGCCTCCAGATTGACCGCCCCCAAGTACTCCTCCATGTGCATCTCCAAATTCGCTCGTTCACGGCCTCCAATTGTATCTCCAAACTCACTCAATTACGACCTCCAAGTTTGTACGATCATGGCCTCCATGTGCATATCTCCAAACTAGCTCAATCACCGCGTCCGAGTGCATATCCCAACTCGCGCACTCATGGCCACCTGGTGTGTCTCCAAACTCGCACGAGCATGGCATCCAATTGTATCTCCAAATTTGCTCAATTTCGACCGTCGAGTTTGCACAGTCATGGCCTTGCAAGTGTATATGTCCAAACTCCCTCGATGAAAGCCTCCAAGTGCATCTCCAAACTTGCTCAATGATCACCTCGGAGTGTATCTCTGAGTTCATTCGATCACTGTTTGGTGAAATGGTGGACCTAGAAGGCAGCCAGCCCATCATCAACACTGCCCAACACCTCGCGTGGCATCTTCAGAGACTTGTTGAGAAAGAGCGGTTCTGACTCAAGGAGCATATCAAGAGGGTGAGAGGATATGAAGGGATACCCGGCAATGATGAACCACACACATTCGGTGGATCTAGAAAAGCTCGGCAAGATCCTGTGAGACCAAGAGCTGGGAAAGATTGAGTGTGTATTTCGTATAATGAGATGATGTCTATCTACCCTGGGGTATGCCAAATATGTACACCCTGTCGCTGAGTCCATCTCCATGTGTACATATATAGAGAGACATAGATAATAAATGCCATAGTATGATGTAATGAATCTTGTGACTGTAACAAAGACAAATATGATAAATGGGATGCGTTGTGGTTGCAGAAATCTAACATCCACAATAGTGAGAATATGGCACCAAGTCTCCCGAAGAGCTTGCGCAGAGGTCTTAGCTGCTCTTGATGTCTTCTGCAGACCTGCGCAGAGCTCTCCACTGCTCTTGATATCTGCCGCAGACTTGCGCAGAGGTCTCAGGAGCTCCAAAATAGTAAAATTCTCACAGCCAAATCTCGCAGCATCCTGAACGCACCTCCATAACTGCAGGTGCTTTCAGAAGCACCTGAAAATGCTCTTTCAGAGTCTGAGAGCACTATGCAAAGCTCCAGGGGTGCCTAGGAGCATCTGGAAGTACTTAGAAGCACTGGTGAGGGCTGCCTGAGAGTCTGGGAGGATTGAGTGTGGCTTCCGGACCGATTTACATTTTGCTGACAAATTGTATATTCTGGAGCAATCACTGTTGCTCAGATTGATAGTACTTCAAGTGCATATATATATGATCAAAACTATCGTTTGCTACAGAAGCGGTTCTACTTCAATTACCTCATTTGTAGTAATGAGTTAGTTGAACAGGTTCATTCAATTTTAGCTAATTAATTCCTAAGATTTTCAAAGTATCTTCCAAATCTTCAAATAAGTTTTATATGGCTATATATTGATATTAGTTTGAATATAACTTTAATATGTAGAACCAATTGTGATTATTATATCTAATATTAATTCAGCCAGCACTAAGGAGAAATGAAGTTAATTTCAACTTCATTGGAACAAATAACACCTACGCTGAAACATGTAGTAATACTGACAATACATTGCTTTATCCCAATCACATATTCTGTGATCAGCATCCTCTGGTCAGCAATGTGAGTTGTCAAAATGAAATTTCCCAATATTCAACTCTCAGAGTTAAATGGACCCATGAACTGTCATATCTGTGTAACAGCCCACCAATCTGGAATGATATTGAATGCCAGGTGACATTCATATAAGTACTTTGAACTACAGATTTCAATCGTAAGAGCATGTTGTATTACCACCCAATAGTCTGGAAAATTTAATACTTTGTCTTAAAACAATTCTAGTACACTGGCAAACTGTAGTTACTGTATATAGATTGACGTATTATTGTATCCATGTATGCATTTATCAATATTGATTCAATGTAGACAGGCTGTAGAACGTACTCATGAGCGACTAGATACTTATCTTGCGATGGTGATCAAGTGACTTAAGAGAGACCCATTGAAGATAGGAATGTGTTAACTTCACGACATACTTGTAGCCAGCTATCTTGTTAATCTAGAAATACAATTGGCAGCTGTAATTAATCATACTTGGAAAAGGACTTTATGGATATGATTGATTCCACTTGAGGATATGCTAGTAGGCCAGAATGATGTAATGCTGTAAGTGAATTTGGAGGCAGTCATTTTGCAAACATGGAGGTGGTAGTAGTAAGACCTTGGACATGCATTTGGAGGCTATAAACGAGTGAGTTTTGAGATACACATGGTGGATGCAATCAAGGAGGTAGTTGGATAGAAGGGTGGTAAGATTTAAGTTCAGAGTTAGGTATCTAATTAAGTTTCAATGTGTGTAATGTGATTTGTTGAAGATACAAATGGTTATGGAATGTGGTTGGTGGTGGATCATAATGTACTACATTGAACATGAAGTGCCAGGAGGGATGCAATTTAATTGGTTAGTTACATTTTCAATATCAGAGCAGACTTTGAGTCAATTTAATCTTTCTGCTGATTGAAAGCTGGCTGGGTATGGGAAATTTGTATGGAGACACAACAGATGATGAGGGAATTCAGCAGATACCTAATAAATGTGAGATTTTCTGGAGACAGGCTTGGTGCAGAAGATAATCAATGGTGGGTATATGGAGTCCATGACTTTCATGGATAATCATTGTATGGATAGGAAGACTGAAGTGACTTGATATCATGTTATCCAACAATGGTAGATAAGTGAATGAGAAAGAGAGGGAGAGAGGGGATTGTATTAGAGACACAATCAGGTGATGTGTGAAATTTGAGTTATAACCTGCACATTGAAGGTCAGAATCCTGTACCTAGATGTTTCTACTTGCCATATCAGAGGTAATTGCTACTATATTGGGTATGGTAAAGTGATTGACTGTCTTTATATTCGAGCCAGTCTTATATATCAGAGCTTTTATTGCAGAGCACTTATTTGTGTTATTGGGCTCTGGACAATCAAACACATGTCTGTCAACTTCTCAACAGAGTGTTAGTAACTATTAATTCATACTTTTGATCTTCTATTCTTTCAGTAACCATATCTGGCTCTGCAGATGCAAACTGATAAATTAACTATATTCATAGTTTGAAAATTGTGAGTTAACTCAGCCTTACAGTCTCCACGTTTATTAGAATTGTATTTTTATCTGTTGCTTGCATATCTGCCTGCTTCAAACATATTTCCAATTGTAGTTGATTACTATCTTCAAATATATCTCTTGGCTCATGCAATTACCTCCTCCAAATGACAATTGTATGCTTGTCTGGCATTGCACATGAAAGTCAATCTCGATATTCTAGCTATCATGTCATCAATATGCGCATTCAAACCTGCTCAATTAATGTCTGCAAGTCCATCTCTATGTTTATTTGATTCCGGTCTTATAGTCCATTTCCATAATCATTGCATCACAGGCCTTAAGTATATCATCGTGTCAATTCCAATGTCTCTACTTATGTGATTCTTCGCACCGTATTTATCATACAACGAACTCCATCATGGTGTTCAACTGCACCTCAAACTGCTCATAAATACAGACTGCCAGTGTATCTCTATATTTACTCTGTCACTTCCTCCAAATGTGAATTGATATATCCTCCCAGCATATTTCAATATTCACTCAATTGAAATCTCTGGATGCCACTTCAATTGCTTTCAACTTCACTTTAGAGTCATAATAGTTTTGGGTGCATAAATAGATAGAATAAGTCAGTGAATATATATGGTTTTCTAATATAGAAAAGAATAATGTGAGTGTGAGAAAAAAATATATAAAATAGATAAATATGACACCTGACAAGAGATGTGGATATGAAACCTTAAGAACAACAGTTACAACTCTATACAAACAAGATTGAGGTGCTACTTCATATTTGCACAGAGGCCTCAGCCACATTGAAATTTCAATATTATCTAAGTCAGATTTTATCACACGTCAAACGCACCTTCCCATATGGACATACAATGTGAGGCATCTGGAATTGCACATACAGAAAATAAGAGTACTGTTCTTACCTTCACTGGAACTTGAAAGCATCAGCAGTCTTTTAAGTCCACTAGTAATATTAACTACAGTGTCTGGAATGATTGGAAAATACTGCCAGTCTGATTCCCTTTGTACAGTTGTTTAACTAGAAAATCTACAATCAGTGCCAGCTTCCAGATCTTATAACAGAACTACTGTACATATACCTACCTTCCATACATCAGGCCATGAGTCATTCTCAATGCAGTCTTCAATTTGTATGTTTTTATAGTTGTTCAAATTATGCTACAGTAATTTGGGCACAGTTAGTGCGACAAGGTATATTGAACAGTGCATAGGGACGTTGTGATATTCAACAATCCAAAATATTTTGTGTATACAAAAATCTATATTGGACTATATGGAAATAAGGAACAAATATTGCAATTTGGTAATACTCTAAACTATACCATATAGTAAATACAGTTTCAGTCAAAATTGCCCCTATGATATTTCAACAGTGTAAAAGCCATTTGTTCAATTTATTACTCCATTTAATGACTGTATTCAGTTGCTAATTCCTCTGCAAGAGTTTTACTGGATATATATATTTTCTCAAAACATGCAATAGATGACAAATCATTATTTACTGCCACTGCAAATAACTATCTCTAAGTAATACCACAAATTCTTAAAGCAAAGTATAAGAATCAAATTCTGTATTTGCATACTGTATATTCTTAGACAGTAATAACAGCTGTTTTGGAAATAAATGCAAAAGTATAATGTTGTATACAGTGATTAGCAATTCCTGTAGCAACAAAACCCACTCTATCCAAGAAATCAATTGGGAATTACTTTTTTCTTCAATGAGAAACCCACAACTAACTCTATCAATAAACTTTCCACCTTATGGAATATTCTACTGTATAAGTCTCAAGTTGGCAATTGTTTTATTCTGGTTAATGTAACATAAACTCTGAGAGTTCAATCTGCTATTGGTAGTATTGTTTGTTTGCTTTCAGGTATATTTTATGTACTACTTATTAATATCAATTTAAATTGTAATGTTACATGGTGCTAGTATTTTATACCAATTGGATGGATATTATAATAAAAGTACAGAAGAGTATTGGTAATGTCAAAAATAAAGTGAAAAGTTATCTGTTTGGTAACCAATAGAGTGGGGAAAAATGGAATGCTGGCTATACGTTCATTATGCATTGAAGATATTTACAATATTGTTGATTTTAATACAGTTTTAATGAGAAAGGACCTTACTCTGCTTTATGTTATTGAGTATAATTAGATTGTAAGTGAAAATTGAAGTGTGGGAGGAATATTAAGCCAATACAAATAAAGATAACATAGTCAAGTCTTCAGAAAATTGTATTAAGAGCATTCCTTGTATATATTTGATTTTGAATACAGACAGAGGTTGTTGATTTGAACTTACCATCTTATGTGAATGGTTAGACTGTTGCAATCAGACAATATTCAGAATCTTAAATAGTTGCCATAATTTGTTATATATTAATAAGAGTAAAGTTCTAATTTAGAAATAACACAACTGGCAAATATCTCTATATGAATATAGTAGACTGTTAATGCTGTTCAACTTCTGTCAAATACAGTAAGCTTGAATAATTATTTCAAGTTTTGATATCAACAACTAAAATTCATTATTCTGATATATAATTTGGTATTTATTGTACAATATATAGTTGAAACTATTCATTAAGTAATGGAAGAGAGTTTCTGCGGTTATATTTAATCATGAATATACTTATCAGATATCACAATAGGGATAATAGTGATTAATATCATACTTAGAGATATGTAATATGTATCTCAATATGCAAATGCAATATCTGTGTAGATGTTAGTAGAAAATACTATTCTGGCAATATTAACAACATATTGGAATTGCTAAAGATACAATATCTTGATACCCATTGATAATACCCACTTATCAACAATCAATTCGAAATGTTCAATAGATCATTTATAACATCTGCATTATCTTCCACATATTTCAAAGTATTTGTCAAATACTATATTCAAAAAAAACGCAATAATGTGATATATCTTTTCTGGTGGTATTTTTGTATACAAATTATCATATACCCTGGTGACTCAAATGCATTAGATAGTATCTCTCCTATTCAATTTGGTAATTCACATGGACCACATAATAATGAAATTGCAAAATCCCCAATATCAAGTTAGAGTTATTTACTCGCTCTCTGTTGTACTTGATTATTGTCATTTGAAAGGATCAGTTTTTAGCAGGTTGGTCAGTTTGGCATTCGAAATACTCTTAAAATATAGGTAACTTTCTATGTAACTATAATTCTATTACTTAACAATGTAATTAATTATTTTAATTTCTATGGAAATAATACTATCAAGTAGAAGTCACTACCACTTTTTGCTTAACTCACAATTGGAAGTTTCATTGAACTACTGAAGGATACTGTAATGCCATATTCAAGTTCTAAGGTTAATTGCTAATAGAAGTCAGCTAACTATTCCTATATCACCATTTCAAAATAAGTCAAACTACCCTATCAACTAATATTATTTTCCCACTGCAACCTCACCCTGTACAGTTTCTAAATTCTTCAAATATTGTCTAGAAAACTGGCTGGATGAAATCATATAAGTCTCTGAAAGGTTTATTGGTTCAATTTGTAATCACGGTAGTATTGTCTACACTGTAAAACTATCTGTATTACTGAATAGAAGAGTCCAGTAGTTTCCTTTTTGTCTTACATCCACGCTATGACCAGACTATTGTATATTGCCCCTATATTATAGTTAAATTGTGCTGATGGTATGCTTTGAGAGCTGATCTATTGTAGTATCAACAACAAAATGTTATACAAACTATCCAAATTTTACTAGCTTGGATTGATCAAACTAGTAAATAAGATCCAACTTAATGTCTCTTCTTCTATGTTAAAAGCTTTCCAGAGGTATAGGTGTGTAGAGTTACATTATGCTAATATGGTTGAGTGAAGTAAACAAACTTCTCCAGTACAGTTATAAGTGTATATTCATTATAGTTGGTATTATCAATATTCATAACTTCAAAAATATTGTAGATTAAATATAGAACCAAACTTCCTGTCACTCTAGATGAAATCTTCTTAGTCTGTATTTACTTACATTTGTTACACTTGCCCTGGATAATGTATACTTTGCAATTACAATCGATATTTACTAAGCAATATGAAATATATAATTGCTGATACCTCAAGATTGCAATATTCAAATTGCATTCATATTAAATGAGTTCAAGGTAATTACATTCCTTTTGTCACAACAATGTATTGCTATTAATGATACACAACATTGTAAAATTTTTAATATCAAAACGTATCTCATCTGGTGTACTAGTTAGTATCTGTAGTACATATTTATGTTCTATGGAGAAAATAAAATGGTTACAATACAATTGGTTGTAATTATTTCTGAAACTGAAATAGAGAGTAGAAATTGTATACTGGTGTTCGAGAAACAATACAGTACAGATGGCAAAAACTGTTGATATTTACAGCTGAAATATTATTATATAACACTGTCATACCATTTCAATGGCTAATTAACATATTATGATATTTAATCTCCAGAACTTGATTATAAGCATATTCAAATGAAGTTGAATTGTATTCTGAGTGTAATTTTATATTTAAATACTTGAAACTAATATCCTGACAAGGCAAAGTATATGAACACAGTATACAATACATACAATTTAATATTATTATCTAAGTCCTGCTTACAACTATTACATCTTTGGGTCAAACTTTGTAAAAAGTATTAACTGGAACTGTTACTATTGAATATCTGCTAGGGTAATACTGTTATGAATCTCAAAGTTATCAATATACTAATCACAATCTAACTACCTTTAGAACCATATAATATAAATATTTGGTTATAATTAGACAAATGTTTTGTAGTAGCATTCCACTATATTTGGTAATAAAAATTTGATTTGCAATAGAACATCTTTTAAAACAAGAAAAATTATAAAAATATAGTTAGCATCTAATTTCAATTTGTGAAAAATATTAAACAGATAACTTTCAGTATTTCAATAATACATAATTGTTGTAATAGTTCCTATACATGGGGGACTATTTCATACCGGATCCATATTTTTGAATAGTTTACATTATTTTCTGGTGTCTCTATCAACTTCCACTTCTATTGTTATCTACTGAGAAATATCCATCATTTTGACAAGCTAATTTTCAATAATGAATAGTTGCAGTGTATTTACAGTTCTATCTATATTCTAAACTAGTGAAGTTTATAAATTGGGATTCAACATGTACACATTTGACCAATTCAGAATAGTAGATCATATTATCATATATAAATGGTACTTTCAAAGCTTAAACTAACTAAGATTCAGCTGGGGGCAGTATTTGAATATTCAGAGGGTATATGAAAGAAGAGAGTATACTATTCTCATCACTAGGAATGGAATTTATGGAGAGTAGTTTTTCTGAAGGGGATGAATCATTCTACCAAGAGTGGAAGTAGTATTTAGGATAACCAAATACACAATATACAGGCTGATATATGTTTGAATACTAAAGTTACATTTAACTTTAGTATATTCACAGTATATTATAATGGATAGTTTATTGTACGTAAAGTGTATTGATTGTTGAATATATGGTACTATCTCTAATGCTTATTCTATCAACTACTATATATCGTATAGGAAAATATAGAATTGGAATATTGATGATAAGTAATATACAGTGAGTTGAAATATCAACAGCTGGTATCACTGTAGTATGTATTGTATTATATTTTGACAGATTAGAATAAAAAGTGAGAAAGGGTTACATAAGAGTATATACTGGCAAGTAGTAGTGAAATAAACAAATTGGTACAACATATTACAATACTCACTATAATTACACATACCAGTCATTGGTATTATTTCAACTACTTATAATGAAGTAATATTTGAAGGATTTTGAAGCAATAATTAATTACACATAACCAGCTAATCAAGAGTCAAATAAGTAGTACTTATTGAATACTATTCTCCAACAACTTTCTTAATTGTCCATGGTATTATCTGCCCATTATACTACAGTCAATATTAATTCACCTTCTCTACATGTAGGGTAATACCGCTATGTCTGGAAATTGCTTAGAGCTATAAAATACATCAGGTATATAATTGAAAACATCTGAAATATGTACATACTTTGAAGTATCAATATGTGTAATGTTTGCAAAATGTTTTTGGATTATACAAGGAGTAGATAAAAATATACAATGGGGTGATTCAATTATATATATATCAGTATATCTAATTTAGTTAACATGATTCATTGTTGTACAATATATATTCCTATAGTCCCAAGTGACATTGGTTGAAATATTTTGTTATTGACAAACACAAATCTCAATTATTTCCCAAAACAGTTCAATTTATACTGCAATTAATGTAATTGATCAGACAGTGTAATATTTTCAGACAAAAGTGTAACATGTACTTCAGTTCAAACAGTAGAGATATATTTAAAAATTATATATTCTGTAAAATTTATCTTAATATTTTAGTTAGATTCATTACCTAATATGTATTTTATAATAACTGTCCAAATTTTCCATGATATGAGAGAATGGAAAATATTAATTATCCAGCATGCCAGCGATATTACTGACTTTCCATTGGATAGTATATATCAACTTTTGTGAATTGATTTGAATAGGATCAAATTGTATACATATATTATGGACAATCTTGTATTGATAGGATAATTGCTTGATTGGATATGTGAGTATGGAAATTACCCAATGGGACAACAGATCATACTATTTTAATATTACTTTTACAATAGGAAAAATATAATTGAAATGGATCCAGATATTGAATATCACTTGTAGATAGTTATAATTGTTACCCATCTAATAATATCTTCTTTTAATGACTATGGGATGTATATCTAGTATCTGCTATACGTATTTGATCAAAGTTTTTATCTACCTACAGGATAAACAACAAATTATTGTAATGCATACGAAGAAGTATTTTGTACGATGTATATCAGTATAGCTGAGGTCACATGTATGACTTACTGAGTATATATGGTACTTACATGCTTCTTATACTAGATGGTACATTTCTAGCAACTTATGTCTAGGTAGCTATATATTAAACCTCTAATTTGCCTGGATACTAGTACATTTACAGTTGAAACTCATGACAACCGAAATTGACTGAACTGTTAAATATACATACAAAACGCAACCAATATTTAATATAGAGGAATTCATCTAGTGAATATATTAAATATGATGTCATTTTCAATACCGGTGGAACAGACTGATAGTGTTATCAGAAGTATCAATCAGGCCACTGAAGTCGTATACCACTGTCCTTCTATAATATCAATCATTCCAAGGTGGGTACCAGCTTTACTTGCGTTGAATTGGTTACTTAAAGTATTCTGGGGCCAAATATATAGAGAAATGGAGGAATAATTAATGGCTCTAGATTGAGGCAATGGGCTGATTGGAAGATCGAATATGAAGGTGGGACTGGATTATCACTATGCCTGATGAAGCATAGATGGAATGTATCACATGTTGTAGGATCAGAGTAGTATATATGATATTTTGTAGATGTAAGTAAGAGTATTGGATATAGGACACTATAGAGAGAAAACAAAGACAGAAAATACAGAGAGAGAGACATTGGGCACTCAAGCAATACTTAAAAAACTTACCGACATGTAGTGAATTACCAGGTAAATTTATAACCAGCAGAGAAAGCAGTACAGAAGATTGACAAAGTACAAGTATAGAATCACCCTATGATGATATCAGATTCTGCCGTCTCCATTATCATAATCTGAGATGATATTCAGACTTCCAGAGTTTCTGTAATATGTTACTGGTTGGCACCTGTGGTATTACTTGGCACTGGCAGGTTGATGACCAGTGGGATAGAATTAAATACCTTGATTAATGATGTAAGATGATAAGATGAGAATATCCCCAACAGCCAAGCTGACTGCATTGTCAGCAGAATAGCCAAATACAGAACAGTACTGAAGTCATAACTGAATCATACCATCACTCAGAACAGTCGCTGTAATTCTTCCCAGTGCTGTGGGATAGTGCAATACAGGTTAAATTCAATGAGATGTACGATCATATAGTCTCTCTGTGCTGTCACGTACTTTACTTTACTTTTGAGGTTTTGTCACAGAATCTATAAAAATTGTATCAAATGTACGTAATACTTCTGAACTGTATCAAATTACATTATGTGATGGGTAAACTTTTGAATTGACTGGGACAACTGCTCTCATTACCCAGACTATTTCTGAAGAGTTCAAACTAGAAACAATACTTGCTGACGGAATAATCTTATATTCATATCTCCCAATCCACATTCATCAAAATCTTCCAGTTCTACATGTGATCATTGAAATTATATTTAAATTCAGCTTCGTTGGTATTGAAATACTTATAATTATTCACAATTCGTATGCTGTGAATACAGTCATATGAGGCATTGGCTTCCTCATAATGTAGGGGTCTAACTAATGCTCTGACAGATAACATATGCATCATATTACTCTGCCTGATAATGCAGATTAATCACTCACAATAATTAGCCTAATGGTGCAGATCTCAATTATTGTTCCAATGTGCTGCACATAGTCACCATCCCATGAGAATAACACCCATTGATGGGTATTTTTACTCCTTTCTGAAGTTGTCAATATTGATTTTTCAGCTGGCCGGCAATGCAGTCAGATTGAATCATGCTGAAGTATAATTCAGAAAAAAATAAAACTTGTTCTTGGATGGCTCAATGAAAACCGTTCTCTTTTCATTGTTTGTATTAGTTTCAAATATTTCAAGCTGTAGGCAACATTATCTGGTGTTCATTGGTCAGTTCTATCTTGGAATCAATGTTAGAATGATCATCCAATATATAACCAGTGTGGTGAGACAACAGAGCTTGAAGAAGGAGCACACATCATCAAGGTTCTGCCACACAGTTCATGGGATCTGAAGGGAATTTGTGACCAAGAGTGATGTTTGCTTGAGAATGATTGGAAGCAGGTAAGAATACTTAATTAGCTATTGAGCCATGAGAAACCACACAAAGTATGTGGATTGATGAAGCCTCGGCAAGAGTGGATACAACCAATAGCAGAGATCAATGAGTGTTTATATCATTGTATGATAAGATGGAGTTAATCAACCCCAGGGTCTCCCAAATATATGAGTCTATTGGACTGATTGAACTTAGAATGACCTAATATAGACACAGAGAATGAACCGAAAAGTATCGATAGTGTATGTATGATTCCACAGGATTGTGACGGCATGGGGTTCTTTAATCCAAAGATTAGATGTTATGCAAAATCTATATTGTTAAATGCAGTCACAACAGGATTTGAATATAAGTGTCTAGATATGCTGGCCAATCTACTCTGTTGTTAAGTTGAATGGAAGTACAGATATTACTATACCAGGGACATTTGTATAACAGGCAGTGTTGTTAGTTAGTGCCATTAGTCTTTTATTGACTTTATTTCAATGTGACACATTTCTTTATAATGTGTAATATATGCACCCGTACATAGATATGCACATACAGGGCTATGGAGATATTGACTACTATCCATTGTGGATTGATCAGCCGGTCAGCAATCAGTATCTCAGCACAGGGCATGTCGATGCAAACACTGATCAGGTTACAGATATGATATAGGTAAACGCCAAATTAAGTGAAAAGAAGACTGCTGTATGATCTTTGTAGGATACCAATCGAAATGTTGCAAAAACACTATCTGGAAATCAAAATGAACAAGAATGCACTGATTACTACCATGCTAGATAAATTCATCACCAACTTGGTTGAAATGATAGCTGCTATCATGTGGTTAAAGGATCTCACTCCAGAAATTATTCTATATAGAAAGGAAGCAAAGAGTAGCCAAGATGCTAAATGTAGTCGAAATAAAATTAAGGAAGACAATATGAATTTAGAACAGAGTACCATCACAAGAAGTGGTATTATTGCCAACAGGGAGGGCATGGCGATGCAATATATCTGAGTAATATCCATGGTAATCCACTTAGAGGTTCAAATATGTCTGCAAGTGTATTCTCGGTCAGTATTTCAATACTCATGACTTTGATTGAACACTATTGGGGAGCAGTACGAACTAATACTTTGGATAGTGCTTTATTACTTAATGGGATATGCATTTCTCATATTTCAAGTTATTATTCAAATCTGATCACACATACCAATTGCACTAACGATGGGAAGAATGGAACGGTATATACTGGGATTATATTGTTGCTAGCTTGATATGACAGTGTGAGGTTGTTTTGCCTTCAGTTGGATGGAAAGACAGAAATGCTTATACTTGAAAAGGTAATTGATTTACCAGGAATGTTCAATCTCTACTTACAGTCTTAAATCATAGACAACAATGTGAAAGTTCAACTGGTACTTCACCACCTACTCAACTCTGCAATTGCCAAGGTGAATCAATTACCACAACTTGGTTCATTGTTTGGAATCTGATTCTGGATTGGGTTACTAAATTATTGACTGAAGGCAGCAATATGAACAGCAATGAGCAGTGGCTGCTACTGGTTATCATGAATGGCAAATAGCTTGTACCAGTGATGGGAACATGATGTAATGACACAATTGCGTGGCATGATTTGGTCTCCATGCTTTCGAGATGTTGCTGATCATCGCTGATGCCCAATTTAATCATATGGTATATGATAGTGACAATTGCATCAAATTGTTATTAACTTGTAAGCCCTTCACTTCAATCATTTCTCATGCAATAGATTCACTGCAGTAAGCACATTTGAATGTATCCTGTCAATGGAGAACAGCAAATGGAATAGATCAATTAATGTTACTCTTCATCAAACACCACATGTAGTATACTGTTGCACATATATTAATGTCCATGTTAGATGCCAAAGGAATGTTGACAGAGTAGAACAGTCTTATACATAGATAGTCATACTGCCAAGTAATGCGATTTTGTACAGTTGGAGGTAATGAGGAAACCTGCAATGATCTCAAAGAATATTGACAATCTAAGTACACACCTCATGACTCAAATAGGATACATATGCTCCGGTAACATATTGTCATCAAATCACCAAATTGCATGATTATGGATTATGTAACAAGTTCACCAGATGACAATGGACTTTAATAGAAGTACAGGACTATTGTAGTCTCAATAGGAGTCTATCTCAAGTATCTCACTCAAAAGAGGTCAGTTGCTGGTAAGACTCAGTGCAAGATCTTACCTGGATCTGCAATGCAAGTATCTTTTAATCACCAGTATGTATTGAGAATCTTGGCTTTCATACTTACATCAAATGTGAAACAAAAGCAGTTCAATTGAATGGTGTCTTCGAGTATGTTTGTTTGACACAGTATTCCGACCACTCAGAATGTTGTGGATGATTCATTAGCCAAGAAGCTTCCCTGTGGTACAGATTTTTGTTTAGAAATGCAAAGTAGTAGACTGGACTGATAACTGTAGATGATCAAATCTGGAAAAAGCACATCTAGTGGGATTTCATCAAGAAACTCAAATTCAGAGCAAAATTGACAGTACAATAGAAAAGATTTCAATGTCCAATGAAGAAGTGATTAGATAATGAAACTTCTCCACAGCCTTTGGAAGTCAAAAAAAAGTCTGCAGAAACTACAAACTTTGGTCTGTATCTTGAATATGAATGGAAGCTGACAGTAGAAGAATATCATCAGAACTATGTCAGGAAGTTGGCAGAGACTGCCCAGCAGGCTCCCAAAAATATTCAATTCAAGGGTATGATTCCTATTTCAATCCAAGTAGATGTCTCTGATAATTACAACCACCAGAGTGTAATCAAAAATGCGACAATTGTGGAAATAATCAAGTAGTCTCCATGTGCAGAAATATGGAATTCAATTTTCTTAGACAATTCTGATACAGTTTGTGTGTATCAAGTATGGGGGTATTTTCAAAGCTTCCACTTGAGAGAAAGGCTTCGCGAAGTCACTTGGTATGCATGATCAAGTACATTTGGGCTGGCAATGTGCAGAGGATCAAGACCAGGGAGGTTTATAGAGAAAAGTACCAACTGGACAGAATTGACGACAAACGAATATATATACCAACTACTCACTGAAGTCTTGTTACGCTGGTACCTATTCTTGGTGATGTGTAATAATGTCCCAATTGATGAATTGGCTATATAAATTGAAGTTTTGATAGTTGACTTGAAATAAGTACTGATTATGAACCAACTATAGACATATGGTTATATACTCCAAACTGTCAGCTAATATAACAAGTCAATATCAGTGATTTGCAAAAGATGGTACTCCACTTAGAAAGGGTTTCAAATAGGGTAAGAATGTGGTTGCAGATTTGGTATTGCATGTATATGGACTGTGTGATGTCATTTGGGTTTCTGCTCTCACCGGACAATAGTAGGCAGTTAATGCCTCCTGATAATATGTATGGTACATTAATTGCCTGATTCAAACGTGTATGACTTATCTGCTGATGATTGGAAATCATACCTAGTCTGGGCAAGTCATAGATATGATGGTAAGGAGGTTCCATATGAACAATAATGGAAATTTCTTCTATGGTGGAAATATTATCTGTATTGAGAATGTCATCTGCAATTTCAATGTAAATATTGAATACAATTGAAATCATCAGCAAATTGACATTAACCCAAATCGGTACATTTGAATGATCTTGGCTAAATTTAGCAGTGATAACTGAAGTGCAGTTGCCATACCAGTGGTGATGAAGCTCAACATGAGAAAAGGCAGTAGTCCAATATAATACGAAGTAATTATTGACAGTTACATCGGTGGCATGACTTGCAGTTTGCCAAATATGATGTGTGTGACCGCAGGTTGAATCCAGCACATTGTAGTCTGAAGTATGGTATAAATGCTAGCTTTTATTACAACTGAATGCATTTCAGAGGAGTAAGTACTTTGCAGGGGAAGCCTTGTTCGGGAGACTATATGTACTAAACTGTTAGTGATATTATGACCATGGCAAAAGTCCAGAAATCAATACATAGTACAGTGGGCTGGTCATCATCTTCTGACCAATGCTGAATGACCCAGTCTGTAGCTTATGCTGAATACTATGTACTTGGAGTTTACCTGTGGCTTATATAAATCTTGCTACTCTTGAATAAGCATGTTATGCCAACTTTCCCCCATATGCCCTCTTATTTACAGTCACTGCCTGGGAATATTACCATCTGGATGTAGAAGTATAATTTTATTTTAAAGATTGCAACTAAGTAATCTCAAATGGTAGACATTGCCAGTGGAGAGGATAAGGACTTCAGCTACAAATCTTCAGGGGAGATACTTTCAATCTGCATGACAGAGCTGCAACTGAAGGCTGCCACCATCATGCATCGTGCTGTGTCAGAAACAATTGGACTTGGCCATTGCGATGCCCTCAGAGTTTGAATTAGGCTTGGATATGAAAATGGCCTGCAAAATGCAATCAGATAGTTTATAAGTTTGGTTCACTTTCCGCTTGGCTGATCCACCCCTGAACCATTTTCTCCTCAACTTCTATCCATACTATTGTGATTCAATTAAACTCGATAGCAAGTAGGGAGAAGTTTTAAAGTATTGGAAGTGTACATACTATAATACCAGGTACTGTAATGTAACTTACCTCTGTTGAAGGTAGCAGTGTGAGTCAGTGATAAATCTTATATGGATGTAATATATTGTATAACAGAACAGAATGATCACAACTTGGTATATAGATGTATATACTTGGCAATGTGAGTATCCACAACTGTACTTACTCTGTATTTGTCAAATTGCCCAATCAAAGTATAATTCAGTTTGTGGCCAACAGTATTTAATACCCAGTCTACATGGAAACAAATCTCTAGCAAACCAAGTTTGCATAGCATTGTGAATTATGGAGAAATATTATTTCGATTTGGATAGTGCAGGAGTAGTAGTGGCAGATGAAATTGATTGTGGAAAGACATTGACAATCGAGGCTGTGGCTATGGTATAAGAATTGTTGACAGCGATGGTTGTTATATGGTTGCCACTGTGAATTGAATAGGGGAATGGAAATATTGCTGGGAGTTGCTATGATAGCATTACCAGTGATGAAAGAGACCGGTATCCATTGGGCAGATTAAATGGAGTATTCTGCCACCAGTCAAAATCAAGACAACTTCATGTTCATGATATCTGAACTTTAATTCAGGACTTGACTTTTTCAGACTAGTAATGATAAACTAAACACCCAAATACATGGAGACCCTTATCTAGGTTGATATATGTTAGCAAACTGTCAACTGATTCAATGTGTCGGATACAGGTACTTGATATATTACCTATCAGGATGTGAATACCAGAAATCATCAGCCAGACCACTGATAGATTATGCACCATATATCAATGGATTTCTTCGCATCAAATGCCAACCATCATATCACTGGCAACTCTGCTACTATACTAGCAGATTAGAGATTTTTCGTGAGTACTATTGATATATTACAAAATATGATATTCATTGGGAAATTACACTACATACTGGTATTAACATAGGCTATATTGTTACAGTACTACTGGACGTACACATCAGAAGAATGTATTTCAGTCTCTGGGAGCTGCCATGAGTATCAAAGTGGATTTGGAGCGTAATTTTAAAAGCGTCAATTTCCGGAGAGTACTAAACACTAGGATGGCATTCTGGCTGGCCTTTAGTGTAACTGGGATCTCTGATGACTCATATAGGAGTACCATTGCAGCAATTGTCATAAGATTGGAAATACATCGGAGTGCCAAAAATTAGCCTTGGAGAGCTGGTGACAATCCTTGGGCCTGTAGGCAACCCTGGGAGTACGTCAAATCACTGTAGAGCAATCTGGGAATGACATCTTCTTTGCAATGGTGATGGTCTGACCAGAAATCAGAGCTAATGTTTATCGTTCAACAAATTTTGAACCCTAGGTATTCAGTTTGTATTCTTATGTATGTATCAATCCATCTATGTATCTATAGAGCTACCAAATCTATACAAGGCATATCTGGACTGCTGCAGGCGGTACATGAGAGCAATTCGAGGTGCGCCAGAAGATGACAATCGAGTAAGTGCAGAGATGCACTTGCAGGCTGTGACCGAGCAAATTTCGAGATGCACTTGGTGGGCGAGACTGAGTGAACAGAGAGATTCTGTTGGAGGCTGTTAATGAGCAAGTTGGGAGATACACTTTGACACTGTGATTGAGTGGACTCAGAGATACAATTGGATGTCGTGATTGAGAGAGTTGGCAATGCACTTCAACACTGAGATCGAGTAAAGATAAATGTGCAACTGGATGCTGTGACTGAACATTTTTGGTGATACACTTGGAGGCCATAATGGAGAGAGTTTGGAGATGTGCCATGAAGCCAAGATTGATTGAACCCAAAGATGCGCTTGGAGGCTGTGATTGAGTGAGTTTGGGGAGGCACCAGGAAATGATGATAGTGCAAATTTAGAGGTGGTGATTGAGTCAGTTTGGAGAAACACTTGCAGGCCATGATCAAGCCAAATTGGAGAAGTACTTGGAGGCGGTAGATGGGAGGTGAGCCAGGTGCTACGATTGATTTCATCCGTTAGTTACAGCGACTCGCAATCGTGGCAATGAGATATGGTGACTTCACTTTTGAGCTCACAGGGTGAGCTAGCTGGGGTTGGCCGATCTTTTAAGTAGGCATGCCAGCAGCTGAAGCTACATTCAGGGGTCAACTCGTAATCGTTAGAATTAAGAGAAGACAGACACTATTGGGGGGATGCTGTATTTGGTGTATGCTGTATTTGGTGTATGCTGTATTTGGTGCATGCTGTAATTGGTGTATGCTGTATTTGGTGTATGCTGTATTTGGTGTATGCTGTATTTGGTGTATGCTGTAATTGGTGTATGCTGTATTTGGTGTATGCTGTAATTGGTGTATGCTGTATTTGGTGTATGCTGTATTTGGTGTATGCTGTATTTGGTGTATGCTGTATTTGGTATATGCTGTATTTGGTGTATGCTGTATTTGGTGTATGCTATAGTTGGTGTATGCTGTACTCGACGTATGCTCTAAACAGTGTTAGCTCATCATCATGCCATGGGAAAATTGGGAGGGATGACTTACCCTCATGTTCTGCGATAATGGTAGAGTTATGGATGAGGAAGAGAGATGAGGGATGAAGATGGGAACGATATGGACAATACACCTGGATACAAGAACACAAGAGTATGACTTGCCCAATTGGATTTGGATGACCATATCTCGGTGCTATTACCTCCCTGATTGGGACTTATCCTGGCCGTATTTGCTATGGTAAATTGATTCGCACATGCTATTCTCTAAGTCACAGTTCCTCTTGATAATATCCTCCATGTTCTCTCATCTCTCGTTGTTGTCCCCAACTCTACCATCATCTATGAACACCATGTGAAGTGATCATGCTTTTTCTCTCAATGCCATGTTCATCAGTCAGCCCTGAGTACAGTATAGACTTAGTAATGCATTGTTTCAAGATCGAATGTCTCCCACTCTCAGCCAGTCTCATCTCTCATCTCTTGGGGAACCTGGTTGTACTCAGTTCACTACATTCCCACAACTCTGGCTTCCCTAATGAATAGCATCACAGCTCACATCACACCTCCATCCCGATCCACCACCTCCAGATGGATTGGTTCCGGATGAACTGCCTCCCGCTCGACTGCCTCCATGTCCTCCTGTAATCTCGATCCAGCAAGGCTTCTGAGTGCAACTCTACACTCGCTATATTAAAACCTTCGAGTGGATGTCTAAGGTCACTGCATCTCAGCCTCGAAGTTTGATCCAAGGTCGCATGATCACAGCCTCCAATTGCAGCTCCGAGTGCATTTGATCTCGGGCTCCAAGTCCATATACACATACTGTCGATCCCAGGGTCCAATTGCATCACTGAGTACACTGGACCATGACCATGAAGTGCATCTTCAACATCGCTTGATCACAGCCTCCAATTGCATCTCCGAGTTCACTTGACCTCTGCCTCCCAGTGCATTTCTAAACTCACTCAACTATGGCCTGTAACTACATTTCTAAGGTCACACAATCTAGGTATGGAGAAATGGCAGAGGTCTCTTCGCATCCAAATGGAATGTATGAGAAATGGTGGTCCTGACTGGTGCAGAGTGCGAAGAGAGGGCGAGAGAATGTGATGGGGTACCTGGTGGTGAGGAACGATACAAAATTTGTGGATCTATGAATGCTTAGCAAGAGTGCAAGAGGAACCACACAAATTGCATCGATCTGTAACAGCTTGGCAACAGTGTGCAAGACCCAGTGCTCAGAATGATAGACTGTGAGTATTTCGTAGAATGACATGATGTCTATATACTCCCCTGTCTCTAACTACACCCCCACCCCCACCCACTACTTGTCACTCAGTTCATCTCTGTTATCTGTATATTTCCATACGCCCCCCATTGTCATCTGCATGCCTGATTCAAAGCTATTGGGCGTGACAACCAGATGTTCTTGCCACGATGGCCTGCAAGTGCATCTCTAAGTTCATTCAATCAGCGTCTCCGTGTGCTTCTCCGAGTACGCTCAGCTGCCTTCTGCAGACTGATTGATTGTATGTGTGTCTATAGAGAGACAGAGATACATAATCCATGCTCCAATAGGATATACCAAAGCTTTTGACTGAAACAAAGACGAATGTGATAGATGAAGTGCCTCGTGGTTATGGAACTCTAGGAACCACTGGTGTGAGATTATGACACCAAGTTTCCTGCAGACTTGCAGAGAGGTCTCGGCTGCTCTATTATTTGACTATCATATAAGTCAAATATCAGAGCATTCTTAATACACCTCCATCACTGCAGGTGTTTTCAGGAGCACTCAAGAAGATTCTGACAGTGTATGAGAGAACGTTCCAGAGCTCCAGGGAGGCCCGGGAGCATGCGGAAGAATTTGGAAGCACTGGTGAGGTTGACCGAAGTGTCGAGGAAATTTGGGTGTGGTTTCTGGACCGATTTATGTTTTGCTGATACAGACACTCTTTGATCATTATTTTCAGATAATAAAGTTTAATTCAGATATTTCAAAAGATTTGGAGTATGATAATCTAATGGAAACTACAGGGATTGAGGAACTGAATCCAACTGTAACAAGCTGGATAAATGTTATCCAGACATCAACCAAAGTAGTCATAATGAATAGAGTATTGCCAGTGAGTGATAATGCAAATCCCTGGATAGCTTCCAACTGCAAGTTCCAAATAGTAATAGATGAGTTTGGACTGGAAAGGGGAATGCACACCTCCTTGATCCAGATTAAATGAAGAAGTTTACGCAAACAGATGATCATAAATGAATCATATACTGTAAATGGTGCTGTTGAAGTGTGGATAGTATACTGATCATTACTACTCCCATGCCTCTCACTAATTGTGAAGGACACTAAGTATTGCAATGATCGTTCTGGGCAAAATTGCAATTAGTGGCTACAAGATACTCACGTGGATTTTCAAAATTGCACATTGTTCAGAAATGCAATCATGCAAATGAGAGACTGTTGAAAAGAAGAGTATCATGATGCGAGACCAGATGAAGCATCAAGTGAGCTGCTTTTCTACAAAGGAGAATCAAGTAAATTAATCTTTTTACCGACAATCTACGTACAAATGGCAGTGTACTGTTATGCTCTCTGTGTTCAGCATTGTCATTTGCAGTTGTGGCAAACAAAGTAATATGCAGACTATTATAATATTATCCATATATATACAGAATCGTTGATGATGGTTGCACAGAAATGGAGTTTAGATTCCAAGATTTCCAAATATCTGTATCTATTTCTACAACTAGACTTGATATGGCAGACTTCAATTTATTTTCCAGAAAACATAAAGTAATACCTTTTGAGTATTAATGGCTGAATAAAGAAGTGCACATATTCATTGGACTGGCTGACTGTGGCAAAATGTAGTTCCATGTTGACAACTACTAAATACACATTTCAGTGTCAGCTGTAAATGCATACACTGGGAAAAATGACCTTAGGCGATGTGTAACTCATGGAGAAGCTGTTTGTGGGCTGGTAATTCATAGCATCTTTGACGCATGGTACTACAAAGTTGAATGGACTTGCGCGTGAATGCAGACAGTATTATATTAATTGTGCCTGCTGTCCAGAAATTGTGCTGGATTCCATGAGATGCAGAAGTGCCAGAGGCCAGTATTTTTTGACATGTCATGCTATGAAACATGGGAGAGCTGGGGGAATGCTATGTGAGGCGAAGTATTTTCTACATATTGAGGTATAGATCACAGGAGAGCCAAGAGTCATGCCTCTGGCCAAGTACTGTCTACATATCAAGCTATGGAGTGCAGGAGAGCCCGGACTGATGCCTGTGGTGAAGACTTTTCTATCTATAAAGCTACGAATCATGGGTAATTCAGAGGCCTCTTCCTTCTGGCAGGAATTGCACAGATCCAGCCATGAAATACAAGAGGGTTAGAGCAATATGACAATTGACATCCTGTGGAGGCTGTATGTTCTCCTTCTCTTCATTGTCATCCTCCACATCGCCCTCCTGTTCCTCAGTATTGTCATCCTCTTCATCCTTGTCACTCCAGGCAATTTGAATCTTGCGGTGCTCCCCTGGCATAGCAGCATTATCGTCAGTCTACAGGTCAACTTCAGCTTCTGGTGGATCGGGCAAGAAAGGTTTGGACATGACTAGGCCGATAGTATTAATGATGTACCAGGTTTCACAATTCCAGCTGATGTGGCTCCACCTCAGCAGCAGGTGTTCACCTTTTCGGCAGTGGTGGGCTGCCTTCCGCATATATATGGGGCAAATATTTGACAAAACCAATGACCAAATGAAAAATTGGAGGTGGGACAACCCTTGTGCCTTCGGGGATCAAGTCAATCACTCCAATCCGCTGATAACCCGCTTGGGAAACATTAGACACACCGGCAAGTGTCTGTCTTGGTCCGGTAGCAATGATGCAAGGGCAATGACTCAGCCAACAACCTGCCAGCAGTACAAGGCAGGTGACTTCCTGCCCGTTTGACTACTGAATTGGGATGAGAGAATTGCAAAGAATGATGATGACCCGAACTGGGCGGATTCTGGAGCACCGAGCGGTGGAAGAGGCTCTCCTGCCGATGGCAATGATAATGGCGAAGGTGAAGGTGAGAAGCAAATGCAGGGCAGTTGGAAAGACTGCGGAAAAAGGCAGGGAGCGAAAAATGGGAAGGGGAATCCGAAGGCGACAGAGGACGGGAAGGGGAAGGGGAAGGGGAAGGGGAAGGGGAAGGGGAAGGGGAAGTGGATGGGGACGGGGACAGGGTAAGGTATTGTGAAACAAACCACAGGAGAAGAAAGCCCGCAAAGCAGTCCAAAAGCTACAGGGAGTAAGGGGAATGGTACACGGAGGGCTAACTTGACGGGTGTATTAAGAGCCAGAAGCCTCACCAGCCATGACAACTTCCTCAGGTGGTGATACCGACTCTACAAAGAAGTTGGATGGCAAATATGACTCAGAACATAATTCTGATGTGGATATCCACACAGAGCATAATGTGGACGTACCATATGGTGTTCATTTAGACAACGATGTGGATATGGAAAGGGACAGTGACGATGACAAGGAGGGAGATACAGGGGAAGAAGATGAGGAGAAGGAGGAGGATAAGGAGGATGAGGATGAGGATGAGGATGATGGCAAAGAACCTCGGACAATTGGACAGGGAGAGATGGTAAATACATCAGCGGACGATGTAGATACCATTGTAGACGATGAGACAATCATGCTACCAGAGCAAGGCCAGGTGATGCGCAAGGATACCCCATGGCCACAACCTCTGGCACCAGCCACAAAGCCACAAACCCTGGAGCCTCACCCATAACCATGAACTCTGGAAACTCATCGCCTCAGTGGGCAGGAATTTTTGGGCCTTGTGACGCCGCAAAATCCTCGCCCAGCAGCGCACACTCTGTGAGCAGCTGACACAGCTGGATACACCTCACATGTAGATGATGATCAGCAGCTACTGGGTGTATCGGCAGTTGGCGACAGTCACCCCAATGTCGCTGTCCCCAATGTTCCTCTCCTGGAGGCCCGCTCAGATTACTCAGTAGGTGATGTGTGAACCAGTTCTCAGGTTGCAGAGGCAATGGTTGTTGTGTTCTGGTTATGGTTGGGTTCTTATCTTGAGAGTTGTCTTTCCTGTAATCTATTCATCTCAGGCACTGAATAAGGTACACGTGGAGGTGTTGTGTTTGCTCAGGGTTATTTTGTTTTCCGGCTTGTTTGGGGTAGGGGTTGTGGGCTTGTTCGTTTCCTTTGTTCTAATCTATTTATCTCAGGCATTGCATATTATACACATTGCAAAGTTTTTGGATTGCTCAGGCTGCATTTTGTATTGTATTCATAGTATTATGGGATATCGCGCATGCATCGTTTTTGCAACTCCTGGCATGTAAGACACCTCCTTCTGATGAAGTTGAGGCTCAATCAATCTCTCAAGTTCGCTGAAAGTATCATGAGCTTACACTAACACCAGACTGCTCAGGCCCAGTACTAACTTTTGTTCAGTTCCACAGTAAATACTCCACTCCTCATGTGTCATCGACAATGCCAAAGAAGATCCCTTTCCATTGCCCTGAATTTTCATGCTGAAAGAAGTTCACCTCTGACAGCTGGCGACTTACTGATATCAAATTACACCATCCTGAACACCATCAAGTTGCACTCCAGAAGAATCTGACTATTCGCAACGTGCCCCAGCACTTTGAACCCGCTCAGAATTGTGAATTCAATACTAACAAAGATTCATTTGAAGATTTTGATGCTAGTTTTTACTTCGACCACCTTGAATGCATCGCAGACTTGGAGTCTCAAACAGCACCGCCTCTGGTGCTGTTGACGGCAACATACAATGGCACCAGTGCTTCGCTGAGCGATTACATTGTGAAGGCATGGGCGCGCGAAGCTCAGGGTTGTCTTGGAATGAACATACACAACAATCCCTACTACCTGTTTGCAATGTGTGAAGAGTACAAATATATCCAGTGTGGGATCAAGAAGAAAGGTATGAAGAGGTTCTATGACAACATGCTGAAGCAAGGAATCACCGCTCTGCATTTCCGAAGCTTCAAAAACAGAGATTGCGTCCAGAAGCTCATGGCTAGCATGCCAGATAATCAGGCTCTCTGGGAGTGGCAACTACATACTCTTGAGGATATGAGATGGAATGGCAATCACCAACGCCCGATCAAATAACGGAGTCCAAACATCATCAACAGCATTAGATGGTTGATGCAGCAGCCAGCCTACGCTGAGCATCATGTTCACACCCCACAGCGTTGCTTTAATAGCGATACAGTACCGAAACTCTTTTAGACCGAAATGCACACTGCGGACTGATGGTTGGAGACACAGGTAAGGAGAAATACCCAAGGATGATGACATGCTAATTGATGTTAAGTCAATGCTCAGAGGTGGGGATACACTGGTTCCTTTAATCTTCATGTCCAACGGACCACATCTCTGGGACTTTGCTGGAGACAAGAAAGAGTAGCCTCCATATATGGTAATTCACAATCTGTCTTCAAACATCCACAAGATGCCCTCAAAGCACACCATCATGGTGGTCGTTCTCCTGCCGATTCTGATCAAGAACCACAATATTCCTCTGCAGCAGCTGCATTACCAGTGGCAAATAAACTGAGAGGTAATGAACGAGGTACTCTGGCATGTACTGCAGCCACTCACCTTTGAACAGAATCTCAGCACATAGAGCGGGCCATGTAACACTGTCTGTGGAGATGGCAACTTCCGGTGTTGCAAACTGGTTTTAGCAGCCTGGCTTGCAGATTGCCCTGAGTAGAGCGACCTACATAATTTCAAGCAGCAGGTCTGTTTTTGGTGGTAGTGTCCACAGAATGAACATTGAGATTCTGTCCCTCCTGACAGGCAACACCCCTGGGAGGATCACAATCTAAATGGAACACTCAGCGATGCCAACACCAGGGCAGCCGATGCTGATCACTTGTCGTACCATGTTCGGTGAGGATTCAATGCATTTGGATATATTCCCTGTATTGTGTGTGACCTCATGAAGCCCAACCACCTCCATACAATGCAGATCGGTGTGCTTTACCACTTACAGAAGTGGATTTTCTACTTCATGAAGACACATCGACAGCTCGACAAGTATAATGCAATATGGTTATCCATGCCTGCTTGCCACGACCTCCCACCAAAAACTAAGTCATGTGAGGAAGTTACGCAACGGAATGTGGAGGAGATGAAGGAAATGAACCCGTACCTGCTTGGAGTTGTAACCCAGTCTCTATAAGGGGGAAGCAATGCTCAGCATCCCTTACTCAATGGCGCAATCGAGTGCACACGGGCATTGTTAGAATGCTATATGTATACTCAATATCAATGTCACGATGATGCAACATCGAGCTACAGGGAAGACACCTTCCATAGCTTTCACACCTTCAAAGATGTTTTCCTACTCGGGTGATCCTCCAAAAAGGTAAAGGCAACAAACAGTACCCTGACAACGGATCTCGTGAAGTAGCGAACAGTAGATGAGGAAACAAATGCTGAAACTTGGACGCCATTCAAGATGCGGTGCGAAATGATTGCCAGGCAGGATTATATCAGCCATGAGATAGATGTTTCCAAGGAGTTAGATGCTGACTTCAACTTTCTCAATAGCCGCTTGATGTTACATTGGGTCAAACAGATTTGTTGAAATAAAGCAAGGCAACATCATTCTGCTGAGAGACATGAACATGCACATAAAACAAACCTGAAGGCCGGTTGGAACGCCTCCAATCAAAATCTCAACTACCAGTTGCAAGTAATCACCATTCCGTGTCATATTCTCTAGTTCAAAATCAGAGAGCTTAATCTCCCAGCACACGCTCAGTGTCAGGAGCACAGCACTGCCACCTGCAATGTCCTCCCTCCCGGTGCTGATCTGGCTGCCCCCTGAACTTCCAGTCATATCTGAACCCCAATTTCATCAGTCCTCAAAACCGCCATGATGGAAAGCAACCTGGCGCAATGATCAAAGACTTCAGAGCACTACTCGACAATACGCAAGACGCAACACACCGTGTGACAATATACACCGGCACATGGGAGATTTTCCACCATAAGAGTCGGAACAAGATATACATATCAAATGAATCACTGCACGCAATGGAACTCTGCATTTACCATTGTATCAAAGTTGAAGTTGTGATTTTCGAAGGTGAATGCATATCTCACATGTGGTGATGCACAGGAAACCAGAACTTACGTGCAGGGGACCGACTGAACGACTGTGTGTGGGTAAGCAACGCCCGGGGAGGTGTTGTGGCGTGCTTAATGGTCGATTCGCGTGGCAACTGCAACGACTATTCAACATGAAGCTCCTGAACAAGGATGGATCTTTTGTTGAGTAATGGTTAGCGCTTGCACTCACCACACTACCTGAAAACTTGGGTAACTTTGATCCTGTCTTGAAATTTGTACCAGTGAGAAAAGAACTGGCAGCCATTGCTCTGCAAGTTTTCAATGTGGGTAACATTATCAGCTGCATGCACGTAATTGCAGCGATAGCTGCAAGGAGTAAGGCAGAAGACGATCCGAATGAGCAATTGATTGTCAATAGCCACATACATCTGGTGACTTGGAATGATCTGTATAATCAGTAAAGAGAGAATTGCATTTTGCCCAGAGACAGAAGGAACTCAAGGAGAAGTTTTCGCAGCATCACCCATCACATCACAATCCCGGTGCTAGTGCGTACCCAATGGACCAATTCCGATGTATGGTCACAGTTGGCCACAACACCAAACTGTTCTTTTGAAATTGGAGTGCAACACAGCGAAAAGAAACAGTAAAACTGTGATCAGAGGGCAATATTCAATGCGATGCTTTGTTTTGACCCCAGGCGCAGAGTAAGCCGCCACCAGACTGTCTCTGATGGCTCTGACAGAGTACTTTCACTCAAATGGAGTCATTCCACCCAGACTGAAATTTTTTTCCTGATGATAGTGAAGCCATTGACCCTCATAATACCTTCAAAGGATCAATTGATTTTCTTCCTGTTTTATACTCCAGCTGGACTTTGCAAAAACTGATCCCTCACTTTCAGATACACCCAGCAGCCAGGAAAATGATCTCAACCTCTTCTCTATATCGCAAGAACACTCAACAATGCTGCTTACCTCCTCTTAATCAAAAATATGCAGTGGTGATGTGAACAAAGTATACAGGTTGGTACAGTTAACCTGATTGTATTGATGCGTATATCAAGGGTGTCAAACAAACAAATAAAATACATATTGTAACAGTTTGAGCAAGAGTTGAACTGACAAAGATGGTGGGGGAAAATTGAACCTTCGGTGATATCAACCTCATCTAGGTTGTAAAAGATTTTGTGGATTTCAATACCTACTGGACACTAAACAAATTGGAATATCAGGTTTAGATGTGTAGCTATAAGATAGATTACTGCAGTGTAGTATTCCATATTGATATTATGTGTTATCAGTTCTAAAGTGTCTGTCCCCAGGTTCCATATTCTCTATAGCCATTATGATAAGAACTGAAATTATCCCAGCAGCTGTGAAATTTTACCAATTGAAATGTTTTATAGCATTCTGAAAATAACTACATACTCTTTGGAATATTCTAGCCTTCAATTCCCCTGATTTAAGTTTCTCAAGAAGTAATTGAAAGTACTGTTGCAGTACCTGAAGAGATGTAGCGATACATATAGCTGGTTCAGAAACATCTGGGAGCATCATCAATGATCAGTGAGGTTGCTCAGAATAGCTCGATTGTTTAGTTCTAACATTGAAAGAATTTTACATTTTGCTGATAATCAAGTAGATTCTAAATTAGATTACAAAAGGATGCAATTATTTTCCATTGTCACCATATGCATTTATTATTCACAGTCTGATTAATGAGTAAAAATGAATTAATTTTGCCAATGTTCAACACCATCATGCAATACACCTTGTATTGATTACCTGTAAACCATTTTGTATACTTTATTAGACTCGTGTAACTTTTCAGCATGATCTTCTACAAGACTTAATAAATCATTAGTATTATACTGATACCATGTTACCTGATATTCTAATACAATAGACTGCTTCCCACTTATCACAAATAATATCTGTGCTGTAATTGACGATTATTGTATGGTTTTTAAATTCTGCAGCATTCCCCGCTGTCTGTGACACATACTGTTACCCATCAACCATACCTGTCTCAATCACTCACATTCTTCCATTATTTCAATATCCACTCCCTCAGCTGAAGGGCCTCAGAGTGAGTTTTCCAATTGCTATAGTTTTCCCAGATTGAAATATTGACACTTGTCAATAACTATATATCTTTTAGATGCTGCTGCCAGTTTACAAATGGCAGAAACACCATCTTCTGACCAAATGGGATACTGTAAATAATACCAATACACACATATATCCTTCTAACTTTCTGTTTGATATTCCTTATCTCTAATAACTTTCACAGGGAATCACATGGAAACATCCTGTTGGCAACAAATTATGAGGCATTTAGTACAATACAGAAATTAGTTGTTCTGAATGGATGTCTATGGATGGCAAAATATTAAGTTTCTATGTATACTTGAAAATCTGCTGAGTAATGATATAACACTCAAGACTCTTTAAATGAAATTTCCATGGAAGTTGAGTGTTTCGAACACATGTTGCATGTAGTCATACCATATTATAAACTTCAATATTTGGATTTGATTTTTGAGTGTAATATGAATTGTACTGCTGTCTAGAATGGTTTCATAACATCTGTGTTTGAAGATGTCTATAAAGATATGGCATTATATGTTGGACCTGATTGGTGTAAATCTTGCTCAGACTCTGTCCTATCACTGGTCAATTTGAAACTATACTATCTACTCAGTACCTTGTAGTATGAAGAATTGCATAAACTACTATACTGGAGTAACTAATTATTTTTGTTGTACTTTGCCAAACATAGTCACAGTTTCCAGTCATCCTGCTAATAACTTATACAAAGCGAAGCAACTGTTATCCTCATTTCAAAACCAAAAATAGATAAAATCGAAGAAGTTACATTCAATCATACACAACACATGAGCCAACTCCATATCATCCATGGCATGTTTTCAGGGGCCAATGTATTGAGTTGTTCCATGTCACTCCGCAAACAAACAAATTGTATCTCACCTTCAATCCTCTGGAAGCTCAACTCCATAATCAATTGACAGGTTTTGTGAATGCTTTACAGGTACTAACAGTAGTAAACTTGATCCAAAGGGTGTCTGTCATATAATTCTTGATAATTGATAGTAAGTGCAACTCCAATAATAGTGTTTAATATAATTCCAGATTGCCTTTTGGTAATACTGTTGGTTTTCAAGATTAAACAGTTTTTCTTAGTCTTGGTGGCCAGTTGCAGCTGAAATATAACATTCGAGAAGCATTTGCAGCAATAACTTCTCATACTGCACAATGTATATCTGTCTTAGATCTCGTACTTATTCTTGCTATACTTCAGTGGATTCCAGTAATTATAGTCATGTTATGACTGTACTTAGTCATTTAAATTATAATATGTGGAAATGAGGTAGTCTCAAAGCTGCAATACATCCTCCAAAATACTTTGTCAGGTCTGCCTGGGTGGACAATTTGCTGACAAATATCATTAATACATTGGCTGGTACTACATTTGAATCACCTATTTCATATTCTGATTCTTTAATCACCTCTCTCAGAGATATTTCTAGACATTCTTGTCAATATATCTGTGTTGCTATTTGATTTTCTTTATTGTCATACAATGTCAAATTCAGAATGGGATAAACACTTATACAGTGATGCTTGTTGTTAATTCAAAAGTCTCTTTGTCATACACCCTGGGGTGTATTTATAATCTCTAAGTTGTAGGAGGAAATATACTACCCATTCAAATTAAGATTGCGTTTCTCCTATTGTCTCAACAATGGTTACTGCTTGCTTAGAATACATATCACGATTGAATTCTGCAGACGAGCATGTCATCAATTCATAATAAAATTGATGTGAAACTTCTTCATCATGACATTGTAATACGACTCTGACTATAACTCAACTGGAACTATTAGTTCCAGTAAGATGTTGCCAAATTTGAAGGCATGGTTGACATACTGGACCATCTGTGAATATATTTACAAATACTTCAAATTGCAAATATCATTTCTTTTCTTTAATAAATAGTAGATTTTGCTTTCTGGAGCTTGTCAAAGGTGCCACCTTCTGGAAGAAGCAAAACATACATCATCACAAAAATTTGGCAGTCACAACCACTGGTGTACATACATAAGTTATATCCACAATGGATTCTCAGTCTACTAATTTATAATGTAGAATTTTACATATGATTTCTATTTTAGAATATTTGAAATTTCTCCTGTTGGAATTTCAATTCTATGTATCACCAAGTATTCTGAAGATTCTTACATATTACTGATTTCAAATTCAATCTGGTTTGATCAAATGTACATATAGCCACCTATTATATTCAGTGTGTTTTTCTTCAAAATCACTATATATCAAAATGTTCTATAGGACCATACGTACAAAATAATTCAAACATTGTCTGTTGGTATTGTTCATATACTGTTGAAAGTTATCCTAAGTATAGCTTGTCAAGGTGTATATCAATGTAGTTTCACACTGACCATATCTGTTGAGAAAAGCTGGCCTATCTTCATTCGCATCCTCAAAATGAAAGGGCTTCGAACGTCCTTCAATATTGAGGATTCTCCATATTTTAATCTGTCTAATACCTTTTGCAGTATTATATGTCAATCGAAGTGCATATAGAGTACTTTGATGTAACAACAAATATCCCAATATTAGATTTGACTTCATAAACTCAGATTAACCATCTTTCCAATCACAACTGGAGTACTACAAAGTAATAATGACTAACTCTGTTGCTGTCATGTGACCCGAGGCCACATAAGCACCAGCCGATATAGATTGCCACTAGGCTACCAATACCTTTATCAAATAACTTACCAGTTAAGTTTCCAAATATACTCACCTCTTGTGAGCTACTGCACCACACTATAATACATCAACAGTTAATCATAGGCTTTCATGCCTTCATAATACCCCACATCTTGCAGTAATTGCATATGTTTTGTTCACAATGATTCCTGACATGCACCCCTATTGTCACAACTGACCCAACTGAGAGAGTAGGAACAGCCGGTGTGGCATTGATATCATCGTTTATCAACTATAGCTTCTGAACATCCTCCTAGGGGTCAACTACACTTCGTTACTGCACATTTGGGTATGGATGACATTTGACTTCTGCTCAGAGATGGAACTTCAATTTATATGCTACTGGTCCCTATACTTCAGGAGGATGCAATTACCTGTGGAAGTAATCACCATGATGCAGACAACTCTGCCAAGGTAAATAATTACCTAGGTGACAATACGTGTGACAACCTGAGCAAGTATTAGCCTACCACACATGCTGGGAATACAGCCATGCCAATCATGATGGAGAAAGAGCGAGAGATGCTCAACAATCCCATTGAGCAGAATACTTAGCAATGCATGCAAAATGCCAAACTAATGAAAGTGAACTGGAAACCCTGCAGAGAGTCCATTTGACCAGAAGCACTGAAAACTACACTCTTAGATATGACCCCTTAGAAATGGTGCTGTGGCTGAGCAAAGGGGATTAATAACAACCTCTACATGATACACTCCAACACCCAGTCCCATGTGTACTCATGTGCTCATGGAGTTCCCGACAAAGGTCCATGTGCAACAACCATTCTCCTCACATGGATCAGTCAACGAGATCTGGCCCAGTGACTAATGCTGAAGATTGATCTGGTAGAGTGACTTCAATACCTATATAGAGGCATAGATTTCCATTAACAAGACTTTGATGCCTACTTGAAAGCAATGGAGAAGATGTAGAGTGATAAAGACAGAAACCTCAAAGAAACAAAATAACCAGTGAGAGTCTATGGCAATTTATCAAAAGAAATTGGAGATTCACATAATGTGTCCCATGGGATGATAAGAACTTGTCAGATTATCGAATGTTGGATAAGGATAATATATGCACTCTGTTCTCATGGGTCTCAGCTGAGTACTATGATCATCAGAAGTCAAAAGGGAGTTACATACACTGTGGGTCACCCAAACATGAAACATTCTAGTGCAAAAATATTCATGCACCAACATTTCCAATTGCTTTGCTCCAGTGGGAGGCAGCAAACAAATCAACTGACAGTGCTCCATCAACAGTCAGGAACAAACCAATGGCCCCAACTCTGCCGACATCTAGGTCAGAGAGAGAGGATGGCCTAACCAGTGATTGGTTATGCTCAATGGGTATAAGTGTGCTACAGTTCATCATAGTGGAAATTTGATATTATTGGATTGGATTATCACTAATCATTGTCATAGAGAGCCCAAATACTCTCCTGTCAACACATTTGCTGTGTGGCAGTGCAAGATGGAATTCGTTGCAAATTACCTATAATGTTCAGGTGTGCGATTATTGGAGAGAATTCCAAAAATGTCACTACTCATTGACCCTAACCATAGAATTATTTTCACAGCTCCACTTTCTCCAAATCAACTGCAACTCCCTTCCAAGCTGGATGCACCACAACTAACAGTGTTGATGGGCAGGTGCATATGTATGTATTGGAGATCCCCTAGTTTGCAATAACGGTCCAAAGGATGAATCAATACGCCCTGGTCCGCTCATGGGAGGTGCTAGACTTCATAATCAGCGTATAAAATCTGGTACTTGGATTCCTATCCCATGCATCGTGTAAGCCAGGGATGGATTCGAATTCAGATTGGTCAAGTATATTGAGACCCACCTATGGCCAATGTGGGGTACCCAGATCAGAGTTGATAGTGCAGTGGTACGAAAATTGTAGTAACTTATGTTCTGACATAAAGCTGTCTAACATTGGCAGCTGTACATGAATCGTCAGCTAGAATTTGGAGATACCTGTTGACCCAGATGCCAAATGAATGGCGTGTGGTGATGATAGTTCTCATCTGGATATTAATCTACTTGGAGAATTGGCATTCGACAATCAATCGGCAGATATTGTGACCATCCAGGCAGTTTCTCTTCAAATCAGTTCATTCAGTGGACAGCTGAATGTGACTATGAAGGACATTACATTGGAAGATCCAGAAGAGACTGAGATAATCAACACGAGAGCTGGATGAGCGAACAGGGAGCAGCTGTGGTATTTGGGGTAGAAAGGAAGCCACCCAGAGATATACTTGAATGACTGCTACAAACTTGCGGAGTCATGATGTGATGTTGTTGGACTTGCAGGGTATGGTTTGCTTCTGGGCAAACTGCTTGATCCGCATGGCTCTGGTTTGATTTCTAAATTATATTACCAATCAGCAAGTCAAAGATAGTTGCTAGTGGAAACATACCGGAATATGTATGGCACCTCATAATGGTGGAGATCATATCCCTGTGAGTTCAAATGACTATGGGAACTATCGGAGCAAAATATGCCTGGGACACTCAGCCTGCACTGGCTAATCGACCGTGCGATCAATCTGCAACCAGGCCTCCATTTACACTAAGACCAAATCTACCATCATTTGCCAGTTGAGTTAAACTTTCTCCAGACCTACATTGACAGAAACCTACTCAATGGATTCATTCAGCAGTTATCATCACCTGTGGCAGAACGTATCTTATCTGCAAAGAAGAAGGATAGCGGACTGCTGCATTGTGTGGATTAATCAGCACTCAGGAAAGCCACAGTGAAGATCTGATAACTTCTGCCACTGATGCTGTATTACTTACCAGGATGTATGAGGCACAGATCTTCACAGATCTGGACTTCAATAATGCCTATTACCCCGACCCACTCAAAACACTGGGACAAGAACAGTACTGCATTTTGTGCCAAGTAGAAGCAGCTTGATGCAAGAGTCAGGCTGTTAAGGTTAATGAATACACTAGCTTTCATCCTTGCTACTATCGATGACATTATACAGCCTTACACTAACAATGTCCCTGTAAACTGCATTAATATTAGACAAAAGTACTCAACCAATGAGGGGGAGTACAAACGGCAGGTATGCGAATTGCCGGCATGACTATGCGAACTTGGTTTCTACAGCAACGTTGAAATGTGTCATTGGGGATCCAGTTTGAGAGATTAGAATTCCCCGATATGCCAATGAATTGGATCGGATTACCATGGTCTGGGCCCAGGTCTCAATGTTCTAGGACAGGCCAACAACATGTTTGGGGTTCTCCCTTAACAGCAATAATGGTATTTGCATTAGTTATATGGATACATGTCACGGAGTTACTCTCGGTCTAGTTACGTGATTTGCATAACACCTATTTATGAAAGTGCAAGTCTGCCAGTCCTATGTCCTTTAGTGGGGAAACATAGGAGTTTCATGTCGATTGAATAAGCAAGTTCCTTGCTTAGCAAAGTCACATAAGAGAATGCAGCAGCACTGCCAGATCGAAAGGAGTTACTTCTGCCGAGCGTGATGTTTTCACCCACATTCATTAATCTGATTCTAGCAGGACATGTCTGAATGGACTGGTGAACACTCCGACACACAGACACAGCAATCGTTAGTTGACATGTGAGTACATGGGATTCCTGGCTTATCACCTCTGGCAAGGAGTGTCACTCTGGCACTCACCGGCCAAAAGGATTGGTCCTGGCCTAAGCATAACGTGACTGTGGAAATTATGATGTTGGCTTATAATATGAGGTCTGAAGCAACCCAGCTCATTGGTTTTGAGTTAATATGCATTGCAACGTCAGACTCCTATTCGATACGAGCTGACGTGTCAAGTTCTACGTTGGTGTAGTATTGGTTGGTCACCAATTATAGCTATGATGCAAGCCAAACAGCCTTTAAGGTGACGCATTAATTTGTAATAAACACTGCCGACCAAGATCGGCAGATGTTCCAACTACTGCGGCAAGTGGGTAGTAAGATGTCTAAGTTCAAGTTTCATCTGGCACATAGTCCGACATGATATCATGCGATGGATGGCCTGATTCTTATCAGGAGCGTAACGCTCTAATACCTCATCCACATTAACACTGTAACGTACTGCGATGCGTGGTAGTCATCACCAGGCACTTGCAGAAATGGCAAGACGTGATGCGATAATGCTATCATAAGCACTGTAGCCATAGCATCAAAGTATGGGTGTGCAAACCCTCAAAGACAACTATAATGAGATGGCATTGCTCCAGTAATGAAAACAAGCTCAAGCAGCAATCCACAGTCAACAATCAGAACACCGAAGATGATCTTAAAATATTATTAAGAATTATATCTATTTCCAAACATTACTTCTCTATTGCCTTTACATGACTGGGCAACCTATGCCTCGACATCAGTTGAATCAACAATAGTATGCACTGCAATGAGTTGTCAAGTCTTTCGGCAATCTACTTTTCAAATTAGCAGAGTACCTTTCAACCCACACCTTGCGTGTGGTATTCTGTTTCTGCAAACTCGAGAATATCGACTACCTGGTGCTGGGATATCTCATCACCTGTGCATTACCATACGAGGAATGTTCGGAGGAGTGCTTCTTCAACAAGAAAGTTTGGTCGTCATATGTAGAGGAGATGGGCTTTGGCATCGGTTTGATTTGAATGCGCTTGCAAGAAGTTCACACGAGGTTGAGTCTTAGGATAAGACGAGGTGAGAAAGAGAAGTTTAGATAGGCAGTTGTACTTAATTCAATAAATGTTGTATTGATTATTGGGATTAACCACGCCCATAACACAACACAGTCGATCGAGAACTCAAAGGAGTATATTTGGTTTACAATCATCTTCCAGCAGCTCAACAGGAATCATGCCATGGTAACAACATTGATATCCAATGTGCCGAAGTATGTAGACCATACAAGGATGGCCAAATGGCCCAAATGGGATTGGACTCAGGTTGCCGAACTTGTATTCTGGATGTTGACATAAGCCTTTACCGACACAACCATTCTCAAGCAGTTTCAAATGGCACAGCTTCATATTCTGTCAAGTGATACATACAGCTTCACAACAGCTGGCATTCCCATCCAGCACAATAGTGTGTGGTTTCTCAGGGCAGTATACCACGTCTCTAAATTATGCTCAATGGCCAAACAGAGCTATGACATATATGTTTGGAACCTTTGAGCTGTCACACACTCAGCAACTCAATGGTGTAAATACTGCAAGGGAGTGAGGCATATCAACTTCCTCCAACGCAGCTGCAAGAATATGGAGTACTTCAAAAGATCCAATGTAGTCTTCCAGAGGCAGGTTAGATGGAGGAAAATTCCCTCTTCTCACAACTTGGTTGTCGAACATTTGGAAGGCACACAAAGCCCAATGGAGAGACCATCTGGAGAATGGGACAAAGTGATCAGATATGACAGACCTACAGCAAGGTGTCTGTTCTCCTTAGTAGCAACCAGTATCGACAAATCTTGAGATGACCTTGTGCGCGATATCAAGGAACCACAGGAGACTTACCATTGATCCACAGAAATGCGACCAGGCTTGACCAATGCTTCAAGCGCCAATGAAAGTCAACAGAGATAAACCAATGGATCAATAATCTTTGTGAGCAGTATATCTGTGCCAGCAACATTCCTCAGCAGAGCAACCATCCATTGCAATGATAGTTCTGAATCTGGTGGCGTTGGAGCCCTAGAGACAACCAAATATATATTACAAGAGATTGCTTGGCCAACAATGGAGACTCAAATTCGCAAGCATGTCACCAACTGTGAGGTGTACAACCGAATTGAAGCACTTTACAATAGAGCCTCTACACTCAACGGGCAACTGTCGCTATCTTCTCATCCCTGTGAGAGACTTATGATGGATTATATTGTGGACTTGCTATGGTCAATGGCTTTGAAACATACTGGAATCTTGTCAATTGTCCACTGCTTGACTAAAATTGTTACCTACCTCCCCTGCAGATAAGGCATCACTTCCCAGAACAAACAGGGATGCTTGTGGAACCCATGATCTCCAATGATGGTATACCAGACAATATCACCACCAATTACCACAAAGTGATCAACAGTTGATTTTGAGACAGAGTTTGTGCCCACTTCAGCATCTGTAACTAACTCTCACCAGCATTCCACCTGCACACAATTGGTCAAGCTGAGCAGCAGAACCAAAATGAAGAGTGGTACATACAAGTATCTCTGCCATGATAAACTGATCAACTTCTATAATCTTTCACAGATAGCACAGTGTGTGTTGAATGACTCCATATACAATCTCACGCTGATCACACCCTTCAGAGTGACCTGCAACTCCCATCCTGTATTCCAATCAACACCACCCAACATTGGCAGTTTCCAATCTCAGTAGTACCTGTACTAGTGAGTGGAAGGTAGAAATGAGACTTACCCAATTTTGCGGAATAGCGTAATTAAGGTTGATATCGGGCAAACCAGTATGCCAGCAGGAATGTGATGACATTTATAATTGGAGTCAGAGTATGGCTATATACAAAAAACTTGGGAACATCTAGGCCATCAAAGAGGCTTGATTGCAAGCTTACAGAATCATATATCGTAAGTAAGGTCATCAATAATTGTATCTGCAAACAAGACATTCTAAGTGAATTGTAAAACCACACAATATCCGTCTGTTTCTTCTAGATCAGTATTCACGGCCAGGCATTGGCCAACCAGACTCAAACGAGGATCTGGAAATATTCGAAAAACCAGCGGAATATGCAGACAACGGCATACCCCACTGTTGAAGGCCAAATTGGAACATCAGCAAAATATAAATCAGTCCGAAAGCCACACGCAAACCTCCCAGACACTCCAAGAGCCCACACCCGTACTTTTAAGCACCTCCAGATGCTTCTAGGCCCCTCTGGAGCATTGTAATATGCTCCCAGACTCTGCAAGACCATTCTCAGACACTCCTGGAAGCACCTGCAGTTATGGAGGTACATTCAGGAAGCTATGAGACAAACTAGTAGAATACTCACATTTTGGAGCTGCTAGGATCTCTGCACAGGTCTTCTGGAGAGTTCGAGAGCAGCTGATACCTCAGCACAGCACTGTGGAAGACTTCATGAGAAGCTGAGACCTCTGTACAAGATCTGCTGGAGACTTGGTGCCATATGGTCACAGCAGTAGGTCTTAGGGTTCAACAACCACAAGGTATTTTATTTATCATATTCATCTTTGTTACAGTCACAAGATTTCCTACATCAAAAGATAGTACATATTACCTCAGTCTCTCTATATATATACATACAGAGATACAGAGATAATGGAAATTGATTCAGTAACAGAGAGAATCTATTTGAGAGATCTCCCGGTACATAAACATCATCGAATTATACGAAATACACACTCTTTCTTTCTCAGCACATTGTCTCACGAACCCTTGCCAAGTTTGCATACATCCATGCAGTTTCTCTGTTTTCTCATACACTCTTGGCAAGCATTCATAGATCGATACATTTTGTGTGGTTCATCATGTCCATGTATCCGTTCGGATCCTCGAACCTCTTTCAGCACTGCTTGAGCCAGAATAGCTCATTGTCATGAATGTTCTTCGGATGCTATACGAGGTGCGACACAGTCTTAACGATGGGCTGTTTGCCTTCCAGCTCCAACATGTCACCAAACCTTAATAGAGTGAACGTAGAGATGCACTCCAAGGCCGTAATTGAGCGAACTTCGAGACTGTATTCTCACAAGGTTGGAGATGCATTTGGGGGCTGTGATCGCGCAAGTTTGGAGATATGCACTTGGAGGCCATGCAAGTGCCAACTAAGAGGTCGTAATCGTGCTGGTTTGGAGATGCACTTGGTGGCCATGATTGTGCGATGTTGGACACCACAATTGAGCGAGTTTGGTGATGCACTTGGAGGCCATGATTGAGCGAGTTTGCAGATATGCACTTGGAGACCTTGAGAGTGGGAACTTGGAGGGTGTGATTTTGCGAGATTGGAGATGTACATGGAGGCTATAATCAAGTGACATTGGAGAAGTACTTGAGGGTGGTCAATCTAAAGGCAGTAGTTCGGAAGGGAGGGGAGATGGGAGGTTGAAATCTAATCACTCATCAACTTGCATTTGTAGGAATGTAGAGAATTGAGTACAGCATTGTGTGCTGAGGGATATGTGACTGGCTGGGAGCGTGAGACTGTCGAGCTTGGGATGATGCAGTACATGGTGTATGCAGTACTTAGTGTATGCAGTACTCGGTGTATACTGTAGTTGGTGTTAAGTCTTACTCATTGCAAGGAGAGAAAGACAAGGATGACCTGACTTCATGATCTTAGATGATGGTAGTGTTGAGGACGAGATAGCGAGAGATGTGATGTGATAGGGGAGTTAATCATGTGAAACTGCGACTTAATAGAATTTCATGTTCAAGTCAATTTACCATCCGCAATACAGCATGTAAAATTCTCAATTTGTGGTGTAATAACACTGATACTATCTCTTTCCAACCCAATCAGCCACATCATACCCTTGAGTTTTTATATCCACTTGTATCCTCGACATCATTCTGAGTATCATCCTCCATTTCACCCATTCTCGTCCATAACTGAACCACCATCGCAGAAGACACAGTTAAGTTATCACTCTCTAGCTCTCCAACTCATGACCATGAGTCCACAAAGAACATTGTATACACCGAGTACTACATACATTGAGAACTGCATACACCGAGCACTGCATACACCGAGTACTGCATGGACTGAGTACTGCATACACCGAGTACTGCGTACACCGAGTACTGCATACACTGAGTACTGCATACACCAAGTACTGCATACACCAAGTAAAGTGTACACCTAGTACAGCACACACTGAGTACAGCATACACCAAGTACAGCATACACCAAGTACAGTATACACCAAGTACAGCATACACCAAGTACTGCATACACCATGTACTGCATATACCAAGTACAGCATCCACCCAAGATTGTGTGTCTTCCCTTCATTCTTATGATTAGTAGTTCACCCCTGAATGTAGCTTCAGCGTCATGCATACCTCCCTACACAATCGACCACTGTCAGCTATATCACCATGAGAGCTGAAAGGTAAAGATACATCGTTCCATTCTCACAGTTGAGAGTTAAATAACTGATCAATTGGGTCTCAGGACCCGGCGCGCCATCCATCAACCGCCACCAAGTACTGCTCCAATCTAGCTCTACCATGCCCTCCAAGTGCATCTCCAAACTCGCTCGATCATGGCCTCCCAGTATGTCTCCAATCTACCTCAAATTTTGCGTCCATGTTCACATGGTCATGACCTCCAAGGGCATCTCTAAACTCGGTTGATTATGTCCGCCAAGTTAACACAATCATGGCCTCCAAGTCCATATCTCCAAACTCTCTCTATCATGGCATCCAAGAGCATCTCAAAATTCAATTGATTACAGCCTCCCAATGTATCTCCAATCTCGCTAGATTACTGCCTCCAGGTTGGTTTGTGTATGGCCACCCAGCGCATCTTCATACCCGCTTCATGACAATCTTGAAGCGCATCTCTGCGTTCACTCCATCACGGCCTCCAAGTATATCTCCAATTCCTTTCAATTACCACCTCCAACGGCATCATCAAGTAATAGAATGTAACAGCGAAAGTCAGAAGAGATTTATTGAAATCTCAAAAGATGTATGGGAAGAACTAGTATAGTGAGAATAACAATGTTAAAAAGTGTTCGAAAGTCAAGCATATACTGTAGTGCATTTCGAGAGGAGGTAGTATTATATTCCTTATTGATGTCTGAGCAAGTCTAATGAACTGTTCGCTTAACTGGAAAAACAGTATCTATATATACATAAAATACTGAGAGATTATCCTTGACCACGGTCACGGATCACTAACTCAAACAAGTAAAGAAAATCTCTTCAACTGTACATAAATACATAAGAACCGTAAAGAATTAAACACAAACATCTAGGAGCTTTCTATGAACATAAGCGCTGGTATATCATTTCCAACGGAACCAAAAAGAAGATTCTAGACAAGTTCCTACCGAAACTTTCTAGATACCCAAAAAAACAGATAACAAAAGTATTAACAAACAACATTAGTCTTATCCGCAATAACCTTTCATAATATGGAGAATACAAAGAAAGGTACAAATATTAGTACGACAAATGTAGCTACTTCCGTATTTTCAATACCAAGGACGCTAGATCCTAGCCTCGGAGTGTATTTCTGAGATCACTCTATCATTATATTCAGGCGCACCTCGAATTGCTGTTAAATAATACCTGCAGCGAGTCTAGATATACTGTGTGCATATAGATAGCTATATAGATACATAGATGAGAATACAAACTGAATACATGAGTTTTAAAAATCGCTAAACGATAAGTAGTAGCTATGATTTCCAGGCGCACTCACAAAGATGGTGTTTTTTCCAGACTGCTCTACAGTGATTTGAGGTGCTCCCAGGCTTGTCACTGGCGCTCCCAGGTGCTCCCAGGCATGTTATCGGTGCTCCCAGGCATGTTATCGGTGCTCCCAGGCATGTTATCGGTGCTCCCAGACATGTTATCGGTGCTCCTATAGTTGTCATCAGCACTCTGAAGCTTGTTGTTGAGGCTCCCAGACTTGTCGTTGGCGCTCCCAGACTTGGCATTGGTGCTACCAGGCTTGTTGCTGGCACTTCCAGGTACTCCCAGACTTGTTCTCATCACTTCCAGGTGCTCCCAGGCTGGTTGTCATCGCTTCCAGGTGCTCCCAGAGTTCTTGCCAGACATCCAAGAGCCACCCAGATTTGTTGCCGGTGCTCCCAGGGACATCTGATGGCCACTGCATCAGTTCAGTACACTCTGGAGTTTGACCACCCTGGGATTCTGGTCTGACAACTTCCAGACACTCCCAGAGGCTACCAGAGACAAAAGTACATTTTGCTGATGAAGCTGTATAACCTTATCCAATGGGCTGGCTACAACCACATACACATGAGCTGCAACAAAGTGGAGTACCTTCAAATTGCCCCAGCTCTAGATGACAAGTTTCACCAAGAGCAATTTGACTGCCTATGGAAATTGAGTTATGGAGTCAAGGAAAGAAGATGCTGAGAAGCCAGCAGGATGTTGGACATTTCATTTGAGGTGTTGTTTCTTCATTCTCTTGTCTGTTGATTGGACCTTGGCCTGATATTATAAATGTTGGTACAGGTTCTGCCACCTAGCAATGGACACAGAGGCTTCCGTTGCACCAATTTTGCCAAATGGATCCTGTTAAGCTCCACCAAGTAGTTGTGGAACTTTTGGGTACATATGATTACATACATAGCACCATTGTTTCATTCGTAGTTTCCCTTTCCTTCTCTCCTACTATACTGACTTTGGAAACCCAGAAGGTCATTACCTGAACCTAGAGATCATGTAATGGTGACATGTAACCCAAGGATGGGTATGTGCCAGTGTATAGAAGTCAATGCTCTATCACTTAGATCTGAATCTGATATCCTATCACTAAATGCTTGCGATATTTTGTCAGGTTCTGGGGTCCAAACATACGACTTCATCATATGTTAACAGTCAAGTGGAGGCATACTTACCAGTATACTGACAAATTGATCTGGTCAATATGTTTTCTGTGCCCTTTTCAATATCATCTACAATATTGTCAGGAGATATAGACTTTGATTGTCAATGTATATGTATGTCACATTGAGTCCAATATTGCTCATTAGTTATTCTGGGACCATCTAATGGTATCTGAATAGCCAACACTGGGTTACATAAAGCTAACTATTCAAGATATTGCTTTGGTATCACCTCCACATGTAGTCATTCCATATGTCCTTGTACTACAATAGCTACATGTATATCATATATTAAACCTGCGAAGACATTCGACTATCTTGTTCTTCCAGTTTAGATGAACAATGTTCTGTATCATGTTAGAATTTAATTTGGACATGACGGGTGGAGTTGAATATTTGAGTTCAAGATTTTCATATATACAGTATAGACTGGAGCTGAGGGTTTGTATGCAGCATACTATGTTGATAGGGACTGTGAGTTTTGCAACTCAGGAATATGAATATGACCATATTCAACAAAAACTATCTAGTACTCAAATTACATTTCATCCCACAAGTTTCACACCAGAGTAATATCTTGATGTTGCTATTGACAAGGGCAACTGATACATGTTGTCTCTAAGCATCATCGGAATCATTGCCTCTTGTTCAATATTACAGGATATGATAAGTGACTCATCAATTTCTTAGCCTTGAAAGATTTCTGATCACTTCTGTCATGGTATTTGAATGTAACCAGTTATGATCTGATTCATATTTGCAATACTGGTCATTATGTAATACACTCACATGTGTGCAAGTATCACTTAGCCGATCATAGGCAATGTGTAGATCACAATGGAATATTCTCCTCAAATTGTTTCTTCCAAGACATCAATTATACAAATTGAAAAATGTAAAAGATTCACAAATTACACTAACATTATCCCTGAAAGCTTGCTGTCAACTGAGTTGCCCTCATAAGGTGATTGCCATACAATGTTGATGCCATTTCTGTAGACCTTTCTGTATTTCCAGTTGTTACTATATCCATTCTAATTAACATTAACCAAATGTCAAACAGTTCAGTTGTTACAACTAAACAACACAGCAATCTCAAACATATACTCTGATTCTTTCAGATTTTCCAATATGCTTCCAGACAGACTGAAAGCCAGAATATGCTCTCAGATACTCCAAAAGTAGCTTCAAATACACTTCAATACTGCTGCAGTAATTGACCATATCACATTAGAATTCTACACCCTGGGAAGTTATTTTAGAAATGCTATACAATAAGGCCTGTAGGTGTGCAAAATTTGAAATCTATTGAAACCATAACATTCCTGTGCAAAAAGGTTGTGGTGCACCTCAAACACAGAGCCAGACTCTATGGAAGTGGCATCAAAATCTCTAGATCGAATAGGAAAATTCAAACTACTATTTAAAACGGGTTAACCTATTTCATCAGTTCTCATTAGTATATAGTACCGAAGGTATTCATTTTCAAATAATGTCAAACAAGCCATATACTACCTATGCTATTTGATGTGGCATTGTTTTACAACAACTGTACTGGTCGAAATATTGCTCAGACCAGTGATACATATTATTGATCTAAATATAAACCTGTACAAAACCATCAATAAACTGAGCCCCACCATGATGATCTCAGTACTTTGTTGATATTACCACCATCTTATTATGAAAATGGAAATATATTGCAAATTGTTGAGTGTTCTTGCATCTTGTGGAAGAAGTCATTATGGCTGTGTTAGCTAGTAGGTGTTCTGGATATTGGTAAGTTTGATTTGATTGAGTTCGACTACAGTTGCCTCAAGGAAATATTGGATCTTATCTTTGGAAGGTGATATTAAGGTTACCAAATATTAGTTTGCAAGTATAGAATGCAGCAGTTATACGCTTCAGGTGTGATCCCACTGTTGAGATTGCCATATTCTGCCTGCCAATGAAGTTCCAAACACTAAACCACTGTAAAGTCACAGATTTGTTGATTCTTATGCAATACCCCACACTGGAGTATACTAAACATACTATCCATGACTTCATTCTGATCATATCCAAGTACCAATCTGCTGATAAGTTTTCACCCGTACTCACCAATATCGGTGTACAGTAGCTGTTCAAAGATGGGAATTCTGCTTTATACCAATGTGGCACTGAGTGAGATTAATTGAATGCTTCTGCAGACAGCATTCAGTTGGACTTTTGTCAAATATTATGCTTGTGTGATACTAGGCTCAAAAATGGCATTTCCTGCCAATGCAAAAGAGGAAAATAATAGGGTATCTGTTTATGTTATCATGTATTGGAAGCAGATAGCAAGTCTTCACCTTGCGCACAGATGTAACTTTACTAGCTTTGATTTACAAAAAATGATAGCATCTCCTCCAAGTCATCAATACAGCAATGCAACTTAGTATTGTTGAGTATTGGTCAATCGCAAATAACTCTATTGCCTGATCAATGTGCATTGTTCAGAATGGTGACATTCCACCATCAGGAACAACCACCAGTTATATTATCACCAAAATATACATTCCGAATTGATCCTGACATATAGCTCTCTAGATCGATTTTGCGAAATGTTGTATGTATCAGACAGCGTTCATTGGGTGTCTGGAACACCTGAATGCTGTTTATCATCCACTAAGGATTAACATTAAGTAGATAGATATGTCTTTCAATAACTGCTTCTGTTCATTCAGGATAATGCCATATATTAGTTTCCCCTACTGGTTTTTGATATGATCAATAGACACATAACTCACAGTGAGTGCTATATTCTGAGCAATACATTGAAGGAGCTAATATTGCACCCATTGGATAGGGGTGATATTTGCCACCCCAAGAACCTGATCCTTGGGGAAAGTGTACATTTGTTCAAGGTTTTTACAGAATATGCTTCTGTTCTGGTGGCCTTAGTCCCTACTTGTTCCAATACTTGCTTCTAATGTTGGAATAATTTGTTGAAAACCTTGTATTTTTGAAGTATCACCTAATGGATACTATCCTACAATGATTCTATTACTGGCTGATAATCAGTATCTTACCATTTAGTTGTTGCATGTTGGGCTCTATTCTGGCAGAGCAGAAATTGTCTCCATTGTGCTATAGTAATCTATTCAGCCCAATATGCAAATATCTGCATTTCAAGTTGAAGGTTATATGGCTTTTGTACCTGTAACAAATGGAATTCTCTGAACAACTGCTTATCTGGTTAATCTTTCTCAGACTTCGACATGTGTTGGGCCTGAAAAGTGCCCATCCTCAAGCAAGCTGTATTGTGTGCATGATGATGTGCCGTAAGGGATGGATCACAGTGACATTATTGGCTAAAACATTTAAATACTTCACGTGATCATTACAGTACTTACATAACTATTTCATCAGAGGCTGTGTCTGCTGCATAAGTCGCATCATCTTTGCAGCAGAGGAGAATTGGAATGCAGTGTACTGCCAGATGTCTATAGATTCCACAGATCACTTATCCTAGTAAAGTACTGGTTTGTGATTCTTTCAATTTGTTAGAAAAGTACCAGAGGTGTTGATATCAAAATACAGCTGTGAACTGAGTGTCAAATTCATCTTTAACATTTCTACCTTAACAGTATTCAAGCAGCCAGTTTAATATATCCTTAACTAATTTCAGAAGAAGTAGATGAAATTTATCTTGCTGCCAAAGCGAATAGACAATACAGAGAGTGTATTCCCAGAATTAAATTCGGAGTTCATCTGCACAAATCATTTGCAGGGTATCAATATTAGTGTCTTCCAGTAGCTCCAAGTAATAATGTTGATGGTTTAAGTAATTGAATGGTCAAAGGGTTCAATACCCCATCAACAAACCTTTATCTGTTTCACAGATAAGTTGTAATTCATATGGGAGGTGAGTAACCATGACATGTTTCAGATAATCCTAAACTCAATGGGTCACATGTTATTGAAACCATTTCCAGAATAATTTAGCATTATCATATTGAAACTCTGAACCAACATGTTAATAATTGCTGAGTGGAAGATGCATGATTTCGACTGTCTTATACATTGATATGTCGATGATATCGGTACCTGTCCTAGTAGATGAAATTAGTTGAATGAAAACCAAGGCGCAATTTTTAGTTGTACTGCAGACCATGTACTGAATATTACCAACGGTGAAATACAGTGGCCAGGCTTGCTGATCATACAAACAATTGGTTATTTGAGTTTTATTATACATACCAATTATCAGTACATTTATCACCCAGCCAGGACTGTATCCTGTATATCACACCACCAAATGCCTATGTTCATGTAGCTGTATATTGGATGGCCCTCCACGGTTGGGAGCCATTAATCATCGAAATTATAGTTTTCCTATTTTTGAAAATATACTCTTAGAATCTGGACACAGTTGAATATATTCCTGTAGTATATTATTCAGAAACAAAGCTAATCATCAGCACTCAGTGTGTAAATGGCTGGTGTGAGATTGACTACCAAATGGACCCTCCCCTCAGATTCCACAGATTGGATTAATATGATGTTAATGTTGGGCAGTCAATCACGGAGATATTGTTTTATCTGTGCTTTGATTTCCTGGCTAAACGATTGGTCATGTCGAAAGTTGTATGCTGATTGCAATGCATCACAGGGCTATAATTATTCTTAGTCCTTCTTATGTGCATTGTACAAACCAGTTGCTTTGTTGTTCACTATCCCCATACGCTATCCAATTCGACTTGTTCACTATAATACAATTCTATTGTTGCATTGGATGTTGATGCTGGATCAGACAGGTTGAGGGCAATGGGTTCCTAGTTATAAGTATCTTCGGATAGTGGTATATTCAATTCACCATCCATCACCTGGTAATTTGTTGCCATGTATCTTGATGCACAGTAAGTGGTGTGCAATGTTGTTCAATAATAATAGCGCAGAGCAATACCAGCCAACAGGTAATAGAATCTCCTTCTGCAATAGCCTATCATTGTTTGATATAGAGTGTTATTAATGAAAATGAGCCTCTGGTGGGTTCCCATCATGACATGACATTTTGGAGATACAGAAGACAATATACTTCCTGTCAGTGTGACACATATTCATGAGACTGTCAGTTTGACATATTCTGACAAATGTTAATTATGCTTTGGAAGGTGATTTTGTGTTGCTGGATTATAGTCCCAGCAATGCTCGGTTGAAAGCAAGCTAACTAAGGTTAGTGTATTACACTCAGAGCCACTTTGCACCTTACCCAATGTAAAAGGTGATGTATAATAAGGCTGTCTTGCAATTGGTTTTCTTTTTAAACAAGTATATATCTATCATATCAAACACCATAGTTCTGCACATCTTCTCTTTGGCACTATTAGAACAGCAGTGATGGTGTAATGTTTTATCACAGAAATCTACTCATATATACTGTTTATTAAGTACTTTTGCAATATCCACAATTGTTGATATTATATTCTACATTCTTCCAGGATTTTGGATTCTGACCTATATTCAAGTCTTGAAAAACTGATAATGACAATAGATCATCTTAATACACCCAATACACACATTCACTAGCCTGTAGTGGGCCATAACAAGAACTAGTTGGAAAGGATTGGATTCTAATATATATGCTTCCATGATGATCTATGACTAGTGTGTAGATCCTGAGGAGAAATCAATGTTGACACACGGAGCAAACTATCATGTTTGTCTAGAAAAAGATGTTCTTTTACATATAATATACCCTAGGCCATATGGTCTACCGTAACCTCCCATTATACCAATAATACTGAATAATTCAAACTACCCCAGAGCCATTTCATGTAACCTCCAGTAATACACCTGTAATTTACTGATAGCACAACTGAATTATAGCTGTAATTCAACTGTAGCACATGTATTATATACCGCAATTCACGAATTATTCATCACAATTACTCATTTTTTGGTACACTGACATCTCGTTTCGCATTTTTAACAGGAACTCATTTATCTCTGACATTCTCGCTTGGACAGCTCTGACCTGCTCACACGGACAACTCTGCCAAGCCCACACTCTGACTCTCATGACTCTGAGAAGCTTAAGCTGCTCCCACAACTCTGACATGCTCACTCTCGCAACACTAACAAGCTTGCTCTCATAACTCTGACATGCTCTGTATTAAACCTCTGACATGTTTGGTCTCACGGGTCTGACATGCTCACTCTCACCTCTCTGACAATTTGGCTTCGGTGGGAGCAAGCTGGTAGCGGTGGATCCAGCTTTGCTGGTAGGGGTAAAACTGGCTTTGCTGGTAACAGTGGATCTGGACTCATTGGAGGTACACTGGCAGGGGTGGATGCAGCCTCGCTGGTAGCAGAGAACCTGGACTCGCTATGAGTGGGCAAGAAGCTACGATTCTGTCTTCTGTGGGAGCAAGGTGGTACCGGTGGATTGGGCTTCGCTGGTAGGAGTGAAACTGACTTCACTGTTAGCGGTAGATCTGGCTTCACTGTGAGCAAGCTGGTAGCAGATACTCTGGATTTGCTATAAGCTGGCAAGAAGCTTTCGATCTGGCTTCACTCCCACCACTCTGACATGCTCGGTCTCACCACTCTGACATACTCACTCTTACCTGACAATCTGGCATCGCTGGGAACATGCTGGTAGCGGTGGATTCGACTTTGCTGGTCGGGGTGAAACTGGCTTCACTGGTAGCAGAGAACTTGTATTTGCTATGTGCTGGCAAAAAGCTATGGATCTGACTTCGCCGGGAGCAAGCTGATACTGGTGGATCCGGCTTCGCTGGTAGGGGTGAAACTGGCTTCGCTGGTAGCAGTGGATCGGGCTTTGCTGGAAGCAAGTTTGTAGCGGTGGATCCAGCTTTGCTGGTAGAGGTGAAACAAGCTTTGCTGATAGCAGTGGATTTGGCTTCGCTGGGAGCAAGCTGGTAGTGGTCGATCCGGCTTCGCTGGTAGGGGTGTAACTGGCTTCGCTGGTAGCAAGCTGGTAGCAGTGGATCCCACTTTGCTGGTAGGGGTGAAACTGGCTTCACTGGTTGTAGTGGATTGGGGTGTGCTGGGAGCAAGCTGGTCGCAGTTGATCCGGCTTCACTGGTAGAGGTGAACCTGGCTTCACTGGTAGCAGTTGATCAGGCTGCGCTGGGCGGAAGCTGGTACCAGTGGATATGGCTTTGCTGGTAGCAGAGAATCAGGATTTGCTATGTGCTGGTAAGAAGCTTTGGATCTGGCTGTGCTCTCACATCTCTGACATGTTTGGGCTCACTGCTCTGACATGCTCACTCTTACCTCTCTGACAATCGGTCTTCGCTGGTAGCCAGATTGTAGTGGTGTATTCGACTTCACTTGTAGGGGTGAAACTGGCTTCGCTGGTAGCAGTTGATCTGGCTTTGCTGGGAGCAATCTGGTAGCAGTGGATACGGCTCGGCTGGTATGGGTGAAAGTGGCTTCGCTGGTAGCGGTGGATGTGGCTTCGCTGGGAGCTAGCTGGTGGTGGTGGATAAGACTTTGCTGAGAATTGGCAGAGGTGTGTTACATACAGTTCAATGATAAAGAATCTAAGAGTAAAATACCCGATGGTGGTGATGATGATGGTGGTGATGGTAATGGCGGTGATGGTGATGGTGGTGGGAATGACGATTGAAAACAGGGGGTTGATAGAATGCATGCAGTATGAGAATTTTGCTCGATTTTGTAATCTGATATTACACACGGTACTACTTGCATCGCATTCCCATACAACTTCCTCAACTGCCACAATTCATGGGAGGCAGTCATATTCTATAGCAAACGACCATTACACACTGGTAACAGGGGTATTATATCTCCATTGTGGTTGTACTGAAGCTTTTGCCGACTTTATCACCGTTGTTATTTCACTTACAGGATTCCAATCGAATGATGTTGAAGATTGAAAATTCATGTTCTACTGGAACTTCACTAATTATACTTACCATGAAATGCATTACATTTCATGTTCATTGTCTGCAGACTTTATATCACATCCATTCTATGATTAATATAGTCATGTACTTCACAATGGCAAGCTACAATACATGGTGCTAGTTTGCCAAAAGAAACATAAAAGAAGCAAAGGTAAATTGTAAGTAAGCTGTAATGTTGTAATTAACCTTTGATTAAAGAAATCCAGTTGAGGAAAAGAAACCTTATAACAATATACCAGGATATAAGTGACCTTGATTCTACAGATGGTCACTGCAACATTCAATTTATTCAAAACTGTTATGAATTATTCAAAATTGCAAGTTATATTTACATTTGTTCACTATGAGCTGGATTAAGATAATTATTGATCAATTGATTTCAGATGATCATAGTAAATATGACTCTAGCACATTGTATATTTGCCTTGCAAAAATACCCAGATTACAATTTAAGTATATTAGATAACAATGCTGGAAGTCCCCATCAGAAAGACAGTTTTTTTGGGTTATCCTTTTCACAGTTGCATCTGTCTACAGAGTGTGGCTATAATTTGTCACTGCTATCATGTTCAGGTATTTATAGTTAAATTCTCCTGTAATATTCTATACAAATGTAAGCTTTTAACTATGTACTATATCAAGAATAAAATTTCAAAGTACTGGGTCTCTGTCATAAGAATATAACATCCCGCAAGCTTATGATGGTAGAATTTGAATGTTTATCTTCTGTACTAGTATCAGGACTGGGCCCATTACCATCAGGTACAACTCAAGGATCTTAAGCCCTGCTGGGACATGAATCAGTTATTTGGCTGAGATTAGTCTCCTCTTCTCCAGTTGCACCTTCTTTCATCTCGCCTTTGATCTCTCCAAAAATATCCAAAGATACCAATTCCAGCACACTGCATAACCTCCAAAATCTGATCTTGCAGTCATTATTCACTTGCTCCAATTACATGGAATTTCTTACAACTAATCTAATGCAGATGGTGAAAGCTATCATATATCGAACTTGGATGATGCAAAATATCGAAGCTATAATCTGCCTTAAATAAACCAAATTCTCCTTCAACCAAATTTCTTTAAAGATAGATCAGCTCAGTGTCAGTGCATTAAACAAGTGGCAGAATGTACAAGTGGCTTGCTTTCTGGAGAACAGAGATCTGGGCATTATCTCAGGACAAACCTAGTTGTAACAGCAGAAACATTCATTCTTGCATAATGTTTGGGTGAAGGCAGATTATTTCGTGATCCATCAAACGTTTCAGAGGTTGGAAAATATGCATACTACAGCGTAAATTTGGCAAAAGTGGATTCAAATATAATCGGTCAGGTGTCCAATGTATGGAATTTGTGAAGATGGAGACATAATGTTGCCAACAAGATGTACTGTACAGATATGGTTAATAAACCACCAATATAACCCAAAAGGCTTCCTCTTATTCATCTTTATAACCAACAAGGTGGCATCCACAGCGATTCTCTTTCTGAGCCTATAAATATTACTGTGTACCAAATGAATATACATCTATCCAGCTTCAAATGATATTCAAAAACAAACATGTAGTGTGCTGATATCAAGAGGAGGCTTATTGATAAAGGGCTATTGGTGTTTGAACAGAATGTGGCACATGATAATTAATTGAAGCATTAGTAGTGATAATATGAACAAAGTGTGGATTCCCATAGTTGTTGCATCATGGTACCATTTGATTAGTATGCTTCATTCTTATATAGCTTTTGCAAATTATCCATGATAACAAAGATGTGGCAAAATTCTTGCTTTCAAGTATCATATTTGCCTATCTGCAAGTAATATGTTGTCTGGACCTTGGTTATGCAGATCTGCAACCGGTATGAAGCCTGTACCAGGTTTTGTACCTATTTATTATTAGTCTCTATTATCCAATAGTTATCAAAGTTGAGAGAATAGTCAAATGGATCTGGCAGCTACTGAGTATCAATCTGGATACATTCTGTAGAAAGTACAAAATCCTGTATAAGTCTTTAATGTCATTTACCAATGGAGTTTACAATAACACCAATGTGTACTTTGGCTTCAGACTAAGTATAAAGAATACTATATACAGAATATACACCCAGCATACTATTTTAGCTAATATGCCAAAAATGTGCTTAGCATTAACTTGAGCTCGTATTCAATCACTCCAATCAACTAACACCAAATTGAATCACACACTGTCACATGCAACTGTAATTCTCATGAGCAGCTTACTTGATATGATTTGACTATTTTGCATCAGGTGGTGAGATTGTGTTATTGGAATGTTTAAACAGACATATATTGGTTTTACTGTCCTGATGGCTATGGTTCATTGTCACAATCAGATGGTACAATACTTCTTTGCTCCCTCCGTAGCTTCATATGGTTCTAAGGTTACTCCAGAATCCCGTACATCACCAAGAATATTATGTTTGGTTGCGTGATTTGGTCATACAGGAATGTCATGTGTGCCACTCCTGCGAGCTGGTGGAAATCCCTTGGTCAGCTATTATAACCACTGAGATCAGTATTCAATTGCAATGAGTGTTGAACTGTATCTTGCCACAGCCAGACAGCCCGTGCAAATACCTGGCACTGTGTATTTAATTCCCGTCATCTGTTGTTCGATTACTGTATTGTATGCTGGTATAAGATTTGTGCCTGTCCCATCCACTTTGGGCGTAGTTATAAACACAGTGGGATTTGGCAAATCTTGGAATATGAGCTGAATATATGTATGAGTATTATTGCCCACTGTGGCATACAAGTAGAAACTAGGCAAATAATTTGCCAAAAACTTTGTTGGCTACCATTGCAAATGATGGACTTCCAGAAGCAGAGAACAAATTACCACTGGCTTTGGATGCGGAGGTATACAACACTAATGATGATGATTGCATTCAGATTTGTGGAGAAGTGCCGATTTATATTGTTTATCTATATCTGGTTTGGGATTCTGCACTGCTGCATTGTCCTATTGTGGTAGAAATGTCTCTCTGAGCCATTCAAAAATTTGAGAATCCACCTTGTTTTGAGTAGTCATTAATCCTAAAATTTTGTTGTAATCCACAGTGTCTCCCAAACCTGATGCATAATATGCAAGTCGACTTCCATGAACTCTCTGTGCACCCAGAGGATCTTGCACAGTGCATCTTTCCATGATGGTGTTCAGTTTAGCTTGGTCTTACACAGTGCATTCAAGATCAACAACTTGTATTGTCTCTAATAGTAACATAACAAGAAGGTTCCCATTTAGGACATTGGAATCTGACCACCACGTGATTATCCAGCCAGTTGTTATTTCAATCAGCCAGCTTGCCGCTTTCAGTTGAACTTTGTTGTCGGCAGTCTGCATGGCATGTACCAAAGTCTGCACCTCAGAGTACTGGGCCTCAGCAACCTGCATGTCAATCTCCGTATCATCATCTGGATCAGCAGATGCACCAGCAATCTGCTGCATCATCAGCTTAGACTAATCAAATAGTGCATGGCATTCTGACATTGCTGTGAATATTACCTTGAACTGAATTGTAGCATTGATGACAACTTGCCAGCCCATACTGTTTTTGATGTCATACCAATGAGTCACCTCAAATATTCAAAAATTGCAGCGACTGTGTAAAAGTTGGATGTTGCTTCATCGTTTCACTCTGAATGTTAGGGTATTATATGAAACAAGCGGAATATTCCATCAGGTTCCTGGCTTGTCAATCATGCTAATCAGATCGTCATGCATGAAATTCGCATTTTCCCTATCCGACAAGATCACCAGATTGAATTATTTCCCGCTGTCGCCACATTGGTGCTACTATTGAATTTCTCAGCCACTCAACGTATTGTGACCTCCAAAAGTGGTTAATACGCTGCAGTAATTACTGTATTCCTCTGAGGTGAAGTTATCTGGATCTTATATAGTCAGTGGGGCACTGAATTTTGTCTTTGCAATGATTACGATTTTTGTTCTTCACCAATACTCCTGAGAAACTCATTCTGAACAATCTTCACTGATTCATCAACTGTGTTGATGTAGAGAACTGAGAGCAACAACCTTCCAGAAATAATTACACTGAGCAATCGGCATATCTTGGCTGTTACCCTTGACGTACATCTGTTGCCAAGACACAGCTTATGTATCACCATCACTCCTGGTAAATCTGAATCCCATACCCATGACCTCACAATGAACCATGTTGTCGAAAACTGGTGGGCCAGAAATATGTTTCCAGAGAGGCTTGGAAGTGAATTGGTGTTGCCAGGAATGCGATTATGGATCGATTTGCAAATCCGACAGGAATACTATAGCCTCATAGTCTGATCAAAACACTAGCATTCGAAATTGATGTTGGATGAATTTAAAACAGTATTCAAGACTGCACAGTTAGCATCTCAATTGAGGACTGCTGTGCCATCTACATTCCACTGTTTTTCCCTTGTACTTTGCTTGGTCTTCTTTTCACTGTGTATGATTTCTTTTAGTTTTCCAGAGGTTGCCAGGGCTGGTAGCCTCAGACTCCAGCATTTCTGAAATTCGTTGTCATGTTAGGTATTTCACAGACAAGTATTTGTATGCAATAAATATGTGGAATATAATCAATTGTATTTACTCAATCAGAACATACATTAATATTATTCAGAATGTCTTTCCCACCTACCATTCCATGTTCCGCTCTATCATTATCCACAGATCCCTCACAAGGCACTGTGTCCTACTTATCAGAGTGACCTATCAAACTGCAACAAGCCTCACTTGAACTATCTGGGCATGTCTAATTACATGCTACATAATATCCTCTTGTGCAGTGGTATTGATTTCTATCTAAAACTAAATCAAATGTTGTCCCAGTTTCAACTTGAATGTATTAGAACATCGGCAATGTATAATTCAGTTTGGAAGCCACAGGCAATCCCCCAAGACTCTGTGATGAACCTCACCAATACTGCTATGTACTTTCAGATGATTCCAGGCCACCATAATGCTAAGCACAGTGCTTTCAAATATTGCATCTCCATCATAAGGTGATTCTGAGAGCACCTGCACTGATGGATGTATATTTAGAATGCTCCAACATTGAACTTATAGGATTATCACATTTTAGAGCCTCTGAGACCACCCTGTTGGTCTGTGGGAGACTTTGCGCAGAGCTGAGCACTCTTTGCAGCTCTGTGGAAGACTTGGTGCCGTATTCACACAGCAGTGGTTGTGTGGGTCACATATTGTAAAGGAATTTCCTCTATTATATTCGACTATATTACAGTCACAAGATTTGCTACATCATCACATGACATGTATTATCTATCCAAGTCTCTCTATGTTGATACATACTGCCAATCTGCCGCCACAGGGTATTCAAGCATAATTGCAGGAGCACCTGGAGACTCCAAGGGAGAGAACTTAGTGACGCATTTGGAGGCAATTGTGTTGAGAATATCAATTTTCCACCACCACCACCACAGTTCAGTGTAGTAGCGGGAATCTCGAGAGGTGAATATGGGGATCCTGTGATTCTGGTGATGGAGAGAGCAATTGCTGGGAGCTGGGGGGATGCTGAAGATTCAGGTCTACCAGATGTGGTTTGAACTGCGGCTAGTATATATACATCGTTCTATGACGTGAGGTGAAGTCTATCATTCTTGGTGCTTGGTCCTACACACTATTGCCGAGTAGTAATAGATCAATGCCATCTGTCTCATTCATTAGAGCTGGGTACAACTTCAAATCCTCTCACCCGCATCCTATAGTCTGCAAACTAGGACCACTCTCCATCAGGAGTTTCTATTGTATGGCATGAGTGATCTGCTGTTTCACCACACTGAGATTGTGTGGACTTTGGGATGTACTTGGAGGCTGTGATCAGGAGAGTTTGGAGAAGCACTTGGAGGCCGGGATCAAGGCAGTTGGAAGATGAACATGGAGGTCATAATTGATTACAATTGGTATAGTACTTGGAGACAGTTGATCAGGAGATGTTTGATCAAAAGGTAGTTGATCTGGAGGTGGTCAGTTTGGAGGGAGTTGATCTAAAGGCCATTGGTTTGGAGGCGATTGATATGGAGCCCATTGCTCTGGAAGTGTTCAATCTGGAGGTGGCCAATCTGGTTACAATCAATCCAGCGACCATCAATCTGGTGATAAGCAATCTGGAAGCCATCAAACTGGTGGCCATCGATCCGGAGGTGGTCATCCAGATGGCCATCAACGTGGAGGCCATCAATTTGGAGGTGGTCGATTTGTTGGCTGTTATTCTGCTGGTGGTCATTCTAGAGGGCGCCATTCTGGAGGCAGTCACTCTGGAGGCCATTTTTGTTGAGGTGGTCTATCTGGAGGTGGCCAAACTGGAGGGGGCAGATCTGAAGGAAGGCATGGTGGAAGCTGAGACTCAATTCATTGCTCAACATCTAAGTGACAGAATGCAGCGAATTGAGTACAAGAAGGTTCACTGAGAGATGACATATTGAACCATCTGGGAGCCAGTGATAGTCAATCCTCAGGTACTGCAGTAGTTGGTGTATCCATGATTCACTGTATGCAATGCTCAGTGTATGTTGAGTTAGGATTGGGTCCGGGGACCCCGCCAGCGGTCTGGGTATGGATATCAAGAAATGGGTCGGTTCGATTCCAGACCCATCCAAAAAGCAAACATGCTGACTCTTGGCGGGCCAAACATGGACCTGAACAGGACAACCCGGGGGCTTTGCGGGGTTTGCCTAGAGCCATGGATTGCAATATCTGGGTCTGTGTTTCGGGTTTCAAGTCTATAGTCCCATTCAGATATACTACTCATAAGCGTGGACCATTGAAATTCGTACGTCATACTTCAGTTTCGATATATTGGCCGCTGAAGTGATCAACACGAACAGCCACACGTTCCCTACCAAATCCTGAAAATGAGTGTCAATGGAGCATCAATGATTGTTGGTTGGGTATCCTGGTTAATCTGGGGTACATCATGTTACACACAGTCATAAACATAGTATCGGTCACCTTTGTAGCAATTACAGAAAGCAAAAAGCTCCCTTCCCCATCTTGAAAATGAGCAGCAACCAAGCATCAACAATTTTTAGTCTTGCATCTTCAGTAATATGAGTGGCGCTTGATCACTAGCATCTATAAAGAAGCATATGGCTGCCTTTATACGCAGACAACTAAGGGATATTCCCGCAACATCCTCTGGGACAGTAACAACTTATTTCATTTACAGAGTTGCCACTATGTATTCTTGAGCCTTTTAGAATACCAAAGCAGTCAAAATGATATATATAGACCATAATGGCCACATCGCGCTGTGATTAACAATGATGGAAGGCAAACAATTGTTGTCACTCCTTTGATGCACATTATTACGATGGGGCAGGGAGCGTTTCCCTTTCTGTTTTGCCTATAAAGGCAGTCAATACTTCGTTTATGACTGTTTGGAACCTGTCGCACCCCAGATTACAGAAGATACACGACCAAAAATTGTTGACGCTTTGTCGACACTCATTTTCAAGATGGGGCAGGGAGGGTATTGCAATTGATTTTGCCTATAAAGGCACACAATAATTCCTTTATAACTGCCTGCAACCTATCGGCGGTGTGATTACCCAGAACATATGCGCAATAATTGTTGACACTATGTTGATACTTATTGTCAAGATGATGTAGGGAGTGTGTCGCTATGATTTTTGCCAATAAAGGCGGCCAATACTTCGATTATGTATAACTACAACCAAATCAATTTTTAATTATCAGACTTACATGACCTAAAACTGTTGACACTCTGTTGATGCTCATTTTGCCTTGGGTGTATCCACAATATGCAATCATTTGATTTGGTGTAGTCTATCATTCACATTGTTTTGGCAGTCTTTGTATTGTTTTCGTTTACTTTCTTCTTGATCACTACATTGTTCTTTAATAATACATACAAATATATCCTTGAAAATGTACATGACAGTATCCGCTGATTGTAGATAACAATAATCTCCACAATCCCATGCCTTTCGATTACTGCTCGTCATCACTCGCAGGTTCGCTCGATAGGCTGCTGTTGTCTTCAACATGGATGTCAGCGGCATTACCACACAGCAGATAGTGTACAAACCAGTAGATATTCCTTCATCAGTCGGCATATCTGGATCAAAATCCGTATCATGCCGGCTATCCTGGGTAGATGCATCAATGGTAAACAATTCAGCATTGGGAAGAGATGTATGTGAACACGCATATCCAGCCAGCAAATTGACAATTTGGGAATGTTGAGATCCAGAATTAGTACCAGTTGGGGCGGGTGGCATTTTAGGCAGAGGTAGTGTTGGCTCTGCAGTCGGCTCTCTGCGTTGGTCGGGTGGAGGTGCACCTCATTCTTTGCGTCTCGATCGTGTGTGCAGATTATTTAAGGTGCCATTGTGGCAAGGAACGCATCCGGCCATCTGGTTATAAGGAAGCATAGCCGGGTGTCTTTCTATTGCCACCATTACCTTTTTATGCAGAGGAAAGTCAACACCATTATTCTTCTCGTCTCAGACCTCGGCACTTGGTTAATTTATCAGGCATTGAGTTTCCTGTGTTGCAACGCGTAACAACTCGTCTTTGGCCATTTTCGCCACATTCAAAGCCAGGCGCATGTCAGAATGTTTCAGCTGTACCTGACCTCCGTGCCTTGCCATAGTAGGAGACATGTTGAAAACCTAGAAGAATTTAGTTGCTGCTTGTAACAATGAGATTCAGCTATTAACTCAACCATATACGCTTCCGTAGCGTCCTCTATCGAGATTGAAGCCTGTTCTGTCCACTCCCAGAAATGTATTGCACGAAATTTGTCTGGAAAACTTGCAGAGCTGATAACATCACGATGTTCGATTTCACAGACTGTGCCGACTAATGCCTTGCTCAACCAAAGAGATTTCCCGTCACAGGCTGGGATTAATTGGTCGCAGTGCTCTCTAACTTTGCCCGCTGTATGTTATATGGATAATTGACAGCTGTTTACCATGATATGGATATACCTACATCACACTACATACAGCTTTTTATTCTTGCTGCTTCCAGTCTTATGGATGATTTTAAATGTGCATTCTGGGTCATATTTCTGGTGGCTGCATTGGCTGCTTTGCTGAGGACTATCTGGTGTCTGGGTTCTTGCTGTGTGCATATGAGTGACATATTGGATGTAGCGCATGCCAATTGGCTTGATTTTGATCCGCTCTCACCTGGCTGCGGTGGTTGTGTATGCATAATTTGATGGTGTGCAATAGGCGAGGAAGTTGATAATGAAACGAAGTGGGAATTCCTAAGGACTATACAGTTAGCTTCATGTCAGAATGCAATTAGTAGCAGCGAAGATATTGCTTATACTCAAGATGAATCCTGCCGCGTGTGGCTGCAAGTGGCAGGGGTTTCCCACCGCCCTGCGATTTGTAATAAGCAGGTCCGATATTGAGTGTTTGTTAACAGGGATAAATTGCAGTGTATAACAGCTGAAATGGCCTGATTGTGTGATATTTACAGGACATAGTACAAAGGAAATGATGTCTGCTGATGTTTGTTGCAAATAATCGCTGGGATATGAGATGAAACTGATGCTAGCAATCCAGTCATGTTGTACGGTTAGCTTATCTATTCCCATTGCATTGAAAGTTAAAAGGGAGATTTTGCGTTGTTCAAGATGAGTTAACATACCAACCCTGACATACAAGACGCAGTTTGCCTCCATATTGTCCATATCTTGCAACATCCAACATCTCGCCCAAATACAAAGTCAATGCAAACTACAATGGTCAATACTCTGAAGAAGAACTTTTCGCGACATTCCGTGGGCAAATATGGGAAATCAACAAAGTGGTTCACCCCACATCGTCATCAAGCGCATGAATGCAAGAGTGGCTGGGAAGCAGAAACTGTCCAACTGTTGGAGCAATGCACAGCTTGCGATCCAAAAAGGAGCTTGCAGCTGTGAAACAATGAGAAATGCACTTCTGAAGCAATGAAGGTAAAGAGAAATGGATAGAGGATCATGTTGAGAGAGAGACCGCCGGGGAAAGAAAGTGAGTTGCAGACCGAGAGCCAGTGGTTCAGCAAGAGCGGGATAACTCAAGGAAAGATGAAAACACTGGATTGAGGAACAGAGAGCCGAAAAGACTTTTCAGGAGATGATGGTTACTATCGGAGACAGTCTGAGTAATCTTGCATCGTCCGACGATGGGGAGAAAGAGGAATATGAGGACCATGAAGAGACAGAGCAAGGCCAGCAGAGCAAAGATGGCAAACCCCGCTAGTTGATGGGCACAATCACCAAAACGGTGCAGCTGTACATCGAGAGGTTTTGGGAGACGCAGATGATACTCAAAGAATTGAAACAACCTGGATGTGATGATGCAGCCGAATACTTCTGTATTAGATATAAGCAGTATGGCACATCCAAATTGAGGGTTCCAGCAGTCGTTCAACTGCAACTGGTTGATGATGCGGTGGCACCTGCACTGACAACATTTGGAGAGCTTATGGAGTGACTTGACATTGACCCTGGAATATTGCAAACGCTGCAAGAGACTTCTCAACCAGGAAGTAGTCATAATAGGTTTGGTCCGGGAAAGCTGCAGTAGAACATGAGTATATCCGGTATTGTGCCTGCCGCGGAGCCCAAGTTATCACTCATTCATAATCTGAAGCCTGCTGATCTCGCAAGCGTTTACCCCTGCAAATAGCTTGCCAAGATCATCACCACATAAAAATCTCATTCGGATGAGAACATGGTGACGGCTCCTGTATCAGCAGAAGAATAGAGAGGCAAATTGGCATTGTTGACGTCATATCTTAGTGAAAGCAACTTGTGTACCAATTTTGCTATATGTCAGCATTATCTGGATTTCAGTGATCAAATTGTGAGACATGACAATTTGTCTGTGCATGTACAAGAGTGGAACGCATCATGCGACAGATCTAGAATCCAAATCAGGCTGTAAGACGGCCAACACGTTCGATTTCTGTTTGTTACATTCTGTTCAGTGAGAAACCCAAAGCTATATTAGCGACGAAATATACTAACAAAATTGAAGTGACTAATCTCATACAAGTTACAGACAGCACAGTAAGTGATTAATACGAATCTGTCTGAATGAAGACCATTATGGTGTATTCATCCATGCATTCAACTGCATAATTCTTATCACAGACCTGCTGTACATGTTTGAGATAATTGAAATTGCATATAGTATGTCATGGCAATCGAGGAGAAGGAGCTGGATAAAGAAAGGTGAGAAAGTCGAGCTATATTTACCAAAAACTAGTGAAATGATCTACATGTCGTAAATTGCCGGCCGAAAGTGCAGGAATATGATAGGGCCACGTTACTTCTCGCTCAGATAATGTGGATAGAGGTTGATCAGAAATTGAGAGTTAACGAAGCTCCTGGATGGAAATGATAATACTTACAAATCCAATATTGGATGTCAATAATGAGTATACCATTCTTTGCATACAAGTATTGAGTATACGAAGGCTGCTTTGATGTAATTACTGTGAGCATCAACAGAGCGTCAACAATTTTTAGTCTTACACACTCTGCACTCAAAGAGCTGCATTGTCACATTCTTAATATACTGGGTGGCGTGATAGCGAAAGAGGCAAATGACACGCTCGTAGCCCCATCATCAAAATGAGTGTCAACGGTGTATCAATGATGTTTGGCATTGCATGTTGAATAATCCAATGGGCAGCGTGGCAACATTAACTCATAATCGAACTATCAGCCGTCTTTCTAAGCACAAAAGGTTGCGACAACATTCTAACTATGTGTTGAAATAAACGTGAACAGATCGTGAACGGAGAATCAACGATTTTTGATCTTGCATCTTGGATAACCTATGGGCAATGGAACACAGTCAACCCACAATCAACCTATCAGCAGCCTTTATTGGCAAAAATACTAGTGACAATATAGCATTTGCTTCCTGCAATGGAGCACCCACGGATCATCAACAGTTTTTGTGGAGGGTCAGTAAGCTACACAGCAATGAAGTACATTGCACTGTTCCTAAATTGAATTTTATGCAGTCAGTCTTTTCAATATGTCCTTGTAAAGAACTTCACAAATATGCATGCAATGTCTCACAGATCTGATTTTTTTGCTTGTAGCTCTATAGTCAATATTTAACAATCTGCATTCTGCTTTACTATAATGTTACTGTCGGCATGCTCTCGAGTCTGATTACCCAGCATTCTTATTGCCACTGCCATGTCGGATTCAAAATCCTTCAATACCTGATGGCTAGCGGTTATGATCTCTTCCAACAATGAATATGCCTTTATTGAGGACTTGAGCGACCTTACTGTACAAATCGTCTTCGATGCTTGGTGGGCTTCAATAAATGTAGGCTCAATCCATTCAATTACTTCGAATAATTCTAGACATGAGTCTTCATGGCGATTTTATTGGCACCACGGAATTGAGGAGACCGGTAGCTCTGGAATCATATGTATTCTTTGTCATCAAGTACTTGGCCATCCATCAGAACATGGGACCAGCTCAATGGGGAAACTCTTACTGACAAAATCCCACATTGCAAAGCTAAACGAATTAACAGAGTAGGAAGTTACTGAATTGACTAGTTCTACAGTCAATAAAACAGCTTTGGCCATCCTGAAGAAGCAAGCAAATCAAGGAATTACAATAGTAAGTTTGCAGGGGAAAGTCATATCTGACATCCAGGTTAATTCATATTAACCGAAATCACCGACCAAACACTCTAAACTGGCAGCTAAAGACTTTCTAACTTTTGAATTTCACCAAGACATGTGGAATTGCTACCTCATGGAAGGAATTGTTTCTGCTCATAATCCATGGAATGCTATCTCAAATCTTGAGCTACGATGGTCATATAAAGCATTAGAAAGTGACGTACCGCTGTATTCCGACTCGACCCATAGCAATATTCACAGGAGGGAATTTGCACTGACCATGGATGCAATTAAGAAGCAATTGCTGTCACAAAATAAAGTTAGTTCAGCATTGGAAGGATCGACATAAAAGAACAAACTTGCCAGAGCGTCGGTCATTGCTTACTACACTGAGCAAAATTGGGCATTGCGTGAAGTACAACTCTCTGTCGCTGAGGTTTATCTCCTATTTTTATCTGCTTTTAAAAGCTAATTAAGGATGATATGGCAAGGGGGGACATACTGGAGCAAGGCTAGCCGTACATTGAAGAGATGTGCTTGATTATTTTGAACAGACCGATGGCCATTTGCTTGGAATTATGACCAATGATGCTTTCTGAAATTACTCGATGACACATGAGCTGCAATGAATACTTGTGGCCTCCATAATCGAGTCGCCTGAATTGAGGAACCACATATGATACATGGCGCACGTTATACTGCTGGCTTTAGGTGTATTCAAGAGCAGTTTGGGTGAAAAAGGCTGCACCCTGTCTTGGCAAACCCATCAGCGCAATCAGCAATTTGGAGAGAATGAAAGCATAAATATTGGAAAGAGTAAAAGACCTCGGCAAGAGGGCAATCCAAGAATCAATAAGGTGTCGGCCATGAGACCAGGTTTAGCAAAGATAATTGAGAAAGTACCTACTTCAAGATATTTTGAAATTCCTGAAACTGACCTTCATATACCAGAGAATGCTTGGTGCATGGATTACGCTCTCACCAGCTTGTCGAAATAAGTTCATTGACAGTCAAAAAGCCACAGTCTACATCACGGTACTACCTATGATGGATGTGAAGACACATTGGGACTCGACACTGGACTTACCTAAATGAGCCTACGAAGTACGAGTATTCACCTGCGAGTCGCTCTAAAATCCAATATATAGTGATTACCGGCCATTCTTCACAACATAAAATGAATCGACCATTGTCAAGTACGTCATGGAAGTTTTGAGGCCATTGCGATATTTGACCTTGTGGATGTCAAAGAGGCATACAGTTACACTGCATCACTTCGTCACAGTCTACAACGAGATGTCCCATCATATGGATGGCATTATGTGAGCTTTAGTTGAAAAGAAGACTCAATGGAAGGAAAACTTGTTGTTTGCCATAATGTTGGCACTACAGAAGCTGTCCAAATATTTTGCTGAATTGACTCCAATAATGGGTATGCTTCTCATTTCTGCATATATCCTCGATCCTTCCCCAAAGTTGCAAATTATTTAGAAAGTGGGACAAGAGAATGGATATTAATCCTGAGGAGAAGACATCTTATACTACTAAATACATCGAGGTCTTCCTGAAGTATGTGGAGAATGAGTACTGTGCGAAACATCGATGTGTGCCGGTAAATTATCCTGACAACGTACTGAGCAGCAATCTGGTCCCGTCCGCAATAGCCTCAGGATCTGGTCAATCATCCTCCGATCCATACGATTTGTCCAGCGATGATCAAGACTACTTAATGCCTTCCAATTTGGCTATAACAACACCCAGACAAAGCGATCCCACAGCACGCTTATTGACCACCATCAGGCTCTGTTTGAATTCACCGCGTGAAGCACCAAAGAACTTGGGCAAATAAATCCCAATCTCAACGATTACCACTCTGACCCAATGGCAATTCGCAGTTCATGTTAGATACTGGACATAACTGACCAGTGGCGGCAGCAAGAAGAAACGCACTCAAAGTACATGGATCTCTCCAATGTGGTGCATGACTTATTCTCTATCATACCACATGATGTTGGAGTGGAGTCTACATTTTCCCTTGGGCAAGATGTTATCGGCTGGAGGCAGTCAAAAACCATAGCCAAGACCCTTTGTGAAAAGTTGTTGTAAGGCAGTTTGCTCGAGCCAATCAGAAGATTTTGGCAGACGATAACCCAGCATTGGAGACTAAAAACACAAAAAACTACTCGGAAATGAAGAAAGTGGCGGACAAACAGAAATTGCCCAGAATGGCCAAGGTCCGCAACGTTTTGGAGATGTGGCAGGGCAGCCAAAACCTACGTGCTACACGGAAGGAATCTAGCACGCAAAACAAGCAGATAAGAACTGTAGGATACATTTCGAATATGGAAGAGATCATCAAAGCATCTTGGTCACTCTTTCCACCTGATGGTGCGGCTGCATTCAAATTGTCAGAAAGATCACCTTTGCCACCAGGTTTGTCCGCAAAGGACCTCCCCGCAGTACAAACTCAAATATTTGATGTCCGCCAAATCAGAAGAATCAACTGTCATCCAGACAAAACTGATGAATATAGCGCACCTGAAAGCATTTCGGACCCCGAAAATGGGCTTAACTGGAATCGTGGATGGGATAATCTGAATGACAGTGCAGATGATTGTGCGGCACACGTTGAATCTGATATAGAGCAACACAATGGCATTGAGAATCCAGAATGCCCAGAGCAGCGGGATGTGACTGGCACCCCAAATGTTCCCTGATTGATTCGGCCAACACGAAAGTCAATGAGGCAGGCTGAAAAGGCGTTGGTGACAGTTCATGGTATAGAAACGAAGAGCAGCAAGGGAGTGAAGAAAAAGTCAGACACAATGGATCAATGTTTCACCAGCTTCATTATGTAGCTTAAGCGAGAGTGTCATTGAGAGGTATATTATGGGCAAATGGTGAGCAGTATCTTGTAAATATTGGTTGAGAAACAGATGTATAGCAGGCGTAATGAATCTTTTGGTAAGATGTATAAATTTTAGTCATGTGAGACCGAACAGTACAAGAATGTTACAGTGCTCAGCTTTGCCAAAGGGCAGAATCTCAATCTGTCAGAAAGACAACCAATAAGTTCAAATCATGAAGAAAACAAGTATCAATGTCAGCTGATATTGAAAGGACAACAAATTAAAATATATCTCAATGTAGCGTGAACAATGTAGGGTCTTGTATGTACAGTAAGTCAACAGTGATTTAGTTGCCGTTATGTGTCGCCAACATATTGAAAATTTTCATAGGCAAGAGAGATAGCAACACAGTCACTGCCCCATTCTGAGAATGAGCGTCAACAGAGAGTCAACAATGTTTGGTTTTGCATCTTGGGTATTTTATGTTCCAATTGGTTGCAGACATCCATTTATGTGATATTGGCAGCCTTTAGGGGCAAAAACAACAGCAACATGTTCTCTGCTGCATCATGAAAATAAGCATCAACAGAGCGTCCCCAGTTTTAGATTTCGCATATGTCGTAATCAAGGCCCTGCACAGATCATCGCGCACAAAACAGAATTATTGACCGCCTCGATCGGCAAAAATATAATACATGAAAGGTACAACACAGATTCCAAATCAATTGGTATTGCAAACTGCAAATCATGCAGAAATGTATTATTGGTTGTTGAAAACGCGATTTTGATGAGATACTATTCACAAACAGCAAAAACAAGAGAATTACATGAATCAATTGATGGACCCACTGGGCGACCCGCTGACAACCTGCCCAATTAGGATGGGTTTCAAGTTTACTGTCGAATTGTATCAAAGTTGGCGGGTCAGGTTCATGGACAATCTGGACTGCCAATTTGGCAACAGTTCGGATTGCACCCGGACCTGGACCTGAAGTGATGGTCTGGACCCTTTGCTAACACTAGGTGTATGTCCTATCTGTATCCTGTGTCAGCTCAAAATCATGGCATAGTGAAATAGAGAGGAATGACATACCTTTGTATTCTTAGGTGATGGTAGAGTTGAGGACAAGAAATTTGGTTATGAGAGGAGAGGGGATATCTTCATCAGAAATGAGGAGATTAGAAAATTTGTTCTGCAAGTCAATTTACGATTCCAAATACAGGAGGTATAACTCCTGATATGGTAGGTATGCCTGCTGATCTGGTTGGTATGAATTCCGATCCACCAGGTAATTATGCCAATACATGGTCTTTGCAATGTAATGAGACAGGTAGTACCCTGGATTGCTTGTATTCGCTCAATGCTGCCATATTATTTCCATCTTCATCCCCCATGTTTCATTCTTGTTCCCCACTCTACCATCATCGCAGAACATTGAGTTATATCATTCCTCTCTATCTCTCCATCCTGTGATTATATGTTAACAGCAAGTGCCACTTACACCAACCATGGTATACACTGAGTACAACAGCATCGACTAAAGATTGGGTGTCTTCTGTTCATTATCATGATTACGGATTGCCACTTAAATTGAGGTTTCAGTTCCGAGGTGCCTCGATTCATGATCGATTGCCGCCAGCCTGCTGTGCATGAGAGCTCAAAAATAATAATATCGTGTAACATCCCAATGGTTCCGCACTACCCAGCTGATGTATACAGTTTCAACACCATGTTCGCCTCGCAACGACTGCCTCCAAGTACTCCTCCGAACTCCAATATATCATGGCCTCCAAGTGTATCCCAAACTCACTCAATTCCGGCCGCAGTGTGCATTTCAAAGTTGAATTGACCATGGCCTCCATGTGTGTCTCCAAACAGTCTCAATTACAGCCTCCAAGATTGCACAATCACGGACAATCACTGTGTATCTCCAAACTTGGTCAATCACGACCTCGGAGTGCATCTCTAAGTTTATTCTGCCATGGCCTCATAGTGTATCTCCAAGCTCACTCTATTATGGCCTCCTGGTTCTGAACATCATTGCATCTCAAAGTGTATGTGCAAACTGTCTCCATTATGGCCTCAGAGTGAATCTCTGGGTTCAATAGAACATCATCCTCCGGTGCACCTCGAACTGCTCTAAAGCACTGCTTACCGCTAATCCAGATAATCAGGCTGTATATGGGTAGCTATATGGATGCATGGATACATAGATATATAGATGAGAATACAAACTGAATACATGAGTTTAAAAAATTGTTGAACTATCAGTAGTAGCTATGGCTTCCAGGAGCACCAGCAGCATTGCCTGAGAGAATGGTGTTTCTTCCATACTGCCCAAGAGATATTTGAGGTGTTTGCAGAGTTTCACAGATACTCAGAGGTGCTTCAAAACATGTTATCAACTCTTGGGGCTCGGTGTAAACACTCCCAGGATTGTTGTTAGTGGCCCCTGGCTTGTCATTGGCACATACAAGCTTGACATCAGTACCGACAGGGATGTTGTCTGTGCTCCCAGGGTTGTCGTGAGCGCTCCCAGGCTTGTTGTTGGTGGGTTCAGTCTTGTCATTGGTGCTCTCAGGCTGGTCATCGGCACTCCCTGATTTGTCATCGGCACTTCGAGGGTTGTAGTTGGCGCTCCCAGGGTTGTTGTTAGGCCTCACAGAATTGTTGATCACACTTCCAGCTCATCTGTGGTGCCCTATGGTATGTCACTGGCACCCCCAGGCTTACAGTTGGCACTCCCAGGCACTCCCCTGGGTGTTACCAGATGCCCAATGTCCTCACAGATTATTCAGTGGTGCTTCCAGGTGCACTTCGCAGCCACATCATCAGTGCAGTAGGCTCTGGGATGTGACCAACATCGGAATTCTCTTCGTTAACGCCCAGAGGCTTCCAATTACTCAAATATGTTTTGCTACGGTAAGTAAACTTTTGCATGAAATTTGTACATATACTGTGGAACACCAGGAGATCCACCCTAAGTCCTAATCGATAAATGCCCATAATGACTTCCAGCCAAATGAAGAGAATAATGATCAAGCTTCACTCAGAATGCGTAGCAGGATAACCACCCGAGGAAATAAGGTAACTATTTCATTCTCTGCTCCCAATAGACAGTATCAACTTAAGAATATTGGCTTACGCTATCAATATACTGGAGCACACGATTCAAGAGTATCGTACTCAGAAAATCCTGTGAACTTAACACACTATCGTGCTGGTTTTTCAGACTCCCTTCTGACTCAAGAGTTTTGGCCCAGCATCAGGCATGTATAACCAAGGACCGACTGTCCTCGAGTTCAATGACTCCAAGTATCGACTTATCTAATACGATACAGCAAAGTAGGTTTGCCTCAACAGAAAGAGTAGTGCCGACTCAACAGTATCCTAGAAGAAGTATCCTTTAAACAACCATGTTATCAGGCTGGTTCCTGGGACTTCCTTCGTAATCAAAAGTATCATCTTGCTCTCTTCCCAATCAACGACTTGCTTCGACGAAGGTACTAGGAATAACCAAGTATAAAGAGTAATGGGTTTCGCGGTGATATGGAACTGAAGATGAATGTACAACTCTGGACTTCAATAGAGAAGTATACTTGTTGACTTCGATACAGAACTAGTACATAATACATGGGAATCAACTTCAGGCTTGACCTCCAGGTCGAGAAGGTCAAAAGGTATCCGTCGATAAATCTTAATGTAGATGATATGTACGATAGTAGAATATTGATTTCCTTTGTCCATATCGGTACCGCTAATATATATGTGACGATCCGCACCCTTTACAATCCTAAGACTGTCAGAGCCTATTGCAGAGTTCACATTTGTAACTGCCTCATCATCCTTGCACTCTACCATTGATGGTCGAGTTCTAAGTCCCATGAGTATTCACTATGGCATCAAGGTAAAGAGCTTGTATTGCGACCCTATTGCTATTGGCGATACCTCATATAGATACAAGCCTATCTGAGGCCAATTTTGAACAAATGGATTCGTCTCATCAAGAGCCAGTGTGAGTGCCCTTTCATATATCCACTGGATACGTAACGATTTAACAATTGCGGCAAACAACAGAACCTATAATTTGACTACGCTTTATTGGAGCCAAATATACAGTACTCTGTAACTGAGCTGCTTTGCCATATATTGAACGCAGAGTATCCGGCGCCACTCAGGACGTATAAATCCCAAGTTCTATTTGGCCAGACCAAAAAGGCGTGGTTAAAATAAGGGTTGATTCCTATAAGTCCATTCGGTTGACAGGATTCTGATATATTGATCATTCGTTACTAACATATCTCCTGTATAAGTCTGTATATGTCCAGATGCTGTAGTGGTTTGATATTGACGACATCTCATCTCATAAGGAATGAACCATTGCAGCATGAGAGAATAGTCATTTGTTTGGCAACTAGGAATAAGATTTCCTGCCGATAAAGAATAACAATTGACAATAGAGATCCAATAATCAATCCCGATCAAAAGAAAATACACATCTTATTTGCGCTCGGCTAGATTGCTGTATTTGATCGATTGATACGAAAGTAGGTAATGCAGATGTGACTAATCGGGGAACTAATCTGGAATTTATATCCAATACGGAAATCCGATTGATAATTAGTGATTCTGGACCGAGTATCCATATTAGGAATATAGAGTGATCTAGTATGATCCGAGAAATATACCTGTGACACCAAAGGTGTAACATACTGGGTTATTGAACATATTCACAGGAACATACAATTCTATATGCACCACTTTCATTTCTTTCTACATCAAGGTGTATTTCTCAATTACTATCTGACGTGAGGATCTTTTCAGGGAACAATATTTTTCAATGACACCAATCAGCTGCTCCCAGTGCCTCACATCTGGGTACAAGGCTTCCAGTTGCTTGCTGGATGTATGGTCATAGTCACCATTCGGAACCTGATAAATCAAAACCATGAATATTGAATTTGCCGTCTTATGGAGGTTAGCTCTTGCCGATTAACTTGTATACTCTTTCGAATATATTGCCAGGCACTCGTGGCCTTGCCTTCCCCTGGAACTGAACTCCCAAACCTGGTATACCCAATGCTTCAAACCTATCTTGAACTTTTGTTGCTTAATAGATTTGGCAAATATACAATTTTCCAATCACTGCCAGTACCGAGAAGTCGTGAAACAATTTGTAACAACTATCCAGCTGTTCAGGGGTCAGTCTTGATGCTGTTTGCAAATGTTCTGTTCCCTGATTATGCACCAATGCTGCTTCACCAGATACTCAGCCACCTGTAGTCACTTCCGCTTGTTGAATGTACTAAAGTTGAGCTGTCTCATTCATTTGGCACAGTGTGTCAAAGAGAATTTCATTTTCTTCAGATTGATCAAGGCTTTGGCTTAGGCACCACACAAGTCTAATAAGCTATCCCTCTCTTTATCTGCATCCTATCGGTCAAATCAAAATACCTTTATCGGGAGTATTTTGGCAATTCCTGTGAAACCAGATCTGTGTGGTGCAGCTGTCAATTGGACATGTGTTGGTCGGAGGCTGATGGCTTGTCTCACTCATATACCAGATTTTACTGCTGGTATAGTAAAGGCAGATATTGTCGGCCAAATGACTGGATTGTTTCCAGGTCATGCATGTGGCACCACAAGTACAGCTAGAGAGTAAGATCTACATCTTGTGAATTGCGAAAGGGGAACTTTTGATGTCCACCATCACGACTTTCAGAGATGTCATATGCTTCGCATTGTGGCCCAATACTCAAACATCCGATGGTTGCACCACAGCTTGGTGCTTAGCTGAATGACGTTTTCTATGGGGCGATGTGGGAGAACTGGGGAGTGTCTGGGAATAGTGGCTGCTAAACACCATAACCATACAGCAGTACAGGCTGAGAGTACATTGTGGGTTATCCAAATGCAGGGGCTTTGTTGGGTGAATGTGTTGCAAAATTATCTGATGTTCAGAAATTGTCATCAAGGAATTGTTGTATACCAAGCAGCCTACAAGTTGCAGTCAGAATCGTTGTCTTCTGCAGAGATCCATGTCTTGACCTCGTATGCAAACAAGATATGGCGGTAAACAACTATCAACACAATTGATGTTTTAGAATAATACAGAGTATAGTTGAAAATATTGAGAGTGGCAGTAACCTTCAGCAGAATGAAGACCTCTTATATCCCTCAATTTGTCACAAACATTGGTGTTTTACTGAACCTTTGATTCATGAAACCTGGCTGAGAAAAAAAAAACATTCTCACACACATCCTGCCTATCTATTGTATACCCCAGAATTGCAATACTAACATCTTGAAGATAAGATAAGATTGTTTCAGGTCATAACAGTAAAGGTTATCGATGGGATATGAAATCAGATCACTGGAAACGCAACATGAACTGTATCATACTTCCAGCTTGGTACAACTTGTGATATCACACTCAAAATGTGTGTATGAACTACCACGTCATTCAGGAGGAGGCCAGTGAGTGGCACTAGAATAGTGATTACTTCCTTTTGGGTTCCTCATTTTAACTTCATTAGCATTGAATGATGCACAAACCAGTCCAGAATCAGTACTGATGAAAATGTCACGCATACAACTCAAATCTTCATGAATGTTGAGTATTTATTTGCAACAGCAATATTGGGTTCCAAAAATGGACCCCACACATTGATCTTTCTCCACATTCTCCACAAATAATCCGAGTGACAGATTTGACATCTTCCACTAAGGTTTGAAATGTTGAATGATGTGATCGCATTGTCACAACATTTCAAAAACCATGGTAATCATTGAAACTCATTCACTGCCATTGGTTCTTTCATGTTGGTTCTCTAGATTTTAATTGTTTGGACGGTTTTATGAAATGTTCTATAGATTTGAACAATATTCTTGACTATTTAATCCCTTGAGAGATCGATTATACCCAAGCTTCTGGAACTCCCATATCAAACATTCGGAGTAAACACTCAGCAGATTTCTATATATCACTGCAATGATTTCCTTAAGCATCGAATCAAATAATCTATATGTAACACAAATTGACAGCATTGTAGTTAATCCTGTTGCTCAAGTGCCACCATATGCTATCTGGCTCCAGCATCAATTGAAGAAGGTGTAGAACCCCTCAGATCACTCTGATAGGGACGACATCAGGGGTTCTGCCACAGGTAAGAGGCCTATGATGGTTGCTCCCATCCTGCAAGGACTGCATGGCAGGTTGATGTCACTCCTTGACAATTAATGTACCAGCAGGCTGATGTATCAGCTTTGTTCCAAATGGCGGAACCAAGGCAAGAAGCCCCTTAACTCATGATTGAGCATCCTCAATGACGAAAAGACATTTCAACTCTACAAGAATAAATCCAGCAGTCAACTTACAGTGGCAATCCAGACTCATTCCCATCCAGAGAAGCACTGTATCATGTGTTGCCAGCTTATGCTTTCTCCACCTTGTGGACCCAGCACAACAAACCATATTCAATACCCGCTTGTCACTCTGGCAAGACGTGACCAGAATTGCTACTGAGATGTACGGACGGTGTTTCGCATTGTATAGACGACCGAAAGCCTGATCGTGCTCCATAGAGTCTGTATGTAACACCGGAAGATCCACCTTATGTCATAATCAATAAAAGCCCCTAATAACTTCCAAACTGATAGAGATGAGAATCAGAAGGATTCACTGAGGATGCATATAAGGACTACCACCTAAGAAGACATAAGATAACTATTCTGTGCTCTGCTCCTGATAGATAGTATTGACTAAAGTGGATCAACCTATGCTATCAGCATAGTGATGTATATGACTCAAGATTATTCTACTCAGAAGATACTCTGAACTAACACACTATTGTGCTGGTCATCAGACTCCCTTCGGACTGAAGAGAATCATCCCAGCAACCAGTACGTATACCACAGGACCCACTGTCCTCAAGTGGGATGACTGTAAATATCTGCTTGTCTTATAAGAAACAGCAAAGTAGTTTTGCCTCAGCAGAAGCAGTAGTGGCAACTCAAGAGTATCATAACAGGAGTGTCCTCTGGACTACCATGCTATTGTATTTGCCTCAGACTTGCTTCGGACTCTAAAGTATCATCTTGCTATCTTTCTCATCAACGACTTGCTTTGACGAAGGTACTAAGAATAAACAACTGTAAAGAGTGATAGATATATCCATGATATAGAACTGGAGAATAAACCTACAACTCTAGACTTCAAGAAGAACTATCATTGTAGATTTTGATACAGAACCAATAGATAATACACAGGGATACTGTTAAGGGTTAACCTCCAGGTCGAAATGGTCAATATGTATCTACATATAAATTGTATAGTAGATTGTATGTTTGATAGTGGTGTATTGATGTCATTCTTCCATGTAGGTATCGCAGATATATATCGGACGATCTACACCCTTAATCATCCGAAGACTGCCAAGCCTGTTTCGGAGTTTACCAAGATAACTGCCTCATTATCCTTGGCTTCTACTATTGGTAGTTAAGTTCTAACTCCCAGGATTATTAACAATGTGATCAAGGTCATGTGCTTCTATTGCAACCCAATTGCTATTAGTGATATCGCATACAGATGCGAGTCCAGCTGAAGCGAAATATGAACAAATTGGTACGTGTCACCAAGAGCCAGTGAGAGTGGCCTCTCATATACCCACCAGGTATGTAAAGGTGTTACAATCATGGCAAATAACAGATCCCTTAATTTCACTGCACTTTATTGGAGCCAAATATACAGTTATCTGCAACTGAGTTGTTTTGCCTTATATTGAATGGAGAGTATCCCGTGCCACTCAGGTCATATGAATCCTAAGTCCTATTTGCCCCACACCCACAAGGTGTGGTCGAAGTAAGAGTTAATTAATATAAGTCCATTCAGTTGACAGTGCTCCGATATATCAATTATTGGTTACAAACCTTTTTCTTATATGGCTCTTCAAATCTCAAGATGTCATGGTGGTCAGTTATTGACGACACCTCATTTAATAAGGAATGAACCATTGGAGCATGAGTCAGTAGTCGTTTGTTTGGTGACTGGGAATAAGGTTTCCCACCGATAAAGAATAACCATTGAGAATTGAGAGCCAATGACCATTACTGATCAACAGATGATAAACATCTTAATTGCACTTTACTAGACCGTAGTCATGGATCTATTGATACGAAGGTCGGGAAAAGAAGATGTGACTGAACAGTGAACCAATCTGGAATGTAGATCTGATTCGGACATTCAACTGATACTTCGTGATACTGTATTGAGGATCCATATTAGGATTGCCAAGTGATTCTGGATGATCCCGGAAATATACCTGTACCAACAAAGGCATAACACTGTGAAGTTGGCAAATTCCTTGAAACTCCAAGCAATGTGATTCTGTTGCTCTCCTTTTGGCATTGCACACCACTCAGCCAAGTCATCAAGAGTCTTGATTTCTGGTTATGGCTTTTTCATCATTCACTTGATAGGCACCTTGGTTAGAGGAATTTCATCATTGCAACATTGTTTTGTTGCATGTGCATGCACCTCTGGATACAAAAACACCTTCTTTTGGGCTTCCGTTCACAAACTCTTCAAGATGGCCCCATTACCATTCAATTGTTAGTATGTTTGTCCAAGATCCATCTCTGCCCCTTCTCGATGTTCAGAGCTTGTATTTAAAAGGTTGCCAAGCTGGCGAATAAGGTCAGAGTAGTAGTTCAGGAGATGGATTTTGACAAAGTTAGAATCCAATTTGTCAACAAGATGTTGTGCACTTTCTCACCTGATCGGTGTTGAATTTCCATCTATGCGATAAGCCATTCCAGCTGCAGAAAGATTGTTCAAAGTGGTGTGGTGAAACGACGGAGCTAGCTGGCAGAGGGCCCATCATCTACACTGTGCCTCACCTCTTGCAACATTGCAGCAGGGATTCTCAAAAAGGAGTGGTTCTGGCTCGAGGAGCGTAGAAAGTGGGTGAAACTATTTGCTAATTCCCGGCGGAGAGGGTCCATCCAATTTCGTGGATCCATGATATCTTGGAAAGAGCGAGTGAGATCAAAAGATGGGAGAGATCGAATGTATAACTTGTTGTATGAGAAGATGCTATGAGATCTATGTACCCAGGTATCTCCCAAATATACAATACCCATTGCTCCGTCCATCTCCAATACCACTGATACCCAGCCGATATTGATAATCCCTGGCTCTCCATACACCTGCCGTCGCTCAGTCCTCTGCAAAGTTGAGCAGCTGTGGTGGTGAGAGAGATATTCTCCCTCCACAACTCCTCCCTGGCCCTTTGTGCAAAGCATACCTCTCCTCTTGTGTAGCATTGCTGGTAATACACAGACTTTTCTGCCACATCTCCTCCATGGCCCATTGTGTGAAGCGCACCTCTCCTCATCAGTATAACTGTATACTCAAGCCAAAACGAACATATCAATAACATAAACTGGAAGGAAAGACACTGAGGTAGACTCAGACGGAAACCTTGAACCAACAGGAAAACCATCAATCCAAAGGGAAACCTTAAATCTAAAGAAACGTCACAAAGGTAGATCTAAAGGAAAACTATAAACTGAAATGAAAAGCATAAAGACTTTCACTGCTTGTGCATCAACTTTCTCCGTCCACTCGCCCTGTCTGCCTTCCCTTTTTCTTGACCATGTGTGAAATATGAGATGTTGCCCAGCATAGTAACAAATGGCACTGTCATCTGGCACATTGTGTACACAGCTGCTGTGATTTGTACCTGGGCCTCTATAAACAACTTGGGGTCATTGTTCACTGCCTGGTTGAGAACAGGTATTGCTTCGTTCCGTATTGATCTCTTGTGGTGTGCCCACATCTTGGTCTCGTTGTCCAACATTCTCTTGCAGTTGTGGTTGAGGCTATGTCATTGGAGGAAGCAGCTCATGAAATATTCATCCAAAGTGTCGTCGAAATTGTCAGAACTAATGTTTTCGCTGCTGGGAGTGGTTGGGCAGTCTGGTGTAGGAGTGCGTAGCTACATAGGATCGGTAGGCTACTCTGGGGTCATACTGGCCACTTTCTTGATGGGAGCTGGCAGCATGGTACCGGCCACTTTCTCGGTGGGCGTTAGTAGGAGAGTACTAGAGTCTTTCTCTGTGGGCATTGGTGAAATCGTAGCAGTCTCTTTTTCAATGGGAGTGCTAGTTCCATCCTGAGATTCATTCCCAGCCAGGTCCATCTCATGCCCTCCAGCGTTGCTCCCATTCTTTTCCATTTTCTTTTACTTGATTGGTGGTGTTGGCAGTGGGAGCATCATGCTCATATCGGAAGATGGAGGTGGAATAGATATCTCATGGTTTGGAGGCTGTTCTGATGGTGGGATGGTATGGAGTTGATTGGCATGATCACTGTCATCTGTGCCAGGATAATACCCAAGTGGCATCACCAACCCCAAGTACCATTTCTGGCCTGTAGCTTCATAGTTGATTCCTTCTTCCAGCTGAGGACAGCTGATATCCTACAACTTATTCGCTTCCTCAAAGTTTCCGGAAGTAAACTACTTGTTCTATTGTGACTTCCAGTTTAGCCGGGTGAGAAGGTTGATGTATGCATGATTGAGGCATCAATTCGCTCACTCTGAATCGCTTGACATTTGGTTGGCGATTGTGGTAAATCGCATCCAGTTCTCAGTTCGATTGGCGTGGTTCAGGATTCCCTGGATTTTGGGATGGTATCGCCAGAGATCTCCCAGTTTCTTTGTTGCCTGTGTTTTCCTATGCCGGGCAGAGTGATGTTGTTTAATTATCTCCCGTACCCTGCCAGAGTTGTTGAAAGCCCAAAGGAAATCATTGTATCGCATATATTTAAGCTTTTTCCAGTCAAGGTTTCTTTCCATGAAGTTCAGCAGTCAAGCAACCTGGGTGTTGGCCAAACCTGTAATATCTCCGAAGAGATCACAGATCATGAGAATGCAATTTGCTGTGCTCTCAGGGGCGAGTTCCCAGGAGGTGATATCAACTGCTCCTTGTAGCAGGCGGACTGTCCTGTTGGAGAAGAAGTCCCGGCTGAGTTGTGATAGTGTCACTGATGAGAGAGATAGAGAAGAGAGATTGCTAGTGATCGTAGAGATATCCAAGTAGGAGGCATACATAGTAACGGGAGTGATGGTGGCTCCCACGGAGGTGCAGTCAAGGCTCATAGCGACGATGCTAGCTGCAGTGGTGGGTGCCACGGAGGCAGTGACTGTGGTGGTGGTGACTTCGTAGGTGGTCACTGCTGGGGTGGTGGCTGCTGTGGTAGTGGTGGTTGCTGCAGTGTTGGTACCTGATGCAGTAGTGGTGGCTGCTGTGGAGGTGGTAGCTGCGGTAGTGGTGGTGGTAACTACCATAGTGGTGGAGTTGAGGCTTGTAGCTGCAGTGGTAGTGGTTGGGGACACTTCAAAATTGATGGCATTACTGAGCATTGCCACAAGGCTGTTCATCAATGTAAACAGTATGTTGGACATTGGCTGTGGTTGAGATAGTGATGTTGGGCATAGTCGCAGGTGTGCAGAGTGAGATGAATGGTATAGTACAGTGTCTGTCTTTCCTTAGTAATATTGGAGGGGAAAGCTCTGTCTATACCTGGATGGGTAGTTTGTGCTAATTCCAGTCTTGATGTGGTTCCCGATTTACCTAGTATTCTCCTCTTGAATTTCTTCACAACTTGATTACTTCTTCCCCTCCTCTTTCCCTGCTTATACTTGGCAGTTGGGCATATCTCGCTCATCATTTCTGATTAAAGAGGTGAAATTTCTGCCCACTCTTGTGATAGTCATCGTGTTTCTAATCTCGAGGATTCTGCCAGGTTAGGGGAGAATGATAGCAATTTTCAGTGTGATGTGGGTGCAACCCAGCGAACAGAAATATTTGTTTCCCCTCCATCACGTAAATCCACACAATTGCGTGGATTCAATATTCTCCCTCCATCTCCAAACTCCACTCCATTGTGTGGCTTTGGTATCTGCAACTGTTCTCGTAGCGGTCCATGCAATGGATCTCCTCCCTTCTCCTCTCTCTTCCCCGCAGTGTGTTTCCAATCATGGTTTGGATGGGTGGTCTGTTGGAACCAGATGTGTGGCATTCCACATATCCACCAGCTTTTTACACCTCACCATATTCTCCGCCTGTACACATGATCATTTGTCCCAGCCTTTCCACCTTACTAAATACATCCATTGTCCTTCCATATATCTTAGGCCTGCTACTGCCTCCACCTCAAATTCCTCAAATTTCTCCTATTCCTCCACTTGTGTAGTGCTGGGCATACAAATTTCTCAAGCACCATATCTGCCTTCATTGTTAGTGAAAAACCTCTTGTGTGGACAACTGTTTACCCTGCCTGCGAGCTCTGCTCCATCTGGTTCTCCCAGTCGATATATTCCCAAGCTCTGGGCAACGCATTTGTGGTGGTTGCGCACCCAGGCTGATTGGTGCTTTAGTCTAAGTTGCACTTCGTCGAGTCAAGGTACAAGGATATGGGTTGTGTTTGACTCAATTCCTGAGTAATGCTATTTTCAACAATCTACGCAAAAGTTGTGGATTCTCTCTGGCTTATCCTCTATTTCTTCGTCAGAGCCTCCTTTCCCATGACCACTCCACTATTAACATCCTCCTATCCAAAGCTCCTACTACCTGTAATTTGTCCTCCTGCCACGCATCTTCCCAGTTCAGGCCACGTCCCATTAGCAGCCTCAGTGTCTGTGATAGTCCCCTTTTTTCAAATGACTGGTTCCCTTCTTCCTCAATCAATTCCTCCTCTTTCCAGTTGTTTATGCCTTCCACTTTCCATGCAAAGGATCTGTTCCTGTCAATCGACTATAGCCTACTTATCTGGGCTCATTTGGTTTGCCTCTGTGGAACGTCCAGGTCTCAAACTCATTCAACATACTGTCTATTACCGTGTTGATATTGTTGTTGGCTTCAGCGATAGGAATTTCCTCTGGAGCTTGTGCTGGTACTGGGATTTCTTTGCTAGCGATTGCCGGAATGTTTATCACGGCTCGCATTTGTTGGAGAGGAACACCATCAGGAATTGAGTAACGAGGGACTCTCTGTGTCTTACATGCTCCTTTCGTATTCAGGAGGGTTAGGGCATTGGCGGTTGCACAGTTGTTGGGGACATGGTTGCAAAGCTTGTCGTATATGAACATCGAGGGGTCTGTGTGATCTAGTTCGAGTTTCATTACCACGTTTGCTCTCAAATATCTTCCAACTGCTCTGAGCAACATTTCCACCTGTGCCTATTTGGCCAACGCTCCATTGTTGATTATAATGTGAATGAAGTTGTCATAGGCGAGGATAAAGAATTTGAAGCTGACATTCCCATATTGCAACTGGTCCTTGCACAGTCTCTCCAAGTACAATCTGGTGTATATATTGACTCGGCTCTTGATGTGGTGGATCGTATCATTCAGTTGTTCTTCCATCTGCTGCCAGTCCTTCCTCTCGAATTGATGCATCCTTGTAATGGTTTCCTGGTTCATTTTGGAGCAGCACTACTGCACGGTATTGAAAATACGGAAGTATCTACATTTCTCTTACTAATATTTGTACCGTTCTTTTATTCTCCATAAATATGGAAGGTCTTTGCGGATAAGAATAATGTGGTGTGTTAATACTTTTGTTATCTGTTATCTTTAGATATCTAGAAAGTTCCGGTTAGAACTTGTCTAGAATCTTCTTTTGTTTCCGTTGGAAAGGGATTTATCAGCGCTTATCTTTTAGAACGTGCCTAGATTGTTCTAATAGTTTCCTTACGGTTCTTGTTTATAATTATGTATAGTTGAAGAGTTTTTTCTCTACTGTTTTGGGATATTGTTCCGCGACCGTGGTCATGGACAATCAATCCTTTGTTTATGTATATATAAATACTGTTTCTCCGGTTACAGAACAGTTCTTTAGACTTGCTCTGACATCGATAAGAATATAACAATATCTTCTCGATACCTCCTTCTTCAGTATTATATGACCTTGTTTCGAACTCTTCTCTACTTCGTTACTTTTATCATATTATTACTTCGGATTCTCTTCGTTAGATTTTAACCGATCTATCTGTACTTTCGCACCTTATTGTATTAGGTTATGAGCCCGGATGAGCGATACGGAATCCAATCCTGAATATCCAACGCTACCAGTTAACCTTTTCGATAAACCAATCGAATACCAAGATATACCCGAACTATCATCTACTACACCATCTACACCAAAAAACCTCTTCGATACACCGTTACCTCTTGATAAAGGAAAAGAAAAAATGGCTCCTGGAGGCTCCTCGTCCGCTGATGCATTCTCCTTCTCTACACGAGTAGATAAACAGACTCCCGTCAATGTTAAGCTCGATAGTATCGGCAAACTTACGGGACAGGAAAACTATAGGATCTGGAGCGCCTCGATGACCATAATCCTGCGAGGAGTAAAGGCGTATGAAGTGGTGGTGGTGGAGGGTATAGTCCCCGCTGAAGGAGCTGATGCAACAGAGGTCGATGCTTACAACCATCTTTGCCCTACCGCGTCGACCATATTTATACAGGTGGTCTCACAAGACATCTTGGAGAAGATTGTCGAGCTTGAGAAACCAAATCTGATGTCGACCTGGCTTCGCACCGAATATTATAGAGATTCGGCTTATGCACTAGTTTCTCAGATAATGAATCCAGTCTCCCTACCTACTCAGTACTCCGGCAACAACTTGTCGGAATTTATATCCAAGTTTGAGTGCCAGTGGCTCCACCTTACCAAATTCTCGAAAGGATCAACGGATTCGTACCGAACAACCTTTGCGGCTTTTCTTCAGGAAGATAAAGCCAAAAGAGATTTTTTGATGGGTTTTTTGGTTAAACACCATAAAAACGTGATCAATAATCTTACGACAAAAGATAGTTTGTCATATGCCGATGTTAAACAACGGCTGATGGATATCGACACCTCCGATTCCCAGGACGACACTGCCCTGTTTACTTCTAAACCTTTGGGTAATAAGAAGAAGGGTAAGAAGCCAATAAGGAATTCTGATTCTTCCTCACCAAAAGGGAAAACCTGCACTTGGTGCAAGAAACATAATTCCGGAAAGTCTGAAGGACATACGTGGAATGAATATTTTCGCCTGCAGAAACTCAATAAGGAGAAGAAGGAAAAAGAGGAAGATGAAGAGGCGAATGTTACAACGGAGACTAAGGTAAGAACCAAGTCCTTCTACTTTGACACGGCCTGTACCTCACACATGACCCCTTATGCAGGACGTCTCCTTAATTATTCAAAGTGTTCCGGATTTGTAAAATCCAGTTCAGAAGAAAGTATGGAGATTGAGGGCATGGGTGATGTGATTATGGAATGTGTTCTTAGGGATGGATCGGTTACTTCTTTCCGTGTTTGTGATGTTTTACATGTTCCTAAGTTAGGACATCCTCTGATTTCATGGAGAGAATTACGCACTAAAGGATATACAGAGTTTGGGGAGGGGGATTTCATTTCAATTAATAAAGGAACAAAAGTTATGTTTGAAGCTGTTTTTGATGGAAATTTGTTTAAAATCCCTGAGATTACACATTCGGCCCATATTACTTACGGTTTTTGGCATGAGGCTCTCGGTCATCTTGCACCCTCCTCGATGGATAAAGCATCAAGGCTATATTCCGATGCCGATATCCCAGCAAAACCAAAGAACTTTATCTGCTTCTCCTGTGTTAAAAGCAAAATGACACGGAATCCTCGACTGTCTACATCAAGGAAAGATAGAAATACACTGGACCTTGTTCATTCCGACTTGAGTGGACCCTTTCCGGTTCCGTCATATGGTAATTCCCTTTACTACATTACTCTAATTGATGATGCTACAAGGGTTACGTGGGTTCGATTTATGAAACAAAAATCAGAGACTACTAAAATTATCAAAGATTTTGTTACAGCAATGGAGCATGAACACCACAAATCCCCGAAGGCGTTTCGAACGGATAATGGAGGGGAATATGTTACCAAGGACTTGAAAGGGTTCTTTGAGTCAAAGGGAATTATACATGAGTTTACTCCTCCTTATTCTCCTGAGTCAAACGGAGTAGCAGAACGTCTTAATTGAACTATAGGAGAAGCACTTAGAGCCATGCTTGAAAGCGCTGTTACCTACGATAAGAAGTTATGGGCTGAGGCTGTGTTAACCTCGGTATATATAAAAAATCGTCAACCTCATTCGGTACTAAAGGATCCAACTCCTTATGAGGCTTTGTATGGCTCGAAGCCATCGATCCAGCATCTTCAACCTTTCGGCAGAGAATGTTATATCCATGTTCCTTATCAGAAACGAAAGGACGGAAAGAAACTCTCTCCGAGGGCACAAAGAGCTATTTTTACCGGTTATACCAACACCATTAATCATTATAGAGTGTTCCTACCCGATACAAAAAAGACCATAGTATCGGCAGACATTTGCTTCCCCCCTCTTCAGATAGAAGGGGCTTCACCCCAAAGAAAGAAATCGATTCACCAGCATCAAATTCCATCCTCCCAAACATTCCTCGAATAAATCTATACTAATAAAGATAAAGGAATGGATGATTTGTGGAGACAATGGATGCGGGAAAATCCTCAGGAAGCTAATAATATGTTTGATAATCATCATCCAGTTATTGATCGACTTATTTTAGCAGACTTTAGGGCTGGTAAGAGAGACGAGTATCTTGGGGCTCCCTATTGGGTTTACGACGAAAACGATATGGCGTTTTGAGAAGCCTTACCCGAGCAACCAGTCGAAGACGATATTCAATGTTTCGATGCTTCAGAACATACAGCAATTCCTGACGACCACTTCTTTGAAGAAGAACATCAAAATCCGGACCAACAATCTCAACTTCCAGTGGGACATGTCGGTCTTCCTCCTCCACGGCCTATGACGCCACCACCAATTCCATTTGGTCAAGTCGTCACCTGTGCCGGAAGAGTTGTTAATCTTCCGGACCATTACGGTTTCCGTAACGATGCAACAATGCTCGATGCACCTTCTCGACCTCCTACACCAGATAATGAACCTCTGGAAGGACTCGAAGGAAGTCAATGGGAAAACTTGAGTGTACTACTAATAGACGAACCAAAGTCTTACCGACAGGCCAAAGTGTCACCACAATGGTCAGATTGGAAGAAGGCTATGGATGACGAGTTAAAGTCACTCAAGGAAAATGATGTTTGGATGTTATTCCAAAACCAGTCGGAAGGAAAATAGTTGCGAGTAGATGGGTATTTAAAGCCAAAGGAAATGCTCAAGGAGAAGTCGAACATTATAAAGCACGGTTAGTGGCCAAAGGATTCTCACAAATTTTAGGCCAGGATTATGATGAAATATTCGCCCCTGTTGTTCGTTACGATTCTCTGAGACTTTCATTGGCTATATCGGCATGTAAAGGATGGCGACCTAGGCAACTGGACGTCAAAACTGCATTCTTATATGGGATTTTAAACGAAGAAGTTTATATGGATCTACCGGAAGGCAGCCGGTTAGATGGAATGATGCCAAAATTAAAGAGGTGTATATACGGATTGAAACAATCTCCGAGGGAATGGTACTACCGGTTAGTAGAATACCTAGGACCTTTCGGATTTGATATCACTGCTTGGGATCCCTGTGTTCTCGTCCACGAATCAGGGAATCTGTTTTTGGCTATATATGTGGACGATATTACGTTGTTTGGGGCTACTGGACAGCTAACAGAGCAAACTATTAATGTGTTGAAAACTGAGTTCAAGGTCAATGACATGGGTGAGCTCAATTGGCTTCTAGGAATCCAAATAACCTTTACCGACAATGGGATCACTCTATCCCAAACGACATTCATCAATAAAATTCTGAACCGTTTTTCGATGCCAGATTGTAAACCTGTATCGACACCTATCGACCCTAACCATCGGTTGAAGGCTATTGAAGTCGACGAACAGAGTACCGATACAACTGCATATTAACAAATAATTGGATCATTGATGTATTTAGTTACTGGGACTAGACCTGACCTTGCATATACAATCACTCACCTCTTTCAATTTAACTCGTCCCCCTCGATTACGCATCTTACTGCAGCAAAACGAGTACTTAGATATCTCCAAGGAACGAAGGATAGACACCTTTTTTATCCCTGGAATAATCAACTCAAAATGACTGCATATACGGATGCATCTTACGGCAATTGTTTAGATACAAGACGATGCTTTTCGGGATATATTTTTCAACTTGGAAACGCTACTATCTCCCGGTGATGTCGCAAACAACGGTCCATTGCCACCTCTACGTGTGAGGCTGAGTATATGGCACTTGCGATGACGACAAAACATCATCTCTGGTTGAAGCGTGGAAGTCAAGAGTTATTGAAAATGGATATTCCGACAGCTCTCTTTTGCGACAGCAATGCCACTATCGATGTAGCATATAACCCAAAGCTTAACAACCGATCAAAACATATTGATGTGGCATATCACTTTACTCAAGAGCAAATTGATAAAGGAAATGTGTCAGTAATGTATGTACCTTTGGAAGAAAATTTGGCGGACATATGTACAAAGGGAATGACGAGATATGTGAATGATCACTTATGCTCAAAACTATTTGGATCAAAGTGAGAAGGGGTATTGAAAATACGGAAGTATCTACATTTCTCTTACTAATATTTGTACCTTTCTTTTATTCTCCATAAATATGGAAGGTCTTTGCAGATAAGAATAATGTGGTGTGTTAATACTTTTGTTATCTGGTATCTTTAGATATCTAGAAAGTTCTGGTTAGAACTTGTCTAGAATCTTCTTTTGTTTGCATTGGAAAGGGATTTATCAGCGCTTATCTTTTAGAACGCGCCTAGATTGTTTTAATGGTTTCCTTACGGTTCTTGATTATAATTATGTATAGTTGAAGAGTTTTTTCTCTACTGTTTTGGGATATTGTTCCGCGACCGTGGTCATGGACAATCACTCCTTTGTTTATGTATATATAGATACTGTTCCTCCGGTTAGAGAACAGTTCTTTAGACTTGCTCTGACATCGATAAGAATATAACAATATCTTCTTGATACCTCCTTCTTCAGTATTATATGATCTTGTTTCGAACTCTTCTCTACTTCTTTATTTTTATCATATTATTACTTCGGATTCTCTTTGTTAGATTTTTACTGATCTATCTGGACTTTCGCACCTTATTCTAGTACACAGTTGCAGTGACGTCTTTGGTTTCCTGGTCGATCCAAGTGCCAGATGACAATCCTTGATACACTTCGATCAACTTGGTAATGTCCACTACTATGAAGCCTGGGGCGCCCATGGTTCGCAGGAGTGGGATGTGTTTCTTTTCCTTTGTGATGGCGAGGGCCAAGGACTTGATGAATTGCCTTAGATTGTGTACATGATTGGGTGAGCAATTGGCCCAAGGTCCGGCGATGCTGGAGGATCCGGCATGGCTTGAACGTCCAGTCCTGGAGGCAGCGGTACTGCCAATACAACCGGCGGCGGAAGTAGACCGAGAGTGTTCAGTTGATAACTGTGTAATGTTTGAAGCGGTATGGAGATGGGATGGTGGATTAGGTGATGAATAGACAGCAATTGGTGATCTAAGGTCAATTCCTAGTTTGTGAGTTTTTGGAAGAGGAGTTGGGTCAATTGGTGCTCTTTTGTTGTTTTTTTGAGGTGAGCTGTTGTTTCATTCTTCTCTTGGTCAAGCTTCACCACCTCTCACAGTGTTCTCTCTTAGCTTTCTGCCAAGTCGTCTATCCTGTTCTATTCCCTGGGACTTCCCCCCATGACTATTAGTATCCTCATCAGCGCTCCTCCCATTCTTACCAGTGTTGTTGTGTCATCATCTGAGTATTTCTTCGGATCAGCATCTTTCTGAGTATGGGGGTGTCTTCGGTTTTGTGGTTCTGTTTTGTCATACTGGAATAAGATTGGTGCCTACTGTCCCACTGTCAGGTTGGTGCCTGTCCTCCTGGTGTTTGGTCACTACCATTTGTCCCATCTGCGAGGTTGGTGACCGTCGTCCTGGAATGAGGTCGCTACAATTCCCGGTTGTGTTAGGTCGGTGCCTTGTGTTCCAGTATTAGGTTGTAGCCATTTGTCCTGGTATGAAGTCAGTGCCATTTGTACTGGTATGAGGTCAGTGCCTGTAGTCCCTGTGTGAGGTTGGTGACTGGTGTCCTGGGGTTAGGCTAGTGCCTGTCTTCAGGATATTAGGTCGGTGCCGTTTGCCCCAGTATGAGATTGGTGGCTGTCGTCCCATCGGGAAGATTGGTGTCTGCTGTCCCGGTATCAGGTTGGTGCCTTTTGTAACAGTGATACATAGGTTCCTGTCATCCCGGTGTTTGTTTGGTGAATTTTGAGTAGGTGTTTGGTTGGTGCCTTTCATCCAGGTATGAACTTGGTGCCTGTCATCCGGGTATGTAGCCAGTGTCCATTATCCCTGTGTTAGGTTGATGCCTGGGGTTCCTGTGTTAGGTCAGTGCCTCTCATCCCAGAATGAGGTCAGTGCCACTCATCTGGAGTTAGTACTGAGCTATTTCATCTTTGAATGTCCTGGTAATAGGTCGGTGCCCTGCGTTTGGTGTTAGTTTGGCGGCATGTGCTGGGTGTTTCTCCCAGTATTAGTTGGTGCCATTGGTAGTGACATCGATGAACCCTGTGTACCACATCTAGGATTACAATTCGACATTGTTAGCATCGTCCGTAAACTTGTGGTAACTTCCTTTATCATTCCCCTCCACTCACAAGGTAGATATCTTTCATTTGTAGTAATCCTCCATATTTACCTGTATTAGCTACTGGGCGTCTTCTCCACCATTCCATACTCAGCTTTCCAAACCAGTATCCACGTTAGGACTCCATTTGGAGTGAAACTGCGGAGCCAGAGACAGAGAGCCCATCAGCAACACTCCACCACACCTCTCAGAACGTTCGAAAAGGAATCCCTGAGAAAGTGCAGTTCTGGCTTTTGGAGCATAGGGAGAAGGTAAGAAGGCATGATACTACCCGGCCATGAGGATCCATGCACTTGCGAGGATGCACAAAATCTCGGAAACAGCAAGTATGATCACAACGTGGGAATGATCGAGTGTGTAATTTGTTGTATCTAAAGATAACATGAAATCTATCTACCCTTTGGCCTCTGAAATATATACTCCCTCTCGCTCCATCTATCTCCACTAACCTTGTCGCCCAGTCCATCTCTGTCATCTATGTAACTCTGTACACCGGCCGTCGCTCAGTTCTCTTCCAAGCTGTGTAGCTATGGTGGTGAGAAACCGATTTTCCCGCCACAACACCTCCCTCGCCCTGTGTGCAAACCATACCTCTCCACTTGGGTAGCTGTTGTGGTGAGAAACGGATATTCCTGCCACAGCAGGATTACTCTCCCATTTCTCTGGGTTAACCAATGTAAGCTGCCATTATAAGGCTTCCAAGACCTTGTGTGTGAATTTCCAGCTGCAACATCGCACCAAACCATCCTTATGATGATGACACTCCTCTGGATAATTCTCCACCAACTCGATCTGGGCCTCTGTGTGCTACCAGTGCTGTACCTTACGGTGAAAATATACCAAGTTCTTGATGCACCACAGGGATTCTGTGAAGGGAATCCTGTGGCTTGCCAAAGTATTCAAAAGAGTCGGTGTAAAAACTGGAACAATCTTGCACCTGATTGGTTTCATCTCCTTACTACTCCTTTACATCACATAGCTATTTGGCTTGTTGTATCGAGTGAAGCCAGGATATGGCGGCATTATCGCCAAGAGTTGTTTGAATTTGTTGATTTTTCAATGTTGTTCACCAAAGGATGTTCCCCAGAGCTTCATAAGCTGACGCATATTGAAATCGACAGTATGAACAATATCTGGTACGATAATAGTGATTGGAGAGATGTATTTCATCATTTAGAAGACGCCTTCCGATGTTCCAACCGCTCAATCTTCCGGATATTGCCTTGCTTCCTGTGTCTCCATTTCAACCCCCTGAGTCCAGAGTATCATTGTTTGGAAGTATAGTCGATGGTCTCTCAATTGCCATGACGATGAATTCCCTGCTCTATACACCAAATGAAGACATTAGAACAAACAGCTATAGGGCTGATTGATTGAGTGCAAGTGAATGCTTTCGAAGTAGTCAGCCATCCTTGCACAGCTGATAGGACAACATTGCCGCATTTGACCGTGCACACAACATATAAGATTTACTGTGTTGAAATGTTCATCGAGAGGGTGAAAAATTAGCTTCAAGACCTTTCTTGAACCCTCTTGATTGTGGATTTGTTGTTTCTTTACAGCAGTTGTGTTTCCATGTTCTTCAAAGGGAGATTTCTGAGGAATGGGCAGAAGGGCCACAAGGATGCTTTAAAGATTCGAAGCCTTTGATCTAATCATTGTGCTATTGTTTCTGAGACTCAAATGTACTGGCCATACCATCGTGTTGCCCATATAGTGTCTAAGATATGCCTGGTCTGAACTGGTGAATGGAGGGACAATTGTAGCTCCAAGCAGCTGCTGAAGCTATTGAAGTGCTCAAAATCATTGTTGCTATAAACAAATTCAACCAAAGTACCTTGTCATTCAACCAGCAGTTGCATGATTTCACCTCTGAGTAGATATTGTTACGGGGGTATTTCAAGTCCCAATAATCAATACAACATTTATTAGACTAAATACAGCCGCCAATCTCCTTGTCCTTAACTCCTAGTCTTCCCAGACTCAATCTCTTATTCTTCTAAGGATAAGAGCTTACCACTCTTCCTCGTCGGTCCACAGTCGCTCTTTAAACCACACTTCATAAGGCAATGCAGCGGTAGTGATGTACCAATGCACCTCGTATCCAGCCCCTTTGATAATGGCTGAGTATGACAATGATTGCGAGATGTGGGTTAAACCCCGCTCATTGTAGTATGATATGAGATCACTGAAAGTTGAGACGACCCTCTGGTGTGCATACTGAGAATGTATTAGTATCCACAAACATATATAGTGTTTATTCACGGAGAGAGAATAGTGAAGTAATTTTGAATAAGGTAGATAGAATTCTTAATAATATTTCAAGGTGTTCTTCGCTGGTAATGTATGACTGTGCATTGCTGCTAGAGCTTGGTTCTTCTCATCGTTAGGGACAATGTGAGCTTTTTATAATGGGGCCCTCATGTCAAGTTTGCCTTTGGGGATTGCATCATAACACTACTTTTGCTTGAGAGATTATCTCCGGATACAACTGGTGGGCTCCGTTGATAACGCCACGAGTTCCCTTTGGTTATCGTGTTCATGCTTGAGTGGTTTTGAACTTGTCGTCCCCTTGGGGCCATCCTCATGATCATGATATCAAACGCAAATAATGACAGCTTATAACCTCGTGTTCGACATCTTGCTTCCCATTTGTTCAGTAGCTAGTGCATCTGACAACCTTAGTTTTATCAGTGCTTATTGCAATATACATTAATAGCTCTTCACGATTAATTGCCTCGCCTTTAATTTGGCTATCCGGCATTGCTTCCGAGATTTAATCGGCGACTAACCGCTACTCCGCTAGCGTAGATAACGACACGTCTATCTCGTATTCTTATTATGTATGACATTGGAATGCATATGGTTAGTGTTAGCAACGGTTCCAGGTTTGGACCCGGCCGGTTTTATAGGTCCGCGTGGCAACAGCCTTACCCCATCATAAATCGACGATTTGTCAAGTGAACCATGACTGTAAGGCCACAAATATTGACCGGAGAGTTGAGTGTTTGGTACGTAAAATATGCAGCTCAGCGCGGCGCATCTTTTGGCCGCCTCCTATTTTGGATATCTTTAAATCTCAGCAAGCAGTACCCCAAAAACCTCGTTTTTCGGCCAAAAATGACAATAATTTCAAAGCAGCTTGCTGAGTTTTGAAGATATCAAAAATCAAGGACTGCCAAAAGATGCACCGTGTGAAGCTCCATATTTCATGTACCAAACACTATATGATTGGATGAATATTCAAGGACTTAATTGAGGGAACTGTTTGGCACAAACCCGGACCAAACCGCCTCAGGCCAGGTTTTAGTGGAACCGCTATAGTACAAGCAGTCCGAAAATGGAACCGTTGCTAACACTACATTCAGTCTTAATTCAATAATCCGGTTTGCATCTGGACTGTTATCTGCAGCCAATGTCATTAATCCCTCAGATAATGCATGCTTAGGTCTTGACCTTCCGTAGACCGTGGAGTGCCGCAGGTAATTCTCACCACCTCGTGCGTGAGCCTGCAGATCCCTCTTTCTCGCATATTGCATATTATCTGCTGCACACGTAATTCTGCGTAACCTCAACTTAATTGTGTGTTGTCCCGCTAGAGAAGGTTTAATTGGTGTGGCCTACAATTATGCGCACTGCTGGAGATTTTCTCACTTCCCATTTATGGCGACATAATTGCATCATCATAGTTCAATCCGCTAGTGCGACCGTAGTCTTCACTGATTGATCGACACACGGCTCAAGTGTAATCCTGCTAATGATCACTTGACTGACAAACATGTTCACGTATTGCAGGCAGGTGTTTTGCATATCACTATGTTAACACTTTGTCACATGTACCTGCTTCGTTCAAACATGTATCATTCCCGCTGCTAAAGGAGAACCCCTAACAGATATGTTCCGCAGCATTGAGGAATTTCTTAGTTGGAGCATTCCACATATGTTCTCTCAACACAGGCTTTTGCATGAGAAACTTAACATGTTTAACATGATTGTATTAAGAGAAATATGTGTAATCATGATCCTGAAGGTTACTTTGATTGGCTAAGCGATTAAAATACATGTTGCCCGAAGTTGAATAGTTAATGCTTAAGTTGTAGGACATTTCGTACAACTGGTTGTATAGAGTGTCGGACAAAGTGAAGTTGTGGATGGTTTATATTCGTAGGTTCATGAAAAGATTGTTGATAGCAGCTCTGCTGAAGTTGTGCTTGACACACCAGTGCGCTGAATAATAGTCCTTTTCACAAGAAAATGGTGATAATAGATCTACTTCATCGTTGAAGATATCGAAATACTTATTACTAATGTAATTACAGTCTACAGGGTTGTCCGACTATGGAGTACCTGAGCTCTGTATTCGAACGGGAGGATTCTCTGGATTCGAATAGTGATTTTGGCTATTGGCTTTAGAATCGCTGGAATTATTATTGGAAGGTTGCAGAAATGAATCGCAATGTTGTTCATGAACGAAAGGAAGTACAATACTATTATACATAATCGCAAAATCATCATCTAGCAGTTGTTTAGTTTGTACGTATGTTATCCTTTCTTTGTGGTTGTGAGGGTGCTGAGTCATATATGTGGCGATGTAGTTGTACATCTTCGAGTAGTAAGGACGCAGTGGACGAATATGAATGTTTCATTGGTAAAATGAAATATAGCAAACAACATCAAGAAGCATCTTGACAGTTCCTTCGGTACTCATACAATTGCAAGCTGGTTGGTCCTCAGAAATCGCTGCATCTTGATTTACATTTTTCAAAAAGCGGTCTTAATACTCATGTAGGAGTTCTCTAATCCACCTTAACATATTTGCAACATATTTAATCACTCTCTCATTTTCAACATACTGTGCATCCCGAGAAGCATATTGTGTAAGCATTCAGTTCGTCCCAGTGATTGTTTTGAATGTTCACAAGACTCACCTAAGCGCATTGCCTGGTTTATGGTTGTCAGATGATGTTAAGTTCGTACCCTATACGATCTGTGCATTCTCCATAGATAGCAACCCAGCGACATCATTGGGTGCTACAAGAACTAGAGAAAGGACAATCAAGTGATATACAACTGCAGAGCATGCTTCTAGTTGCATTTATAATGACCTTAAGAGTTCAGTCGACGAATCAGGGTTCTTTGATGATGCACACCAAATTGTTTCCTAGCTCAATAGTAGCCGTGATGATGATGCGGGATCAAGAACACCCCTCTTACCGCATAGAAAGGTTTCCCTGACCTGCCAACCTTACTTACAATCTCTGGAGCCTTCGACATACTCTCCTCACCACTCCTACCACATTGCATCACCGTTGATGATATATTCAACAATTCCACCACTTGTTTGGAGTGAAAAGCAGTTGACATCAACCACTCAATCATTGACTACCTTGGACATTCTATAATGTAATGTGATGCCTCTTGGTTGCCGAAATGAGATGTCGCAGATGCAAACTAAATACAGGTGTAAAATGTGCAGGTCCGAGTCCAGGCCAAGACTGCCTGTGCTGGAGTCAGCCAATGGGCAGCCAACACCATGGGGATTGGGCAGGAGAAGGGTGGCTTGACAACACAATAGAAAGAGAATAGAGTGAGGACGCCTGCCTGGGACATTGCTAAGCCCAGGAGCATAAGCATCGAGTAAGGAGCCAGGTTTGCGGATTGACATCTCCTAATTGATTGTTGCATTACTCGAATCAGTGATCTGGAGTCTAACATGCTGCATTGGAAATAAAACATGGCAGACAAGACAAACCTCAATGGCGAGGAACTCAAGACCCCACTGGACCAGTTCTCAGAGATTTGTCTTAACTATAGAAAGAACATGATCAACCAAACCTCAATCAAGAAGAGGAAATTTCAATACGTTGGTATGTATCTCATCGTCCAGATTCCGCTTGTTCTCTTCCTGGTGGTGGGTAGACACCGACGATAGCGAGGATGCAACATCAAGTCACATGCCATCACCGATTATGGTGTGTTGTGAGTCCTTGACCAATTTCCTTGTTGAGCCATTTAGCTTTACCATTGCCAATGTGGATCCCAATATTACAGGATAGAGGGTGGGTGAAAACATTACTCATCTCTTCTGATGGCACCGGCCTGGCGATGATGAATGTATACTGCAGATTGCTACATCAATCGTTGCATCAACTATTTTGTCAATTGTAAACACTGTAGTTACCGGTCTGGCAGACCTGAGACAGAAATTCCTTGAGGTTTGGGGTTGCTGAGAGGAGGCTACTGAAGATGGTGGTCCCCATGCCCGGAATGTTACCCCGATCTTCAAAAACTATACTACTGCCAGAAGGGTAATGGTGGCGATGAAATTAAGCAACCCAACCCTGATGTGTACACAATATCGTAGCCGAACAGCCGACAGCATGTCTGGTGACCAGACGCCAATGCATGATGGCCACAGCTACCTTCCTCAGGATGACATCCTCCAGCTGCCTGCTGAGGATATAATCAACAATATCGATGGGGAATCAGATGTTGATTCTGCGACATAGAGCCCAAATTGAAGAAGCTTTCCAACAACGAAATCAGGGCGGCAAAAGTACGAAAGGAACCTTCAACGGAAGATAATCAGATTGCTGCAATTCCTTGAAGTCGTCCAATACCTGGCCCTTGGTTTCTTCGCCAATTACGACGTAAGTGTTGTTGCTGAGGAACATCTACCTTTGCTACACATGCACAATCTCATTGTGAATTATCTTGCTGCAGGCTCTTTGGCCGATAGAGAGTGTACAAGCTGCCACACAGCTGCAATTTAGTCATTGTGAAGATGGAATGCGCTGGCTGGATGGTTGTTCAAGGATTTGCATTGGTGGTGTTTATCTTTCTGGCACTTTGGAGGGTGGACAGATAGGTGATAATTTGGAGATTTTTGGGGAGGTTAGGTGTCTCATTTTGGTGTTTTGGTAAATTTATTATTACATCAGTCATATTTACAAATAAAGGGCTTTGCTGGCAGTTTCTGATGTTGGGGTTAATCATTGAGTCATTTGATTTTGGGAAATGCATAATGGCAGCAATTGGACTGATTGTATGGCTATCTTCTAATTGTTAGTTCAGAATCCGCACCAAGCAGAAGTGGGCCGAAATAATAAGTGAAATGCAAACACTTATTTGCTTGTTGCAATAATGATTTTCCTTAAAGGAAGACAATCAATGACCCTGTGGCATGCTTATCTCCTGCCATTCATAGTTCTGAGTTCCAGTTGTTCCAAGGTGTTGAAAGCACTGGTGACGGGACAAACAATCGGCCCAGAATCATTGACATGATGACAGGACGCCTAACAATGATGCTTTTAATCAAACTAACTCCTTGTGTCCTTTGCAAAAATCTGTAATTTATTTACCATGGATTTATGTACATTTCTGTGAGTTGCTCTGTTGATTTTTTCATACCGATGACTGGATACCTTTCTATGTCGTGACGCGAAGGCGCTACACTTCTCCTGCTCCTCCTGTTCTGTACAGCACCAGGAAAATGAGATGATCTGTCCACAATGAGAATCTCGATGATGATCGCTGGACGATAACCAACAATTAAAATAATCGTCAAGATGACAATTCAGTATCTGATGACAAGCCTCCTTGGCGACCATCCAGGAATCCAATGGGCATGCTGCATTCAAAAAGTTCCTTCATGTCAAAACTTGGAAAACACGTCATGCCCACTCAATTCACTCCTGCATTGGCATAACCCTCACAGGTCTAACCATGAGGAGGTCAATACTGTCCTGGAGGAGGATGATGAACACAAGCATGTGCCACTGGCATCCAAAAATGTATTCGATTAAGCATTTACACTACTGAATTCGCATGCTAATGTATCTATTTACTTCAGGAAAGATTCAGACAAAACAGGTGAGTAATTGGTTGCATGGCAAGTTGGAAATTCATGGTGATATGAGCACCGTGTGGATTCTGTGACAGGCCTCATTGTCGGCGCAGGATACAACACCCAGCCAACTCTTTCAGTTGTTCCGGCGATGGTCATGCCATGTGTAAATCGCATAGCTATCACTAATGCAATGTGTGTGAATCAAGTTGCCTCAAATGTGGTCAAGACCACTCAGATTTATTGTTGGTAGCATGAAGTAATCACCGGGATTGATCCAGCCCAAAGAAACTCAGACCCTTCAAGTTCCTAGATTTCAGTGGCAAATGAGTCATCTCAACCATTGATGTTATCCCCAACATTGTGCATCACGATCTCACAATGATTACTTGCTCCCGTGCAGCAATGGTACACTGCTGGAAGCCTTCAATCAACACTATCTACTCATTTGAAACATAGTTACCTACATAGATCCAGAGAATGGTTGTCTGGCTCTTGCCCAAGGACAGGTTTACATGCCCCACAAAGATTCGTAAGCTAAGTTCAAAGTTCAATTCTTATGTAATAGTTGTCGTGGCGATCAATTTAGGAGTACACAGTTCAATTTGCAGCAATTGAAATTGTGGATCTTATTCACCAGACATACTTCTATGGCGTACAATACATGGGAATAACAGATAGATCATCGATTGATCAAAGAACCTGAAATGCATTGCCATCACCGCTACCGCTATCCACCATTCTCTGTTGAGATGGTATGCATGAGCATTTCAGGTCCCAGCAGAGTTTGGTCCAGGAGGTGGAGCACTACATAAGTGCGACACAAGAAACATTAATAAAGCGGTAAATAATGCATGCACAGAGGTATATTGAATTCTTGTGATGGATTTTCGCTCATCCTGAACAGAAGATCGAGCCAAAAAGATTGACAATAATGACTGAATAAATTGCAAAAGAATCCACTGAACTGGTGCGGACCCAGTGATGGCACAACCTCACACCGAACAGGGCAGCTTTGATGGGAGCTTCCTACATCACATTCCAGAGAAGCTGATAGAGCAGCCTGACAATTCTTTTAATTCTCTCAGCAGTTTCGTTGCTGCTACTGGAGCTAGCAAGCGATTCTCAACTGTTTTGCCTAAGGGCAGGTTTGCCATCGCCAGCAGCAGCCAGCCTGTCCCCTGCAACAACAGCAATAGCAACAGCAAGGACATCACCAACATCACCAGAGTTGAGAGTATGGGATCAGTCAATGAAAGTATGACTATGAAAAGTGCAATGTCATTTGGAGGTTAGGAATTGTGCCAGTGATCAGATTCAGGTTATCCTTTGTGTGCTATTTTATATTAGCTTTTTTCAATATATCATAACAGTAGTAAATGAAATCGAATTCACGGATTACTGGAGTCTAAATTCTAATTCGTGAAATCAAAATTGCAATGATGCATAACTCTCCTGCCATGGTTGAATCACTGCAAGGTACTGAATGATCATGTATCAACCAATTCAGTGTGGTGCATCTCTTCTGCATGGTAACTATCATTCATCAATTTAAATGATGATTGTCTTTTGAATCCAGACCTTCAAGCCATATTAAACTTATAGAGTAAGTACTATCATCTTCAGCAGGTCACATGAAGTTGCGCGACATCGAAGTAAGCAGAGAGACGATTTCTGATATTGCCAAAGGAAGTGGGAACGGTTTGTCAAGTGCTCATTGTGATATTCGCAAAACTGGGTATACTGGTCATGATGCTGGAATACTGCATCGCAACAACTCAAAAGTCACTCTGGAATGTGAATGGAATGCCATAGTTCAGGGAAGCCTCGATTTCATCATTTTGAGTTTGTGGGGTTCATCAACTAAATGAATTGAATGATGGAAATTTAATTTTTGCTTATGTGTATACAGCTCGGTATGATATTCATTTATACAGCATATCAAGCTAGTATATCCCTTATTATCAACTACTTGAGGCTCGAGTGTTGATATATACTGCGCACTGAAAATAATATATACTATCCTGAGGCTAATTGGAGTATATATAAATACGCCTGATGAATAGTATTAAAATTCAATCGCAGCAATGACCAAAGAAACCTTCTCCACTGATCAATGTAAGCAGATAATGTGCAGAAATATTGTGTGTATCATTTTAGATATCATTACAGTATATATAGTGAACATATCATAAGGTGACTGTATTTGACGACTTCCCTATGTTTGGCGCTGTACAATGTGGCTGTGAATGTATTATGCTATAAAAATCTGGCTCACTTTGAAATGAATATTCCTGATGTCTGTATCCAGCAACACACTGTACCCATTAAACAATGATTCAGATCTGTCACAATACTAAGCTTTACTCAAAAACAGTCAACACTCGCCAGAAACATATTAAATGGAGTACCTGTCGAGAGTCACCATTTGAAGAGAAGCACCTGAAATGGTATTATATTTATCATCACTTACATTTTCTGAGTGAAGGGCTGTTTCCCAAAAAGATTCCACCAGCTGCTAGCTGGAATCACCATGAGCCATTAAGCTTCAACTTTGGTAGGTGCACCTGATTGGCCATTATCATATGGTCATTAATTAATCTACCCACAAACAATGTACCCAGTGTACCACCTCTTACAGAGCCTCCCGATGAAGTACCAATCAGCTCCCCTCAACCCAATCTCACTTGCTTCTCTGATTCAGTCAAGAATAAGCCAAAGTGGAAGATAGTTGGAGTGGGAATTGTGGGGGGGAAAGTGTATAGCATACCAACTGGATGATGGGAAAAGAATTGAAAGCACTCTGAACAATGGAGTCCATGCCATCCTTTTTGGTCCACACATTACTTACAGCAGGTTCAATTGTTTATTCAGCATATGAAATATTGATTGATCAGCATCCACACTATAGACAGGACAGATTCAAAATCCCATTATACCAATTAGCTGATGCCCTTGAACAGCTACTCTGTAAACATGATTTTGAGCTGTGCGATAATAGTTGAATTAAAGTTGACTTTAATATCATCCAAACAATATACTATGGGGATATTATCAACTCCATCCAATTCAACTGAGTCCATCTTCAATTTCAGGCACATCTGGACTTCGAATTGGTGTGTATTACTGACGTCAAAACTCGCTGAATCTACAGCAATATAGAATTGGGTGATTTGTGGTATATTTCCAGAAACAACTTCCTGCCAGCCAAACAATTTTGCCACTCATGTGAGCATCCAATATACCCAACTTGAATACTATTTTGGGTGATCCACATCCCTGGCCGCTATATCTCATAATCGGTAAGATATGGATAGATAGTCCGTGGACACCACAGAAATGCGTTTTGGCTGTCATCAAGCTGATCACATGTTTTCTGAAAGGTGTTGAAAATATTGAAATCACATGGGCTATCACTGTTCAAACTGTGCAGTTACAACTTAGACATCCTGACATGACAGGTCCTGGACTGAAATGAGATTCTACTAATCGTGTTTGCCAACCATGTTACCCTCTCTTGGCTACCTAGGGCAGGAACTATAAGGAACAAGTTATAATTGGTCAAGTCCAATGTGGCTAATACCAAATGTGCGGAAGATATCAAGGAGTGCTGATGGGATGGTTAGCAGTATCAGTACTCCAGAACAGAATTGACCAGTGTATATATTATGAACTGCTGGAGAATACCATGATTGATTCTCAGCACACTCACAATGTTGACTCAATGTGCAACCAGTTCTGGCAATTCCTTCCCGTCAATGGCTATCGGCTTTGGTAGCCTGATGAGTTGCATCAGCTGCACCTGGGTTTAGTTAAACACAATGTCGACTGGCTTTTAAAATACATGAAAGGTGAAAATGTCATGGTTCAATTTGACAATGAATTTACATCAGTACAACAAGATCCAGCAGTCCAGTGCTTCACAAATCCACTTGTATCATTTAAATGCAGCACCTCGACAGGTAAGAAGCTTTGTGAAACTAGCAGAACACTATCTGTGAATTCCACTCAAATCGAGGTAGGTCCATATAATAATTAACAATCCGTCGCAGATACCAGAGTCGATACAATGGTATCTGTAGCAGTGCAGGTATCATGTGAATACTCTCTACTTGCTAGCCAACAAAATAACTACAATCTATCCCTCAATTCCCAAGATGATTTGTTCATACGATTTTACCAGATGATAAGCACTATTTGAGAAACGATCTGGTTGAAATCTACAAAGGCCAAAGTGTATAACCTGTTGGCCATTGAATTACATCAGTAACAGGAACAAAAGATTCATAAGATTCTTGCTGCAGTGGAGGTCCTTGTATTGGTAGCAGAAAGGGTTTCCTAATCAAAACCGAAGAAATTGCATGTGTGCCAGAATTGTGTTGAACAAACAGCAACTCAATGATCCGATGCTGATCACCAGAACGCAATGAAGCAATTTGAGCACGAAATTCAACAAGTGACACATGTTAAACAGAAGCTCTTCCATAACATCTTGAAACATCAAGAGCAGCAACTATTGCAGGAAGTTGGGAATGAGGCAACCAGTAGCAGAGTGATATAGGGAAAAAAATATAACAGAAATGAATACTCCTGCTCATGACAAGACATTAGAGCTGCAAACTCTGATTGTCAACAACTGGGTGCAATTTGAGATCAGTCTATCTGATGGTAAGACTGAGCCTACATGCTGAAGCTACGCTGACATGAAGCACATCACTGACCCAGCAAAGAGAATGATGTGGAGCATTACATCAAATAAGCAGAAGCGGTTAAACAGCAATTATCCCTTTCCTTGATCAAGTTTTCAGCTCAGTGGGAGACAATCAACATGAAGGAGCAACAGTGAACCATCCAACAGCTTATATTACATTTCGGATTTCCTATGATTCATCCTGTGAGTTATATTTCAGAGACAATTCAGTGAATTGATTTAGCAGAAAACCTTCCAACTAATATTTCAGAACAAGTTTATATCAGCAAGGTGAAAGAGGTGTATTGATCTAGCAACACTGCCAATTATATTTGCCAGGTGCTCTAGCATCAAAACCTGGGTACCAGTTCTTTCCAAAAGGTGGACGCACGGTCATATCTTACACTACCAAGCTGGTATGATATGTACTCGGCAAATGATTCGAACCATCTGTCCAGAACACCTACATGGTGAAGCACATGGAGATTCCATCTAACCCATCTCCAGACTATCTAGAACAAGACCTTTTTCTGCCCTGTGTCAGAGCTGGTATATTATTTGAGAGAGACATATGTCTGCCGAGTATGTAGACGTAGAAATGTATCCTCACACAGAGATGCAGCAGAAGATTTCAGAAGTTCCAAGTTGGTGATGAGCTACTATTCTTCATCCAAATTGAAGAGAACTGGGGACAGGACGTTAATGGGGTTGTACTCATACCACTCCAGAATGAATTTCCAGACAGCATATTTATTCAACTCCAAAATGGTCTGTTGTTTTGCCGTCAATCATTCCACAACACTACTTTATTTGAGTGTCTGGAACTTGATTACGTCATACAATATATAAATGCCAACTATGGGATCTTGCCTGATGCTTATAACATTGGCGTCCAGTATGTACAAAGTGAAGAGACTAACCTTGATAACACTTTCCATGGACAAATTCATTCTTGTCCTAAATCATATTTGAGCAGAACACCTTCATATCAGATCCTCCAGATTCAGGACTACAGATAAGTTGCGAAAGAAATACTGACCCACTCTAGACAGTGCAGGATGACACAACTGCAAGTATTAGTACCTCCTACTCAAGAATATATGATGCTGAATCCAACAAAGTGATATAATCAGCAATGTTGGGCAGATTATGTTGACGGTCTCATCCAGCTTGTCAATCAGACCGACAAGATGTATATTGTACCTGTTTGAACAATTGTTTTACTGGCACATTTGGTGCAGGAGAATACTGCATCTGGTGGTATGGATACCGTATGGCTTGTAAATAATAAGGAGGATTCAGATCAGTACTGAACAGTATATTGATTAGAATGGCTGATTATAATGTGCTGCTGTAAGATAGTTCATGGAATTGTATAATTTGATATGGATATCATATATCAAAATACCTGCAGAGTCAGCGTCTAGGAGCACAGCAATCATCTTGCTGACAAGGGTTGTAGTCATCACAGCTCTAATGCTTTAACAACTTAATGGATCGATTTATAGCATTATGAAGGCAATTTCATTCTCTTGAGAATATTCTTGTATTCTGTTCTTCTACTTTACAATTGTGGAAGAAAACCTGAAAGTACTCTCAGAGCATCCAAGAGCACACTGATTTGGATTCAGCCTCTCCAGGAGTATCAGAAAGCATCCGGCAGAATCAGGGTGGCAGTTCAGCAAGGCTGAAATGGTGAGTTATGACTTCTGAACAGTTTTACTCTTTGCTCAGCTATTTACAAATTCTCCCACCAAGCAAGTGATAGAAGGTTGACACCTGAGAGTTTTTGAGAGCAACAAATAGGGAGCATATTAAAGCCAAACAAACCGGAAGCCCTCCTGTGAGTGCAATTTCATAGATAGTACACTGTCAGATGCACATGAGAGCCAGTAGAAACAATTTGCGACATGGTCATCCCACCCCTCCCGATTCAGCTGAAGCTTGATTTCCCAATCCGGACTAATTTGGCATTCCACATGCGCAAGAATATTATCCGTATAAATGCTGCGATGATGAAAGAGATGGTTTGGCATGATCCATTCAAGCCCACTTGGGGCCCCTAGAGGAATACACACTTTCAAGTTCCAATGAAGAATACAAAATACAACTTCATCGTCTTTGCCATATGCATAACTAAGCAGACAGGTGAAGATCATGGGATAATGCCTAACATCCAAGAGCAATTGGAAGCGATTGCTGAAACACTCATCTTTACTACTGTATCTTCACCTCGGGCACAACCAAATAGTGTTGCCAAAGCATAACCAGGACTATATAGTCTGTCAGACATCTCAAGGCATGTATTGTCAGCCAGACTAGCACAGGGAGCTACGAATTGATGATAGGCATATTGCCTAGTATACCACAGAATAGTACATATTCACTTGAGATCAATTGTGGAAATTCTGATTGACAATGTTGTAGTAACAGGTTCACAGAGTCCGTATGCAGATGATGATGCAGAAGAGCTGCCTAGAGTATGAAAGGTTGTTGTGCAACACCTCCACAACATCGATAATGTACTTACTGATGTTGAGTGAGCTGTAGCCATTATACCTGGAGAGAAATCCCAGTGGTACTGGAACTGAGTTAATATAGTCTGGTAAGTCTATGGAGAGGTAGAAACATATCTGCACGGGTTGGTGCTGAACAAAGTGAGGTAGTAGGTTTTGTTGGAGAACTGTGTCAAGTGCAGGGCATTTTTGGGACTGTGCATATACTAACGTATATGTACCACCAAGGATGCTGTGGTGGCAGGCCCCCTGATACAAATCTTGCAGAAGAATGTCGCATTTGGATCAGAACTTGAGGAAATAAACATTATTCCAATCTTGAAGAAGGCTCTCTGTAATTCTCCAGTGTAGAGTATGTTAGATATTAGTGATGGCACAGGGCAAATAGCCAAGGGAGTTGATCCCAGCTGAGAATGGTGGAGAGCTATCTTACAGCGAGCACATGAAAATAAGGTTCGGTTCTGATAACACAATAATTGTGTGTATCAGAACAAAGCCGAGGACAGACATTATGAGGGGACACATGAGTGCCTTGTACTGCCAAGGGTACATTTGATGTTTTGGAACTATGTATGTGGGATCAGATTGCACCTGTGGACAACAGCTAACACATTAGTGCACAATTGAAACTTGCCTACGAATGACCTGCAATGAGCACCAGTCACTCACAGTATTGCACCGATAGGACAGTTCGATTTCAATGTGATATACAGTCTATGAAAAAAGATTACTGATCCCGATCATCTTTCAACACAGCTACATGATGCAATACAGCCTGAGCCAGAAGAGTAGGATCATCTACAGGAAACAATTATAGCAAGATTATAGGGAATATAGGTGGAATCAGGACTGGAAAGATAGAGGAGGGAGAGAAAATACAAACCATCTGAGCAGTTAACCCTGGTGGAGGTATACAAAGGGTGAGTGGAGGAGATAGGTGAAATTCAAGTAAGCCTGAAGGGACAGGAAGGAAATGCTATGAAGAAACTGCAGCAATCTCAGTGGGAAGCCACCAAATAACTCATTTCTAATGGAGTACTTTACCAAAGGCGAAAAATCAATGAAACACTAGCAAGAGTGTCAGCAAGCCCAGAGCTGAAAAGAAAAGCAATGCAAGCTGCAGACAAACTGAGTGGGTACCATCAAAGAGAAGGAACATTAAGAAAAGTAGTAGAGCAGTACGAGTATCCCAAAATGTATTCCAATGCCAATGACAGTGTGGAATGATTTGAGCTTTGTGAGAGGAGCATGCCACTCTGGTATGATAAACTGCTGAAAAGCTTAGCTGTTAGTCACCTTTGGCAGTGGATGGGGATTAATATATTGCACATGCCCAAAACGGAAGACTGGTTTTACCTACCTGTGGTAGCCAGGGAATCACTCAGCAGGTGGGCAGAGACACAACTACTAATTCATAGTACATTAGAGATTATAGCAGTCTTCTCTTATATGGATTTGATCTGTTGGTTGAAAACCACTGAAAATGCAGTAGTCGACAGAGGAGCAGCGAACATGAAATGGACCAATGACCTTTTCAAACACTACAATATTTAGAAAATCAATATAACACTGTACCATGCCACGACTAATGGAGTAATCGAACAAGGATACAGACTGATTGCCGATGCACTATCCAAGCTCACACTCTGCACTGCCCAATTGAAAGAGATGTGGCTTGACAATCTACCAGCAATACTGTGGGCCGACAGAATTACAATCAGATATTTGACTGAATATTCACCATTCCACCATATGTTTGGGGAAGATGGGACACATCTGATAGAGCTAGAGAGCTTAACATGAAATACTATGCACTGGACCAAAAGAATAATCAAGATACCATCCCTGCTTGGGACTAGAACAAGACAGCAGGAATGATGATGATAAGGTAACAATGCTGTCGTAGAAACCCTAAATGAGTCAAGACATGTCAACCGACATTTCTTCAACACCGCAGCCAACCTCCGTGTTCAAGATCTCCTAATTGGGGACTTGGTTCATGTGCATCAAATCAAGATGGAGTAGTCACAAAGTGGCAAACAGGATACGAGGTGGCAATGACTCTACTGCATCACAGAGACTTCCCAGAGCTTCATGATGTATCGACTGCCAGTGGTAGATAAAGCAGAACACATAGGCTGGATAAATTGTAGTCGACTCAAGAAGTTCTTCACTTGCAATATAGACATTCACAGCTTTTGAGAAGTTTGTACCACTAATATCACACAAGGGGAGTAATCAGAGAAATTGAAGATATTCAAGGAGAAGGCAGTTGCAGGCTGGATACAATTTGAAAGAAGATGATTCTACTTAACTGAGTGGGAAGACTGGGAGAAACGATTGTGGATACGATGGGAGGATGTGGCAAGGTGTAGAAACCTAGCGGATAGGTAGAATACTCCACATCCAGTGCTGGTAGACCACCTACGAAGAGAACTGCTGATGGGAAAAAGAGAGGGGGGAATAGAGGAGATTCATTGCATAGACTACAACCAAAACAGTTGATGAGACTGAAACTACACAATTGAGTGGACATGTGAAATGGATGGAGAGTATTGAACCGACACAATTTTGTTGATTTTGTAAGATGGTGGAGGACAAAACCTTCCTTTTGGCTGAGTTGCACATATGTTACACTGACCATTCCTACCATTCTCCCCTAACCCTCTAGCAACCATGACATAAGAGAGATAAGGACTTTCACTGAAGTGGGAAGAAAATTCCATACCAAGGACTAAGACCTGAATCATGTTGTACCCAGCTGCCAAGGACCATTGGGGAAATACCAGGGGAAAAAGTGAAAAAGGGGTAAAGAGATACGAGAAGAGCATGCTAGGGAAATTGGGAACCACAATAAGACTAGAAAAAGCAATGAATTGGCAAAGACTACCCTTCCCAATACATATGGATCTCACCCCTCCCATATTCCACAGGAACAACTGCCACTGTACTCCACCTTTGTTTTCACTCAGCACTCCGATGGATATGCCCAATATTGCCATCTTAACCATTACTGGTGACCGACATGCCATTTACATTACTCATCACAATTGTGCCTGGACTCAGCAATGCCATAGATATTGAAGTGTCTTTAACCAAGACCACAGCCATAACGATCCTCAACTCCATCACTACAGCAGCACCCACTACCGCAGCCACCACCACTGCAGCCACCATGAATGTAGTGCCACCACTGCAGCCACCACCACCACTACTGCAGGCACCACAGACGCCATTACCATGTATACCCCCTTATCGGATATCTCTACTATCATTAGGGGTCCCTCTCCATTAACTCATTCTTTGTAAACACTGTTACATCTCCGCATGGAATTCGTCCCAAATCAATCTGTCAGATTGCTACAAGAAGCCCTGGCGATCGCCACTTGGATGCTCTCCACCCAGAGCCATGTGAACATCATGCTTAGGATCTGTGATCAGTTTGGCGATATTACTGATGCTGCCAACACCCACGTCGCTTGGCTGTCATATGTCTTGGGGAGAAGCCTTCACTGGAAGAAGTTGAAATACATGGGATACAACAACTTCCTTAAAGCTGTCGACAGCTCCAGCTGTGTAATACAGATGATAAAGCAACACCACTCTGTCCAATCGAGAGAGACACCGGCAATAAAACAACTGAGGAACTGCTGCCAACACTATCTCGAACTCCCCCAAATTTTCAGTGATTCCAGCAGAAGTGATGAGTAGCTTCAATTAACTGTGATAACCAACCCAACATCCAGATATAGTGGGTTAGCAATGCGATGCTGCAATCGTGCATACAACAACTGTCTCATCAACCTGAGCTGGAAGTTTCAAGCCAATAAGTGGTATGCTTCCAGAGACCCCCAGGAAGCTAAAAAGTATTTAGAGAATGGCTGCCCTTAGCTGGAAGAAGAAATTGACTATGAAGCTATGAGTTTTAAGTGGAACTGGGGATTGATAATGCCACTGAGTGACTACCCTGGCATGGATGACCACAATAATGCCGACTGACTTTATAGCAGCTCACCATTAGCACCACCTGCCAATTATGGGATACCCATACCACCTCCATCTCTTGCTAAGAGGATGATGATCTGACCGCCAACCACATCAGTGAAGAGAATTCAATACAATGGAAGTGATATTGGAGAGCTGTTAATGGATCAAGCCAAGGATAGATCTGAGGATGGGACCACCAATCTCACCAAGAAAGAAACCACTACAATCCTGCCAACGTCTGCCAAGAAATATGCCAGTACAATTCTGGCACCTCTTGCTGTGCAAGAGGCTGGTATGATCCCAGTCGCAGCCAGCGAGAGCCATGCTGGTATGAACCTGCCAGTGCCCAGCAAGATAGAGGCCATTATGATTTTGCCAACTCCCATCAAGCAAGAGGCTGGTATGATCCAGCTAAGGAGAATAGAGACCAATACGATCCTAGAGAAGCCTACTGGTTGTACAGGGAACAGTACTGCACATTCAGACCGGATGCCAAGAGAACATTCAAGGATGAGACGATAATACTTCCACACCACAACAGATATACGGGGAGTAAAGCCATACCCATCTTTCGACTAGTGATAAATGAAAACCAAATGTAATTTTACCGGCCTGGGCACAAATCCAAGTGGCTATGTACACTGTGTATAAGGCAATACCTCAATTTGTTACTTGGCTTGTCACCTTCACATACTTTGCAAAAGGCTGAGGCAAAAGGTATGCAGCTACAGTGAGGGTGGTAAGAGAAAGTGGGTGCCCAAGCACTGAGATTCTTCATGTTGTTTGTTTGGGTTTATGGTTTTCCTTTGGAGTTACATCTTTCCTGTGCGGTTTTGGCATTCTGTTGGGTCTATGCTTGTAACATTGTGTCAGCATTATGTGATTCATACATTTTTCCGGATTTGTATATACAGTGATATGGAAGAGGAGAGGTGTGCTTTGCATACTGGGCCAGGGAGGAGTTGTGGTGGGAAAATCTATTTGTCACCACCGCCTCCACCATTCGGCTTGGGAGAGGGAAGCAGCTGGGGGGCACATCGAGATACAGAGTTAACGGAGATGGACTGAACAACAGCTGGTATACGGATGTGCAGTGGTAATGGTTATTCACTAACCATTGGGGAGTACATATTTGGGAGACCACTGGGTAGATAGACATTACATCATCTTGTCATAAAACGAATATACACACTCAATCAGTCTCCAGTCAGTGTCTGCCGTACTCTTTCTGGGATTTCGTAGATCCACTCAATTGTATATTTTCTGCTGGCTGGGTAGTATCATATCTTCTCAAATTCATTCTATGCTCCTTCAGGCAAAACCACTCTTTCCCACAACATTACTTTGGATGTTTTAAGATGTGTGGTGTAGTATTGATGATGGGCACTATGCCTTCTAGTTCCTTTGCTTCACCATGATGCCTACCACACAATCTAGTGCAAATTCTGATTATCATGTATGATTGATATGATACTGTCCATGTCCACATGCCAGTCCTTAGAACATTATAGCGCCATCCTTCAAATATGCGATGGATTACCAGCCCACAAACAGGATTGCTAGGAGTTACGCATCATGAAATGTTATTTTTCCAAGTGTGTATTCACAGCGTTCAAGGCCAGCATTGATGCCAAGTGAACTGTCAAGCTGTGAGACTCATGATGAGTTCATGATTCAATAAGATGCTATTTACTGGATTTTATATATAGCATCTAAATGTGCCAGAATACATATAACCAAATTTGCTACCAATCCTGCAATTGATAAAAACTGAAATTCATTCGATGACCCTGACACTTGTTTATCCCATGCTATTCATTCACTATGTTGAATTTCTCCTTCTTGAATGGAACTTGTGTCCCTGGACAACAGGTGTACTATTATTATTAGGGAATTTAACAGATTCACACAACTTAAAGTACAGTTCAGCTAACTGTATTTCTATTTCAACCACCAACATTGCTGCAGATTCCTTAATCAATAATGTATTATAAGACTTGTATGATCTTTTGACTAATATATCTAGTATATAGATTCTTATTCATCCTCTGTCAACAACAAACCTAGTCTGAATCCTTGTCACTCCACTGTTATCACTCACCAAGATTTCAACTCAATCCATGTTCTGCAGAGTCTCAAAAGAGTGACAATCCTATCCCATGTTGTAAACAGAAGTTGTTGAACTAGAGGTATAACTAATGCCGCTGAATATGCTATTAGAGGCAATTATAATAACCCGATTTCTCACCACTCTAGTTGGCAGATGTAGTGGATTGGATTGTAATATAACTAAGTGAATGACTCAAGATCTTTAGGTGCATCTAGTTCAATTCAAGGTATGTTGGCATTTATATATCTCCAATTCTTGTATCAATATCATTCTCTAATATCAGTGCAAATCATCAGTATTGGGTATTATCAATTCATCCAGGGTAGTGTATCTGAAGTTTTCTAAGTGCCAATATTCCACTGGCATCCACTATATAAACTTGAACAGCTTAAATAATATCTTCCAGATTCTTTACAGGCTTGTTTTGAATTCCATCCTCTTTGACCTTATGCCACTTTCTTGCACTATATTCCCCTTACTCTATTATACTTCATACTATTTCTACTCTTATATACATGTCTCTCTATATTTCCAACATCTTTCATCATGTTATCAACATGGAACCTAATGCAGCCAGGTGAGATATCACTATTCCCAGTATAATTTAATAGTACACTATGTCAGAGTACTTGCATTAGCATTCAAGCAGTCACCCATTCATCTATGACAGTGAAACAATAGGCTTCCAACGATATGTTGGCATGGTGTATTGCATAGGATGAATATCTACCTTCCAATATATTGAAGCAGACTGATGTAGACACTGTGTGGGAGATTATCGCTGATGAAAATAAGCACTGCACAGTGTCCATCTTGTCTGTCCACATTGAGGAAGACAATGTGGCATTGCCAAAAGGGGATATAACTGGTAGATCAGGTGTATCGGAACAAGATATTACCAACTACATGTGTACCACTTCAAATGAAATAACGCTGTGCTGATACCATCATTGTATACCCTCCACTTCAATATTCCCAGAATTCCACAGGTGCCAGAACACCTCCCCAGCTCCAATACCAAATGTTAATCCTTAATACATTGTATGTGTCTGCTTGCTCCCTCGTCCAGGTGCTCCCACTATCCAAATGTAGTGGAGATCAAATCTTTCCTCAACCAGAGGCCCATGGAGAGGAGCATGGCACCCAATACCAGAGGGCTGCTTAGAGATAGCAAGATGGATAATGAAGGCCAATATGTTTACAAAGATTCCCTGGGGCACAATATTAGATACGTAGTACTCAATGGTTGAAAAAGCTTAGGCACTTGCATCTAAGTCTCATAAAAATCAGTGCCCAGTAGCAGATGCTCCTGTTAGTACACCATTAGAATGGCAAGTACCTGTCAGTATACCTGTATATAGTAAACTGCATATCCGAAATACTGTAAGTCTTGTATTCTGTATTTTACTTTTCTATCCGTTGTGGCCAGATAGCCTCTCGGTATGTATAGAAGTGAATGATATTGATGATCGAACCGATATCTCGCTGGAACTAACTACTACGCAAACCTTCCGTAGAGCTGCACTAATGCAACTGAGCCACACCTTAACATGACCAGAGCCGTGTACCTATATCACAACCTTCTCCAATTATCTTCGAGAAACCTCTTGCAGAATCAAAACACCCTGATTTAAAAATAATCATGCCTCCGCAATGTCTCTCAACCATCCAAAAGATACCTGCTCCTCACGCCATCTTCCGTGTCATTTTTCTCTTCGCCTTTGGCCGCCCGCCTATTTTCTTCCAATACTGCTCCACCATTTCTTTTGCTTTTGCCATATTCTCCTCTGGCTCCCATGTAATATCCTTTTCATCCCAGCCTTCCCATTTCACTTCGGATTGCCAACTGGCTCCCACAGAGCTTTGACGGTGATGTTCTATTGACTGGATGACATAACTAGTGCCCGCGCAGCTTGTCCGGACTGGCGGTGGCGGCGGCGGCCAGGTGACCCTAGAATCATCCTTGCAATCAACTTTGAACCTGCTGACGTTAACTGCGTTATGGATTATCATGTCGTTTGGGAGATCTAGTTCGACAGCGTTCCAGCGTAGTCGAAGAATTTCGTATGGCCAATGTTACAATGTACCAGTTTCTGTCGCGTAGGATTGACGTTGACGTATGCGATTGGCAGATCCTGTCTGGATCAAAATACCTTCGCACCGGCAGTGATGGCAGGGTCAATTGGACGTCGGGACTTATTAGTCATCGCCGTCTGTTTATCCTAAGCATCTCGCAACTCTTCCCGGGCAACTCCCTAAATGTGCTGCAATTATTCGACGAACTTGTGGCCCTGTAGTGTTTTGCTGATTCATTGGCTTGCAGCCGCTGCAAATCTGCAATCAGGTCTAGCGGCAAAGGCGGCTCATAGCCAAGATTGAGTGTAAAAGGCGTCTGCTTTGTCGAGCGGAGTTCTGAGGAATTGTAAGCACACTCTGCGAATGGGAGGTAGTCATCCCAATTGGCTTGATTGTGAGTGGCGAAGCCACCCAAATCACATATAACTGTTTTGTTCAAGTTCTCCGAGAGGCCATCCGTTTCTGAATGGAACACTGTAGACATGACCAGCTTTGTCTGTACAATCCTTGCAACATCTCTCCAATAGTCTGCTGTGAAGTGTACAACGTGGTCCAATACAAGCTCATGAGGTACTCCATGTGGACGGATGATGTGGTTGATGACTAAGTGCGCAAAGGTCGAGGCGTCAATTGTTTTCCTCCTGGCTCACCAATGTGCTCTCTTTGTCAAGGGGTTGACAAACGTTTCAATGCAGTTGTGGCCACTTCCCGAGACCGGCAGGTCAGTTAGAAAGTCGATGCCGAATCTTTGCCAGTGGCCTTTGGCTGTAGGAAGTGGCTGAAGGAGGCCCATGGGTTTCCCACTGTGGTGGTTTGTTCGATGGCGTAAGTCACAGACTGCTACGAAATGCTGGGTTTCACACCACATTGGCTTCCAGAAGTGTCGGTCTTTGATGCATATGTACGTTCGGTCTGCACCGAAGTGTCCCCCTGCTGGACTGTCATCGGCTTCATGGAGGATTCAATGCTGCATCGTCTTTGGAAGACACAACCGTCCTCTCTTCTCTGCCATTCCTTCTTCTTCCTGCTCTGTCTTTCCGTCTTCCTCCTCCTCTTGTGTCCTTACAGTTATCTCCACTGCGTTATCGTCCTTCTTCTTTGCCCTTGCATTTTTCTCAGCCTGTTTCTTTTCCAAATCACCACATAACCACAGTAGGCCTTTCTCTTCCAAATAGAATCTTTGTGCTGACACCCATAATTTGCGTTCTTTTGCAGATGTGGTGGATGGCAGGGGGCGACTTCGGTTGGCCAAGGAATGTGCTATAGGCCCAGACCATTCGTCATCAATTATGCCCGCCTTGATATGTTCAATCTATTCTCCGGCCGCAGTAACGTCTAGTGCCATTGCATTGCAACGCTCCCATTGGAAATCCGCATGACATGATAACGAGTCCGCAACCTGATTCTTTACACCCGGGATGTGCTTGACCTCCCAGTCAACATTTTGCACGACTGTCAGGTTATTGATACGTCATATGGTCAGGAGTGATTGTGTGAGGATCCAACGCAAGGTCACATGGTCTGTGTGTACCAAAAATGGTTGCTCAGCTCTGTTTAGGTTGAATTTGGAGTATAATATTGCGTCACGAATGCCCAATAGTTCTCTGTTATATGTGGGGTATCGTGTCTCCACATCGTGTAATTTACAGCTGAAATAATCTCGTCCTATACGTGCCTTGTCTTGCACCTGGACGAGCACTGCGCCCAATGAATACTGGCTAGCATCGAGGTGCAGGCTATATTTAGCTTCGGTGTCCGGTAGAGCCTGGACGGGAGTATTGCCGAGTGCGTTAGTGAGGGTGCCAAAGGCATGCTGGCATTCTCTATCCCAGGTGAATGGAGTGCAGTTGACCTTCCTTGGCACTCCATGTCGCTGCCCAATGGCTACTTTTCGCTTTGGAGGGGTGCCAATGGCGTTCAACAGCATTACAATGTGAGCGTAGGGTTCAATCAATTCTCTGTAGTAACTGGCAAGACCCAGGAAGCCTCTGACGTCCTTACTATTTTCAGATTGAGGCCAATCCATTACCACATGTGTCGTATGCTCCTGGGTGTGTATGCCGTTCTTGTCAATGTCAAAGCCACAAAAATCAACAATCGGACAAGCCCAGGCACATTTTGCACGTTTGGCTTTGAGACCATGTTCCGTCAGTAAGGTATGAACTTCACAGACATGTACGACATGTTATGCCAAGGTACGGCTGTGAATCATAATATTGTCGAGGTATAGGATGATGAATTTGCATTTTATTGGCTTCAAGATGGCATTCATCATGCATATGAACTGGCTGGGTGCGTTCGCCAGGCCAAACGGCAGGACTCTCCACTAAAATATACCAAATTGAGTGGTGAAGGCCGTCTTTTGCCTGTCGGCTGTTGCGATACAAATTTGATGGTAAACAGCCGCCAAGTCCAATTTCGTGAACCAGGAGGAGCCATGCAGGGAGTTGAGTAAGTCCTCAATATGTGGAAGAGGATGACGATCCTTGAAGATTATGGTGTTTACTGCGTAATAATCCATGCACATATGCAGTGTACCGTTAGGCTTTGGCACAAATAATCCTGGTGAGCCGAAATTGCTTCGAGAGGGCTGAATCCAACTGCAGCAAATGGCCTTGTCTATCTACCCCTGACACTGATCTTCTTTACGTGGAGGGAAGCGGTATGGTGAGTGAAACGGTATTTTGCCATCTGGGTCCGTTTTAATTTCCACATTGGCCTGCCTTCTGTTCTGCGAATTTGCATAAGTTGACTCACCAAACAGACCCTGGAAAACTGTCAACATGTCTTGAAACTCCCCCAGTGGTTCATCAGACGGAAGTGTGTCGCCATCACCGCAGTGGTGTACTCTGATCAAGAAGGCCCGTTTCAACAGGCGGGTAGATACATTTTTGACCTCTGCCTTCTGTATGATGTGGATGTCTATGAATTTGGCCGCACCACTATTCCTTTGTCGATGTCCAAGGGGCGTACGCCAGGCAAGTAATGGACTTGGCCATCCTCTCTTTCCTCCCAGAGGTTATCCGCTTTCCACATTTCATTGTGTGTCATGGTCAATTTAATATCGTCGGTTTGTATCACGCATCCATCTTTTGCCTGGCTCAGTATCAAAGCCCTAGACTTCATAGATGGTAAATTCAACCTCATAGACATATGACGCACCGAGTCGTAGTTTCAATTTGACTCCTTGGCGTTACTCAATGCCATCCTCTGCATTGAGAGTGGCCGTCTGCAGAATCATCCATTCCGCCTCCTTTGTATGCAGGGCGGATCCTTGGCATTTTAGTTCGTCAACAAACTTCTGCCCCACCTAGTTCCCTGATGCACCATCGTTCTTCACTACCCTTGCCTTTTTGTTGCACCACCATCCTCCTTTAGGTGGTATCTTATTTTCCAATTACACCTTAGTAGGTCAACCACGGAGTCGTCTAGATTCGTAACTTTCAAGTGGTGGTAACAGGTGAAAAACTTGAATTGACTATCTGGAACCATTTTGCCACCCATTTTGTTTGATGATACTGTACATGATGGTGTTTTTATGGGAGGTACAGCTGCAGCTACTGACCTCCTTTGCCTTTTCCCGCCTCAGAGTCCGAGTCTGAAAGACTCTCCAACTTGCTCTGCACCTCACTGTCCATCTCCTGCTTAGCCTCCATTTCCTTGGTAAACTGCCCACTCTCCTTTCTACTGGTTAGTGCACCTCCCCTTTTCTTATCTTTACATGGGCATCCGGACTTAGCTTTTGGGGCATCCTTGCTGACCAAAGGCTGTTCAAGTAGCTTCTTCATCAAGTCGCAGTTTGGGCAATTGCGAGAGATATGACCCACCTGGCCACAGTTATAGCAGGTCAAACCGTCATCTTTGGCCAGGCCAGCTGTGCAAGTTGTACCACCTTGCTTGGAGTCAATCTTCCTAGCTGGAGGTTTCGTAGTTGTGGTAGTGTTGGGGCCACTTCCAGATTGAGACTTGTTGAGAGATGTGTCCAATGTGGCGAGATGCTCCATGCGCTGTTCTAGGGTTGAAGTCCTATCGCGCATGCCAATATAACGAACCAAGTCTTTATATACTCCCTGGTTGCCGTTTTCGATCTTGTATCCATAAGTGTCGGCTATCATTTTGGCAGGCATAGGCTGCTGCGGATCCAATTTCGAACATAGGCGACGGAAATGCTCGTTAAACTCTGTGACATGTTCTCCCTTGTTTAGACTCAGTTCTTCCCATTCACGTTTGACTAGGTCCAAGGCGTTGGATGGAATAAACTTCGCTTTCAACTCTGTGCAAAAGGTGGAACATTTGATGGGTGTACTCATTGGGAAACGGTGCATGGCCCAGACTGCTGCGTCGCCTCTCAGTTGTAGCACTGCTTGCTCTCCCCAGCCCGTTGTGCCGACCCATCCAATGGCCTGGGCTGCATTCTTGAAGTGTTGTTCAAAAGCAAGAAGAAAGGCTGTGACATCGTTCGAGGTTCGTTTGGACTCATTCGTCGAAAGGTTAGATGACTTGACAGTGAAGCCACGGCTTCCAGACGGGCCAGGGGTTGGTTCGGTGGAGCCATGGATCCCAAATATGCCAGAGGTCAGTTCAGAGGAGCCATGGATCTCAAATGGGTCTGGAGGCAGTTTGGAGGTGTTCAGCGGTGGAAACGTATGTACTTGGTTAGTCATAAGTCGTTCAAAGACGCGTTCAAATGCTGTCACTCTGGATTCCAGGTTGCTCTTCTCTGACGAGAGATTTTTGACTTACTGCAGCAACATGTTTTTCTCCACCTGGAGCTGTGCGATGTCTGTCTGCTTCGTTGTCTCCGGGTCAGACCTGCACTTGTTGAGCCATCTCTCCAACTTGGCGGATCGAAGTTTCTCAATCTGGATCTCTTCCTCCAACTTCTGAATTTCCTGCTGAGCGGCCGCTAATTACCTGCTGGGGCCGTCTCGGACGGGCTCAGCAGCCTCCAAGTCCTTGAATTCAGAGGCTAAGAACTTGTTGAGGTCGTAAATCTTAGCGAATTTCTCAGCTTGTTCAAGGCTCTTGAAGGGGTTATCTTCAATGATCTCCAATTGGACGTTCTCTGTACCCCTGATTGAGTTGATTGCTTGGTCAGACAGAACCCCAGGGCCATCGTCCATGACCTTCATTCCGTTTCTGACGTATTCTGTTGTGCAATGTTCTGTATTCTGGAAGTCCGCGGTGGCTGACATCTGAAACCTGCTGCTGAACCTAATTGTCTCGGCTTTGTCGATTTTGTCAGTAAAATTGACATCGTGTGTGTGGTGCGTGTTGTGCCTGTTGTGCTTGTTGTTCGTGTTGTGCATGTTGTGCATGTTGTGTGTGTTGTGCGTGTTGTGCGTGTTGTGTGTGTTGTGCGCGTTGTGCACGTTGTGCGTAGCAGGACTGGCAGCGAAGTTGGATGACTTGTGTGATATCTCTGAGCCGCCGGCATTCCACCGGCTGGAAGATAAACCAACTGAGTCCGCCATCGTGCATTGCGTTTCGATTGCTTCTGATGCTACTGACACTGTTTGAAGTCGAGAATTGCTACCAAAGTGGGCAAATAGCCTCTTCGTACGTTTAGAGGTGAATGCTATTGATGATGGAACTAACATCTCTCTACAACTAACTACTACCCGAGCCACCCTTGGAGCCGCACTAACTCAACAGAGCCGCACTAATGCAACAGAGCCGCGCTTTAACATGACCAGAGCCATCCACCTACATCAGTCGTGCACTATTGACTACAGTATATGGTATTCAGGGTATAACCTCAAGATATAATCCATTCAAGCATGATTGGAACATCTGCCTTGTACAACTGCTGTCTGCATGCACCAGTTGGCATTGGGCTGAAAGACTGTACCATACATTGAAGCTAAGAGCCTCTTATTTGATGATACTAAGCTCTCGATGGTCATGGACGAGAATATAGTCTCCTTTACCGAAATGGATGTGCTGCATTTAATTCACCATCTGTTTCTCTCCAGTATCACTAGCTTGCAGTGCCAGCCTACCACATCCGAGTTCATTCACCCTGTTGATATGGAGAGTTTAGCATTACCAACTACCACTGTTCATTGTACACTGTCTGAATACGCCACTAGATATTAGTTTACAATTGTGTTTTCTTGAGATGACTCTTCACATAAATTTTGCACTTCCCAGGTGAATGAGTTTACAGTACATGCCATTGTGCTCATTGGTCACACATGTTGTGGATCTCATCTCTTACCACCCCCCTCCCCCTGCTTTGGCACTGGCCCGGTTGGTCAACCTCTTCTCACTACCTGTCTACACTCCGGAGCCTGAATTAGCAGTTCCTCCATTTAATGTCACATGCTATAACCTCAGTTTTGGTATTTCTTTACATAAATCAACAATCCTCTGTTAGGACAAATACTACTCGATCCCCAATAGAACGTTTTAGCCTGGATTGGCACTCTACAATCTTTTTCGATGTATCATATGCCCAGGGCCTGTACTCCCACATGAGGATTTGTACTTCGCAGCTGAAATCGATACTCTTGAATCCTGTTGGCACTCAATAGTCTGGATTTTCACTTTGCTGTTGCAATATGTTTCCCTCCGCCACCATCTGTGCTTCTCATTGTCACCGAGCACCCACGGTTTGACAATTCTTCATTGCTGGTGGCACTTTCCATTGTTGTCTGAATATGTCCTATTGCCTTTCAAATTCCGTTTTCAATTGCTGTTAGCTAACATCTTGGTACAGCTTTGTTTGCTATCACATACTGCGCCAAACAAGATTGAGAATCAAGTTACCCCCTTGCCAGACTCAAATCTTGAAGCAAATAGATGGAGTGCCTTCAGCTTTGTTCAACTATAAGTGAAATATACATTGCTGCTTTTTGCAGCCCTCATTATATCAGAGATTTAATGAATGACATTGTCATTATGTTCGATTGATATTATTTCATTACTTAGTTGCATTATTCCGTCAGTGTGTTAGTAATTTAGTGGTTAATCAGTAATACTGTGTTTTGGGTTCCTTAATATAGCAATACAAATAATGGAATGCTTTTGAACTTGATAATAAACATCAATTTATGAACCATACAGACTGTAGAGGGTAATCAATGCTCATGTACAATCAGAAAGTCAGTAGTAACAGCTACCATTCTCCAATCAGTGATTTGAAGAAACCAACTCATCCTTCAGAGTTATTTGGCATTATGACATTGCTAAAATCTCAGTCGAAGGTGGTCATAAAATTCTCTCTGTCCTCTAATATGCTCCTACCAGGATGTCAATCAAACCGAAAGTGCTCCCATATCTGATGTCAGAGAATCCAGACACATCAATTGCTAGCTGCAATACCTTCCAAGTTTCAATCTGTCTTTCAAAGTTGACTTGTGTAAACCGATACTGTACCTCCCCTCATATACTCCTGAACGCTCCCAGTAACTAAAATACATTTTGCTGATATATTGGAGAGACAACACAATGTTAAATAAAGCCAAAATCTTGTAATACAAATTAATCTTAAAATTAGCTCTGCAAATTATAAAGAAGTATGGGAAATATATATACAACACTAAATCAACGAAATCCTATCTGCTAAGATATATATGCTATTCAGATATAGACTCAAGTGTATTAGTAGTCTAAATTCACAACAGCAGTATAGAAATGATCCATAATATTATACAGCTCTGACTTCATACTATTCAATCAAGCATGAACTTTCCTGACACTTGATTGCTACAGCTACCGATATGATACATGGTGTTGCCACCAAGTTTATCTTCTATTAGGTAATACATTTTCTTTATACCAGTATTGTTTCAGGTTTCAGAACAAGAAGCCAGATATAGCAGGTATTGTAGAATACTTGGATAAGAAACAGTGTAAGTATATAATGGAAATCTTGACTGAACAACAGTACAAATTCTATTGCCTGTAATTGTTCTATAATCATACTCTATAATCTATAGAAATTATAGACATTTTCAATATCAAGTCGTCAGTGTCAACAGATAAAAGACATTGTCTTGACGCTCTATATTAAACTACAATTGGTCAATGATATTGTTACAGCTAGTTTCATTATATATATAGCCCAGTTCAAATTGAAGTATTCCAAATTTCTATTAGTTGGCTATGACCATATTAGTCGGACAGTTTACTGATACAGGTTACTTTGGCTGGTAATTGTAACAGGGTGCTTGAATAGTTTTTTCTGACCAGCTATATTGTGTGGTTACTCTGCTAAGTTATTCTGACATACTGTTCTAATATATTGCTCTGTTGAAAACATCATAATTTAACAAGTACAGGGTGCATATGATCTGGGTGATACTAACTGCTCATTTCACTGACTACTAAAGAAAACAATTGGTTTCAATTTCTTGCAGCTATACCCCAGATCTTATATTAGTGTAATACAGTTTACTTGGTATTTATTACCTGGCTGACACTATATCTTGCAAAGTGTAAAACAAATTCTAACACATACACCTCCACATTTGATAAACACTGATTGTCATTTACACTAATTGGAAGCCTTTCATAATCGAAACTCTATCTTTGAAGCAGTGATTATACATCAGAACAATGGAGATTAAGTAGTCAGAAGCATCAGCTAGAGATAAGAGTGGCCAGTCGAGTCCAACTAAACCCTTCCCAGCTACCCTTATGAGGATCTTGAGGCCTAACCATTCATAACTAATAATTCTAAATTTATTTTCCAAACAATCGACATTAATGTTCTGCACTATTCAACCAGGTAAGTTTCCTTCTGAAAGTTCTTAGGTTGCTACTTTCATCTATTTGAGAGCTGCTATACATATCCCATCAATATTCAACTTTGTGCAGCACCATGATCCCATACAGTGTGCCATGCATTATTTGAATTCCCAATTTGACAATATATATTGACTCAGGTTGAATCAACGTTTATTTTCTGAGATCTGCCATCTGACAGATAAGTTTAATCTTGCGAGAGTATAATATGCCCCAATGATTAAGCCCCTTCAACTCATGCAGCAGTGACCAATGCATTTTACAGCATTACAGTTCCCATGTATGGTACAATTTACAGTAGCAGATTCATGTGTGCTTGAATGAAAAGAGTCTTATAGTGTGGTTGAACAGAGCAGTATACAGGAGAATATGATTGGAAAGATTGGTGGATCGCTGAAACTTCACAACGTAGTGTAATATCAGTTACAACTTGTGGAATATATACAAATATATTAATATGAGAAAGTCTAGTATACCTTTGACTCTGATAATTACCATAACTGTGAAAATTACCTTAATTCTGATAGTATTCAAACTCTAACAATTATAATACTCAGATAAGCAAAGCAACTGCATCGATCATATAATGTTCTTTCGATTGTGACTAGAAACACCAAATATTTATTTACTAGCGTTGGCTTTGACAATTGCTTTAGCTGCTATAATCTCTCTAACTCTAATATTTACATCAAAGGTGAAAATAGTTATTACTGTCAACTCCCCAACTCGAATATCAGACACAACTCTGCCTATATGGTACGTACTGCAACTCAAACTCCCAAGAGCCTGATGGAAACAATATAATTACCCCTCGGAGAATGAAACTTTAATCTGATACATTCACTGTATCACTTTATCTTTCACATAGACAGTAACCATGATGTGAAGATCAACATTATCAGTTTCATTTCCAATGCTGAATAAGGTATATTGAGGTTACAGGAAATTGTACTGCCCAATATATTAAGCTATAATAAACTGTATATACTCTGTAAAAGCAAAGCTATTACCCTAACACACCCAAAGTAATTCTTTACAACAATATACAATACACATAGTAACAATTTGAAACATATCTGGCAGCAGTATCTCCAAGCATTCTATTCAATTGAAAGGCAGCAGTGACTGGAAAAATCACAACCCTTGTGGCAGATTCACAAGGTATGCAGCAGCAGCAACTACTAAAATGGAAACTGCGGTAGTGGACTACAAAGTGGAAGCAGCTGCAGCTGTGTGAAATACACTCTGGTACCAGTAGGAATGAAACTTACTTCAACTGAAATGTCAAATATTGCCATTGATATAAGGGTTATTCTGCCAGTGATGAGCATGCGGAAGATGAGCACATCAGCAATTATAATGATTACCATATTGAACAGCTATGCTTATATTGTGAATATGACATATTTAATGCTGGTAATTAACCTTCCACTGTGAGTAATATAAAAGGGGTAATGATATATTCTGCTTGATACTGGATCCTAACTTTGTTAGTTTTCAAGGGCAAAAACCAGATCCTGCTTCCAGTAGCCAGTAGCAGTATAGTGGAAGTAGACATAACAATTAATGTATTTTACCCTGACTTTTTCTAGTTGCTAATACCTCATTTATCCAACAACCAGTAGTGGGCAAGTTGATGAAAAAATATCCACCTCTATATTGACTTACTGATATTTCCTAGACATAATCATCTACTGTTTCTCCTTGCAATCCAGAAGGGATATTATCTTCACCTCTATCACATATTAAACTTTCTAGCCAAAAATTCTGTATTTATTGCAATTACCTGTAAGACAACTGTAGAGCACCAGCTGTACTACGCTCAGCAGGAATCTGCAGTATTTTCTCTATGGCGTGGACTTACACAACCACTCAGATTTGAACAATATCTATATAAAATAGCATAACCCATCACTGGTTAATACTACCTGCCAGCTAATATCAATGATTGGACAAATCAGCATACCAAGACATTGGTATGGCATTGTACAAAATTTATTCTTAACCACAAATATTGGTAAAAACCTCAACATAATTAACCTTGGGAAATTATCGCAGACACACAACATGGAAGTATTCAAAATCTTTAATTCGACATTTAAAAAGATTATCTTTTTCGCGTAAGCTATTCACGTCGTTGGATTTTGCACATTCCAATCTCCACTAAGTAGTACTGAAAAACAAGTTTGCAAATCACCAGTGCACTGCCCATGTGCAGTGCATCAAAAAGACTTCAATTGTTATGTCAATTAATATTCTACTATTCCAAAGATGGTTGTAATCAATTATTACCAAAAGCTACAAACTCGGCAAATCTGTTGATGCTGTTACTGATATTATTATTTACACAGCAAGTGTGAAGAATTACTTAACACTATTGATTCAATTGAGATGCTTATAAATATGTCAAATAATGAATCACATATTTCTGCATAATGTAATATGAGATATAAAGATAACAACTATCTTCTTAAATTTAGTGTATAAGTACACCTGGCAGCCCTGTATGGAGGTGCATTCAGGATGCTATGAGATTTGACTGATAGGATAGTCAAATTTTGGAGCTCCTGCGACCTCTACGCAGATCTGCAAAAGACTTCAAGAGAAGCTGAGACCACTGCGCAGCTCTGTGGGTGACTTCGAGAGTAGCCTAGGCTGCTGCACACCACAGCTGGAGACTTGGTTGGGTATTCTCACAGCGGTGGTTCTTATAATACCACAAGGCATTTCGTCTTTGTTATAGTCACAAGATTTGCTACATCATAGTATGGCATACATTATTTAAGTCTGTCTATATATATGCATAAGGTCAATCTGGCTGCAAATGGTAATTGAGCATAATTGGAGAAGCACCTGGATGCGCCCATTGAGAGAACTTACAGATGCACCACTTGGAGGCCGTTGTGGTGAAACAATGGAACTGGAAGGCAGAGAGCCCACCATGTACACCCTGCCGCACCTCACACAACATTCAAATGGACTTCATGAGAGAAATCAGTTCTGGTTCGAGGAGCATTGGAATTGGGTGAGAAGATATGATACTACCCGGCGTTGAAAATCCATGCAATTGTGGTGATCCATCAAACCATTGGCAGAGGGAGAGCAACCAAAAGTTGGGAACGATAGAGTGAATATTATAATTGTAAGAAATTTTTAGATGGATATAAGATGATGTCTATCTACTACAGGGTCTGCCGAATACATACTCCCTGTTACTCTGCCCACCTCCGTGACCACTGTACCATCCTACGCCTGCCTTCGGTCTTGGAAAATGTACATGGAGGCCGGGATCAAACGATATTTGAGATGCGCTTGGAGACCAAGATCCAGTGCACTCAGAGATGCACTTGAAGGCCAGAATCAAGCAAGTTCAGAGATCTACTTGGAGACCGAGATCAAGTGAACTCAGAGTTATACATCTGGCCCTGCTTGAGTGAGTTTGAAGATGGACTTCGAGTCCGAGATCAAGTGAACTCCAAGATGCACTTGGAGGTCGCAATTGAGCGAGCTTGGAGATGCACTTGGAGGCCGAGATCATGTAAACTGAGGGATCTACTTGGAGGCCATGATCGATAAAATTTGGAGTAGTACATGGAGGCGGTTGATGTGGATGTGATTGATCTGAAGGAGGTCAATCTGGAGGCAGTGGATCTGGAGGCGGCAGATCGGGAGACATGTGCTATGGAAGCTCAGACTCTATTCGTTGGGTAACTTGCAATTGTGGGAATGTAGAGAACTGAGTATAACACCATTCGCTGAGAGCTAAGAGACTGGCTGGGAGTGGGTGAGAGTCGATCTTGGGATGATGCACTATGCGGTGCATGCAGTCCTCAGTGTATAAAGTATCTGGCGTAAGCAGTACATGGCATATGCAGTACTCGGTGGATGCAGTACTTGGCGTATGCAGTACTCGGTGTATGCTGTACTCGGTGTATAGTGTACTCGGTGTATGTTGTACTCGGTGTATACAGTACTCGGTGTATGCTGTACTCTGTGTATGCTGCACTCGGAGTATGCTGTACATGGTGTTAACTCCTGATCATGGCATGGAGTGATAGAGAGGGATGACATCACTTGGTGTTCTTAGGTGATGGTAGAGTTGAGGACGAGAAAGAGAGAGATGAGAGGAGATCGGGCAAATCATCATGAAAAACTGGGACTTAAGAGAATTTCATGTGCAAGTAGATTTACCATGCCTGATAAGGTAGGTACAAGTTCTAACCTGGCATCTAATAACACCCATACGATATCTTCCCAACTCAATCAGGCAAATTGTACCCCGGCTTTCTCATGTTCCTCTACATTGTTTCCATTTTCATCCGCCATCTCTCCCTTTCTCGTCCACAACACTACCATCATCACAGAACACAAAGTGTAGTCATTGCTCTCGATCTCTCCATGCCATGATGATGAGTTGACACCAGGTTCAAGCATACACCGAGTACAGCATACACCCAACATTGTTTCTCTTCCATGCATTGTCATAATTACAAGTTGGCCCCTCAATGTAGCTTCAGCTTCTGGCGTCCCTCCCTACACGATTGACTGCCATCAGCCAGCTTGCCATGCGAGCCGAAAGGTAAAGTCACTATGTAACATTCACACATTTGTGAGTCAACTAAGTGATAGATAGAGCCTTACCACCCAGTGCGCCGTCTGTCGACCGCCTCCAAGTACTCGTCCAATCTCGGTCGATGACGGCGTTCAAAGTGTATCTCCAATCTCGCACAATTATAGCTTCTAAGTCCATTTCTAAACTCGCTCGATCACGATCTCCGAGTGCATCTCTGTGTTCACTCGATCTCGGAGTTCAAGTGTATCTCAAAATATTCTCGATTACCACCTGGAAGTGCATCTCTAAATTCCATCAATCACGGCCTTGGAGTGTATCTCTGGGTTCACTCGATAGTCATTTTCAGGTGCTCCTCGAATTGTTCTCAAGCTCCGCCTGCTGCCAGTCCAGATTTACTGTGTGTAGATGGGTAGCTGTATACATACATAGATGATAATATCAACTGAATACATGAGTTTTAAAAATTGTTCAATGATAAGTAGTAGCTATGATTTCAAGGTGCACCTGCTACATTCCCAAAGATGTTGAATTTCCCAGACTGCTAGACTGTGATTTGAGGTGCTTCCAGGCTTGTCGCCAGTGCTCCCAACCATGTTGCCGGCGCTCCTTGGTGATCCCAGGCATGTCGTCAGGGCTCCCAGACTTGTCGCCAGCGCTCCCATGTGTTCTCAAACATATCATAAACACTCTCATGGTACTCCATTACCAGTCTTCAAAAATCCCAGTTGCTCCGAAGGCTGGCCGGAATGCCTTTCTACCGTCTGACACTCTGCTGAAATTGATGTATCTAAGTTTACACTCCACATCCTCTCAGACACTTCTGGAGGCTTCCAGTGATTGAAATACATTTTGTTAATGTACTTAGAAATACTGGTAAGAACTACAGGAGTATCTGGGAGGTTTGTATGTAGTTTCCAGCCTGATTTACATTTTGCTGATAACTCTGTGCTTTGTAGAAATTACTACCGCATATTCTCAAGTTTCGGGATGTAATACCCATTGTTGAGGCTTCTTGCATCTCTTTGAAAAGGTCATTATCACATTTCAAGCTGGCAGAAGCTTCTAACATTCAGGAATGGAATTATATATTGTCAAGCTGAAGTATTATATGGAAACACAAGAAAATCATCATCAAATGGTATTATCAATGTCATTCTGGTCACTTTTCATATACTGCACCAAAATGTTATGTGCTTGACACAAGATGGCTCAGTTGGTGTTCATTCAATCTGCCTGCGTATCCAATCACATCTATTTAATTGATGTGGGATTTTAACATCGTTGATGGTGATATTATAGCCAATTCTGCAGTGTTATGAATAATGTATCACTGAGTACATTCTGATCATATCCAAGCACAAATCATTGGTCTTGTTCCCAGTTCTCTCCAAATTATGTGGCACATAGCTGGGCAATATTATGAAGTTAAAAATCTTCTGGTATATCTCTGCATCAGCACAATGTATATTAGTCACTAGAAGCCTCCAGGAGTGTCTGAGAAGATGTGGAGTGTAAACTTAGATGGGTCAATTTCAGGAGATTATCAGACCCTAGGAGAGCATTCCAGCTGGCCTTCAGAGTATCTGGGATCTCTGATGCCTTGTACAGGAGTACCATGCGAGTGATTGTGATAGGTTGAAGAACAGCTTGGAGCGCCGGAGAGAACATTGGGATCGCTGGCAACATGCGATGAAGTGTCGACGACAACTCTGGGAGCACCTGGGATTGCCCGTGAGAACCCTGGGAGCGCCGGTGACAAGTCAGGGAGCACCTCGAATTGCAGTAGCGCAGTCAGGGAAAAACAACATCTTCTTTGGGAATGCTGCTGAGGCACCTGGAAAACATAGCTACTACTTATCGTCCAAATGATTTTTAAAACTCATGTATTCAGTTTGTTTTCTCATCTATGTAACTATATAGCTACTCAGCTGCACACCGTATATCTGGACTGGCTGCAGGCGGTGCTTGAGAGCAATTCGAGGAGCACCTGACAAGGATGCTGAAGTGAACTGAGAGATAGACTCTGTGGCTGTGATCGAGCGAGTTGAGAGATGCACTTGGAGGCGGTAATCGAGCAGATTTGGAGATACACTTCAAGGCTGTGATCAAGTGACTGAGAGATGCACCCCAAGATCGTGATGGAGTGAGTTTGGAGATGCACTGGGAGGCAGTGATCGAGCGAGTTTTGAGATGCCCTTCGAGGCAATCATCTCGCAAACTTGGTGGCGGTAATCAAGCAAGTCTCGAGATACACTTGGAGGCCATGATCGAGCATGTTTTGCGATAAACTTTGAGGCTGGGATCCAGCGTGTTTCGATGAGTACTTGGAGGAGGTCGTTGGATCACGCCCCGGCTGCTGAGACTCTAATCATCAGTTAGTAATCTCACAACTGTGGGAATGTGACGAGGTGCCTTTACCTTTGAGTTCTGATGGATAGCTGGCTAATGGTGGTCAATCGTGTACGGAGACATGCCGGAAGCTGAAACTACACTCAGCGGTCAACTAGTAATCATGAGAATGAAGGGAATACAAACAATCTGGGGTGGATGCTGTACTCAGCGTATGCTGTGCTCAGTGTATGCTGTACTCAGTGTATGCTGTACTTGGTGTCAACTTATGATCAGGGCATGGAATGATTGAGAGGGATGACTTAACTTTGTGTTCTGTGATGAAGGTAGAGTTGTGGACGAGAAAGAGAGAAAGGGAATGAAGATGAGAATGATGTGGAGGATACGAGCGGATATGATAATTCAGGGGTACGACTTACCTGATCAGGTTGGGAAGACCTCGTATCAGTGATATTACAAGGTGTATAGGGACTCGTACCTGCCGTATCAGGGATGGTAAATTGACTTGCGCACGAATTTCTCTTAAGTAGTTTCTCATGGTGATTTGTTCCATCTCCTCTCATCTCTCTCTTTCTCGTCCTCAACTCTACCATCACCTAAGAACTCGAAGTTAAGTAATCCCTCTCTATCTCTCCATGCCATGATCAATAGTTAACACCGAGTACAGCATACACCGAGTACAGCATACACCGAGTACAGCATTCACCGAGTACAGCATACACCGAGTACGGCATTCACCAAGTATAGCATACACCGAGTACAGCATGCACCAAGTACAGCAGCATCCTGACATCGACTGTCTCCCGCTCTCAGCCAGTCTCTCGTCTCTGCGCACACCATGTTGTACTCAATTGTCTACATTCCCACAATTACAAGTTAACCAATAAATAGAGTCTCAGCTCCCATCGCACCTCCCTCCCGAATTACCACCTCCAGATTGACCGTGTGCCAGCACTCCTCTAATCTCGCTCGATCACAGTCTCCAAGTGCATCTGCAAACTCCCCTGATCACAGCCTCCAAGTGTATCTCCAAACTCCGTCAATGACGGCCTCCAAGTGCATCTGGAAACTCGTTTGATCACAGCCTCCAAGTGCATCTGCAAACTTGCTTGATCATAGCCTCCAAGTGCATCTTCAACCTCGCTCAATCACAGCCTCCAAGTGTATCTTCAAAGTCGCTCAATTATGCTCTCTAAGTGCATCTCCAAACTCAGCCGACCACTGCCTTGGAGTGCATCCCTACGTTCACTAGATGATGATGTTGTGAAATGGTGGAGCTAGAAGGGAGACAGCCCATCATCATCATTCCACCACACCTCGCATGGCATCTGAAGGGAATTCTTGAGAATGGGAACTTCTGGTTCAAGGAGGTTAGACAGAGGGTGTGACGATATAAAGGGATACCCGGCCATGATGAACTGCACAAATGGTGTGGATCTACGAACACTTGGCAAGAGTGCGTGATGACCCACACAAATTGCGTGGATCTTTTAAAGCTCAGCAAGAGTGCATGGGACCAAGAGCTGGGAAAGATAGAGTGTGTATTTTGTATAATGAGATGATGTCTATCTTCCCTGGGGTTTCCCATATATATACTCCGTGTCGCTCAGTCTGTCTCTGATATCCCTGTATCCCTGTACCCTCCCCGCCGGCTTCCCCTCACCAAATTGAATGGTTGTGGTGAGAAACGAATCGTCCTGCCACAACAGCCACCAGGTGCATCTCAAAGTTGTCTCAATTGGCCTCTCCAGATACTCCTCCGATTACGCTCAAGTACCGTTTGCAGCCAGAATGACCGTATGTATATATAGAGAGACATTGATAATCCATGCCATATTATGATGTAGCGAATCTGGTGACTGTAACAAAGATGAATATGAGAGACGAAATGCCTTGTGGTTATGGAACCATAAGAACCACTACTTTGAGAATACAGCACCAAGTGTTCTGCAGAGCTGCGCAGAGGTCTCAGCTGCTCTTGTAGTTTCGTTGAGACCTGCGCAAAGGTCTCGGCTACTCTCGAAGTCTCCTGCAGACCTGCACAGAGGTCTCACCTGCTCCAAAATTTGACTATTCTATAAGTCACATCTTGAAGCATCCTGAATGCTTTGCCCTAACTGCAGGTGCTTCCAGGAGTGCTTGAGAATACTCTTGCAGAGTCTGAAAGCACTCTGCTTAGCTCCAGGGGGGCCTAGGAGTATCTGAAAGTATTCTGGAGTACTGGTAAGAACGACCGCAGAGTCTGGCAGGTTTGCATGTAACTTCCGGACCGATTTACATTTTGCAAATGTGAGTGAGGTTAATTTGATGCTTCTCCTCACTATGCCCACAAGTGTTTCTCTTGAATGATGTACCTGCCGTAATACAGTGCGCAAAAATGACTGCTGTTGATTTTTCTGGATATGTGTCAGATGCACTCTGTATCTCCTTCCCCATTTAGTGGTAGTGGACAGTATGGTGCAATTCTTTGTTGTGTCAATATTGTACTAGCCTTGTAGTTCAAAATGTGACAGTCCCTACTCCATATTATCAAGACCAGTAAACTTGTCATTGTTATTGACCATCTGTGAAATATAATAAACCATTTTCAACTATTAATATAGCTTCTTTGTGAGGGTAATATAAAGCTGTTCAGAAATGTCAGTAGTAAAATTCTGAGCGGCTTTCATTTACTGAATTGACCCCAATATATCACTCAGATGATGTATCTTTCCATATCCAAAAAGCATGATGCCGTACTTGACAATTTTCTATAGCTCCTGAATATTGACTGTCTCTCACCATGCTTTTTCATGGCCAAGTGGATAGATAATTCCATGTCCTACTACTTCTGCATATTCTGGATAGTGTTATATATCTTCCTATTCAGCTGGTCAGTGATATGCCCCAAACAAACCAACCCCAAGGTTGTAGCTTTAGTCCTAACAATAGATACGTTGATCTGAATTTGCACTTGCGTATTAGCAGTCATGTGTGCTTCCCCATGTGCCTCCTCAGCTGCAGCAGTTTTAATTTGGGCAAATGTTATGTCAAATGTTCATCAGGGACAAGTTGGCAAAGTTTTGACTTCCTGGAAAAGTTGTTGCTCACAATGTTGGCATAATTTGTTGACAAGCCTTGATTTGACAGGTGTCCCCTGATGGACTGCACACTTCAATGGCACTGTTGCCATCTGGCAATCAGCTTCTGACCATTCCATTTCTGCTTATTGGGCTCAACTGAGATTGACTAGAACTTGCTGTTGTTTTGTTGTGGAAACATTTCCAGCTCAAAACACTAAGACCTCCATTGTAGTACAATGCTCATGAATGATTTATTCCAGTAATTTATGATATTCTCTTGCCAACAGGTCATCGACTTTCGCCTGTGCAAACATCAACATTTTTGGATATCAGAAATTACCCTTCTTCTTATAACGTAATTCCCTTACAATCTGTAGTGTATTGAAGAATATATTGTAATGTTCTTGTTGGCTGACATAGAGAGAGGATTCACAAAATGGACATGCAATGCATATTACCATTATATCAGTGTCTGTTTCTGCTGCAGTTATCCAGTCATTTTTGGAGCTGAGTAGAAGTGAATGTCAATCAATAACTAATGTGATCTTTGCATGTATCTCTTTGTTATGCTTGGCACTACATTTCAATGAATTGAATATTCAAATGAAGTGCTAGAGGGCTGGATATCATGGTACTGATGTAAAATAATTGTCAGAGTATTTGTTCTAAATTCTATAATATATGTATTTGAGCAGCCAATTGAATTAGGGATGAATGAATCCCAGGAACAGCTGATACAACTAATCTGGCTGCCAAAGCTGATAGACATTGCAGAGAGGAGATCACAATAACTGGTTGGAGATTATGCACAGACCTAGTCTGTACAGACCATGAATAGTAGTCTCACCCAGCAGATCGAAGAAATTTCAATGGTCCATGGGGCAAGCATGCATTGAAAATGTTGCAAACAAGATTGGTTATGCCATTCACACTTCACAAATCGGTTATGAATAATCTGAGTCATGGGCCAGGATGACTTTTTCCAGACAACCACTGACCTAGACAAGCAACAGAGAGTAACAGTATTACAGGACTCAATTGTAATGGCATTGTCAGGTATGCCTGGTTAGGGTTGCCGGGCGGTCACGTGAGGTGTCCGGCTGCTGGTAACCACCAATCTTCTATGGACATCACGACAGAGACTTAGCTGCATACCAAATATCTTACCACTTACTTCTACACTTTATCTCACTCACACCCATGTCCAACTGTATACCATATACTATATCCTTATACCGCTGAGTGCCGGCGTATGCGCTCCTACAATATATTCGGTTTTTCAGAAATCAGATATCTTTCGCTCACGAGATCATGCGAATCCACCCCTTTAATGGACAGGTCGCGACAGACACAGAATCAAACAATTACAGTCAATTACCCTCTATACCTCCAAAGAGATTACAGAGAAGCTAATTGCATATACATAACACGCATGCAAGCATGGAATCCCTTCATGCATCGCTTAGCCGAATCACACCTATTTCTACAGCCCGTGTTTCGGTACTACCAGAAGACGAAATCGATGATGACGATCCCATTGAGACTGAAGTTCATGAAAAAGCCTACCATCCTGACAATGAAGTCGAAGACAAAGAGGAAGATGATTCAACCGTTCCAGAAGTCGACGATAATTGCGGCGGAGCCTATATCTTGTCCAAGATCACCGAGGACAACCAACAGGAGATGCTTGAGCAGAATCGGATGCTACTTAAACACCTATTTGATTAACAAGCCGAATGGAAAGGGAAGAAGACCTGAAGGCTTGCCGAACTCGACCGCAGCCGAACCACTGACAGACTGGAGAACCCCGGAAACCAGTCAAAAATCATTAACATGGTTGATCCCTTATGGTACTGCGGCAGAGCAAAAGAGCTGGATAAGTTCCTCAAAACATTACTGTCAAGCTTTGCTTCACATAAGCATCTGTTCCCAAGAGGCGATCCTGACCAAGTCAAGTATGCAGTCTGTTTTGTTGACACCTGGAATAACCACCCAGACATCACTCAGCGACAGACAGAAAATACACTCCCAGCCGAGTAGGCTAGCGACCAACGAGAGGCGTAGGACCAGGGTTTCGATGATTTTGAACTCTTCGCGAACGAGCTTCAAAAGATGAATGGAGATAAAGATAGACGCCTCAACTCAGCGACAAAAGCCATTCAGGAGTACCAACAACTGGCAAATGCAGCAGTTCGAGCATATACAAACCCCTTGAAAGCAAATTGGAGGAGAGCCGACTGGAACCTAATAACGCACGAAGTGGTCGTATACGACATGGCATGGGAGGGCCTGCGGCAGGCACTTAAATTGAAAGTCAGACCTTGGATCTCCATCGGCAAGGACAGGTTAGACACACTAGTCCAACTCTTCGAATGTGTGGCGGCTTCAGAGTTCAAACTTGATGACAAGAGACCCGGAGGACAACGACAGCAAATGCAAACAGGTGAGTCTCACAAAGGTGGTGACAAGAAACGTAATTTCCAACCATCCATCTCCGAACCTGCGGAAATCACTCCCGGCAATTCCAATACTTCTGGCAATTCCAATACTTCTGGCAATTCCAATATGTCCGGCAATTCCAATAATTCCGGCACCAGGAACTCAAAATCGGGCAAGTCAAATAAGTCCAGGTGAGGCAGATGTGCCAACTTATCACCAGCGCTGTGGCTCTTAAAGGAAGTCTATGAAGGCCGAAAGGCAAACCGGCAATGCACTCACTGTGGCAGCGGAGACCGCAAAACCTACCATTGTACCAAATACAGCAAGTCAAGCCCAGCTGACCAGAACTCCAGCAATATCAGCGGCTATGACGGCAAACAAATTAAGCACCAAAAGTCATTCGACACGCAGCAGCAAAACAACTAGTCTACCTCTCTCAATATCTAACTCGATGGGAGAGGCTGGACGACGCGGAGTTAGGACTGGAAAACTTGGGAAACCGAGCCTTATTTGCAACTTTGGATGAAATACAATCACACCGAATCGCCTTAAAATCAAGAGTCACTCTGGAAAGTCGTGCTCTGATGTCAAGCCAATATCTATGCGGCACAGAGAGACCGGATTCGGCACACATCGTTGATGAAGTCCTGGTCAGAAATATACATGGCAGCATGCAGCAAGTCAAAGAACTAATCGACTGCGGTGCAACGAGCATCTTTATATCACCGAGCCTACTCAGGAAACTTGAACTGCCACACAAACCAGCATTCACCTCCACCCAGGGTCTCAATGGCCAGGTGATGATGTCTGCACAGGAGAGCCGAAAGGCAAGTCTGTTGGTTCACAATATTGAACTCCTTAAACCGGTTGACAAATCGGAGGTTTTAGTCATCCCAGTGAAGGCATATGACCTAGTCATAGGTTTGGAATGGTTTAAGGCAAGGAACCCGGAAATCGACTGGAGCAAAGGTCGATTGACAGCCCTACAAACGCCAAATGGATCGCAACGGGCGGAGATTCCAGATGCAGATCGCACAAGGCCTCTGCTCAAGCGCAGTGAGGAAAATACAAATTATGTGCCTCCTCCGGAGATACAACAACTCAGGGCTACCATATTTGGTCAGTTCTTACATCAGCAAAAAACATTTCCGTCCGGGCGGAATGCCTCCATCAGAGTGGACGCGCTCCATCAGAGCCGTCAGACGCACCCCGGTGGCGGATTACTCAGCGCCCAGCGTCAATACCATGAGTCGTGTTGCATATCGCCCTCCGATCGCCGTTTCGGTACACGCTTGCATCGGGATTGCAATGCAATGGGTCACGCTGCGAAAATCTCTCCTCACGTTCCTACTACATTAAGCTCGAGGAGCGTAGAAAGAAGGTGAGAAGATATGATACTACACGGCCGTAAGGATCCACGCAATTGCGCGGATCCACAAAATCTCAGAAAGACCGAGTGAGACCAAAAGTTGGGAAAGATAGAGTGTGTATTTTCGTTGTATGACAAGTTGAGATGAAAATGAGATGCTGTCTATCTATCTACCCCGGGGTCTCCCGAATATATACTCCGCGTCGCTCATTCCACCTCCGTTACCCCTGTATCTCCGTACACCCACCACCGCTCCTTAACGATATACTTGGAGGCCGTGATCGAGCTAGTTTGGAGATGCACTTGGAGGCCGAGATCGAGTGAACTGAGAGATGCACTTGGAGGCCGTGATCGATCGAGTTTGGAGATGCACTGGG
>Ga0307514_10000179_pt1 | contig 179648 bp, 195 predicted proteins | sample 16_EM_MG_FD_203088 | JGI IMG/M metagenome (GOLD analysis project Ga0307514, IMG submission 203088) | Populus trichocarpa ectomycorrhiza microbial communities from riparian zone in the Pacific Northwest, United States - 16_EM | ecosystem: Host-associated > Plants > Roots > Unclassified...
CCTTATATGAATCTATAGATGGACCCGCTGTGCGACCCGCTGACAACCCGCCCAATTCAGACGGGTTGGGAGTTTACCATGGAACCGTACCCGAGTGGGCAGTTCGGGTTTATTGACGACCCGGACCTCCAATTTGGCAACGGTTCGGTTTGGACCCGGACCCAGACCCGAAGTGACGGTCCGGAACCGTTGCTAACACTATGTATGCTGTACTCGGTGTATGCTTGACTCGGTGTATGCTGTACTCGGTGTATGCTGTACTCGGTGTATGCTGTACTCGGTGTATACTGTACTCGGTGTATGCTGTACTCGGTGTCAACTCTTGATCATGGCATGGAGAAATAGAGAGTGATGACTGAACTTCGTGTATTCAGGTGATAATAGAGTTGAGGACAAGAAAGAGAGAGATGAGAGGATATGGGGGAAATCGTCCTCAGAAACTGGGACTTGAGAGAATTTAGTTTGCGAGTCAAGTAACCATCCCCGATACAGCAGATACGAGTCCTGATCCGGCGTGTAATTACACCGAAGCAAGGTCTTCCCAACCCAATCAGGCAAGTCGTACCCCTCATTTCTCATATCTGCTCGTATTCTCCACATCATTCTCATCTCCATTCCCCATCTCTCTCGTTCTTGTCCTCAACTCTACCATCACCTGAATACACGAAGTTCAGTCATCGCTCTCTATCTCTCCATGCCATGATCAGGAGTTAACACCGAGTAAAGCATACACCAAGTACAGCATACACCGAGTACAGCATACACGGACTACAGCATCCACCAAGTACAGCATCCACCAAGTACAGCATCCACCCAAGATTGTTTGTCTTCCCTTCATTCTCATGATAACAAGTTCACCCTTGAATGTAGCTTCAGCTTCCGGCGTGCCTCCCTATGCCATTGACTGCCATCAGCCAGCTCTCCAGGACAGCTCGAAGGTAAAGTCACATTGTCACATTCCCATGGTTGCAAGTTAACTGACTGATGAATAGAGTCTCAGCACCCGGCGAGCCGTCAAGTGACTGCCTCGAAGTACTCGTCCAAACTCGCTCGATCACGGCCTCCAAGTTCACACGATCATGACCTCCAAGTTCATCTCCAAACTCACTCGATTACGGCCTCTAAACACGCTTGATCACGGCCTCCAAGTGTATCTCCGAAGTCACACAATTACGGCCTCCACATTTGCACGATCATGGTCTTCAAGTGCATCTCTCCAAACTTGCCCGATCACGGCCTCCAAGTGCATCTCCAAAGTCGCACAATTACAGCCTCCAAGTTCACATGATCATGGCGTCCAAGTGAATGTACAAACTCACTCGATCACGATCTTGAAGTGTATCTCCAAATACACTCGATCACTGCCTCCAAGTGCATCTTCAAACTTGCTCGATCATGGCCTCAGAGTGTATCTCTGAGTTCACTCAATCGTCATTTTCAGGCGCACCTCGATTTGCTCTCAAGCACCGCCTGCAGCCAGTCCAGATATATCGTGTGTAGATGGGTAGCTATATAGATACATTGATACATTGATACATAGATACATAGATGAGAATACAATCTGAATGCATGAGTTTTAACAATCATTGAACGATAAGTAGTAGCTATAATATCCAGGTGCACCAGCAGTGTTCCCAAAGAAGATGTTTTTCCTAGACTGCTCTACTGTGATTCGAGATGCTCCCAGACTTGTCGCAGGCGCTCCCAGACTTGTCGCCAGTGCTCCCCGACTTGTTGCCAGCGCCCCCAGACTTGTTGCCGGCGCTCCCACACTTGTCGCCAGCGCTCCCAGATGCTCCCAGGTGCACCCAAAGTTCTCTCCGGCGCTCCGAGGTGTTCTCAAACTTATCACAATCACTCCCATGGTACTCCTGTACCAGTCATCAAAGATCTCAATTACTCCGAAGGCCGACCGGAATGCCCTCTTAGGGTCTGATACACTCCTGAAATTGATGCATCTAAGTTTACACTCCACATCCTCTCAGACACTTCTGGAGGCTCCCAGAAACTAAAATACATTGTGCTGATGCTCCACTTCCAAATCTATAACATCCAGTCGGGGCCATAGCACCACCGTCGCTCAAACGCCAAAATTCAACCATCAACATATCACATGAGGCTGTCGCTGTACGGGCGCTCCCACTTCCCAAGGCCGGTGGAGACCAGAATGTTCCTCAACCAAAGGCCAGTGGAGATCACAATGTTCCTCAGCACCAAGAGGCTACTTTTGGGGTAGCAAAACAGTTCCTGGAGGTAATCGTAATCACAAAGACTCCCTGGCGAATGATTTCCGATGAGATGTACTCGATGGTTGACGAAGCTTGGACCTAGCCATTGACACTCAGGATCGTCAGCAGGCATTAGCAGGTGCTCCTGTTGGTTCACCATCTGTGTGTTAATTGCCTGGTGGTCCATCTTGTAAAATCAAACTGCAAACCTGGGAATGTTGTATGGTGTCGTGTGCTCGAGTTGTCAAGTGCGCACGGGCGTATGCGAGGGTGTCTATTGTATTGGGTAACGAGACATGTCGCATCGACATAAGGTCGATCGATGACTAATTGTGCTAACGACAAAAGAGGCACGTTACATCATAGTCCTTGGCATAGTGATATCCGTACTTCCAATCAGCTTAACACTCCACCAGGACAGCTATCTGGTCCGTTTCATACAAAAAACAGTAAACAAAGAAGACGAGGAGCCAATCAAACAACATGGATCTCCTTGAAACAAAGGTGCCCAATGAATTTACTTTCAGACAGCCTTTCCGATGGCATTTACAGGTCCAATTTCGATTCCATTTCCGCGACCAATCCCGAGTTGATTTCCGAGTCCAATTCCGATTATTCCCATCACAACACATTGCTTCAAGAAGGCGGGCTTCGGCAGTGGCTTTGTGAAGCAGTCGGCGAGCATCTCAGCAGTCGGTACGTAGCTCAAGTCAATCTCTCCATCTCTAGCCATATCTGCAGCAAGATAGTACTTGGTCGCAATGTGTGCAACTGCAGTTCCACGGTAAATTCTGTTCCTGATGGTCCCAATCAGTGACTGTGAACCCGAGAACACGTCAGGGATAGTCGGGATGCCGAGCTGGTTCAAGAGATGCGTGATCTGTGTGAGTCTCATGCAGCCTACTCCAAAGGCATAGTATTCGGCATCGGTCGTGGACTGGGCAGTCGACTTCTGTTGTCTCGATTCTCAGTCGACCACTCTTCCGAAGGTGATGACCAGTCCACTTGTCGATTTATAGTCATCCGGGCATCCAGCATAGTCCGAATCGACATAACATCTAAGTGCACCTTCTGCTTCTCCTCCGAGTCCTCCTCCGAAACACAGTCACCAGCCCTTCGTGCCGTTGAGGTATCCAAACACGCGCTTGAGAGCTATCATATGCTCATTACTCGGGTCGTAATTGTACCGGCTGAGAACTCCGATGGCATATGCGATATCTGGCCGAGTGGCAGTCATCGCGTATATGAGGCTTCCGATCATCGATTGGTATATGGTCGGATCGCAGGGTTCTTCGTTGGGCTTCCTCTTGTGAAGCTTCGTCGCAATTGGCGTGGCGACTGGTCTGGACTCATCCATTCTGAACTTCACCAAGATCGTCCGAATGTAGCTGTGCTGATGGATGCCAATCGTGTGATGCTCCCGATTGCGTTCGATATTCATGCCGAGATAGAAGGAGACACTCCTGAGATCATGCATCCGGAAACTGTTCTTCATCTGATTCTTGATCTGCCCAATCAAGCTCTCGTTAGCAATGATGAGGAGATCATCGACGTACAGAACGACTGCAGCAACGACTATGCCTTGATCCATATCGTGGAGCACGAACAGTCCTCCGTCGACACGTGATGCCACGAACCCAATTGATATCACGGAGCCTCTGAAAGTGCCGTACCAAATGTGCGAAGACTCTTTCAGGCCATAAAGAGACTTTCTCAAGCGGAGTACCATCTTCCGCAAAGTCTTTGACCTTGGATCGTAGTATCAGCTCCCAGGGACCAAACAAAAGTATCCCTGCGGCGGGTGCATATAGATCTATTCCTCCAAGTCAACTCCCAAGAAGGCCGTGCAGACGTCCATTTGTTGGATCTCGAGATTGTACTTGGTGGCGATCGCGAGTGCCAGCCTGACGTGGCCCAAGCGAGCAGTTGGTGCATAGGTAGCCTGGTAGTCGATGCCTTCGATTTGGTGATTTCCTCCGCAGACTAGCCTGGCCTTGTACCGCTGCACATTGCCTTCTCCATCGCACTTGATCTTGTATACCCAGTAACTTGGCAAAGCCTTTCTCCGTTCAGGAAGCTCCACAAAATCTCCAAAGACTTGATGCTGACCAATTCCATCTAACTCTTCTTTCATCGCCATATCTCATTTCTCGGCAAGCGGTGATACAGTTGCTGCTTTGTAAGACTTTCAATCGTCGATGCCATCCTCATGATTGTCGGAGATCGCAGCTGCAGCATAGATGGGAATTATATCCTCAAATTCCTCATCTTCGAGAGCCAATTGTGTAGACTCTGCCAATGTATCCTTCCCAGCGCGATTTCGGCGACTACCTTTGGCCAGCAGCTTCCATCCATCTCCAAGTGACGTCTCAAGGCCAGCCAATTCTCGTGACTTCTTTGTCTTTGGCTTCGGATGATCCGGAGGTGAATCGTCGTCCAATGGCTCCTCCAATTGACGTTCCATTGGTTGCTTCTCTGCGGGTTTGGGTATAGGTTCCTCGATGACATCTCTGTAGAAGTGCTTGTTCAAGATCGCTTCATCGGCAGCATTCGGTGCTGTTTACCGCTTTCCTTCTCTGAATACCACATCTCTGGAGCGGTGAAGCGTTTTGGCCAATGGATCGTATACGAAGTACTGGTTATTCGATATACTGTAACCAACGAATATGTCGGGAGTGGCTCTGTAATCCAGCTTCTTTCATTTCTCTTTCGGAACTTGCACGAAAGCGAAGCATCCGAACACATGGAGATGCTTCAAAGATGGCTTCCCTCCGGATCCATGCCAGGCCTCATACGGAGTCTTGCCGACTACTGATCGTGTCGGAGTGCAGTTCTTGAGATAGACTGCCACCAAGACTGCAAATTCCCAGTACTTCTTCGAAAGTCCGGCATCGTCCAGCATGCATCGTACACATTCCATTATCATGCAGTTCGCCAGTTCGACAACTCCATCAGACTGAGGAGTGTAGGGCGTAGTTGTTTCCTTTAAGATCCCTTCGGATTTTAGGTATTCTGCTAATTTCTTGGAGGTATACTCACCGCCTCCATCTGTACGAAATCGCTTCACTTGCTTGCCCGACTCCTCTTCTCTAAGATCCTTCCATTCTTTGAATTTCTCTAGGGCTTCTGACTTGTACTTCAATATGTACTCATACGTATGCCTCGTGGCATTGTCGATAAAGAGCAGCATATATCGACCTCCTCTGATGGCTGTTTCCAGGGGACCGCATATGTCCGAGTGCACCAGCTGCAGTGGCTCAGTGGTGCGGGAGGTCGTGGGAGTAAAGGGCTTCCAAACTAACTTGCAATTGATGCAGCTCTCGCAATCACGCTTCCCGGTCATCTTCGGAGCATCGGTGATTGTTGGCAAGATGTCCAAAGCCTTCAGATCGACGTGTGCCAGGCGGCCGTGCCATAACATCCGCTTCTCTGCATCGTGCCGAGATGCATGCCCAGTCATCTCAAGTGCCAGCAGGAAGCTGTCACTGTCAATATCGGTGTATTCGGTCAATCCCGGAGCCCGATCCATAACACAATCCAGTACGAATGGGGCCATCCACCTGAGGTGCAGTGGCAATCAACTTGCCATGGCGATTGTAGAGGTTCAGACCGTAGTGATTCACCAGTTCGACTTTGACATCCTTGTCCATGATCTTAAACTGTGAGATGAGATTGAACGATCCCGGCAAATGCACCACTTCTTGAAGTATGAACGTCTCCGTCTTTCCATCTGGCAGCTGGCAAATCAACCTAACACTTCCATTTCCGGATGCAACTGATATGACCCCATTGTATCCCTTCACCTTCTTTGTATTCGGAGGATATTCGGTGTAGGTGATAACGATTGATCGACCGCCGGAAGTGTGAGTCGTGCATCTGCAATCGAAAAACCAATCACTGGATGAAGAATTTGAGCTAGCCACCATCCAAGAGTTCTCAATCGAAGTGGTGAGAGTCGAAGTAGTCTCAGTCGATGCTTCTGCTACAGTGTCGGCAGCCTTTGGAGAATTGCTGCATTGCTTGCTCAAGCAGTTCTCGGTGGTATGCCCTTGCCACTGGCAATGAAAGCACTTCCGGAAATCCTTCTCCTTCCTCTCGTCCTTATTATCTCTCTTATCATCTCTCTTATCCCTCTTTGGACTTCTGCCGACTTTGCTGCCTCTGCCGCCTCTGCCACCTTGCTTTGCACAGAGCAGAGCTTCTGGAGCAAGCCCATTCTCTCTCTTGATTGCAGCTTCCTTTTCGACGAGCTTGGTAACGATCTCATCGGGCATCGCAGTCATCGTGGCGTTTTTGTCCATCATGAGCTCCACGAAGACTTTCCGCTTGTCGTTCCTTGGGATTCCGCGAAGGAGGTAGAAGATTTGCTCTTGCTCACTCATCTTAGCGATTGTCTTTGTATTTGCATCGGTGTCGGTGTCGGCAGCATCAGTGCCAGCGGTCAATGTTGCTGTCAGTGCTGTGCAGAGATTGTAATCCTTGATTTTCCGATCGATCCGCGATGCATAGTTGTCAACATCTCTGCAGTCCTGTAGCTTGATGCTCCAAAGGTCTTCCCTAATCTCGAAGATGGTGAGCTTCAACTTTGACTTGTAGGCTGATGCTAGCTTTTCCCAAAGCGTCTTCACATCGTCGACGACCGTGTATTCCACTTGAATCTTCGGCTCCATGCCAAGTAGAATACTCGATCTGGCAACACCATGGCAATTCATCCAGTCTTTGAAAGCGGCCTTCTCTGTAGCAGTCGCATTTGCTGCTGGCTCTTCTGGCTTGTCGTCGTGTCCTTTGATGATACCATACACTTGCTTCTGCTCGAGAAGTAGTGCCATCTCGATTGCCCATTCTGCATAGTTCGTGCCATTGAACTTGGAGATTGTGATCGTCGTCGAACTCATGTTGCACGATCATAATCTTGTATTGGGATGTTATATCGCAATCGTCAGCTATCGTAGTCTCCCAGACTGGATGGGTGACGTCCAACAGCCACCGTCAGAAATACGGCGAGTTGAGGGGTAATTGCTTAGCTTGTGGAGACGCTTCTCCGTGACGAGGTTGACTTCCACTCGACAAAGGAAAATGGAAGTGTTGATCGTCGGTTCCCTTTTAAACGCAAGAGCTCAAAACCTGTTGTACGGTGGCGTGTGCTCGAGTAGTCGAGTGTGCGCAGGTGTATGCAAAGGTGTCTATTGTATTGTGTAACGAGACATGTCGCATCAACATAAGGTCGATTGATGATTAATGGTGCTAACTACGAAAGAGGCAAGTTACATCATAGTCCTTGGCATAGTGATATCCGTACTCCCAATCAGCTCAACAGGGAAGCTGTAAGTGTATAATTTGTTTTCTACTTCTTGATCGGACTTATGATGAAACTAAACCTCAAAAAATACCCAGTTAAAACAAAAAATTAGTACAATTTGAGGGCATTTTGCAGATGGAGCTTGTCGAACGATTGTCCACAATTACCGGTTGGATTCAGGATTAGGGACTGAGCTTCCAATATAAGTTACCTAGCACCTGTTTGACAATGCATATCTATTGAAGGTCATCGATGATATGACATCTTGGTTCACATGGATGGAAGTGCTTAACTTAATTGACCATCAGTTGTTCTTCATCCGCCAATTGCTTGGGGCGATTGCTGACCACATCGCAGTTCTTTCAACCACTCACACTGCAGACGTTAGCACTTGTTGCCGTAGCTATTCATTTTGCGCTGTCTGAGTATGCCACTGGAAAGAAGGATTCAGCTATGTTTTCTCAAGATGAATATCGAGGTAAATTTTGCCTTCCACAGTGATAGATTGTATTACTGCAGAAGCCACTGCACTCATCAATTGCACATGGTGGGGCTGCATCATACCCTCGCCCCCCTCCCCCCCCACACAGTGGTACTTCTCTGGTATAATTGGCACTTCTCAGTCCCTGTCGGCACACCTCAATCCCCGATTGCACTCCTCAGTCTCGATTGGCGTATCGATATTTCATTCAGTGCTCGAAACTTCCATTTCTGTCTGTGCTTACCCTCTGGGATGTGCGCTGCTCAATCTCCTCCTCAACCTTGATTACGAGTGCCTCTATCTCATTCCAGACTCTTTGCCTCCCTCCCCTGTTGGCGCTGCTCGGCATAGATGGGCTCCTCAGCTGGATATGCACTCTTTAATCCCTGTCAGCGCTCCTTGGTCTGGATTTGCGCCCCTCAAGTCCATTCTGCACTCCTCCATCACCATCAGCACTCCCCTTGCCCACCATATCAGACACTCCTCCTATCCTGGTGGCGCACCTCTTTTCCCCTCCAAATTCATCATATTGCATTTCAAACTCCATTTTGATTCACCGCGAGCTAACCTCAATTCCAACCTTTTGGATATCACAAATACAGCCAGATGACATTGGAATTGAACTTCACCCACTCGCCAGGCCCATATTATTCGGAAATATAAGGAGCGCCTGCAGCCTCTGTGCGGTATTGATGAATTATGTGTTCCTGCATTTGTCGGCACTGATTGGATGGGGGATTAAGTGGATGACATTGAGACTATATTCGATTGATATCATTCCGATCGCTTAGTCGGGTTATTGTTTCCGTTTTACGGACTTATATTTATAAGTCACTCGCCATTCTCTTTGGTTCTCCTTAATGTAGCGATGCAAACAATAAAATGTTGATGAGATGCTGGGTACTATAGTACAATTTAGAAGTTTCATAATAAACAATAATCTATGCATCATACATCGACGGTATTCCTATCGCTCATGTACATCAGGAATATCTCAGATATCACCTGCAGTTGTTCGAATGAATATCTATCAGAACCCAGCATCTTTCAGAGTTAGTTCGTAATTCCTGTATTGGTTGGGTGACAGTCCCAGGTGCTCCCAAAATTTTCACAACTGCTGCCATGGTGCTCCCGTACTAGTCAACAGGGATCCCAGTTACTCCGATGGCCGGCTGGAATGCCCTCCCAGGGTCTCATTCTCTCCTGAAATTGACGCTTCTAAGGTTCCACTCAGCCTTCTCTCAGATACTCCTGGAGGCTCCCAGTGACTAAAATACATTTTGCTAATGTAGTGGTAGTAGCAAGTGAAAACTCATGAATAGGCCTGTAAGTGTTAGTATGTTGCCTGTAAGTCAATTTGGTAATCTCAGTATATTGATAGCTTCCATTCAAGTCATATAGTAATACAACACTTGGTGGTGTAATGGGGTTGGCCCCATTGCATGGTGATATCACTCCTGAAAATATAGACAGGGTATAGGGCCACAATACTATGGGTTTGAATCCCAGTGCCAGTTACCCAGTGTGAAGGGGATAAAGGGTAGTAGGTAGGAAACTCCGCCATCTAGCCGGCTCGCCCGGAGGCGGAGGGGATATAGGCTCTGTCATACTCTAGTTAGAGTGCATACAGTATGAATAAAACGAAAAAAGGCTTGGCGGTGCATAACGAGTGCTTTCCCATGAATATTTAAGATTGAACCCAAACTATCTCACGAAAACTGAAGACGTTATGTGCCTGGTAGCTATTATCCAGACTGCCTGTGGTCCTGGAGCCTTTGGCAATTTGGCAGGCTCGAGAAGCTATTTGACAACTGATGCCGTTTCGTTGGAGAAACCCATTTTCCGATCTATTTCTTTGGCATCTGGCGTGAAAACCCCCAATCATCGTCGTCACTTCGATATAGGCGATAAATGCTAGGGTTTCTCAGCGAAGGAGAAACAAAACTTTCGTTCTCGAATACGCGCCCTCGCCCTTTCCAGCTCATGCTAGTCATCTTCATGCTCGAGGCCGCGGATGAGGACGGACCCCTACATAAGATGATGTGCAACTGTTCGACTGATCTCAACGTCGAAACAGGGGATGTCAAAAAGGGTATTAGGTTGAAAACTAAAATAGAATAAAGCTGGCCACCTACTTGAGTAAAATGTCTAGTCTTTACAGATGTTTTCATTTTATTCACCATATACGATGGGATGTGAACGAAATAATGAATGCAGATCAAAACAGAGAATCTAGCCAGTATACCTCAACCTTTGCGAAGCTGCAGACGCATGAAAAAACGCAGGTGCAGGAGAGGAGGAAGAGGAAGAGGAAGAGGACACTATTCTTGCGCAGAAAGAATAGAGGAAGCGTGGTTGCTAGTAGATGGCAGCGGGCAGGGTGATCGATCTCCATGAGTGGTTGAGAAGAGTACACAAGGCAACTGACGGGCACTCCAGGTACCATGTCACTGCGCAGCTGCTGGGGACGAATTGGGGCGCAAAACTTTCAAGCCAGCAGAAAGGCTCAGGATCCTAGTATCTCAGCCTGTCACATGCAAGCTGCTGCCTGCATTGTTTCTCAGTACTAAGTACTCTAATTACTCAGGAGTCCGTGAAACTTGGCACAAACGACTTGAGATAGCGCTCAAATCATTGGGAGGCGAGGGAATGAAGACGAGTAATTCTGTAGTGAGAGCTGCTGTGTTTCAAGGTGGTCGTGCTAGGCCTCGCTTAATCACCACAAGTAATCCCTGTGCACATCTCCCGCTCTTAGTGATGCTGCAGCGGTGAGTTTTGACCACTTCGAATACAGTCCAGACGGCCTGGAGGATGACTTTCGCGATCTTTCTGTCAGAAAATATTAAGGTTGCCCATATAACTACCAACCTGTCCCCACGGCCTGAAATGATACGGGCAACCATCTGACTTGCTATTGGGTGACGCTGTTGAGGATCCACTAATTCGACCGCAACAGAATGAAGGCGATGAAAGTCCGACGTCATGTACGTACTCTACGGATAATTACAGCCGCTTACTATAATATACGCTAGAGTTTTGGTCGCAGGGTTGTGGATAATCAAATCGTAGTTAAATTGCCTCATGGTTCACATTAATCATGGACCATCACCCGCGTATCCTTCCCGCGTTGTTGTTGCATATATGGTTTATCTCCCTGGCGTATGGCTTCAGTTGTATGATGCATAATCTCTCTAAGATGATGGTCATTCCAGACTCAGCTGGAGATGCCAGACTCAGCTGGAGATGCCAGCTGAGTGTGCATGCATGCGTACGAGACATACAAGAAATACTCCGTATACCGCGTATATAAGTTCATGAACGTACCTGTACTTTAGGATATACAAGCTTCTAGCAATCAGTACATTTCAACAGTTGTGTTACTTTGGATGCTTCTTAGACATGTTGATTTACTGATCTCTCGAGGCCAGAAAGCCCGTATATATACAGACTTGTCTCCCATATCCACAGCCATAATATTCGCCTCCATATCTCTTATCCGTTTGCATATCCGTTGGCACTGATATGAGCCGCTCTGCACTGATATGAGCCGCTCTCCTGAGGCATATCTTCATACACCAACTGCATATCAAACGGACCTGAGCTGTGAGGCTCACGACGCAGGTACACATGCAACACGTTGTGGAGTCTTTTTCGGTGGGAGGGGTATATTTACAAGAACTGAAGAAGTGAGTGAAAGTTGGGAGTTAAATATAAGAGCTGTACGTGAATACTAGGCGACTTTGTGAGAACTCAACGGATATTAAGTTGATTCAAGATTTATCCATTTTCATTTCGCCATCATAGTCCAAGGTTTAAACTGGATATTGGATATCCAAGGCAGCATTGGACGTGAGTAGTCGCTAGTGGGTTTGTGAGTTTGCGGTCAATTGCGCGCGCTGGTTCTGGTGAGGAACATAAAAATTTCCCAAGTATATAATTAGTTGTACCGACGAGAACGACTAGGTTTTGGGGGTGAGAACACGAACACCCTGGAATGACAACAGCAACTTTTAATGCATCTTCTCAAAGGTATTTACAACATTAGATACGACCTACTTCTTTATCTACCGCCCCAACCTCAGGAACTCTGCAACACCCAGACAGAACCCCACTCTCCCAGTTAACCTACTCTGTTCCACCTTCAACGCACCTCTCCATTCCTGTAAGGCTTCCCTGATCCCATCCTCCTCATCTCTAGTAACAAAGTCCCCGTGGCACTTCAAAAACACATTCATCCACGTCATGACCAATTCGAAGTCACGTCTACTCTGCAACCGATCCGTGAGGGCATAAACAAACGTCTTCATCTCGCCCTCCTGCAAACTCCGGATCTCTAAATCTGCAGAGCTTGGTGACAGTGCTTTGAGGTGATCTAACAATACTATTTTATCATTAGAGCGGAGGACAAGTGTAAATTGTGATTCTCCAGTGTTGGCATTAGGATCGACTCTTATGATGCGGTTTCGGTCTGCAGCTAATGCCGCTGCTTCTTCAGCCTGTTTGGCAGAGGCTGAAGCGGAGATGAGAGTAAGGTTCTCGTTCTCGGTTATAGTATTGGTGGCTCCTTTTTCAAGGGAGGGCAGGAAGAACGGGGCTTTTTCGGGGGCTTTAGGGGCTTCCTTTGGTGTGTTACGTTGGCGGATTACGTCCAGATTTAGTAGTGTTTGCCAACGTGTCCTTGGGATGAGTGACATGGTGAGTAGCTTGTCACTCAGCTGGTCAGCGGTTGTGTAGACGCCTGTTTCAAGTGCGTCATCGACTGCGTCCTGACTTAAGGCTGCGTCGATGAGACTCACACCACGTTCGCCCGAGATTGTGGGCATGGTGAGGTCTACGATGTCAGTGTCTTCGATGTGGCGAGTTGGAGTATGGCGGAAGAGGGTTCGGTTTGTCCTGACTTTGATTAGTACTGGATATTAACGTTACGCAGCGGAGATACCAAAGGTTGATGCCAGCGCTTCCTACGTGAGCCGTTGCCAAAAACTCCCCAGACCTGGCAAACGACAGCGCTGTAACAATTTTCTTTGTCCGTATACCGTCGATAAGGTGTCCTGTTGGCAAATCCCAAATTCTGATAACGCTATCCATTGACGCAGCAATAATCCACCGCCCATCATTCGAAAAACAGAAATCGCTGATCTTCCCCTCGCAACCCCACAATTCTCTCACAACCTTCCTTGTTTCCACGTCGATAAGACGAATACAGGTATCATCGCAAGAAACCGCTAACAGCTCCGAAGGCCGATGGAGCTTCATCTTATTCGGAACTTTGGTGGTTCCCTCCCAGTTGACTTCATGAATCAAGATTCCCGTCGTGAACTCCCAAAACTTGATCTTTCCATCCAAACCAGACGAGATTACAACCCTGTTCAAAGAGTCTGTAACAATTCCGGTGACAGCCTTAGTGTGCTTTCCCCGTCCAATCATAGCCAACTTTCCTAGGGCCTCTCCCTTCTTGACTTGCTTCGCTTGGGCAGGGGTCAACGGATCTGGAAACCTTCTACGTTGCATCCCACTCTGGAGGTTAAACATGCTAATGCCTCCCTTTGACGATCCGACTAACGCAAATGTTCCACATGAAGAAACAGCGACTGACTTAATTTCCCCACCGTCAATGGTTGGCAATAACCATCGTCCGATTTTTTTATTTTGAAAACTCCAGCACCGTGCAGCAATCTCATCCTGGTGAGCTGTTACAATACCCTCCCACTCTCTTCCGGTGGAGCCTGCTCCATCTTCACCGGCGCAAATGGCGATGGCTGTTATTGGACCCGCCTTGGATTGTGCAATCTGGACTACTGCCGTCTCAATGGCGTTCTTGGACGCTTTTGCAGCCTTTTTAACTGCGACACCTTGCGAGAACTCAAAGGACTGGGAATCGTTGCGAAGAGACTGCGCTCGAAGAGATCGATCTCGGGAAGCGGAGAGCAGGAAGTGTGAGGTTCCTGGGGAGGCAAAAACAAGGGACGATATGGAATCCGAGTGACCGCTACGAGAACGAAGCAGGCGTGGCCGGGTAGAATGAGGCGAGCCGAATACCCATTCCTATCCAAGCCTCAGCATTCACTAATCTAGTTAACATAGCGCGACGCACCTTGAGACTATTATCTACTCCACTGGTCACTAAGACATTCTGTCCCGATAGCCATTGCACATGTATTCCCTGAGGGGAAGGTTCGTGCGCATTTCTTATATCGCCAAAGACCCTGCGCTTTTCCAGGTTCCAGAGCGTAACATACCCATCGCAATGTCCAACAGCCAGGATACGCCCGGCTCCCTCCTCCTTATTGGCTTTCTCCGCGCCAACAAATGGATCTGTACAAAATGAAAGACTGCTGACGCCTTTGAGCTGGGAGGATGCTGCAAACTGATTCTGATTAAGCGTCAGAAGCGGAGTATCTGTGTAGATGTTGTGCAGATGAATCTCGCCGGTGGAATATCCGACGGCGAGCACTGAGATGACCGGACTTTGTACCAGCGTCGTTATTGTTGTTAAAGACTTCTGTGTACTAGGAATGGGCGAGAGGATTGTATAAATTTTCTGGCTAAAGTATCATCAGCTCCACGAATCATTGGTGATGATCTGATGTGAAATACCTAGTTTTGACGTTCCAGATCTCCAAATCACCATTTCTCCGCGCCACAACCAACTTATTCAGGTACGCACTCGGATGGCAAACCGCCACGATAGCTCCACCTCTCCCGCCTATTTCGATCTCTGTGTATACCTCCCCTCCCGTCTTCCAGACGACAAGCGCTCGTTCAAACGCCCCAACGACCCATTCTCCGAATAGTATTAGCTCTATCCACGCGCCCCACTTCTGCGCTGGTTGTTGTAGCTCTCTTACTTTCTTGCCACGTTTAAAAACCCACACCCCGTCACCGCTTTGGTCCGCAAACGCCGCATAAACGACATCTTTGTACGCAACAACTTGTGTGATTATGCCGGGTGTTGAAGGCGACGATACGAATATCAGATTTAGTTTTCGGACGTCATATGTTTGGACTGTGTACTCCAGCGCTGTAGTCACTTGAAAGGTATTCCCCAGGGGAAGGATCGAGAACGGCACGGAGGAGGTGATGTGACCAATGGCCTGCGCAGTGCAAGCGTCAGCGATTGACCCCGAATGTGCCGTAGAGTAACAAAGGGTGTACCTACTCGGAATGGAGCAAGAATTTGGGAGTGCGCAGGTTTTGATACTGGCTTCGAGGGTCTTTGTACCGTATTTTCGGTGCGTTGTCGCTTGGGGCGCACAGACGGCATTTGTGCAAGTGGATTTGAAGATTGTTATGTGATGGGGTTTCGTTGATAATTGGGTTTGCCGTGGGATTACGGCTTTGCTTTTCGAACTTTTTTGATCTGCACGTATGTGAGGTCGAGAAATTTGTGTCAGGGATATTTGATGGCTTGGCGCTGAATTCATCATGGCACATGTCGGCAGATGACAAAGTGGTTAGGGCTGATACCTGCTCTATAGGAAGGTTTATTATGAATGGGGTTGGGGAAATCAACTGACCGTCCACAGGGTGCATTCCATCGGACCCAAGAACTGACTGCGATGCGTGAGGGCAGAAATGGGATTGGCTTGGGTGAGATGGAGCGTTCTTTACAGGTACAACTTACCATTGCACAAATCTCCCAACCAATAGAATGATTCCAATGTGATGGCCTTCTCGATCTTGTTTTTAGCAGCTCTCTGTCTTACCTCTCACCTGCATTCTTACATCCAAAGAGAATAATAATGGAATGAGAATCTCTGCGCTAAAGTATTCGAGGTTGCGGTCGTTCCAAATCAAAATCCGCGTGTTTCTACGGAGAGGACTTAAGACCGAGTTTAACCATGTGATAATACCTTAACCCCACCGCCTGCACATGTAGAACTACAGAGAACAAACTCACATTCTACAAGGGCATCACCAATGCACAACAAGTCTTCAGAAGGCACGTGGAACGGCCGCCACGCTACGGTAGCTTTCCTGAGCTCCTGGAGCTGCCGGCAGTTCTTTTGTCCATAGCCATCTGCGGAACTCCAAAGGGCTTCGGAGGTGTCCAAAACCGTCCGCAGTGCCCCCGCTCATGGAGGCCCAAACCCGCGTTCACGAAGGCAAACGAATTGCGCTGACGAGATACTCCAATTCGGCGAAGACCACACTATTAGAGCTAGGTAAAATAAGTAGAGCGAGCAAACAGCAGAAAGGCACGCTGAGCAAATAGTAAATATAATATAGGGTCTATTATACAAGATGCTAGACACTAGAGTACCGTACCGAGCACGATGGTTCAGACTAAATTTTTGTTGTGCAGATCCTCTTAATACCAAATGCTCAACAGTGGGTAGAATCTTTAATAAAACCTGTTCAGGAGGGGATTTTGTAACGCGTGATGTCCGAACCATCGTGCTGGGTACAGTACAGGGAGTCACAAATAACGTAAGATAGAAACGCAAAGTGGTAGCAGATATTCCGCGATCCGATATCATTGGCATGGCGGAAGGATGTCGAAGAAAATTGCCTTTACACATGCTTGTGAACTTATCCGGCTCGCCATCGGGAAAGAGGGAAAGCGCAATATACACACGCAGTTCTTCAATACCGTGTGTCGATGAAGACTGAGCGTTGTAAAGTGGCTGCTTCTATATGTTACTTGTCCGCAATGGGGTATCTCGGGTTCTTAGTGAGCGAGTGACTAGAGTAGGGAGAGCGGCATCAGTCAGGTCAGTTCGGTCGGATTTGACCTTCCGTCTGACCGGCCCAGGAATTTTGCCACGGTCTGCGAATCTATAAGACCGGCCGCTTGAGAACACTGGACGGCATCGAGCACAACATGTGGATGTAATTGATTTCCAGTCCTTCCAGGATGACCGACATGGGAGGAACAATCGGCTTGAAACTGAGCACGAAAATCATCATCGCGGATGGCGATATTCCATCAAGCTTCCGCAGTCACCGCAATCGGGATGGAGCTCTCACTCCATTGGGGTATCGTCCACATAGAGCAATTACATACTATGCTAAAAAAACCCCTGTTTATTGATGTGACTGCAGTGCGACATTTACCCGAGTGCAGCATGGCTTTTAGAGTACAGTGAGTGTACCATATTATTAAATTTAACATTTCAATTAGTGGGGAATAGTTCAGAATACCACAGTAATGCAGAATACCAGCAAATGTGACATTGTAAACAATTACACATTCATTTGAATGGGGTAATATTGGTGAATTGAACAGTATGGAATATTGGCATGCATTTCACATTCTCACTACATTACTGCAAGAGAAATAAACATGGGTACCTATATAGAGCCCTAACAAAACAAAGCAGCAATACACCACATGGTGTAGTAGTTACAAAGTGGTACTTATACTTAAGAGCATGGGTTCAAATTCCAGTATAAGTATCATCAAAAATAATTTTTGCAGTTAAAACAGCAGTGGCAGCTACCAGATGCATATGGTAGGCAGTAGGCAGTATATGCAGAGATGTACAAACATCAAGAAATATATACACCTAGGACAAGTGCAGTATGACTGCCATATATCCAGCGATGTACATTGTTCTGAATGTAAAATTAATATAAATTCAATATAGCAGTACTGAACCATTTCAATGTGTTCCTAATGCTACATTTCGATAATATTGATTGAGCATATAATACAATTTAGACCCTTAAACAGTCTGAAATATTCCACCAGTTGAACTGATATATACATTTATAGAGAGTCTAGCATTCATCCAGCTCTAATTTGGCATTAATAAGTCGGGGTTGTAATGTACAGTAGCTACTGTACAAAAAAGCCCTGCTTATTGATGTTGAGTTACGACTGGATTCAAATTGAATTGTTAATACATGTATACAGTTGTTAAACTTGTGGGGTATTTTGGAATGTGGAAGAATAGGCAGTGTTCTGAATGTAGGATTCATTTCACACTGATGCAGTACAAAAGACCACATTAAGTGGTATATTAATCCCATACAGATGCTAGATTGCTGACATATTCAATATAATGTAGATTGAGTTAAATAGCAGAGTTATGCTATATTACTTTCACATTTGTATATTACACAAATGTCTGCCCATATCTACACATACCCCCACACACTCACACATGACTGCACATACTTGCACATGCCTTCAAGCTTAATGCCGGCATCTAACTAACATTTGATGAAAGACATCAGCAACAATTCTAATCTCTGTCAGAAACACCCAGGTGTTCTGGATGGCTCTGACGGCTCTGCCAGAACCTCGTGCCCTCTGATGGAGAATTCCACACTTCCAGTTGCATACACACCTTCTTTTCTTTGCGCCCAGAATGTGGTGATGTATATGCACCATTAGAACGACATGTGTGTTACAATCTTTGCCAGGGCTACAGTTATGTTGCAGCCATTGACACAACACCTGGCGATGTTTATGCCTTGCTCCGGCTGAGTGCCACATTGTACCTCTCTGCTATTGCTATATATTGGATGCCACACTCTCACATATATGTTTAGGTTTGAGATGTTGTCACTTATTTCAATACAGTCTTCGCTTGGGATACATCGCTTACCATTGCATTTGCTTCGCCATTATCGTATTTTACAGATCTGAAATATACTGTCTAATCTTTACTCTCTCTAGTACGATGCCCTCAGTCCTCCACATTCTGCGTTGATTCATCATCAGCTTGCGATGCATCTTCCTCCTCATTCACATCCGCAACGTCGCCATCTTCGCCTTCATATTCATCGACATCACTGGTTCCCAAGTCAACCCTACTATGCCCTCAGTCCTCCACATTCTGCGTTGATTCATCATTGGATTGTGATGCTTCTTTCTCCTCATCCGCATGCGCCTCATCACCATCCTCGCCTTCATATCTGTCGACATCACTGGTTTCCAGGTCAAATCTCTCCAGTGCAGTTGCGGCCCGTTATTGCCGGCTGACTGTGCAGATGGCAGCGCACTCATAGCTTTTGTCACCTTCATTATAGTAATCCCCGCAGCCCCCTGGTATCTCGAAATGCAGTAAATCATCCATGCAATTGTTGTCTATCGGGATGTTTGGGTCAGTGCTTCTGATCTCAGGCCCCTTATGTGGCACTTCGGAGGTGAAATAGTGAAGAAGAATAGCATTGTCAACACATGTTGCTTCCACGCTGATGACCACAGCAGGCGTGGGGTTCTCCGCCTGATGGATCTGATGCTTGACTGTAGCAAGAGAAATTTGGTACACCCTCTGTTGGTAGCTCTCCGGTAGTGTGATCTTGGTACTCATCAAGAAAATATACCTGTCTACAACGCCAGGCAAGGTGAACAACATGCGAACTGTTGCAGGGCAGCAGGACGCCTTCTTACCACCGTTCCACTTGTAGTTGAAGTAGTTCAAGCGATCAGGTCTGTCCACTGTCAGCTTTGACTTGGAAGCTTTCAGATGAACACCATTGTTCATTTGCCACTCCAGGAGAGCACGGGGCAACGCGGTGCAGGTAAACATAATCAGTGGCTAGGGTATATGATGGTCCTTGTCGTCAATCATGGAATTATAAAATCCATATGTATACTTACTGCGGTTATTCGCCTGATGCTAAAATATGATATAGATGTATCGTGGGATTGCTTCTGCGAGGAAGTAAAGTGGACGCGGGCCATTTGTTATCAGCTTTTGACTCTCTCTGCATTGGATTTGGGCCGAGTACACCACCTTCCACACGCTCTGCCAAACAAAAATGACACTGATTGTCTGCCAGAAGGGAATCAATGAATTCCAAACGCTCTGCGTCAGATTCAAAGCAGTGGAGATCATAAAGCTCTGCTATGTTGTTCCTTGTTGATTGAATAAAATGGGATTTAACCATATCAACTTGTGCAGGAACCAAGTACCGGTTTGAGCAGGTAATTTCGAACATGTGCAGTTGCTTCAGGATACCTCTTTCAAGATCTCCTTTGTGCGTGCCTCAAATACTATGGACCAAATGTTGTTTTGCTGCATAGTGGTGTTCCAGTACATCTCTATTATCTGCCAGTTTGGGGCTTCAGCTAATGCTTTTGCAACACGTCACATTGCATAAATTACCGTCTACAAGTCGCTTGCACTCATACACTGCCGTCTGTTTCACATGTAGAGCTCCAGCAGTCTGCCTGTTGCAAATGGAAGATGAGCCATGTCTTAGTAAGTAAATCAAGGGATGCTGGGACTGCCGGAGACCATTGATCGACCTGTAGACACTGCCTGCAGTTGCAATTACTACTATGTCTGCCTCTGATTCCTTTCTGTAGTTCGTGTTCACAGCGGATTGGTGATGATCGTGCAGGCATCTGGTTGAGGGATAGGGGTAGGCAGTTTTTCAAGACCGCTGAGAGGGGTAGGAGTGCTAGCAATGCCAGATGCTGGGCTGCATACAACGTGACACGTTGAGTCTGTCTGTGAGGTTCCGCTGGGTACTGGCGTATTACGACTGCTTGTACGCGGCGTGGCTGTTGGAGAAATTATTGACCGTCGCTGTGTAGTGGATGGGGTGGGGGTTATGCATTGAGTGATATCTGCAACACGAGAATTGTTCAGCGAAGATGAAGGGGTGGAGTTATGACATTGGATTGTAGAGGTTATGGAACTCCCGCCTTGAGAGGAAACCCTCGTGCCAGCCATTACGGAAACACGTCTCATAGCAGGCGGAAGTTGAGAATTCCCCGAAGGCCCATACTTTTGTTCATTCTGACGATTAACAAGCCTTTGAACATTTCGTATGACCGGAGACGTGTCAGGGTAAGAGCTTTGAGAAGGCCTAGTCCGATGTAGATGTTCCACATTAGGAATGTAGGAATAATTTCATCCAGACGCATATGCCATTGCAGGCGAGGTAGACTGCTGTGTGAGCGAACATGGCCGAATTCGACAAAAAAGTGAGTCGCAGTGTAAATCGCGCTAGTCTCTAAACCCTGACAATACTCGGGGACGAGATCCCTTGAACAGCATTCAATTATGTGATTAACTGCCATCACATTAAACTTGGGTTTAACTAATCATTGAAATTCACTGTTACACCAATGTCTGAAGGTCTGTTTGCATCACTTAAATGGTGTTTATGCCTTCTTGGCGCGAGTACCACAGCATTGCACTCGTTCTTGGCACAATACTTCGAACCATCGATTGTGTATATCAGCAGCTTCCAGGTGGAAATCCTCCTTTGGCAGACCTAAAAGCATCGCAAATCGAACATTGACGTATTCTCTATCTTATGACATCAGTTGCGTGTGCTTTTTCCACCGCTAGGCAGGTTGGTAGCCATATTGGATGGTTGCACAGTTGGGACAACTTGAGAACTACTCAGTTTGCTCTGAGATGCACATGGTCTGAGCGGTAAAAGTGGTATGTGATGCCAAAGCAAAGCATGGTATTGTTAACATTCCTTACCGCGAGTACTAAATCTCGTCTCGAGGCTTCTCATTTATGAAGTGCCTAGTGTTTGTGTAAGATAAAGGCTGGGCCGTTTTGTGTTCATTAACCAACAAAATGCAGGATACGAATAAAAATTATCATATCTCACAAGGTGAACCATGAAATCGCAGGAACTTGGGTATATATATCCCTTCTTCCCGCCTTCACCCCCATTCCCTTTTCCTTCCGCATTAAACACACTGCCAGTATTTTAAACTATCCCAACATCACGTGACTTGCACAAAACAACACCTCTCATTCCAAAACACACTCAGTAAGCTACACAACTTTGTACGTTCTCTCTGGGCTTCCTTCCGCTACATTCAACTGTATCATAATGCTAACGCCTCAGATGTAGATTCATTTTCAACTCGCAGCGATGGCACCAAAGGGCAGCTGCAAAGGAAACTGAAAAGCAACTGCCAGGGGAAAACTGCCGACATTGGTTATAACCCGATGGTTGTCACTGGATCGGGACCAAATAACGGAATTCATGTTGGAACACATCCGTGGACTCAAACACATATATCATGTTTTGCGGCGTGCAGCATGAGAGGGCATGGGACCTCTTTTGTGATATAATCTTTCTTGATCCAGTCACAACTCGCCACTTTTCACAATTCCAGCTGATGTGGCCACACTGCATGAGCATGAGTTTGCCTGTTTGGGAGTGGTGGGCATCTTTCAGCTCATATATGCGGCAAATATTTGACAAAACCCGCGACCTGATGAACAATTGAATGTGGGAGAACCCCCATGCCTTCGGGAATCAAGTTGATCGCTCCAATCCTCAGACAAGCAGCTCAGGGAATGTTAAACGCACTGGCGAACATTTCTCTTGGTACAGTAGCGATGATCTCAGGGCAACGATTGAGCCACCAAGCTTTTGGCAGTACAAGCCAGGCAACTTCCTTGCCATTAGACCACTGAATTGGGATGAGATAATTGACAACAATGATGATGGTGAGAACCAGGCGGATCGCGGAGCGCCGAGCAGTAGGAGGAGTAGTCCTGGCGATTGCAATGATAATGACAATGGCAAGGGTGAGGAGGACATTCCAAGTGTTGAGAAAGGGACCGGGAAAGAGAAGGGAACAAAGGATGGGAAGGGGAAAGGGACGGCAACAGAGGACAGAAAGGGTAATGGGAAGGCGAAAGGGAAGGGGAAGGGAAACCACAAAGGAAAAGGAATTCTTAAACAAACCCCAGGGGAGATGATATCTCTTGTGCCGTTGCTTTGCAGTTGTAGAAGGAAATGTATGAGGCAGACTTGGACACAGAGGGCTAACTAGAGTGGGTATATTTAGAGCCGGAAGCATCACCCGCCATGTCCCTTTCCTCAGATGATGATACTAACTGTACCGAGTTGGATGGATGATAATTACTCAAAACGTGATTCTGATGTGGATATGGGCATGGAGGATGTTGTGGACACACCGGATGGCGTTGAGGTAGCTGGCAATGTGGATATGGAATAGGACGGTGACGATGAAGATGGGGAAGATAAAGATGGGGAAGATGAAGAGAAGGAAGAGGAGAAGGAGGATGAGGATGAGGACGAGGATGAGGACGAGGATGAGGATGAGGATGAGGATGAGGATGAGGATGAGGATGAGGATCAGGATGAGGATGAGGATGAGGATGAGGATGAGGATGAGGATGAGGATGAGGATGAGGATGAGGATGAGGATGAGGAGGAGGATGAGGAGGAGGATGAGGATGATGAGGAGGAGGAGGATGAGGATAAGGATGGTAGTAAAGAACCTCAGACGATTGGCCAGGAAGAAATGGTAAATACATCGGCTGACGATATAGATAGCATGGTATACAACCAGCCAATCGTGCTACCTGAGCAAGGCCAGGAGATGTGTGAGCATACCCCAAGCCCACCACTTCAGGCACCTGCCCCATGGCCACAAACCCTGGAACCTCACCCACGGCCACGAACTCCGGAAACACATCCCCACAGTGGGCTGGAGAATTTGGGGTACGTGATGCCGCAAAAACCTTGCCCAGCGATGCCAACTCTGCGAGAAGCAGAGGCAGCCAGAAACACCTCAGATGTGGATGTAGATCAGCAGCTGCTCGGCAAATCGGCAGGTGCCGAAAGTCTCCCTGATGTTCCTCTCCCCGACATCCCTCTCCCCGATGTCCTTCTCCCCAATCTCCCTCTCCCTGAGGCTCGCCTAGATGGCTTGGGAGGCCAGGAGTAAACCAGTTCTCGTGTTGCAAAGGAGGCAATGAATGTTGCGTTATGGTTAGTATCTGGTTCTTGTCTTGTTTGTTTCCTTTGTTCTAATCAATTTATATCAGACATTGAATATTACGTGTGTCGCAAGGTTTTAGGATCACTCTGGGTTTATTCAATTTATCTGTTTTATATTGGTTTTATTTTATTCATAGTATTATGGGACATCGTGCATGCAGCATTTTTGCAACTCCTAGCATAAAAGGAACCTCCTTGTGATGGAGTTGACGCTCAATATATCTCTCAAGTTAGCTGAAAGTATCGTGAGCTTACCCACCTGGCAGCTCAGGCCCAGCACCAACTTTCGTCCCTTTCTACAGTGTATACTCCACTCCTTGCGTGTAATCAAAAATGCCAGAGAAGACCCTTTTCCGTTGCCCCGAATTTTCATGGCCAAAGAAGTTCACCTAGGACTGCTGGCAACCTAAACATATCAAAATACACCATCCTGGACACCTGCAAGTTGCACGCCAGAAGAATCTGACTATTTGCAGCGAGCCCCAAAACATTGAACCCACTCTACGTTGTGAATTCAACGCTAACAAACATTCAGTTGAAGCCTTGGATGGGTGTCCCTATCTCGAATACATTGAAAACATCGCAGACTGGGAGTTTCATCCACCACCACCTCCTCTGCCGCGGACGGAAACATATCGCAGCGCCGGTGTGCTACTGAGCGATTACATTGCTGAGCCATGGGAACACGATGCTCAGCGTTGGGTTGATATGAACCTACAAAACAATCCCTACTACTCGTTTGTAATGCATGAAGAGTACAATTATATCCAGTGTGGGATCATGAAGAAGGGCATGAAGACATACTATGACAACGTGCTGAAGGAAGAAAACACCGCTTGGTGTTTCCCAAGCATCAAAAACGAGGTTGTCGTCCAGCAGCTTGTTGGGAGCATGCCAGATAATTAGGCTCTCAAGGAGTGGGAAATATACACTCTCGAGGATATGAGATGGAATGACAATCACCAATGCCCTATCAAGTTCTGGAGTCGAGACATTAACAAAGCCATGAGATGGTTGATGCGGCAGGCAGCCTATGCCGAGTATCTCATTTACGCCCCTCAGCATTGCTTTAACAGTAATACGCCACCGAAGCGTCTCTATGCCGAAATGCACTCTGCGCACTGGTGGTTAGAGACACAGGTAAGGAGAGATACTTGAGGATAATAACGTGCTAATCGACGCTTAGTCAACGCTCAGAGTGGGGGATGCACTGGTACTCTGGACCTTCATGTCTGACGAAACACATTTCTCAAATTTTGCTGGTAACATGATAGAGTGGCCTCTATAAATGACAATTGGCAAAATATCATCGAAGATCCGCCAGATGCCCTGAACGCACTGCGTCATAATGGTCTCTCTGATGCTGATTATGATTAAGAACCGCAATATTCCTCAGAAGCGGCTGAATGAGCAGCGGCAAACAAACCAGGATGTGCTGAACGAAGTTATACGGCGGGTACTCCAGCCTCTCACTTTCAAACAAAATCCCACCGCCGAGAGTGGGTATTACAACATTCTCTGTGCAGCTGGCAACTTCCGGCGTTGGAAACCGGTCTTCGCAGCATGGCTTGTAGATTACCCAGAGTATCGTTACCTTCATCATTTCGAGTGGCATGTCTGCGTTTCTTGCGATTGTCCAAAGAACGAACATGGAGATTATGTCCCTCCTGACAAGCAACACCTCCAGCGGGATCACAACCTATATAGAACGCTCAGCAATGCCAACACCAAGGCAGCCAATGCTGAACTCTCATCACGCAATGTCCACCAAGGATTCAACGTATTTGAACATATTCCCTGTATTGTGAGTTACCTCCCGAAGCACGACCTCCTCCATACAGAGGAGATCGGCATGCTTGACCACCTCCAGAAGTGGATGTTCCACTTCATGAAGACGCACTAATGGCTCGACAAGTACAATGCATTCTGGTTATCTATGCCTGCTTACCACGACCTCACACCAAAATATATGTCATATGAGGAAGTTTCTCAGTGGAATGGGAAGGAGATGAAAGAAATGAGCCAGTACCTGCTTGAAGTTGTAACCCAGTCTCTACAAGGTGGAAACCCCACTCAGCATCCCATATTCAATCACGCAATAGAGTTGACACGGGCATTGTTAGATTTTTATCTGTATGCTAGATATTAATCTCACGATCAGGCAACATTGAGCTACATGGAAGATGCCTTGCATCGTTTTGACAGCTTCAAAGATGTTTTCTTACTTGGGCGAGCCGGCAAAAGGACGAAGGCCATTGCCAATGCCCTGACAACACAACTCGTGAGGAAGAGAAAGGTAGACGAGGAAACAAATGCCAAAACTTGGACGCAATCCAAGAAGCAGCGTGAAATAAACACCTGGCGGGATTATAGCAGCCACAAGATTGTGGTTTCGAAAGAGTTGGATGCCGACTAAAACATTCTGAAGATGCACTTGAGGTCTCATTGGGTTGAACAGATTCGTAGATTCGGAACCTTGGAACAGTATTCTGCTGAGAGACATGAACTAGCACATAAATCGAATCTCAAGGACGGTTGGAACACCTCCAATCACAATCTCAACTACCTGCTGCAAGCGATCACATTTCAGCATCCTATTCTCTGCTTTGAAGTCAGAGAGGTCAATCTCCAAGCCCTTGCTCAGCGTCAGGAGAACAGCACTGCTGCTTGCAAAGTCCTCCCTTCCAGTGCTGATCTGGCTGCCCCCCTGAGCTCCTAGTCATATGCAAAGCCCGAATTCATGGCATCCCAAAACTGCTGTGATGGAAAGTGTCCTAATGCTATGATCAAAGACTTCAGAGCATTACTTGACAATACGCCAGACGCAACACACTGTGTAGCAATATACAGCTGCACACGGGAGTTTATGAAGCATATGTGTCGTAACAAGGGATATATATTGGATGAACAACTGCGCGCAATGGCGCAATATATTTACCTGGTTTTAAGGTTCAAGTTGAGGGTTTAGATGGTGAACGCATATCACAGATGTGTCGATGCGCAGGAAGACAGAGCTGGTGCGGAGGGGATCAATGGAACGACTGTCTGTGGGTAAAGGAATGTCCGGGGAGGTGTTATGGCGCGCTGAATGGGCGTCTCCCATGCCATCTGCAACGACTATTCAAAATGAAGCTACTAAACAAGGATGGAGCTTTCGTTGAGTACTGGTTAGCCCCAGAGCTAACCACAATATCTGATAACTCGGGTAACTTGGATCCCATCTCGAAATTCGTACAAGTGAGAACAGCACTTGCAGCTGTTGCGTTCCAAGGTTTCAACATGGAAAACATCGTCTGCTGCGTCCACGTAATTCCAGAGATACCTACTAGTAGTAAGACAGGAGTTGACTGGAACGAGCGATAGATTGTCAATAGACACCTAGATCTGGCAACGTGGAATGATGTGTATAATTAGTAAAGAGAGAATTGCATTTTGCACACAGGTAGAAAGAACACGAGAAGAGATTTTCACAGTGTCACCCATTGCATTGCAATCCCGATGCGAGCATGTACATTATTAACCCATTCCGACGTTTGGTCACAGTTGGCCACAACGCCTGAGTCTTCGTTTAATATAGGAGACTGACAGAGCGAGAACAAATGGCGAAACAGCGATTGGAGGGCAAAAAGCAACACGCCGCATGGTATTGACACCAGGTGCGGAGTAATTCGCCACATCAGCAAAATGTATTTTAGTCACTGGAAGCCTCCAGGAGTGTCTGAGAGAATGTTGAGTGTAAACTTAGATTCGTCAATTGCAGGAGAGTATGAGACCCTTGGAGGGCATCCCTGCCGGCCTTCAGAGTAGCTGGGAGTGCCGGCGACAAGCCTGGAAGCGCCGACGACAAGCCTGGAAGCGCCGACGACAAGCCTGGGAGCATCTGGGAGCGCCGGTGACAAACCTGGGAACGCCGGCGACAAGTCTAGGAGCGCCTTGAATCACTGTAGAGCAGTCTGGGAAAAACAACATCTTCTTTGGCAACACTGCTGGTGGTGCGCTCCTAGAAATCATAGCTACTACTTATCGTTCAACGATTTTTAAGACTCATGTATTCAGTTTGTATTCTCATCAATGTATCTATGTATCTATATAGCTACCCATCTACACACGGTATATCTGGACTGGCTGCAGGCGGTGCTTGAGAGCGATTCAAGGTGTGCCTGAAAATGAGGATCGAGTGAACTCAGAGATACACTCCGAGGCCGTGATCGAGCGAGTTTGGAGATGCACTTGGAGGTGGTAATCGAGCATATTTGGAGATACACTTGGAGGCCGTGATCGAGTGAACTTAGAGATGCACTCCGAGATCGGGTCGAGCAAGTGTAGATGCACTTGGAGGCCTTGATCGTGCGAACTTGGAGACCGTAATCGAGCGAGTTTGGAGATGCACTCGGAGGCCGTAATCATGCGAGTTTAGAGATACACTTGGAGGCTGTGATGGAGCGAGTTTGGACATGCACTTGGAGGCCCTGATCGAGCGAGTTTGGAGATGCACTTGGACGCCGTAATCGAGCGTGTTTGGAGATACACTTGGAGGCCATGATCGAGTGAACTTAGAGATGCACTCCGAGATCGTGATCGAGCGAGTGTGTAGATGCACTCGTAGGCCGTAATCGAGCGAGTTTGGACGAGTACTGAGATGGAGTCGATGGACGGCGCGCCGGGTGCTTAGACTCTTGTCATCAGATAGTTAACTTGCAACCGTGGGAATGTGACAAGGCGACTTTACCTTTCAGCTCTCATGCAGAGCTGGCAGATGGCAGTCGATCGTGTAGGGAGGCACACCGGAAGCTGAAGCTACATTCAGGGGTTATCTCCTAATCATGAGAATAAAGGGAAGACAAACAATCTTGGGTGTATGCTGTACTTGGTGTATGCTGTACTTGGTGTATGCTGTACTCGGTGTATGCTGTACTCAGTGTATGCTGTACTCGGTGTTAACTCATGATCATGGCATGGAGAGATAGAGAAGGATAAATGAACTTTGTGTTCTGCGATGATGGTTGAGTTGTGGACGAGAAAGAGAGAGATGGAGGATGAAGATGAGTACGATATGGAGGATACGAGCTGATATGAGAAATCAAGAGTACGACTTGTTTGATTGGGTTGGGAAGACCTCGTATCGCTGTAATTACACGCCGGATTGGGACTCATACCTGCTGTATCGGAGATGGTCAATTGACTTACACATGAAATTCTCTTAAGTCCAAGTTTCTCATGATGATTTCCCGCATACCCTCTCATCTCTCTCTTTCTTGTTCTCAACTCTACCATCATCTAAGAACACGAAGTTAAGTCATCGCACTCTATCTCTCCATGCCATGATCAAGAATTAACACCGAGTACAGCACACACTGAGTAAAGCATACACCGTATACTGCATCATCCCAAGATCGACTGTCTCCCGCTTCCAGCCAGTCTCTCATCTCTTGGCAGACCATGTTGTACTCAATTCTCTACATTCGCACAATTACGAGTTAACCTGGTTAGAGTCTCAGCTCCTGTTGCGCCTCCCTCCTGAACTACAGCCTCCAGATTGACCGCCTCCTAGTACTCCTCCAATCTCGCTCGATTATGGCCTCCAAGTGCATCTCCAAACTCGCTCGATCACAGCCTCCAAGTGTATCTCTAAACTCGCACGATTATGCCCTTGAAGTTTGCACCATCACGGCCTCCAAGTGCATCTCCAAACTCGCTCAATTACGGTCTCCAAACTCGCTCGATTACGGCCTTCAAGTGTATCTCCAAATAGGTTCGATTACGGCCTTGGAGTGCATCTCCAAACTCGCTCGGTTACAATCTCCAAACTCACTCGATCACGGCCTCCAAGTGAATTTCCACACTGGCTTGATTATGGCCTCCAAGTTCACACAATCATGGCCTCCAAGTGCATCTACACTCGCTCGATCACGATCTTGGAGTGCATCTCTAAGCTCACTCCATCACGGCCTCCAAGTGTATTTCCAAATACGCTCGATTACCGCCTCTAAGTGCATCTCCAAACTCGCTCGATCACGGCCTCCAAGTTCACATGACCATCGCCTCCAAGTGCATCTCTGAGTTCGTTCGATCTCGGCCTCCAAGTGTATCTCTTAGTTCAACTTGATCCCGGCCTCCAAGTGCATCTCCAAACTCACTCGATCAGGCCTCCAAGTACATCTCGAAGTTCACACGATCACGGCCTCCAAGTGCATCTGTATGTTCACTCAATTGGCGTCTGCAGGTGCTCCTCCGATTGCTCTCGAGTACCGTCTGCAGCCAGATTGGACGTATATACATATATAGAGACTTAGATAGATAAAACATGCCATATTATGATGTAATAAATGTTGTGACTGTAACAAAGACGAATATGGTAGACAAAATGCCTTGTGGTCATGGAACCTTAAGAAACCACTGCTGTGAGAATACGGCACCAAGTCTCCCGCAGACCTACACAAACGTCTGAGCTGCTCCAAAATGTGACTATCCTATAAGTCAAATATCGTGGCATCCTGAATGCACCTCCATAACTGCAGGTGCTTTCAGGCGCACCTGAGAATGCTCTTGCAGAGTCAGAGAGCACTTTGCTTATGTCCAGGGGGGCCTGGGAGCATATGGAAGTATTTAGGAGCGCTGGTGAGGTCGACCGGAGAGTCTGGGAGGTTTGCCTGTGGCTTCCGGACCGATTTACATTTTGCTGATGCACCAGGGTATCTCTGCTGGCTCTGACTGAGTGCGTCCACAGTGTTGCAGCCATTTCGGCCGGACGGATATGTTTTTTGCTGATGTATATCTTCTACATTTGTAGCAAACAAGGGAAATTGACACAGTACATGGTAATGACTAATTGTATGATGTGGCACAAAGATGATGTGACAGGACAGGTAGTAGGGTTGGCAATCACTCAGTGAAATGGATTGGCTAGACAACAGTTATTATTAGACTGTACATCGTGGAGATACTGGGTGAATCAAGTAGTTGCGAGGTTCAAGGTGCATGTGGCAGTGGCTTACAACTCACTAGTACAATTCGTGCTACTAGCTTACACACTCCAACTTGGTCCTGTCCATGGCTACAGAATCAATACCTATGACAATGTAAGAACAAGGTGTTGAGTTCAACAAAATGTAGTTGACATCGGACTACAGGTTGGAACACTATTCTGATTTGATAACTGTGTTAATATTACAGGTGAGAAGGCTCAGTTGTAAGATGTGGTAACAACATGGAATAGAAATACCCAGTAAATAATAAATATCTCAATGGACACATCTTTCAAGACAGTATAGAGCTGTAGAATTAGATGAAAGATCATGCAATATGTGTACCAGTTTTATCAACTCTTTGTAACTAACTTACTTAGAGCCAATTACAATTCCAGTGGTAATGCTGCAGGTTAATTATTAAATTATATTGACTAAGATGATGATAACAAGAATGAAAACAAGAAAGTAGACACAGATCACAAGCAAAATCCACTGATATTAATCAACAATTTCAAGAAATGTTCATACTTGCTGTAGTTGGCTACTGTTAACAGAAATTCCAGCAGTTAATGGAAACCATATGTTGGCACCCATTATTGAAGTAGCAAAATTAGTACTCAGTATTGAATTAGTTATTCTGTCAGAATTCAAATTCCACAAGTTATGTAACCTGTTCTAACTTATGGTCTTAATGGTATACTGAAAATTCATAGTACAGAAGCAAACTGTTTGATTCTTACTGAATATAGTGATGGTATACAAAAGATGAAATGTGATTGAACATATGGAATTGAAAGATTTTATATAGTTTGTGAAAATAATCATTCTGGAATGACTCCAGGGTTGATGATACTCAGGTAAAATTCAGAGCTTGCCATATTGATTGAGAGCAGCTTCACAGAGTATATCTATAGGTCTTATGTACAATCGAATGATTTGGTCATGACAGTGATCTGAAGAACTATTCCGTTGATTTGAGTGTTGTCATTACTTGACATTGTGTTATTCTTCACTACCAAAAGGTGTTGTTGCTACAGAGAGTCATTTGGATTGTATGGGAATTATCAGACCGGAAACCCAGAAGGGTCAGATGTTAAAGTAGACTGAACAGATACTGGTACCTTCAGATACAACAGAGAGCACTGATATCATAGCGGAATGTTGATTGAACTGATATTATGGGCATTATAATCTCTTGGGAGCACTGGAGACTAATCAGCAATGGAAGAAAAGCACTGATGACAATTTGAGATGTTTCTGAAAACACTAATCATGAGATTGAAAGTATGCCATATTACAGCAGAGCAGATAGTAGAAAATCACATGTTTCTTTATAATGTTACAGGTGCCTCTGGATATTGTAGTTTCTGCTAATGGTTAAACAATTTTAAAAAATATCTTCAATTTGTTTTCACAATTATTTATTTACATGTCTATGTATCTATCTATCAAAATGCAGTCTTGTGGATGGACCATAGGCAGTAACTTAGCATAGTTAGTACTGTACCAGAAGATGCCAAGTAGTGTGAGCAATGGGTCCTGGTAACCTGCCAGCAGTCCTAGTTCAGATAACAAAAATGGTTTGGTTTAGTTTCATATCAGTCCAAAAACCCAACCCTCTGATTTTTGGCAGTCCAAACCTGAACCCATACCTGTGAACCTGCTAGTGTTGCCAGATTAGGCGATACCCGTCGGTTCCAATGTCCAGTTCCGCATTTCGGGTTGTTCTATTTATGCACGCTTTCAGATATCTCATGGTTAATGTCAAAATACTAATGATAATATGTCATTGTGTTTTTTGGATGCTTTGACTGCCTTAATAATCGAAAAGAGGAGAGACATGCTAACTACCCCATCCTCGAAATGAGCGCCAACTGAGCTTGAACAATTTTTGGTCTTGCATCCTGGGCCATCTGAGTGGCGAATGGTTGCAGATAGTGATAAATGGGGTATTGGCCACCCTTATAGGCAAAAGAGATAGTGACATGCTCCCTGCCCCATCTTGAAACTGAGCATCAACACAGCATCAACAATTGTTGGGCTCGGATCTTGGGTGATTTAAGTGGCACTTGATTGTAGAACAGTATTTAGAAGGACTGAGTAGCTGCGGTAGGCAGATGACAAAGAGACATTCCTGCGACAGCCTCCCGGACAGTAACAACTTAGTTTATTCCCAATGCTGCAATCCAGAGTTTAGAAGTACTTTACTCTACAAAAATGTTCAAAACATTTTACTTAAACAATGGTGGCCGCATCACGCTTTGATTACCCACGTTGAAAGGCCAAACTTTGTTGATACCCAATTGAGACTCATTTTCATGATAGGGCAGGGAGCATGTCGCTACCTCATGTGTATATAAATGGTGGCCAATACTCACATTATATACAGCAACGACCAACTAACATTTTCATTACCTGAATGACATGACCAAAAATCATTGATGCTCTATTGACACTCATTTTCAGAATGAAGCCTGGAGGATGTCACTCTCTCTGTTGCATATGATGGTGGCCAATACCTCATATATGAATGGCCGCACCCGATCACCTCTCAGATTACCCACAATTCAACATCAAAAGTTGATGATACTCCATTGATGTACATTTTACCACGGACTCCTCAGCAATATGTTATTGTTTATTTTGACACAACATATCATTAGACATGGCCTGGCAGCCATTCCATCGTCTTTATGTACTTCCTCCTTAGTGTTAGCAACGGGTCCAAATTCCAGGTTCGGTTCCGGGACCGGTTCCGACCCGGAACAGGACCGTTGCAACGGGTTTCCACCAAAAACCTGGCATTTCAAGTCTACAGTTTTGGCTTCAATTAAGTATCTGAGTTCTGATCATACCGTGACATAATCAGTACATAGATTGTGTAGTTTCAGCCCCTCTTTTCCCTCACGCTCTCACATTTGCAATCGGACCAATATTCGTTGAGTTGCTATCGAAAACCCGCACTTTTCGGCCGAAATATCACCTTCTTTCACAGTGATTCAACGAATATTGGTCCAATCGCAAATCTGACAGCGGGAGGTGAAAGAGGGGCTAAAACTGCACAATGTGCATATTGATCATGTCATGATACGATCAGAACCCAAATACTTAATTGGAGCCAAAGGTGCAGGAACCGCAATATGGAACCGCGGTCTGGTCGCAATCCGTCCCCGAACCCGGTGGGTACCCCTGTTTTCGGGGTAACAACCCGGACTGGACCATCCGGTCCGGTTCCAAATCCGGACCGCAGCCGGGTAACCCGGAATCATTGCTAATAGTATTCCTCCTTCATCACAACATTGTTCTTCAATATTACATATAAATATACCCTGTAAAATATACTCTAAAGTGTCCGCAAATTGTAGAAAATAGCAGACTCAAAAATTCCATTCCTTGTCATCAATGTTCATCTTCACTTGCAGGTTCTGTCAATCGGCTGCTGTCATCAGCAACGTGAGTGACAGCTGTATTACCACACGCCAGATAGGGAACTGACCAGTAGCTGTTCCTTCAATGTCTGCAAATCGGGATTAACATCTTTGTTGTGCTTGCGATCCTTGGCAAATGCATCGACATTGAAACATCGAGCCGTACAAAGTGGTGTATGTATATATAAATAACTGGGTTGCACAACTTCGATTTCAGGAGCAAGTGCTTCTTCAATGTCACCAGAAGCCACATGTGGCAGCGCATCGGATGTGGTGTCAATTCTGTTGTCAGCTGTCTGAGTTGGACTGGTGGACGTGCGCCCATACCATTGCACCTCCAGTGTGTTAGTGGATTCTGCGCAGTGCTATTTTGACAATGAAGGCAGCCATCTGCTTGATTCCGATCAGCAAAAAATATTTCCGTCCGGGCGGAATGGCTCCGGCAGATTGGACGCACTGCTTCAGAGCCGTCAGAGACACAGTGGTGGTGGATTACTCCGTACCCGGCATCAATACCACGCGTCGCGTTGCTTATTGCCCTCCAATTGCTGTTTCACCGGTTCTTCTCGCTCTGTTGGTCACCTATTGTAAATAATCACTCTGGCTTTGGGGCCAACTGTGACCATACGTCGGAATGGGTTTGTTGGGTACGCGCTTGCATCTGGATTGTAATGCGATGGGAGATGTTGCAAAAATCTCTCCTCGTGTTCCTTCTACCTGTGCACAAAATGCAATTTTCTATTTACTAATCATACACATTATTTCAAGTCGCCAGGTCTATGTGTCTATTGACAATCCATCACTTGTTCCGTCCATCTCCTGTCTTGCTACAAGTAGCTATCTCTGGAATTACGTGTGCACAGCCGATGATGTTTCCCACGCTGAAAACTTGCAAAGCAATGGCTGCCAGTGCTTTTCCCACTTGTACACATATAGAGACGGGATCCAAGTTACCAGACTTTTCAGGTATTGTGGTGAGCGCCAGGGCTAACCAGTACTCAACAAAAGCTCCATCCTCGTTTTGGATCTTGATTTTGAATAGTCATTGCCGTTGCCACAGAAGACGCCCATTCAGCGTGCCATAACACCTCCCCTGGCGTTGCTTTACCGACGCCGAGTCATTCCATCGATTCCCTCCGCACCAGCTCTGGCTTCCTGTACATTAACACATCTGTGATATGCGTTCACCATCTAAACCCTCAACTTGAACTGTATTGAAATGGTAAATACAGAGCTCCATTGCGAGCAGTTGTTCATCCGATATATACGTCTTGTTACGACTCTTATGCTTGAGAAACTCCCGTGTGCTGCTGTATATTGCCACCTGGTGCGTTGAGTCTTGCCAATTGTCGAGTAACGCTCTGAAGTTATTGGTCATAGCGACAGGATGCTTTCCATCACAGCGGTTTTGGGGTCCCATCAATTTGGGCTTCACTTATGACTGCGATGTCAGGGGGGCAGCCGGATCAGCACTGGAACGGAAGGCTTTACAGGGGGCAGCGCTGTTCTCACAATGCTGAACGAGGGCTTGCAGATTAAGCTGTCTGATTTTGAAGCAGAGAATACGACGTTGAAAGGTGATTACTTGCGGCAGGTAGTTGACATTGTGATTGGAGGCATTCCAAACATCTGTGAGATTCAATTGATGTGCTTGTTTATGTCGCTCGGCAGAATACTTTTGAAAGGCTCCATATCGAAGAATCTGGTCGGCCCAATGAGATATCAAGTGGATCTTTGGAAAGTAGGAGTCGCCATCTAGCTCCTAGATAATATCTATTTTGTGGCTGATGGAATCCCGCCAGGCGTTCATTTCGCACCACATCTTGGACTGCGTTCAAGTTTCAATATTTGTTTCCTCATCTACCTTTCGTGTGTTCACAAGTTCTGTTCTCAGGGCATTGGCTTTGGCCTTCGTCTTTTTGCCGACACACCAGAGTCAGAAAACATCTTTGAAGGTGTACAATCGATGCAAGGTGTCCTCCATGTAGCGCAATGTTCCATCATCGTGGGATTTTTATTGAGCATACAGATAGAATTCTATCAATGCCCGTGTGCACTCAATTGCTCAATTTTATATGGTACGCTGAGCGGAGCTTCCACCTTGTAGAGACTGGGTTACCACTCCCAGCAGGTACTGGCTCATTTTCTTCATCTCCTTTCCATTCAATTGAGAAACTTCCTCATATGACTTATTTTTTGGTGGGAGGTTGTGGTAAGCTGGCACAGTTAAGCAGAATGCATTGTACTTGTCGAGCCTTCGTGCATCTTCATGAAGTGGAAAATCCACTTCTGGAGGTGGTTAAGTATGCCAATCTGCATTGTATGGAGGAGGTCAGGCTTAGGGAGGTCGCTCACAATACAGGGAATATGTTGAAATACGTCGAAACCTCGGTGAACATGACGCGATGAGAGTTCGGCATCGACTGCCTTGGTGTTGACATCACTGAGTGTTCTGTATAGGTTGTGATCCCGCCGGGGGTGTTGCTTGTCAGGAGGCACATAATCTCCAAGTTCATTCTTTGGACACTCCCACAAAAAACAGACATGCCGCTCAAGATGATGTAGGTCGCTATACTCTGGGCAATCTGCAAGCCATGCTGCGAAAACTGGTTTGCAACACCTGAAGTTGCCATGTGCACAGAGAACATTGTAATACCCGCTCTCAGCGCATGCAATTATGTGTGAAGGTGAGTGGCTGTTGTACCCGCCAGAGTACTTCGTTCACCACCTCTCAGTTTGTTTGCCGCTGCATATTTAGCCGCTTCAGAGAAACATTGCGGTTCTTGATTGGAATCAGTATGATAGCGACCATTACGACGGTGTGCATTGAGGGCATCTGGCGGATCTTCGATGATAGAATGCCAATTGACATATATCTAGACCACTCTTTCTAGTCACCAGCAAAATTCGAGAGATGTGTTCCATCTGACATGACACTCAAGGGAACCAGTGTATCCCCCACTCTGAGCATTGTCTAAACGTGAATTAGCCCGTTATTATCCTCGAATATCTCTGTTTATCTGTGTCTCCCACCACCAGTCTGCAGTGTGCATTTGGGTATAGTTGGGTTTTGGCGGCATATCGCTGTGAAAGCAACGCTGTGGGCCGTGAATATGATGCTCCGCATAGGCTGGCTGCTGCATCAACCATCTTCTGCTTTTGATGATGTCTAGACTCCAGTATTTAATAGGCCGTTGGTGATTGTCATTCCATCGCATATCCTGGAGAGTGTATAGTTCCCACTGCTTGAGAGCCTGGTCATCTGGCATGCTAGCCACGAGCTTTTGGATGCCATCCCCGCTTTTGAAGCTTGGGAAATGCAGAGCGGTAGTTTCTTCCTTCAGCATGATGTCATAGTACATCTTCATACCTTTCGTCTTGATCCCACACAGGATAGATTTGTACTCTTCACGCATCGCAAACCGGTAGTAGCGATTGTCATATTCATTGAGTTCAAGGAAACCCTGAGCATCATGTTCTCATAGCGCGGCAAAGTTATTGCGCCTGCGCTGGGGTATGTTCTGCTCTGCAGCCGAGAAGGTGGTGGTGGTGGTGGTGGTGGTGGTGGTGGTTGCGACTCCGAGTCCGTGATGTATTCAACCTGTTCGAGGTAGGGAACCATGTCCAAGCATTCGACTGAATCTTTGTTACCGTGGAATTCATGATGCTGAGCGGGTTCAACGCATTGGGGTGCATTGCAATTATTCAGATTCTTCTGGCATGCAACTTGAAGGTGTTCATGATTGTGTAATTTGATATGTTTAAGACGCCAGCTGTCAGAGGTGAACTACTTTGGGCATGAAAATTCGAGGCAACCGAAAGGAGTCTTCTCTGGTATTGTCAACGACACGCGAGGAATGGAGTATGTAATGTAGCCAGGGCCGAAAGGTTGTGCTGGGCCTGGGTAGTCTCGTGTGTAATCTCACGATACTTTCTGCTAACTGATTGAGACTCAACACCATCATAAGGAGGTTTCTTGCATGCCAGGAGTTGCAAAAACGCTGCATGCGCAATGTCCCATAATACTATGAATAAAATACAACCAATAAAATGAAATCAATACAAAACCCATAAATAAAATAAACCCTGAGCGATCCAAAAACCTCGCAATGCGTGTAATAACCAATGCCTGAGATAAATAGCCTAGGACAAAGGAAACAAACAAGACAAAAACCCAACCCTAACTCAAATGCAACGACCATCTCCTCCTCTGCAACGCGAGTACTCATTCACTCCTCACCTACCATGCCAGCCCAGTGCGCCTGAAAGAGAGTGACATCAGGGAGAGGGACATCCGGGAGACGGACATAAGGGAGAGGGACATTGGGGAGACTATCGCCACCTGCCGATTTGATCAGCAGCTGCTGATCCACATCGACATCCAAGGAGTTTCCGACTGCCTCAGCTTGTCGCAAAGTTGGCACTACCGGGTGAGGTTTTTGCTGAGTCCCAAGCTCCGAATGCTCCAGCCCACTGAGGGGATGAGTTGCCGGGGTGGGTAGTCACGGGCGAGGCTCTGGGGTTTGTAGCCGTGGGGTAGGTGCCGGAGGTTGTAGCTGTGGGGAATGCTCATACATCTCCTGGCATTGCTCAGGTAGCACTACTGACTTATCGTCTACCATGGTATCTACATTGACAGCTGATGTATTTGGCATCTCTTGCTGGCCAATCGTCCAAGGTTCTTTGCCATCATCCTCATCCTCATCCTCCTCCTCCGCAACAGCATCCTCCTCTTCATGTTTCTCCTCTTCATTGTCACCGTCCCTTCCCATATCGACATTGCCGTCTAAATCAACGCTGTCCGGTGCATCCACATCATCCTTCATGCACATATCCACATTAGAATCATTATCTGGGTCATAATCGCTGTCCGACTTCTCGGTAGAGTCGGTATCATCATCTGAGAAAATTCACCTGGTGGGCGATGCTTCCGGCTTTAAAAATACTCGGTCTACTTTGCCCTCCGTGTCCCAGTCTGCCTTATACACTTTCTTTCTGCAAGTTCAATGTAACGGCACGAGAGATATCATCTCCTTTTGGGGTTTGTTTAACAATTCCTTTCCCTTTAATGTTTCCCTTCACCTTCCCTTCCTCTGTTGCCTTCGCCTTGCCTGTCTCCTGCCCATTGTTATTACTCTTCCCTTTCCCAGTTCCTTTCTCACCGCCTTGCGTGTCCTCATCACCCTCGCCGTCTTCATAGTCATTGCCATCGCGAGGACGGCTTCTTCCACCGCTCGGCCCGCCAGGATCCGCCCAGTTCTCATCATCATTATCCTCGTCGATTATGTCATCCCAATTCAGTGTTCTAATGGCCAGGAAGTCGCCTGGCTTGTAATGCCGGCAGCATGGCGGCTCAATCTTGGCCCTGAGATCATTGCTACCTTACCAAGAGAAACAATTACCAGGGAGTTCATGATTCTCTGAGCTGGTTGTCTGTGGATTGGAGCGATCGACTTGATCCCCAAAGGGACAGGGGTTGTCCGACCTCCAATTGTTCATTCGGTCGCGGGTTGAGTGAAGCATTTGTCACATGTATGAGCCAGAGGCTGCACCCCACTCCCCGAAATGCGAACTCCTGCTCCTGCGGTGCGGCCACATCAGCTGGAATTGTGAAAAGTGGCAAGTTGTGACTGGATCAAGAAAGACTATATCATAAAAGAGGTGCCATGCCCTCCCATCCTTGACACCGCAAACAGTATATATCCATTTGAGTCCACAGATGTATTCCAAGATGAATCCCTTTATATGGTCCCAATCCAATCACAGGCGTCGATTTATAACCGATGTCGGCATTTTTGCCCTGTCAGTGGCCTCCCTCTTTTCTTTGCGGTTGCCATTTGGTGCCAGCGGGGCGAGTTGAAAATGAATCTACACCGGACGCAGTAGCACTATGATACAGTTGAATGTAGCGGAATGAAGCGCAGAGAGAACATACAAAGTTGTATAGGTTATCGGGTGTATTTTGGAACGAGATGCATTGTTTTGTGCAAGTCAAGTGTTGTCGAGAGAGTTCAGCATACTGGTGGTGTGTTTAATTTGGGAGGAAAACACAATAGAGGTGAAGGCGGGAAGAAGGGATATTTATACTCGAAATCAATCTAAAAGCGAGAGGTGAAAGAGCGGCTATTTCTGTACCATCTACATATTGATTATGTCATAATACGATCACAACTCATATACTTAATTGGAGGTAAAGTTGCACAAACCGTAATATGGAACCGCGGTCCGGGTACAACCCAGCCAAAAAACTCCAGGTTTATGTCCAGTTGCAGTAAGAACCCCGCCAAGACAAAGCATGTCGGGTTTTTGGCCGGGTCTGGAATGGAACTGAACTGAACCACTGGCTAAAAACCGGACATCTGGTGGGTTTTCAGGACCCTTGGCAAACACTAGTCTCCTGCAGTCGCGGCACGCATTGATTTGGTCACTCAGACATGACGCATCTCGTATTTGCAACGGGTAGAATCCTGGAGCTCTACATGTAGAATAGACGGCGGTGTATGAGTGCAAGCGACTTGGAGATGGTAAGTTATGGAACCTGACGTGTTGCGAAAGCATTAGCTGAAGCCCCACACTGGCAGATAACAGAGACGTACTGGACTACTGCTATGCAGCAAAACAACATTTGGTCCAAAGGATTTGAGGCATGCACAAAGGAGATCTTGAAAGAGGTATGCTGAAGCAATGGCCCACATTGGATATTACAAGCTCAAACTGGTACCAGGTTCGAGCACAAGTCGATATGGTTCAATCCTATTTTATTCAATCAGCAAGGGACCACCTAACAGAGCTTTTTGATCTCCACTGCTTTGAATCCGATGCAGAGTGTTTGGAATTCATTGAATCCCGTCTAGCAGACAATAGATATCTTTTTCCCATCGCAGAGTGGGTGGAAGGTGTCGTACACAGTCCAAATCCAATGCAGAGAGAGTCGAAAGCTGCTATTGAATCGCCAGTATCCACTGTACTTCCGGGCGGAAGCAATCCTACGGTTAATCTACGTCAGATTTTATCATCGGGGCAATAATCGCGGTAAGTATGCTGATGGATTTTGTCATTCCATGATTGACAATGAGGACGGTGATATACCCTCGCCACTGATCATGTTTACCTGCACCGTATTGCGCCATGCTTTCCTAGACTAGCAATAGAACACAGGTTTTCATCTGAAAGCTTCCAAGTTGAAGCTGAAAGCGGACAGACCTGATCTCTCGAACTACTTCAACTACATGAATGACAGTGGTAATATTGCATCCTGCTGTCCTGTAACTGGTCAGAAGTTGTTAACCTCGCCTGGAGTTGCAGACACGTATACATGCTTCATGAATACCTGGGACACATTACCGGAGAGCTACCAACAGAGGGTGTATACAAACACTTTTGCTACAGTCAAGTGTCAGATTCAACAGGCGGAGAACCCGACGCCTGCTGTGGTCACCAGTGTGGAAGCAGCGCGTGTTGACAATGATCTTGTTCCTCACTATTTGACCTCCGAAGTGGCGCTTGAGGAACCTCGAATCGGAAGCACTGACCCACACATCCCGATAGACAACAATTGCACGGATGACCAACTGCATTTTGGGATGCCATGGGGAAGTGGGGATTTCGAAGATGAAGGTGATGAAAGCGATGAGTGTAACACCATCCCCACTGTCAGCTGGCGACAATGGGCTGTAACTGAACTCGAGAAGTTTGACCTGGGAACAATTGATGTCGACGGGTATGAGGGCAAGAATGGCGATGATGAGACTGCGGCTGAGGAGTAACAAGCATTGCAAGCCGATGATGGATCCGTTCTGAATGTAGAGGACTGAGGGCATAGTAGGTTGGACCTGGGAACCAGTAATGTGGACGGTCACAAGGGCAAAGATGGCGACAATCTGGATGAGGAAGAAGAAGCATCGCAAGCCGACGATGGAGCAATGCAGAATGTGGAGCACTGAGGGCATAGTACTAGACAGTGTGAAGATTCGACAGTATATTTCAAACCTGTAAAATATGATAATGCCAAAGCAAATGCAACGGCAAGTGACGTATCCGAAGCGAAGACTGTATTGCTGAAATATGGCACTCGGCTGGAGAAAGGCATAAACATTGCAAGGCATTGTGTAACCGACTACAGCATAACTGCAGCCCCTGCGAAAAGTGTAACACACGTCACATTCTGATGTGCGTATATGTGACAACCTTCCGGGCGCAAAGTAAAGGAGGGACGTATGCAGCGCGACCCATCGCCTGGGCGACTGGAAGCTTCTATTTGTTAATCAGAGGGTACGAGGTTCTGTCAGAGCCGTCAGAGCCAACCAGAACATCCAGGTGTTTCTGATGGAAACTAGCGTTTTTGCTGATGTCTACGAAGCATAGCCAGGTGTCTTACCATCATAGCCATAATATGCTCATCCCCTGCACACTCAACTGTGTGCTTCTTTTCTTCCCAGATTTCGGCACGAAGTTATTGAAAAGCTATTGTATTTCCTTTCTTGTCGTGCTTGAAAACTCACCTTTGCCCATTTTGGCCATATTCAATGCAAGGCGCATGTCAGACTGTTCTAGCTGTACCTGACCTCCTTGTCTTACCATAGTCGCATATATATTCAAGACCTGCAAGAAGTTAGGTGCTGCTTATACTTATCATATTCGACTACAACCTCAACCGTAAATGCTTCTGTTGCATTCACTACGGTATGTAAAGCCTGTTTCGTCAACTCCCTGGGATGCTTATCAAGCAATTTGTCTGCAAAAAACCCAGAGCTGAAACCATTATAATGTTCCATTTGGCGGACAGTGCAAAGGTCTGCCTTGAGCATCCATTCAAGTTTCCCATTACGGGCAGCTATGAATTGATTATGTAGCGCTTTAGGTACACCAGATGTGTATACTGTTATTAGCTGACAGCCATCTGCCCCGATATGGGTCTACTTATATCAGATCGCATGCTACTTCTGATCCTTGCTGTTGCCAGTTTGCAGGCCCAATGTTAACAGTGCGTCCTGGGTCATATTTTTGGTGGCTGCATTCCCAGCGTCACAGTGGACTCATTGGTGTCTGTGTTGGAGTTGTGTATTACTGGGTAGTGAATTGCATCAAGTGCCGGTCGTTTTTTACGATTTTGATTCCCTCGCATCGTGTTGAGATGATTCTGGTGCAGTGATATAGTGCTGTGGAAAAGAAGAGAGAGATGATAAGTAAAAGAAGTGGGAAGGCCTGAGAAAGATGTTAATGAATGGAAGTGGGAACTCCTGAGGAATACAAAGTTAGCATCAAGTCAAAATGGAATGAGTAACAGCCAACTTACAAGTTTTAGTCAAGATGAATCCTGCTGTGTATAGCTGCAGGTTGTATGGTTGTCCAACCATCCTGTGATTTACACCTAATCAGTCCAAGGTTGTGTGTCTGTCTTCAGGAATACATTGATGTGAACGACTGCCGCACTCTCATGTTTGGGATATATAAACACCACATTCTTTGGCAGAAAGGAAGTCTGCTGATGATTGGCTCAAGAAAACCCCGAGATTGTACAGGAAATAAACACTAAACTTTTTCTAATGTTGTAGGGTTAGCATTAGTATTTCCAATGTTGTGACGGTCAAAACACTGATTTTCATTTGTTCAAGTCGATTAAGTGTACCAACCTTGACATTAACCACGCAGCTTGTCTCTATGTATTCCATATCTTGCATCATCCAACATCACGCCCATCAACAAAGTCAACACATAATGCAATGGTCAATTCAATGAAAAAGTACCTCTTGCCATTACCAGCAAGCAAATACGGTAAATCAACAAAGCACTCCACATGAGCACATCATCAAGCGAATGATTGCAAGAGGTGCATCGAAGCAGAAATGATCTGCACCCTTGAGACATTGTGAGGCTTGCGATTAGAACAGAAGCTGACAGCCGAGAAACGGCTAGAAATGAACTTTTTAAGCAAAGAACAGAAAGAGAAATGGATCGAAGAATGTGTGGATAGAGAGACTGCTGTGGCAAGAAAGTGAGTTGAAGACGCAGAAACAGCGATGAAACAGGAGCAGGAAGATTTGAAAAACACTGAAAATGGGTGACTGACAGCCAGAAAGCCCGGAACAATATTTGTGGAAATGTTGTACACCATTGAAGATAGTCTGAGTAATCTTGCATGTTCCAATGATGGGGAGAACGGGAAAGACGAGGATGATGATGTACAAGGTCCACAGCTGGGCAAGCTGAGGAAAGATGATGAACCCAGCTGAGTGAAGGGTACAATCTCCAAAATGGTACAGCATTGCATGAAGAGGTTTTGGCAAAAGCAGATGAAGCTTAACCACTTGATGCAACCTGGATGGGGAGACACAGCCAACTACTTTGATGAGAGTGATACCACATACGAGACAAATGAATTGAAGGTCCCGGCTGTCGTTGGACTGCAAATACATGATAGTGCAGCCACATCTTGACAGACAGCATCTGGTGAACAAAGACTCCTGGTGATGTCTCCGGAAAATTACAAATGGAGCAAGTGAATTCTGACCCACAAAGTTGTCATATGAGGTTTGGTTTATGGAAACCCCAGTAACTCAAATGCATTGCGTTTCTCCCACCCGTCACAGCTCCCAATTGGTTACCTATTCCAAAGACAAAGCCTGGTGAACGCGTAAGCTTTTATGACTGAATATGACGTCCTGTGCTAATGACAATATAGAAATTGGACATAGATGCAGAAATGATGATGGCTCCAGCGTCACCGGAGGAGTAAATAGGCAAATCGCAATTTTCGATGATGCATCTCTTGGTCATGCTATTCCTGTACTGATTTTGCAACTTGTCACCATTTACTTGATTTTAGTGACCACAGTGTGAGGCAAGATCGGTTGTCTGTGCCTGTGCAAGGGTTGCATGGCCAATGGGAAAGTCCTAGACTGCCAATCTCATTGATTGACTACCAATGAACTCGATATTGTCCTGGATGTGACTGTTAAGTCAGAAAGCTACATCTACATCAGTGACAAAATTCACCACCAATATTGAATTCAGATAAATCAAATGACTCATAGATGAAGCAGTCAAAGAGCAATGCCAATCCAGATAAATGACAACCATTATGCTGCATTCATTCAGACATCCAACTGCATAACTCTCTGCACAGATCTGGTGCACGAGGTCGAAATTTTGAAGATGGCTGATTATCAGTCACGGAAATCAGAGAGAATTAGCTGGATGAGGAATACTGAGCAAGTCGGGCTATCTATATCAGAATGTAGAGTATGGATTTATATGCAGTTAATTGCTGGCCAAAAGCACTGAAATGTGATAGGCCTATGTCTTTGATCGCTCAGATACTATACCTAGGGGTCGACCAGAAGTTGAGAGGCCTCAAAGCTTTTGGATGCAAATGTGTACACATAGAAACACTATATGGGCTGCCCATCACAACTATATACACTTTTGCATACAATTGGTGGTTATCCAATGACTGTTGGTATATCATTAAGTTGAGGGTCAATGGAGTGTTAACGATTTTAAGACATACCTTTTCTGCAATCAAAGGGCTGCACAGTCACATCCTTCCACAGTGATTGTATTGGCTGTTTTTATAGGCAAATGAGAAAGTGACATGGTTATTGCCCCATTCCAGAAATGGGTGACAGCCATTTGTCAAGAATATTTTGTCTTGGGAGTCTAATAATAAAAACGAGACTTGGTCACTGTGACAAATAATCCAAGTAAATGTTGCCTTTACAGCAAAAAATGGTTGTGATGACATCGCTACTACCTTCTAAAAATGAGCATCTACGGAGTGTCAAGAATTCTTGTTGTTGCATACAGGATAATCATAGTGCTGTCCAACTACAGTAAGCAATAATCGAAGCATTAGCCACCTGTATGGCCAACAATTGGTTTCAAGTTATTTCTACCACCTCTGAAACAAGTGAGTCAAGGGAGCAACAACAATGTTTCGTCTTGCATCTTTGATAGTGAAAGGTCAATACAATCTCTTTGCCCAATTAGCACAGTAGCAGCTACCTTTATAGGAATAAATACTACACATGATAACGCTACCACAATCTGATTATGCAAGTCAATGGAGTATCAACAATTTTTTGTGTTGCATCTTGGATACCCCAAGTGCTATCAAACCACCTTAAGCCATAATCACCACATCGGCCGCGTTCATTGGCAACAATACTAGTGATGATATCCTATGCCCCACCTCAAAACAAGTGCGCACAGAGCACCAACACCAGTTGTGGGGGCCCAGTAAGCTCCACAGCAACAAACTGCACTGCATTGTTCCTAAATTGAATTCAAAACAGTCATTCTTTTGAATATGTCTCTCTATACAACTTCACAAATATGCTTGCAATGTCTGACAGGTTTGATTTTGTTTTGTTTCTTGCTCTAGAGTCTATGATTGTGAACCAGCTGTCTACTTCAATATACTGCAACTTTTGACTGTCTCTCAAGTCGAATTACGCAGCATTTAAATTTCTACGGTGATGTTGGATTCAAAATCTTCACATACATCAGTGCTAGAGGTTACATTCTCTTCCAAAAGTAAATGTGCCTTTATTTATGATTTGAGCGACATTACTTTACATATCATATTTGATGCTTGGTTGACTTCGATGAATATAGACTGGCAGCCTCCAATTTCATGGAATAATTCGAAATATACACCTACTTGGTAATTCTATTTACACTACAGAATTGAGGAGACCTGCAGCACTGGCATCATATGTATTATTTGTAACCAAGATCTTTGACATCGATCAGAACATGGTACCAGCTCAATTGGAAAACACTTGCTCGCAAAAGTTTACCTCGCAAAGTTAAATGAATTAACAGAGTTGTATGTCACAAAATGGACTAGTTCGACAGTCCATGAAACAGCTTTACCTATAATCAGGAGAGAAGGAGGTCGAGGATATCCAATGGTGTGTTCACATAGGTTGTTCATGTTCAACATTCAGATTTGATCCATATTAATTGAATTGACAGGCAAAATGCTTCAAACTGACATCTAAGAACTTTGACACTTGCGAATATCACCAAGCCACCTGGAATGGCTAATTCATGTTAGGATATGTTTCAGCTCACATTCTTTCGAACACTATATCAATTGTTGAGTTACAACAGTCATTTGATATATTACACAGCGAGCTGGTGCTGCTATCCGCGACCACCGTTAGCAATGTATGCCAGAGGACATACTCATTGACAGTCGATTTCGATTATGAAGCAATTGCTGTCATGAAGTAAGGTCAGTTTAGCTTTGGACAGGTGGATATCAACAACCAAACTCACCATAACGTCAGTCATTGAGTACTATATGGACCAAAATTTGGAAGTGGGAGAAGTAGAACCCACATTTGATGAGGTTGATCACCTCTCGTTTTCTGTGTTCTACAGCTAATCACGGATGTTAGGCCACTGCTCAACATACTGCAGCAAGGATTGGAATATGTATGAAGTAACTTTTCGATCATTTTGAGCTTACTGACAGCCATCAACTTTGTAATATCACAGATAACCCCTCCTCAAATTATTCCATGACTCAGGAGCTGCAATCAACTCTTCAGGCCTCCGGAATGGTGTGGCCTGCATTGGAGAACCACATACCATGCATGGTGGATGTCCTACAGCTTGCATTGGGTGTATTCATAAGCAGTCTTGGTGTATAAGGCTGTATCAAATCTTAGAAAGCCCTTGAGCGTGATCAGCAATTTGGAGATAATGAAAGCACTGATATTGGGAAGAGTCAAGACTTCCAAAAGAGGGCAATGTTGGAATCAATAAGTTGTTGGCCATGACACCAGCTTTAGTGAAGATACTTGAGAAAGTATGTATTTCAAGAAATTTTGAAAGTCCTGAAACTGACTCTTATATAGCATTATCTACAACGACATGTTCGATCATATGGATGGTGTGCTGCAAGCTTTCGCTAAGAAGATCACTTATTGGAAGGAAGCCTTGTTTCTTACTATGAAGTTTGCTCAACAGAGGTTGACCAAATATTATGATGAAGTGACTCCAATGAATGGTATGCATTTCATGTCAACGTAACTCTTCGACCCTTTCCGGAAGTTGCAATCGTTAACGATTTGGGAAATGGGAATGGACATTAATCCTGAGGACGAGACTTTGTACACAACCTAATGATACAAGGAGTGTTAGCAACGGTTCCGGACCGTCACTTCGGGTCTGAGTCTGTGTCAGAACTGAACTGTTGACAGATTGGCGGTCTGGGTTCTCAATACACCTGAACCGTCAATTCAGGACAGTTCGATGGAAATCTCCCAACCTGTCTGAATTGGGCGGGTTGTCAGTGGGTCGCCCAGTGGGTCCATCTGTAGATCTATATAACGTTCATCTTTTTGCAGTTGGATAATTGTATATTATTAAAATTAGGTATTTGACAGCCAATAATCTCTTTTTGCATGTTTTGCAATGTGCAACATTGATTATTTTGGAATCCATGTTTTTCCTGTTATACATTGTATTTTTGGCTATACATGCAGTCAATAGTTCTGTTATGAGCTCATTTATCTGTGGAAAGCATCGATTATCCAATGTGTAGGACCAAATATTGTTGACGCTATGTTGACGCTCAGTTTCATGATGGGGTAATGTAGGTGTGATGCACTGATTCAAATGAAAAGGCTGCCACGACATCGTCTATAAATCATTACCATATTGCGACACTTAGATAACCAAAGATCCATCACCAAAAATCGTTGACACTTCATTGCTGCTCATTTTCAGAATGGGACAAGGAGTATGTCGATATTATTTTCAACTCAAATGGCAGTCAATACCTCGTGTATAGATGGTTGAAATCAATCGCCACTTCGGTTACACCAGATGCACAGCCAAAAATTGTTGACCCTCCGTTGACATTTATTTTCAGAATGGGGTAGTAACTGTGGCATGTACTGTTTTGCCAAGGGAGGCTGCCAGGATGTTTGTTGTGGATAGCAGTGATCAGGCCACTATCCAATTACCGTACTTACAGGACTAAACAGCGTAGACACTCCGTTGATGCTCATTTTTAGGATGGGGTAGGGAGCCTGATGATATCATTTTCGACTTGGAAGGCAGCCAATACCTTGTTTATGAATGGCTGCAACCAATGGCCACTTAGGTTACCGAAGATGTACAGCCAAAAATCGTTGATGCTCTGTTAACGCTCATTTTCATAATGGGGCAGTGACCATGTCATTTACTCTTCCGCCAAGAAAGGCTGCCAGTATGTTGGTTATGGATAGCACCGGCCACGTTACATTTTAATTACCATACTTAGAAGACTGAAAATCGATGATGCTTTGTTGACACTCATTTCAATGTACGGTCTAGTCAAGTTCCGCTTCCATTGATCATTGCATTCACAAATATTTGAACTCAGTGGTTGCCTTTCAGCCTGATCAGGAATTGGCTCTATGGCAAAGCCGAGCCCAGTAATATTCCAGCACTGGTCGCTCTCATCTGGTAAAAATTTATATATCTTGCCCAATGATGCATATAGCCCGCTATAGCGTTGTTTATTAAGTAATATCTTAATGGGACTGTTCAATATGCTTCCATAATATTTGTCTAAATATAATTCTCGGTCACACTACATAATGAACTTGGTGATAAAACATGGACACATTCTGTTCTACTTTTTCTTGAGTCCTGTATTCCTTGTCATTTCCATTATATTGACCGTCATCAACGCCTTTCCAACCATCTTCTTCAACCGTTGTATAGGCCGAATCAATCCGGGAACATTTGGTGCGGTACTCACATTCCGCTGCTCTGGGGTTTCTGAATCCTCACTGGTGTTGTCCAGCTCCATGTATGATTCATTGGCTGCCTTCCAGTCGTCTTTGCTGTTGTTTGGATTATCCAAGTTCCCATTCCAGTTAGGCCAATTTTTGGTGTCTGAAATGGTTTCAGGTGAACTATGCTCATCACTTTCAGCAGGATGGTGGTTGATTGCTTTGATTCAGCGGACATTTCTTACTTGGGTTTGCCCTTCTGGGTGGTTCTTTGCAGACAAAGCTGGTGGCACAGGTGATTTTTTGAACAATTTAAATACAGCTGCACCATCATGTTGAAAGTTTGACAAGGATTCTTTGACAATCTCTTCAGTATCTAAAATGTATCCTACAGCTGTCATTTGTTTATTTTGAGTGCAAGATTCCTTCTGTGTAGCTTTTAGATTTTGGCTACCCTGCCACATCTCCAAAAAGTCATGGACCTTGGCCATTTGCTGTAACTTCTGTTCCTCCGCCTCGCTCGTCATCTCAATATCATGATCAGTGCTGGTTGTATTCAATCCTTGGTTGTCACCAGGTAGTAATCCGTTATTGGCTCGAGCGTAATGCCTTACAACAATTTCTTTGCAATAGGTCTCGCGTGTAATTTTTAACTGCCTCCACGATGTCACATCTCGCCCAACGGACACTCTGGCCTCCACTCCGACACTGTGAGATATGGTAGACAATATCTTGCGTGCCACATTGGAGAGATCGGCCTACTTTGGGTGCGTTTCTTCTTCCTGCCGCCACCAGTCGGTTATATCCAGTGACCAAATTGTACTACTAATCTCCATTGGGTCGAAGTGGTAATCATTGTGATTCGGATTAGTTTGCCCCCAGTTCGGTCGTAATTCAGGAGGTGAATTCAAATAGTGCCTGGCGGCTGTAAATATGCATGCTGCACCATCGCTTTGTCCGGGTGTCGTTTTGGCCAAATTGTTAGGCATTAAGTATTCTTTATCATAGCTGGACAAATCATAGGGATCAGAAGATGATTGACCGGATCTAGAAGCCATTGCTGAGGAGACGAGATTGTTTTTCAGTATGTATTCAGGTTTAGTGACCGGCAAACATCTATGATTAGCGCAGTATTCGTTATGCACATACTTCAGAGAGGCCAACTGGTATTGGGTAGTATAAGAAGTCTCATCTTCAGGATGAATATCCATTCCCATCTCCCACTTCCTAAACAATTGCAACTTCAGGAAAGGATCAAGGATATGTGCCGAAATGAGGAGCATACCAGTCATTGGAGTTACTTCAGTATAATATCTGGACAGCTTCTGCCACACAAACTTCACGGAAAAGTATCAGTCTGACATCTTTTGTGTCTTCTGCTTGGGCAAAGCTCGCATCGCACCATACATATGATCGAACATGTCATTGCAGACAGTGATGACGTGATGCAGAGTAACGGTATGCGTTTTGGACATCCACAGGGTCCAGTACAGGGATGGCTGTAAATCCAACATGACATACTTTACAATCGTCCACTCATCCTTAGTGTTAGCAATGGGTCCGGGTAACCTGCCAGCAGTCTGCGTTTTGACTGGAAATTCTGTTCAGTTCAGTTTCTGACCCGGCCTAAAACTTGACCCATTTTGCCCTGCCTGGTTGTTACCCAGACCGGACATCAAACCATGGGTTTTTGGTCTGGTTGGAACTGGACCGCGGTTCCAGCTGTAAGGTTCCTACACCTTCGGTTGCAATTAGGTATTGGTGTTCCGATCGTATCATGACATGATTAGTACGTAGATTGTCCAGTTCTAGCTGCCTGTGTACCTGCCGCTGTCAGATATGTGATCTGACTGATATTCATTGTGTAGCTGTGAGTAGTGTTTGCAATGGTTCCAGTTTTGGACCCGGCCAGTTTTATAGGTCTGCATGGCAACGGCCTTACCCCATCAAAAGTCGACAATTATTGAAGGGAACCATCACTCTAAGGCCACAAATATTTATCAGAGAGTTTAGTGTTTGGTATGTAAAATATGCAGCTCAGCGCGGCGCATCTTGTGGGCGTCTCCGATTTTTGATAGCTTTAAATCTGAACTAGCGGTAGCCCAAAAACCTCGTTTTCGGCCAACAATGACAATAATTTCAAAGCAGCTTGCTGAGTTTTGAAGATATCAAAAATCGGAGACTGCCAAAAGATGCGCCATCTGAAGCTCTATATTTCATGAACCAAACACTAAACTATCAGATGAACAATCAGGCACCTAATTGAGGGAACAGTATGGTACAATCCCGGACCATGCCAGCCGGGGCCAGGTTGTCTTGCAACCACTATAATAGAAACGGTCCGAAAACGGAACTGTTGCTAACACTAGCTGTGAAAAATGGACAAGTATTCACCATAGTTAGTGGGTTTTTGATAGTGACTCAATGAATGTTGTTTACATACTAAATCTGAGATCGGCAGGTAAAGGAGCGGCGAGAACTGCATAATCAACGTACTGATCATGTTACAATATGATCAGAACTCAAATAGTTAATTGGAGGCAAAGTTGTGATCTTGAAATGCCATGTTTTTGGTGGCAAAACTGGCCCATTTCCAATGAGCCAGGTTATACATGTGGTAAGACACATTGCCATGGTCCGGTTTCGGGTGGAACCGGAGCAAGAACCGACCAGGGAAATTGGACCCATTGCTAACACTACCCATCGTGTGTTGGGAAGAGCGGCCAGAAATTGCTGTATTGTGGATTCTCATGCCACTTATGGCTGAATTCTCATAATGGGTAGGCTTGCTCAAGCAACTCCAGTGTCGGATTCCACCGTGTTTACACATCCATAATTGTTAGAACTGTAATACATACTGTGACGTTTTCACAGTGAATGAACTCATTTCGACAACCAGGTGTCAGCATAATCAATATAGCAAGCATTCTCTGCTATATGAGGGTCAGTTTCAGCACTTTCAAAATATGTTGAAATATGTACTTTCTCAATTATCTTTGCGAAACCTGGTCCCATGGTCGACACCTTGTTGATTCTAGCATTGCCCTCTTTTCGAAGTGTTTGACTCTTCCCAATATCTGTGTTTTCATTCTCTCCAAATTGCTGATTATGCTCATGGGCTTCCCAAGACTTGGTGCGGCTATTCACACCCAGACTGCTAATCACTGCACACAATGCAAGCTGAATGGTGTGTGCCATGCATGGTATGTGGTTTCTCAATACAGGCCACTCGATTCCGGAGGCCTGAAGGGTAATGTGTGATTCATGAGTTATCGAGTAATTTGAGGACGCGTTATTGGTTGCAATTCCATGTAAACAGCCATCATTCTGCTAATAATGATCAAGAACTTCCTTCGAATGTCCGGGTAACAGTGCTCCCGTACATTCACCCTTGACCTGTGATTCTCAGTGAGCTTTCAAAATAGAAAAAGCGTGGGCTATCAATCTCATCAAACACCTGTTGTACTTCACACAAAGCCAAGTTTCGATCCCTATAATAGGCAATGACCGACCTGATTCCTAATGTGTTGATTGATGTCCATCCGTCTAAAGCTAAGCTAACTTTGTTTCTTGACGGCAATTGCTTCTTCATTGCATCCACTGTCAGTGTGTATTCCCTCTGGCAAATATTGCTCAAGGTGCTCGCTGACGGTAACACTGACTTGCTTCGTAATGCATAGTATGACCGTCGTAGCTCATTGTATGATATTGCGTTCCTTTCATGATGAGGCAAAACAAATCCTGACATGAGGTAGCAATTCCAGATGTCTTGGTGAATTTCGGCTGTTTGAACGTCCTTTGCTGCCAGTTTAGAGCATTTTGTCTGTCAATTCAGTACGTATACTTAAAACCTGAATGGTAAATGTGAATATCTACTGCAAACTTACAATCAGAATACCTCGGCAGCCTTTCTGCATGAGCATGGCCAAAGCTGTTTCATCGAGTGTTGAACAATTCAATTTGGTTACTTCTGACACTGTTAATTTATTCAACTTTGTGATGTGCGCTTTTGCTTGCAAGTGTTTGCCCATTGAGCTGGTCCCATATTCTGATAAATGGCGAAGAACATGATGACAAACGATACCTATAATGTCAGGGCTGCCAGTCTCCTCAAATCTGCAGTATAAATAGAATCGCCATGAAGACCCTTGTCTACAATTATTCCAAGCAATAGGGCACTTCGAGTCTACATTCATTGAAGCCCTCCAAGCATCGAAGATCATTTGTAAAGTAAGGTTGCTTCAATGACAAACAAAGTCAGGTTCAGTTTTTGAAGCTATCATAACCTCTAGCAACGAGGCATTTAGAGATTGTGTATCTGACATCGCAGTAGGAAATTGAAATCTGGGTAACTCGATCTGACTAACTGTCAAAGGATACGTTATAGTCAGGTAGAACGCTGGTTCTTAAATATTAACTTTAGAGCTACAAGCAAGAAAAAGATCAGACCTGTGAGACATCCCTTGCATATTTGTGAAGTTGAATACAAGGACATACAAAGACGAGGCGTTTGCGATATCATCACTATCAGTTCTACCCACAAAGGCAGCCGATAGTAAGATTAAGGGTCAATGCTGTTGCATTGCACTTTGATTATCCATAATGCAAGCCCAAAAATCAATGACACTCCATTGACGCTCATTTCTAGGAGGTAGTAGCGATACCATTATTAGAATTTTTGCCTATAAAGGCAGCCGATATTATAATTATAGGTGTATGCCATTGCACAGCCCTTGAATTATCCTGGATGCGTGACAAAAAATCGTTGACACACATATGAAGGAGGTGGTAGGGATGTGGTCGGTGGCCTTTTTGCCCATAAAGGCGGCCAATACTGTCATTATGGCTTAATGCTGTTGTACAGCCCACTCATTATTCAAGATGCAAGATCTGAAATTGGTGACGCTCTGTTGATGCTCATTTTTAGGATGGGGCAACGAGCTTGTCGCTTGCCTTTTTACATTTAAAGCCAGCAAATAACTCTTCTTGGGATCGATGTGACAATGCAACCCTTTAATTGCCGAAAAGATCAAACTAAAATTGTTGACGCTCCACTGACACTCACTTTAGAGACATACTGACAGTCATTTGGTGCACATATATTTTGCGTACAATTCATCCCGTCATTATTGACAGCCAAAATACCATTTCTTGGGTAGAATCATTTGTTTCCAAATGCATTGAGGCCTCTCAGTTTCTGAGCCACCACTGTTCGTGTCATCAGTCTGATAATTGACACAGCTCATTCATGTTTTAGTTCTTTCCGCCAGTATGTTAAGGCGTACAGATCCATCATCTATTGTTTGCCAGATAGATTCCAACTTCCTGACATTTGTTTTCCAGCTCGTTTTCCTTGATTTCCATGACGTACCATACGCAACTTTCAAAATTATGACAATGCCCAGCAGTTCTGGGTACTGTTAGCAACGTTTCCAGACCGTCACTCCGGGTCTAAGTCTGGGTCCAAAGACAACAGTGGCCAAATTGGCGGTCCGGGTCATCAATTAACCCAAACCATGAAGTTGATCAAGGTTCGATGGTAAACTCTCAACCCGTTTGAATTGGGCAGGTTATTAGCGGATCGCCCAGCATGTCTATCTATACATTCGTATAAGCCTCCTGTATTTGCCGTTTGTTAATAGTATCTTATCAAAATAGCGTTTTCAGCAACCAATAATGCGCGTTTGCATCCTTTCGAGTTTGCAATATTGTTTAATTTGGTATATGTGTTTCACCTGTGACATATTGTATTTTTACCTATCAAGGCGGTCAATAATACAGATATGCGTGCGAAGATCAGCGCGATGCCTTGATATCCATATATGCAAGACCTAATACTGTTCATCCTCTGTTGACGCTCATTACCAGGATTCGGAAGGAAGCATGATGCTGGTGTTTTTGTGTCCAAAGGCGCCAAAATCTCATAAATGAATATCTGCAACCAATCGAAACATAAATTACCCAAGACGCAAAGATAAACATCATGGACGCGCCATTGACCCTCATTGCACAAATGGGACGGTGGCTGTCTTGCTATCTCTTTTGCCTATACATGCTGCCAATATGTCCGTTATGACTAGCAACAACCAAGTCACTGGTGAATTACCATACTTACCAGACCACAAATTGTTGACGTTCTGTTGACGCCCATTTCAATGTATTGCGCATTCAACATCTGCTGCCATCGATAATTGGTTTTATCCTGATTTGAACTTATTGGTTGTATTTCTGTCAGATTGAGATTTGGACCTGTGGCAAAGCAGAGTGGAGCAACATTCTTGTACTGTTTACTCTTGCATGAATAATAATAATATATCTGGCCAAAAGATTCATTGCGCTTGCAATACATCTGTTTATCAACCGATATTCACAAGATACTGCTCACTATTTGCCCATAATATCTCTCTAACTGAAACTCTTGGTGAAGCTACATACAGCAGCTCTTGAACCTTTGACACATTATGTGCTATATTACCTTCACTCATTTATTTGTTCTTGTTTCTAATACATTGACCATCACCAACACCATTTCAGCCTGTCTCTTTGACTTACATGTAGGCCGAACCGATCCGGAAACATTTGGCCAGGCAATAACATCCTGCGGCACTGGGCATTCCGAATCCTACACTCCATTGTGTTGCGCTATGTCAGATTCATTGTCGGCCGCCCAATCGTCTTCACTGCCAATTGGATCAGCGAAGTCACGATTCCAGTTTAGCCAATTTTCGGTGTCAGAAATGCTTTCGGGTGTGTTATCCTCGCGAATTTCGACTGGATGACAGTTGATTCGCCGGACTCGGTGAACATTTAAGATTGGAGTTCATCCTCCTGGGAGGTTCTTTGCAGACAAAGCTAGTGGCAAGGAAGATCTTTCTAACAATTTAAATGCAGCTGTACCATCATGTTGAAAGAGTTACCAAGATGCTTTGACGATCTGTTCAGTGTCAGAAATGTATCCAACGGCTGTCATCTGAATGTTTTGAGTACGACATTCCTTCTGTGTAGCACATAGGATTTGGTTGCCCTTCCACATCTCCAAAAAGTTGTGAACCTTGGCCATTCTGTGCAATTTCCTTCCCTGCGCGTGGTTCAGCATTTCGGAGTCATTTTCAGTGTTCGTCATATCTGATACTGGGTTTTCGGCCGCCAAAATCCTGCAATTGGCTCGAGCAAACTGCCGTACAACCACTTTTTTCACAAATGGTCTTGCCTGTGGGTTTTGACTGCCTCCAGCCGATGACATCTTGCCGAAGGGAAAAACTGGCCTCAACTCCGACACCATGTGGTATAATTGGGAATATGTCGTATGCCAAATTGGAGAGATCGGCGTATTTTGAGTGTGTGACCTCTTGTTGGTGCCATCAGTCGGTTATATCCGGTATCCACGATGTACTGCTAATCTTGATTGGGTCGGAGTTGTAATCATTGAGATTTGGATTAATTTGCCCCCAGGCGTTTAGTGCTTCAAGCAGCAGATTCAAATACAGCCTGGGGGCGGTCAATAAGCATGCTTCATGATCGCTTTGTACAGGTGTCAGCTCAGCCACTTTGGTAGGCATGTAGTATTGTTCATTATCACTGGACAAATCATATAGATCAAAGGATGTTAGACAGCATGCAGAAGCGGTTGCAGAGGGGACGAGATTACTGTTTGGGAAGCATTCGAGTGTATTGACCCGCACACGTCGATGTTTGGCACAGTATTCATTCTCCACCTACTTCAGAAAGTCCTCTTGGTATTGTGTAGTATAGGATGTCTCGTCCTCAGGATTCATATCCATTCCCTTGTCCCACTTTCTAAATGATTGCAACTTCCGCAAAGGATAGAGGATATGGGCATAAATGAGTCCCATACCTGTTGATAGAGTCACTTCAGCATGATAATTGGACAGCTTCCGTCAAGCTAACTTCACAGCAAACAACAAGTCTTCCTTCCATTGAGTCTTCTTCTTAGCCAAAGCTCGCATCATGCCCTCCATATACTCGAATATGTCATATGACACTGTGGTAACATGATACAAGGTGAGTGTATGCCTCTTCGACATCCACAGGGTCCAATATTGCAATGGCCATAATACTTCGATGACATAGTTCACAATTGTCCATTCATCTTCAGTTATGAAAAGTGGCTGGTAATCGCTGTATTTTGGATTTTGGAGCCACTTGCATGTGAATTCCCATAATTGGTAGGCACGCTCGATGAACTTCAATGTTGAGTTCCAATCTTCCTTCACATCTATAATCAGAAGTATAGCGATGCGGACTTTGCCCTTTTGACAGTCAATGAACTCGTTTCGACAACCAGGTGTCAGTGTAATCAATAAGGCAAGAATTCTCTGCTATATGAAGGTCTGATTCAAGAGTTTCAAAATATTATGAAATACGTACTTTCTTAATTATCTTTGCTACACATGGTCTCGTGGCCAGCACCTTATTGATTCGAGCATTGCCCTCTTTTCAAAATCTTTTACTCGTGCCAATGTCTATGCTTTCATTCTCTCCAAATTGCTGATCACGCTCATGTGCTTCCCAAGACTTGGTGTGGCCTCGTACACTGAGACTGCTCATGATTGCACTTAAAGCCAGCTGTATGACGTGTTCGATGCATGCTAAATGGTTCCTCAATGCAGGCCCCTCGATTCCACAGGCCTCAAGTATTGATTGGAGCTCGGGTGTTGTCGAGTATTTTGAGGTAGCATTATCAGTTGTAATACCAAGCAAACGGCCGTCAGTAAGCCCAAAACAATCAAGCAAATCCTTCGAATGTACGGCTAGTCTTGCTCCAGTAGGCTGGCCCTTGACTAATCATCCTTAATGAACTTTCGAAAGCGGAAAAACATTGACAATCAACCTCACCGAACGCGACTTGAACTTCACACAATGGCTGATTCCGATTCACATATTGAGCAATGACTGATGTTATGGCCAGTTTGCTCGTTGAGGTCCATCCGTCCAAAGCTAAATCCACTTTATTTGGTGATTGCAATTGCTTCTTAATTGGATCCATGGTCAGTGCATATTCCCTGTGGCAAATGTTGCGAAGAGTTGTAGCGGACAGCAGCACTAGGTCATTGCCTAATGCCGTATATGACTGTCGTAGCTCCAGATTTGATCCAGCGTTCTATGGAGTATGGGCCGAAACAAATCCTAACATGAGGTAGCGATTCCACGTGTCTTGGTGAAATTCGGAAGTTTCAATATTCTTACCTGCCAGTTTGGAGCGTTGTGTCTGTCATTTCGGACAATATGGATTGACCTCGATGTCAAATGTGATTTTCCTCTGCGAACATACTGTTGTGATTCCTTGACCTTCTTTCCACTTCAGGATGGCCAAAGCGGTGTCATCAGCCATGGAACTAGTTAATTCAGTACCTTCTGACTCTGTTAATTCATTTAACTTTGCGATGTGAGCTGTTCCCTACAAGTGATTCCACATTGAACTGGTCCCATGTTCCGAAGGATGGTGAAGAACTTGGTGACAAAAGATTCATGTGATGCCAGTGCTGCCGGTCTCATCAATTCCGCAGTGTAAATAGAATCGCCACGAAGGTGCATGTCTAGAATTATTCCAAACAATAGGCCACTTTGAGCATACATGCATTGAAGACTACCAAGCATCGCAGATTATTTGCAAAGCATGGTCGCTGGAATCACGAATGATGGCACTTTCGTTTTTGGATGAGATCACAACCCAGAGCAAAGTGGTGAAGAAACATTTTGAATCCAACATGGCGGTAGGAATTTCAAAGCTTGATAATCTGACTCAAGCGACTGTGGAATGTAACATTACAGTATAGAAGACTGCGTGTTGTTAAACAATGACTCTACAGCTACAAGTGAAAAAATCAGATCTGTGAGACATTGCATGCATATTTGTGAAGTTGTATACAAGGACAGATTGCAAAGACTAACCGCATAAAACTCAATTTAGGAACAGCAGAATGCTGTTCATTGCTGTGTGGTGTTCTAAGTATCTACAAAAATTGTTGACGGTCCATGGGCACTAAATTGAAGGAGGCGGACGTGATATAGTCAGTAGCATTTTTGCCAATATTGGCTGCCGGTAGATTCATCGTGAGTTATCTGTGTTCTATTGCCTTTGGATTATCCATGATGCAAGATCAACAATTGTTGATGTTCTGTTGACACTCCGGTGACATTAATTTTGGGACATGGTTACAATGTTGTCATAAGCACTTATGCCTTGTAAGGCAGCTGACAGTAGGATTAAGGATCAATGTAGTCGCACAGCCCTTTGATTTGACACAATGCGAGGCCTAACATCATTGACACTGCGTTCACGCTCATTTTGATGGCATACGGACAATGTTGTTGAAAGTATTTTTGTCTGGAAAGCCAGCCTATGGTTTGATTATGAGTTAATGTCACCGCACAGCTCTTGCATTGCCCACAATGTAAGGGCAAAAGACATTTACGCTCCATTAACGCTCATTTTTAGGACATAGTCGCAATGTTGTCGCAACAAGTTTCGCCTAGCAAGGTGGCTGATAGTTTGGTTATTGCCTAATGTCATGAGGTAGCCCATGGATAGTCCGAGATGCAAGGCCAGAAATCGTTGACGCTCCGTTGACGCTTATAGTTATGACATAGTAGCGATGTTGTCGTAAGGATTTCCGCCTAGAAACACGGCCAATAGTTCGAGTATGGGTAAAAGCCGCTGCGCAGCCCTGCAATATTCCAAGATGTCAGGCCAAAAGTTGTTGTCGCACTGTTGACGCTCATTTTTATGACTTAGTAGCGATGCTGCCGCAACCATATTTGCCCAGAAAGGCGGCCAATAGTTCAGCAAGGAGTTAATATCACTGCGCAGCCCACTGTATTTTCCATCATGCAAGGCCAAAAATCGTTGATGCTCCATTACCACTGATTTTTAGGATGTGGCAACCAGTGTGTCATTTCCCTTTTTCGTTGGAATGCCCAACAATAGATTCAGTTTGGAAGGATGTGACAATGCAGCCCAGTCATTGCCCAATGTGTAAGACCAAAAATCGTTGAGTCACATTAATTACATCAATCACATTGAAACAGCCTTTGTACACTTAATAATTGTATGCCACTAATTATAGACACAGGTTTGACATCCAATATTGCATTTGGATGTATTATTGTTTGCATCCAGGAGTTTGATTACCTCGCAATGTCTGATCAACTCCTATGCACGCTATCTGAGTAAGAGATGGGGTTGCCCTATTACATTCCCGTGCTTTCAGCCGGTCATTTATAACATGTACATCATGTCACTAGTTTTTGGTAAATATAGCTCGACTTTCTTATCTTTCCTTATCCAGCTCCTTCTCCTCGATTTCAATGACATACTATAAGCAATTTGAAATATCTCGACCATGTGCACAAGGTCTGGATGGAGAGTAATGCAGTTGATTACATGGATGAATACGGCATGACAGTTGTTGTGCAGACAGATTCGTCATCAGCACTGTCAGCTGTTGCTATGACACATATGACATCAGTCACTTAAATGTTGTTAGTATATTTAGTCACAAATATAGCTTTTGCTTGGTTACTTAACAGCCACTTGCAGATAGAAATCGAATGTGCTGGCTGTTTTTCCGCCTGATTTCAATTCTAGCTCTTTCACAAGGTTTGTTTGACCCTCGTACATGCACAGACAAATTATCATGTCTCACAATTTGGTGACTGAAATCTCGATCAAGCAGAGATGTAGCAAAATCAGTAAACAAGTTGCTGTGCACTGAGATTTGACGTCAAAAATCACAGATTGCCAATCTATTTCTCCCCAGATGCAGAAGCTGTCACCATGTCTTCATCCAAATCAGAAATCTGTATGGTGAGTAGGTGGAGGCTATCTGCAGGGGTGAAAGCTTACAGGTTCAACTGGCATCGCTTGCAGCAGAGATGACATATCGCGCACCGAGGTGGGCTCAAGACTGGGTATGCTTCTGATCAACTGCGGCTTCACCGAATCTAGCCTAATATGGCTACTTTGTGGTCAAGAAGTCCCTTGTGGCATTTGCGATATTCCCAGGACAATGTCAACACATTCCATAAGCTCTGCCAATGTGGCCGGTGTAGGTGCCGTAGGGTCATCATCTGTTTGCGGTTGAAAGACTGCCGGAACCCTTAATGTGGATATGCCGTACTCCTTCTCTCTTTCACAAAAGTTGTCTGCTGCATCCTCCTATCCCGGCTGTGTCAATTAATCAATCTTCATCTGCTTCTGCCGATACCTCTCCATACGCTGCTGTACCGTTATGGTGATTGTGCCCTTCACCCAGCCGGGTTCATCATCTTCGCTCAGCTTGCCCTGCTCTGTCTCTCCATCATCCTCATCTTCCCCATCCCCCCCATTGTGGGAACTTGCAACATCACTCAGACTGTCTCCGATAGCAACCATCATCTCCTGAAACTTGTTTTCAGGCTGTCTGTATATCAATCCTGCGATGTCAGCATGCTTCATATCTTCCTGCTCTTGCTGAACCGCTGCCCCTGCGTATTCAACTCATATTCGTGCCCCAGGGGTTTCCCTGCCAACATATTCCTCAATTCATTTCTCTTTCCCGACATTCCTTAAGAAGGGCGGTTCTTGCTGTTTCTCGGCCACAAGCTTCTTTTGGGATCACCTGCTGCGAAACGCCACAAGCGCTCGGACGCTTTCTGGCTCCATGCCCATCGTGTCTTCATTTGGTTGATGACATCATTAGGTGGACAGCTTTATCGATTTGCTGTATCTACTGGCCGGAAGTAATGAAAAGTTCATTTTGTGAGCATTGACTATTGTAGTTTGCGTTGACTTTGTTGATGGGCGAGATGTTCGATGTTGCAAGATATGGACAATATGGAGGCAAGCTGTGTCTTTTATGTCATGGTTGGAATGTTTACTCATCTTGAACAAAGCAAAACCTCCCGTTTGACTGTTAATAAAACAGGAATAGTTAGGCTAACAGTACAACATGACTTGATTGTTAGCATCAGTTTCCTGTATTATCCTGGGGATTCTTTGAGACAAACATCAGCAGACGTTCTTTCCCTTGAACAATGTCATATTTATAACAGACAATGATGCGATTTTGGCTGTGATACACCACGATTTATCCCTCTTAACAAACAAACAATGTCCAACCGACATATTGCACATCTTGGGGCTGTGGGATACCCCTGCAACTTGTGACTATACACAGCAGGATCCATCTCGAGTATAACGAACAGGTTGGCAGCTAATTATGCCATTCTGACATGAAGATACCTATATGATCCTCAGGGCTTCCCACTCCTTTTCGTTATCATCTTTCTCTCCTATTCCACACCAGCAAAGTATGAATACACATCCGCCTCAACCAGGTCAAAGTGGATCCAAAACAAGCCGATTGGCAGGCGCTTGATCCAATACGTCACCTATCGGCACACACCAAGAACACAGACAGCAGTTAGTCCACCGCGACGCTGCAAATGTAGCCACCAAAAGTATGACCCATGATGAACATTTAGAAACCGTCCGTAAGACAGGAAGCAGTGCAAATTAGAAGCTGCATGCAGATGGATGTAAGTATATCCATACCATCGTATAGTGTTAGCAACGGTTCCATTTTCGAACCATTTGTACTATAGCATGTCCAAGCAAACCCGGCCCCAGGCGGTTCGGTCCGGGTTTGTGCAAAACGGTTCCATCAATTTAGTCCTTCAATATCCATCCGATGATTCAGTGTTTGGTACAGGAAATATGGAGGTTCAAACGGCGGATCTTTTGGCGGTCTCCGATTTTTGATATCTTCAAAATTCAGCAAGCTGCTTTGGATTGAGTGTCATTTTTGGCCGAAAAACGAGGTTTTTGGGCTACCGCTTGCTGAGATTTAAAGATATCAAAAATCGGAGACGGCCAAAAGATGCGCCGCGCTGAGCTGCATATTTTACATACCAAACTCTAAACTCTCTGATCAATATTTGTGGCCTTGAAGTGATGGTTCGCATAAAAATCGTCGATTTTTGATAAGGTAAGGCCGTTGCCACGCAGGCCTATAAATCCGGCCGGGTCCAAAACTGGACCCGTTGCTAACACTACCGTCGTAAATGGCCGTTATAGAACTGTATAACATTAAGCAGGTGTACCCCGAGAGCTACATGACCAATTTATCGCTGCCTGTAACAGGAATCCTCCATGGTCGACCATGGCGTTTCTCCTTACAGTTTGATGAAACAGGTGGTAATCACAATAGAGGAGGCTACGAAAGTGTTTATGGTTGAGGTAATAGCCGCATCTTATTGTTTGAAGCAGCAACTAATATGTTGTAGGTTTTCAACTTGTCTGCTACTATGGCAAGGCAAGGAGGTTGTGTACAGCTGGAACAGTCCGACATGCTCCTTGCCTTGAATATGGCCAAAATGGCCAAAAGAGGGTTTTTACGCACCACTAGAGCGGAAACGCAATATCTGATCAAGAAACCTTGCGCTGAGGTCAGGGAAGAGAACAAGCAGGGTGTTGAGTTTCGTGGACATAACAAGATGAAGGCTGCAATAGAAAGACACCCAGCTATGCTACGTCAAAACCACTCAGCCGGATGCCTTTCTTGGCAAAATCGCACCGTAAAGAATCCGCAGACACACTGGAAACGCAAAGGAACAGATGCACCACCACCCAACTGACGCAGAGAGCCGACTCTAGAGCCAACGCCAGCACTGCATGGAATACCACCCACCCCAAGCGGTAACATTTCCGGTGCTCAAAGTTCCCAAATCTCTATTTTGCCTGCGGGATATACGTATTCACATAGTTCTCTTCCCTGTGCTGAATCTGTTTTTGTCAATGCACCTGCCCAGGATAACCAGAACGATACAGATTTCAATCCAGATATGCTGACTGATCAAATAACAGCCACTGATTACTACACTGTCTCCTGTGTGGTAATGCAGGTAACATTCATTTTGATGACCAGAGCAGCCTGTTGAGTGATCCTGGTAGTAATGACTAGCATTGATCGAATGGCACGGCCTTTTGGAGATTATTATTATACGGAATTCGCGGATACTGTAAGGAATATTTGGTAGGATATATACATATGTATTATTAAAGAACAATGTAGTGATCAAGATGAAAGTAAATGAAAACGCTAGAAAGGCTGTCAAATAAACATGAATGATGGACTACGCTAAATCAAATGATCCCATATTGTGTATAAACCCATGGTAAAGTGAGTGTCAATGGAGCGTCAATGATTCTTATTCATGTATCTTGGGTACTCTGAGGGGCGACAGGTTGCAAATAGTCATAAACGAAGTATTGGCTGCCTTTATACGCAAAAGAGAAAGTGAATCGCTCCCTGCCCCATCATGAAAATGAACGTCAATGGAGTGTCAATGATTGTTGGCCTTCCATTATAGTTAATCACAGTGCGATGTGGCCGTAATTGTCTATATACATGGTTTTGACTATTTTGGTACTCTAAAAAGCTCAAGAATACTTAGTGGTACCTCGGTAAAGGAAATGAGTTGTTACTGTCTCCGATGATCTGGCGAGAATAAACCGTACACATCGGCCCAAGAAGACTACCATATCATTGTTTATGGATGCTTGTGATCAAGCGCCACTCATATAACCGAATATGCTTGACCCAAAATCATTCACACTTCATTAATACTCATTCTCAAGATGGGGTAGGGAGCGTTTCGCTTTATCTTTTTGCTTTAAAGGCGGCCAATGCTTTCTTTATGACTGAATTTAACCTCTCGCCCCCCCAGATTACCCACGATACACGACCAACAATCATTGACGCACTGTTGACGCTTATTTTCAGGATGTGGTAGGGCGTGTGTATCTATTTGTGATGATCATGAAGGCAGCCAAGACATCGAAAATGAACTGTGACAAGCCGATCTGAATGTTGTACAATGACCAGTAGCATATTCGGATGCGACCAGATATGTGGAACCAGAACTGCGGATTTAGAAATTTGAACTGAGGGGTGTATCCAAACCCAGCAAAACCCGCCGATTGACGGGAACAGGTCCGGGTTTGGCCCACCAAGTGTCAGTGGGTCGGGTTTTTGGGCGGATCTGGAACCAAACCGACCAGTTTTGGCAGTCCAAACCCCGACTCCTGGCAGGTCACCTGGACCTGTTGCTAACACCAGGTCTGGGTGGAGAGTTATGCCATTAGATGCATGAACTAATGTAGCATGACAGCTGCCATTCATGCGGGTTCTGACTGCGCACTGGCCGCTCATCCCATGGCTCATATGACATTACTGAAATAAATTTTGTCAGTACATTTTGTCTCTATTGTAAGTTTTGCTTTCTATTGTAATTGTAACAGGCAAGTTCATATCAAGTTTGCTGGCCATCTAGCAACCAGATTTGGAGTCTATAACTTTTACCTGGCCCGTACGACCCTTGCACACACACTGACAAAATATCTGGTCTCACAATTTGGTCACTCAAATCAGGAAAACGCTGACACCTAGCAAAGTAGGTACGCAAATTGCTTTTACAAGAGATCGGTCTTCAAAATTAACTATTTGGCTATCTGTACATTCGGTGACGCAGGAGCCCTCACCACCTCTTCGTCCGTATCCATTTTCTATATGGTAATTACCAGGGGATGCTTCATGCCGGTGTCAAAGCTTATGAGTTTAACAGTCTTCGCAATCTGAATCTGTATCAAATTGGGTACTGCGTCGGGCGAATGTACCAGTATGAATTTCTGTGACTGTTGTTTATCCGAACTCACCGTCATTTGACTACTTCCTCATCGAGAAGTCCCGGCCAGCATCAGTGATTGTCCTCAGACGAGAAAAAGAGTCAGTATCTGCCCTCTGAATGATTTTGGGGATGGTGTGGTTGCAGTCATTTTTATTTGGGCTATGACAACCGCCGGATCCTTTGATTCGGCAATTCCACACCTCGTATCTCGCTGACGATCATAGTTGGCTGCATCCCCATATCCCAGTTGGGTCAATTCATCAATCCTCATCTGCTTCTCCAGAAACTCTCCATGTGGTGCCGTACTGTGTTAGAGATTGAACCCATCACCCAGCCAGGTTCATCATCAACACTCAGCTTGCCGAGCATTGTATCATCTTCATCATCTTCCTTGTCATCCCCATCCTGGTCATCATCGGAACTTGCGAGATCACTTGGCCTGTCTCCAATAGCATTCGACATCTCTTCAACCGTAGTTTTGTGCTTTCTGGTTGTCGTCCCCGTGTTTTCAGCTGTAGTGATATCTTTCAGCTTTTCCATAATCGCTGTCTGTGCATTTTGAGCTCGCTGTCTTGCCACAGTGGTCTCTCTCTCCACATAATCCTCGATCAATTTCTCTGCCTCTTCATTGCTTAAATGGTGTGTTTCTTCTCTTTTCCCCCTCGAAAGCTTCTTCTTAGATCATATGCTGCGCAATGCTCCCACCACTTGGACCGTTTCTGCCTCCAAGCCGCTCTTCCCTTTCTTTGCTTGATGATGGCGATGTGGGGACTGCTTTGTCAATTTTCCGTAATTGCATGCTGGAAGTGGTGAACAGTTCATTTTCGGAGCATTGATCAATGACTCAGGTGTTCCCCTTGTTGCTGGGCGAGATGTTGAATGTTGCAAGATATCGACCACATGGAGGCAAGCTGACTCTTTGATGTCAAGGTTCGTACGTTTGATCAACTCGAACAAAGAAAAATCTGCTTTTTGACCGTCCTTTTCATTGAAATAGTAACGCTAACTGTACGTCATGACTTGATGGTTATTATGTATTTGATGTAAGATCCTGGCAATGGATTGTGAGAAACATCACCAGGCAACCTGTCCGTCGAAGAATTTGCTTTTTTTATCTAGTAATTATGAGATATCAGCTGTCATTCACTTCAACGTATGCATGCAAACCAACAACCAAACAACATCACACCAACTTACTGCAAAATGTGGGACCGTTGGAATGATCTGCAACGTGCAGCGACACATGGTAGGAAATATCTTGAGTAGAATGTGCAAGTCGACAGTCATTCATTACCTTGTTTCTTGGAGCCTCCTATAGATTCCTCAGAACTTTCCACTTTTTGTTATCATCTTTCTCACCATTTCCACAACAGCAAGTCATGTCTCCACAAAGACCTCAACCCTGTGTGATTCCATCCAAATCGAGTTGAACAGCGGGTGCTTCATCCAATGCGCCCCTGGCTGAGACAGAGCAGCAATGCAGACACCAGTTATTTCATGGCGATGCTGTAATTGCAGCCACCAAATATCTGACCCATGACGCACATTTAAAAAAAGTACCAAATACTGAACGCAGTAATTATAGGCAGCAGCATGCAATCAGATGTGAGTCGCTTCATATCGATATAGACCATGGTTAACTGACAATAAAATATTCAGCTAGTGTACGTAGAGCACTCCATGACCAATTTATTGCTGCCTACAATGGCATACCTCCATGGTCGATGAAGGCATGTATCCACACAGTGCACACAATCCAACATCATGATATGAACAGCTCTGGGAGTTTAGCAGACGAATTTCATGAAAAAGGTCCCTGTGAGTGGACAAAACAGGCTTTCAAGACCCTAGAGGAGGCAACAGAGTCGTATATGGTTGAGGTAATAGCCGAATCTTCCTTTTGGAAGCAGTAACTAATTTCTTGTAGGTTTTCAACATGTCTGCTACTATGGTGAGGCAAGGAGGTCGGGTACAGCTGGAACAGTCCGACATGTGCCTTGCCTTGAATATGGCCAGAATGACTAACGGAGGGTATTTGCATGCTCCAATAGAGGAAACGCAACAACTAATTAAGTAACCTTGCGCCAAAGTCCAAGAAGAGACAAAGTGAGGAGTTGAGTTTGCTGGGCACAAAAAGATGAAGAGTGCAATAGAAGGACACCTGGCAGTGGCGTATAATAATCATATGGCCGGCTGCCTTCCATGCCAAAATGGCACAGCAATACATCCGCAGACACACTGGAGGCACAAAAAAACCGGCACACTCTCAGCAGAACCAGCGGCACCTCCCCCCAGACTGCCTCCTCCGCCCGGAAAGCCACCTGCACCACCAGGTGACATTGATGGAAATGAAAGTTATGAAATCGAACGTATGCCATCCAGGTGTGTGTATATACATACTCCACCTCCAATCACTCAATTTTTCAATCATAATACATATGCCAAGAATAGCAAGCATGATCAAAACTTTATTCCAGATTTGCTGAGTATACTATCTGCGGTGTGGATATACTGCTGACATTGATTTTGAGGATGACAACAGCCTTTTGAATGAATCTGAGAGTTAAGTCGAGCATTGATTGAAAGGACCGGCATTTTTGAGTATTATCATTATCTGCAATTAGCTAACAATTTAAAGTATATTTTAGAGGAAATATTTATATGCACGATTAAAGAACAATGTAGTGATAAAGGAAAACATACATGAAGAGGATAAACGACTGCCAAAACACAGTTATTAATGTTCTATGCCAAAGTGAATGGTTGCATAATATGGATACACCTGTGGCAAAATTAGTGTTAACAGAGCGTGAACGATTTTTTGCCCTGTAAGTGAAGTTATTAAAATGTGAAGTAGTCTTTGTTATCTATAATCATTGTATTGGCCGCCATTTTAGGGAAAAGAGAATGCTACACTCTCCCTGCCCAATCTTGACAATGAGCGTCAACAGAGTGACAATGATATTTGATCTTGAATCTTGGGCAATCTTGGTGGTAAATGATTGCAGACATCTTTAAAGAAAGTTTTGGCAGCCATTATAGACTGATAAGCAAGAGGTGGTCCTGCGACAGCCTCCCAGATAATCATAACTTAATTCATTTCCAATGTTGGAACTCAGTGATCCTGAATGTTTTAGCCTATAAAACCGGTCAAAATTCCATATATAGACATTTGAGGCCATCTCGCGCTGTGATTAACCATCATGCAAGGCCAGAAATCGTTGACACTGCGATGACGCTGATTTTCAAGATCGGGCAGAGAGCGTATCACTTTCTCTTTGGCATTTAAAGGCGGCCAATACTTTGTTTATGCATATTAAAGGACAGATCACTTGTCAATTACCCAACATACTTGACTAAATATCGTTAATGCTCCGTTCACGTTCAAGTTCAAGATCCGGCAGGGAGTGTGTCACTTTCTCTTTGGCCTTTGAACATGGCCAATACTTCGCTTATGTATAACAAAGCACAAATCACTTTTAAATTACCTGACTTACAAGACTAACTATTGTTGATGCTCCATTGTTACTAATTGTCAAGATCGGGCAGGGAGTGTATTGTTGTCTCTTTGCCCTCTAAAGGCAGCCAATACTTTGCTTATGCATAACAAGAAACAAATCACTTTTCAATTACCTGACTTACAAGACTAAAAATCATTGATGCTCCTTTGACGCTCATTTTCATAATGGGGCACAGAGCATGTCAGTTTCTCTTTTGCTTTGAAATATGGCCAATACCTGATTTCTGATCGTTTGCATCCACTCGCCACTTAGATTACCCATGATGCAAAACCAACAATCATTGACGTGCCGTTGACTATCATGTTCAGACTGGGGCAAGGAGTGTGTCTCTCTTGTTTTTAGTTATAAAGGGGGCTGATTCATCCAAAAAGGACAATGGCGTGCGAAAGTTAATATTTTGCGATTTGCAGTAGGGTATCTAAATGCGACCATAAATAGAAATACCTGAAACACAGAACCTGAGATTGTAACCGACAGGTATAGCCCAACCCAGCACACCCCACAGGTGGACAGGTACAGGTTTGGGTTTGGCCTGCCAAGACGCAGCACATCTGGTTTTTGGACGGTTCTGAAACTAAATTAAACTGCTTATCCCTTCCAAACCCGGACAGTTGGCGGCATGCCCAGACCCGTTGCTAACACTAACTACAAGGCATTTCTGAAGTATGTGGAGAATTAATACGATGCCAAACATAGACATTTGCCTGTCATTACACCCAAACGCGTTCCATCCAATACTCCCTTCCCCACTGCAACAGCTTCAGGATCAAGTCGGTTTTCTTCGAATCCATATGATGTGTCCAGCAATCATGAAGAAAACTTACTGCCTGAATATGTGGCTGCAACAACACCCAGATGAAGTGATTGTATGGCCTGTATAATGACCATCGCAAGGCTCTATTTGAACTCACCACCTCAATCACCAAGGATCTGGGGGCAAGTCAATCCAAATCTTAATCAGTATCACTCTATTTCAATAACGATCACTCATACATTTCGGCATCCCGGATATTACAGACTGGTGGTTGCAACACATGGAAACGCACCCAAAGTGCACCAATCACTCTAATGTTACATGGTATATAATCTCTGTGATACCACATGTTGTCGGAATGCTAGCCAGTATTTCTCTTTAGCAAAATGTAATCAGTTGGAGGCAGTCAAAGACAAATGGCGACACCCTTCACAAGAAAGTCATTGTCAGGCAGTTTGCTCAAGCCAATAGCAGGATATTGACATCAGATGACCCAGCATTGGATACAATGAATACAGAAAACGACTTGGACACAAAGCGAAAGCAGGAAGAAACACTATTGCGCAGCATGGCCAAGGCCCCCAATGTTTTGAACATGTAGCAGGGCAGCAAAAACCTACATGCTACACAGAAGGAGTCTGGCACTCAAAAGAAGCAGATGAAAGACGTAGGATACATTTCAGATGTGGAAGAGATCATCAAAGCATCCTGGTCAGTCTTGCAAATGATGGTGTGGCTGCATTTGAATTGTCAGAAAGATCACCTTTGCCACCAGCTTTGTCTGCAAAGGACCTCCCTGGAGGACGACTTGAAGTATTTAATATCTGCCGAATAGAACTAATCAAGTGTCATTCAATCGAAAGTGATGAGGACAATGCACCTGAAAGCATTTAGGACACAGAACATTGGCTAAACTGGAATGGTGCCTTGGAGAATCAAAATGCCAGCAAAGACAATTGCCCGGCAGATGATGAATCTGATATAGAGCAAGACAATTGCATTGAGCATCCAGAAAGCCCATAGCGGCGGGACTTGAGTGCCACACCAAATGTTGCCAGATTGATTTGGCCATTATGGAAGCCAAACAGTCAGGCTGATAGGAGGTTAGTGATGGTCAATGCATTGGAAATGAGCAGGAATAATGCAATCAACAATAAGTAGAACAGAATGTGTCCGTATGTTTCACCAGCATCTTTAGGTAGGTTGACAGAGAGATTGATTTATAGCTATACCCTGGATCGTAATGGTTCCTGGCCCATATGGGCCATCCGTACAACCACCTTACCACACATCCAAAAGTAGTTACCAGCAGCCATCTTTTGTATCAAGTCTTCTTTAGTAGCAAATATAACTGTCTGTCCAAAGTGAATTGTAAATTATATGTGATGTGACTTTGTAAGTCTTACTGCCCCACCGAAATTCACTCTCTGAACTGGCAACTTACTCCATATCTATGTACCATTACCCACCTTTGTTCTTTACAGGTGATTGAATTCCACAAAATTATGCCTTTCATCATTGAAAGGCCACAGTTGCTTGCATTTTGATCATGCTTAGCAGAGTTTGGCTGAAGATTTGGTATTTCCGGCTGGGCTTTGCTGCTGGCAAAACCACCATCCCAGCTACTTTCCCTGTTCAAGGTGTCCTGAAAATTGTCTGCGACTCCAGCTCTGGCTGAGGGGTAAAGATATGCCCTCTTTCCTGTTTGACAAAGTGGGTTTGAGCCTTGTTCACTATGAGAGCTATGCAATGGGTATTGGTATCCCACTCTAAGCCTCAAGTCTTGGGCACATTGCAGATGGAATTCCTTGTGTTCAATGATATTGGGACTTAAGGGTCTTTGCTTAGCACTAAGCTTGAAGGATATTTTGGGGTGTTATCGGCAGAGTTGTCCATCTGGGCTGTGCAGAGACATTTTCGAGTTTTTGGGGAGCTGATCTTGAGACAACCCTCCCAACAAAAACTGCCCTTTTTATCAGCACCCCATTCCTGTACAGTCCATAATTTTTGCCAAAATGCTCTCAAGATATAAGAAAGTAAGTTTATAATGCTCCCAGGCCACCCCAACAGAGTTATGCTTGCATCGCTAAATAATTGCACATAGAGAATCGGTTGCAATGCCCAAACTGGCCGGGAATACCAAAGAGACGATCCAAGGAATAATATGGGAGAATCGTAAACAGTCGCATGTAAATATCAGTTGATTAAGGGAAGTAAAGCAGGCACAATGAATCATTCAGCAAGAGATACAAATTTTGATTGAATGGTAGCAAGAAGTGTACGAATATCATTGGGATTGGCTTTGCCGCTGGGCCAACTCTCAATCTGATAGCATGGCAACCTTTAAATTCAAATCATTATGAAAAGAATTATTGATTGCAGCAGAAATTGAAAGGTCAATACAGTAAAATGAGTGTCAATGGAGCATCAATAATTTTTGGTCTTGTAAGTACCATAATTGATTAGTAATTTGGTCACTGTTATACATAACCAACTGCTGTGCAATATTTATAGGCAAAAGAGATTTCGACACATTCAATACCCCATTTGGAGATTTAGCATCAAAAGATTGCGAAAGATTTTTCGCTTTGCATCTTGGATAGTGTTAGCAAAGGTTCCAACCGGCTAGAACGGTTCTGGGTTAGGGTTGGAACCAGAACTGAACTGTTGCAACGGGCATTACCACATGAAAACCTAGACTGTTGAAATTGGGCTGGTTTGACCTGCAACAACCTGGTATTTCAAAATCTCACCATTTGCTCCAATTAACTATTTCAGTTCTGATTAGTGTTAGCAACGGTTCCGTTTTCGGACCGTTTGTATTATAGCGGTTCCATGAAAACCCGGACCTGGCCGGTTCGGTCCGGGTTTGTAAAAAACGGTTCCATCAACTAAGTCCACGAATATTGATCCGATTATTTAGTGTTTGGTACATGAAATATGCAGCTGCAGATGGCGCATCTTTTGGCAGTCTCCGATTTTTGATATCTTTAAAACTCAGCAAGCGGCTTTGAGATTATTGTCATTTTTGGCGTAAAAACGAGGTTTTTGGGCTGCCGCTTGCTGAGATTTAAAGATATCGAAAATCGGAGACAGCCAAAAGATGCGCTGTGCAAAGCTGCATATTTCACATACCAAACACTATACTCACTAATCAATATTTGTGGCCTTAAAGTGATGGTTCACTTAAAAAATCGTCGATTTTTGATGGGGTAAGGCCGTTGCCACGCAGACCTATAGTACCCGCCGGGTCCAAAACTGGAACCGTTGCTAACACTAGTTCTGATCATATTGTGACATGACCAGTATGTAGATTGTACAGTTCTAGCTGCTCTTTGACATGCCGATTTCAGATGTGTGATCTGACCAATATTCGTTCAGTCGTTATCAAAAACCTCCTAATTTTTCCTAAAACCTTCCCTGATTTCACAACCACTCAACAAATATCAGTCAGATCGTAAATCTCAAAGCGGGAGCTGAAATAGCTGCTAGAACTGCACAATCTACATACTGATCATGTTATGATACATTCATAATTGAAATACTTAATTGCAGCAAAAGTTGTAGAAACCGCAATGTCGGAACTGTGGTCCGGTTCCAACCCAACCGAAAAGTGCTGGTTTATGTCCAGTCTGGGTAACAATCCGCCAAGACAAAGCAAGTCGGGTTTTTGGAGGGATCTGGAACCAAACCGGGGCCTCCAGATTAGTTGGACCTGGACCGCAGCAGTGTAACCTGGAACGGTTGCTAACATGAATTTTGGATCATCTGAATTCCAATTTGTTGCAGATATCCATTGATGAGATATTGGCAGCCTTCAGGAGCACAAATAGTGATAGCAATCATTTCGGACCGTTACTTCGAGTCCGGATCGAGGTCCAAATCAATCTGTTCACAAATTGTGAGTCAGGGTAGTTAATCAACCCGAACTGCCAACTCGAGTACAGTTCACTGGTAAACTCCCAACCTGGGACAATTTAGTGGGTTGTCCACGTGTCACCCAGCGGGTCCATCTATAAATTCATCGAAGGCTCTTGTTTTTGCAATTTGTTAATAGTATCTGATCAAAATCGGGTTTTCAAGAACCAATAATACATTTTGCATGTTTTGCAGCGTGCAATATCGATAAATTTGGAATCCATGATATACCTTTGATATATTGAATTTATGCCTATCATGGTGGTCAATGATTCCGTTATGAATATGAAAATCTGCGCAATGCTTTGATTACCAACAATGCAAGACCTAACAATGTTGATGCTCCAATGACGCACATTTTCAGGATGCGGCAGAGACCATGTGGTTTCCCAATTTTCCTTAAAGACTGCCAATATCTCACAAATCGATATCTCCAATCAATCGGATAAAATATCACGCAAGATGGAAACCGAAAAATCATTGAACTCCCATTGACACTCATTCTCCGAATAGGGTGGTGACCTTGTTGCTTCCAATTTTGCCAATAAATGCTGCCAATATGTAGGTTATACATAACAGTGACCAGATCACAGTTCAATTACCGTACTTACAAGATCTAAAATCGTCGACACTCATTTTCTGAAAGGGGCAGTTATGGTATCGCTTGCTCATTTGCAGGTAATGGCGACCAACAGGTTGGTTAAGCATATCAGTGTGTATGTTCCATTCTATTTACCTCACTTACCCAATGAAACATTGTTGACACTCCACTAACTCTCAGTTTTAGGTGGCAGTGACATCGACACTAACGATATTGCCTATCACGGTGTCCAATACTTCAATTGTGGATAAATGCCGTAGCACAGCCAATGGATGATACCAGACGCAACACCAATAATCATTGACGCTCTGTTGATGCTCATTTTTATGTGTAGCGACATCAACACTCAACATAGTGACCATAAAGATGGACAATACTTCAATTGTGGGTAAATGCTGCAGCACAGCCTTTCAATTATACATGATGCAACACCCAAGAGTTTTGAGGCTCCGTTGACCCTCGTTTGAGGTAGAGCATCATTGACACTACCGATATTACCCATATAGATTGGCAATTCTTCGATTAAAAGTGAATGCGGTAGCATAGCTGTCGGATTATAAAAGATGCAACAATGAAAATTGTTTACACTCTGTTGACGCTCAGATGATGCTCAGTGGACGCTCATTTTTAGGTGCAGCGACATCAGCACATGACATATTGCACATAAAGACAGGCAACACTTCGATTATAGGTAAACACCATAGCAAAGCCATTTGATTATACATTATGCAATACCCAATGCTGTGGACGCTCCATTGACGCTCTGTTGACGCTCTGTTGATGCTCTGTTGATGCTCTGTTGAATCTCTGTTGATGCTCTGTTCAAGCTCTGTTGACGCTTTGTTGATGCTCATTGGTAGGTGTCGCAACATCAACACTTAACATATGGCCCATAACAGCAGGAAATTCTTTGATTATAGGTCAATGCGGTAGCATAGCACTTGAATTATTAAAGGTGCAATAATGATAATTGTTGATGCTCCGTTGAAGCTCTGTTGATGCACCATTGACGCTCTGTTGACGCTTATTTCAGGTATAGTAACGTGGACTCAACCAATATTGCCCATCAAGATTGGCAATACTTTGTTTATAGGTAAATTTGGCAGCATTGTCCAGGGATTATATGAGAGGCAACTCCGAAAACTGTTGACGCTCTGTTGATGCTTTGTTGACACACATTTTTAGGTGGTAGTGACATCAACACTAGCCATATTGCCTATTAAGGCGGCCAATAGTTTGATTATGAGCAAATGTCGTAGCACAGCCCTTTGATTATAGAAAATTCAACAACTAAAATTGTTGACGCTCCGTTGACTCCCATTTTTGGAATGGAGCAGTGACTGCGTCGGTTTCCATTGTGCCTATCAAGGCTGCTAATACATTGCTTATGTATAACAGTGAGCAAATCAGTTTCCAATTACCCTACATAGATGACCTGAAATTGTTAATGCTCAGTCGACACTCATTTCCAGAATGGGAGAGTGACCGTGTCGCTTTGTCTTTTGCCTATATAGGCTGCCACTACGTTGTTTATGCATAACACCAAGCAAATCAGTTTCCAATTACCATACTTAAAAGACGTAAAATCGTTGACGCCCCGTTGACGCCCACCATCACCAGGTTCTAACTGTTGTTGTATGGTTAATAATTATATCTACATGACCATATAGTTTTTATTGACAGCCAATGTATCATTCGTATGAATACTCGGTTGCATCCAAAACCTTTGTGGCCTCTCATTTTCTGGTCCACCGCTACACATGTTCTCTGAGTGATAGATGAGGTAGCGCTTTCACATTCTAGCACATTCAGCCGGCAATTTACTGCATATAGATCCATACACTGATTTTTCATTAATATAGCTCAACTTCTGCACTATCCCTTATCCAATTCCTTCTCCTCGATTTCCATGACCTACCATATGCAATTTTCATATTCTTGACCATGTGGATCAGGTCTGAGTGCAGACTAATACCAGTGGATGTATGGACAAATGCAACATGATGGTGGTCATTCATACAGGTTCGCGTTACACATTGACCACTACTTTTATGACTTGCATGACATGACTGAGTTATATTTTGTTGGCACATTTTGTCTTTAATTCAGATTGCGCATTCTCACATATCCATAAGAGGCAGGATGATATCATGCACATCACTTGTCAATCAACCAAGTTTGGAGTCTATGACTTTCATATGGCCTGTATGACCCTTGCACATGCACAGATGAGTTATAATGTCTCACACTATGGTCAGTGAAATCCAAAAAATGCTGACACATAACAAAATACATACATCAATTACTTTTCATGGAGATATGTTGTCAATAATAGCAATTTGCTCATCTAGTCTATGGACAAAAAACAAGCCGTTACAATGTGTTCATCGCAATCCAATTGCTGTATGGTAATTATCTGTGGAGGCAATATGCAGGTGTAAAAGCTTACAGGTTACACAGGCTTCCATTGCTTCATCGGGAATGAATTGGACACTGTATCGGGTGGAAGAGATTATATGCATAGGTAAGATGATGGGTTCCCACAAGCTAACCTCATATTACTACATTCTGCTTGCCATGTTCCTTGCTGTATTTGCAATTAAGTTGCACTGACAATATCAAGTATCTCCATCAGCACTCCAAATGTTGTCAGTGCAGGAGCAGGCGCAATCTGATCCATTTCACACTTAATAACACCCGTAACTGTCATTGTGGCTGTCTCCTAGCTCCAATCATACTCTTGATACAAGATAAAGAATTGTTCACAGTCCATTGACAATCAAGTTCAGGATGTAGAAGGGAGCGTGTCTCTGTTCATTTTGATTAAAAAGGCAGCCAATACAACAAACACTGACAACAACATATCAAAGTTAATATTTTGCACCTACTAGTAGGATATCAGAAAGTGACCAGACATAGAAAAACCCGGAATTGACAACCGGAAATTGGACCCGACAGGTCTAGGCATACCTGGCAAAACCCACGGGTCGACCAGTATAGCTATGGGTTTGGCTCGCCAAGAAGCGGCAGGTCAGGGTTTTTGGATGGTTCTGAAACCGAACTGAACCATTTTCTGGGTTAAACCAAGACCGCTGGCGGGTTACCCAGATTCATTGCTAACACTAGGTACAAACACCAGTGACATGCTACCTGCCACGACAAGGAAATGAGCATCAATGGTGGGTCCACAAATTGTTGTCTTGCAAATTGAGTAATCAAGGCATTGCATGGATATTCGAGCTCTAAACAGGACTATTGACCACCTTGATAAGGAACAATGCAAAATATAAAAGAACAAACATGGATTCCAGAATAATTGATATCGCAAACTGCAAATGATGCAAAAACTGATTACTGCATATTGAATAAGCTATTTTTCTAAGATACTATTATCAAGTAGCAAAAACAAGTACATTATATGAATCTACATATGGACCTGCCAGACAACCCGCTGACAATCCATTGAATTCAGACTGGTTTGAAGACTTCCATTTAACCTTACCCGGCTTGAAGGTTCAGGTTTATTAACAACCCAGACCACCAATTTTGCAAGGGTGCAGATCTGATCTAGACCTAGACCCAAAGTGATGTTCCAGAACCATTGCTAACACTAAAGGCAAGTATATGACCATAGAGATGCAAAAGGGAGGCATGGTTAAGTGAACATAGAAATACACAGGAATATTATAATTGTGTTAAAATAGTCATACACTTACAGGCAGTAATGGTGCAAACTTCTGAACTGTGATGGAGTGAATATAATGGTATATCCGGTGTTAGTAATCGAGCTATAATCACGATGCAATTGTTGGCAGTGATCAAGGAAGTTCAAAGACACCCTTGAATGTTTCTATCTTGAAAACTTGGTAATAAAGTTGCAGGGGATAATTATGTAGACAAATAGATATAGTTAGTAATGGTAATTGAGCAAAACTGGAAATGCACTTTGAGGCCATATTCTAGTGAGTTCAGCTATTCAGTGGTATACCACTTTCAGTTTAACTCGGTGACACATATGATGGCAATAATCAACAAAGTTGAGTGAAACAGTTGAAGGTAATAATTAACCAGATGTGGCAGAATGCTTACAGGTAGACAACCAGGGGGTATCTGATTGGAAGGGAGATATAATCTGTATTGAAAATTTGTTTGTTACATAACTTGCTATGATGGGAATGCAAGGAGAGGAAACTTCTCTGGTAAGTTCATGAAAATGTAGCTAGAGGTAGACAATCTGTAAAAAGGCAGGGCAGAAGCTGGTAATACTGAGAAGTTAGCTTTTCATGACAAGAAGATACATAGGCTGGCTGTGTGCAGGAGACAGTCAATCTAAGGTGGATGCTTTTAGTTGTTTATAACTCAAAATTATAACATTGGAAGAAAAGCAAAATGACTTAACTTTCTATTCACTAATGATGACAGAGATATCGATGAGAATCAAAAATATAGTGATATACATCAGAGAAATTTGGGAGAATATTATGAGGTATGGGAAGTCAGGGGTACAATCTGCATGATTGCATTTAATATACCCCAACTATGTGTCATTAACTACAAGAATGGTAGTGATTTGTAGTTTATTGATTATAGTGCAAGAATTCATACTTAAATATCTTGTAATACTCCAGTGTCTTTGAATGATTTCTCTGACCTGGTCTCATTTGAATCTCTTATTACTCGTCTTGTTGCCCTCAACTCTACCATATTCTGAGAATACAATGTGAACATATCTCTCTATATCTCCACATATCATGATCATAAGTTGAAACTCAATACAGAATCTGACCAAAACTGACTTTCACCCACTCCCTGCCAGTTCTTCATTTCTCATCTCTCAGAAAATGATGTTTTAGTCTATATTTTCTGTTTCCAGATTCATGTATTACTTAATAAAGAAAGTCTCAGCTCCCATTACACTGTCATTGTAATCTACCACCTCTCGGTACACCTTCAATCCATGCAATTACAATCTTTACAGTATATCACTAACTTCACTTAATGATGGCCCCCAAGGTGTCACCAAATATCTTACACCACTGTCTACAAATGAATATTGTAGTTCATTCAAACAGTTAGATGTTCAGAATTGTTATGGTTCTGGGGTAATGGATGATCACTCGATTATGGTGTCCTGTCGCCATTGTTTAAGGTTCATCAATTATAAGCCACTGCCATCAGGATATCAATGGGGGCCCAGTACAAATCCCTCGACGAGATCATCACCACCCACCATCGATTGTTGTAATAGTTTCAAGGGTGAGTTAACAAAGTGTAGACACTAATCGTTCAATTCCCTATAGACAAAATTAAAGAATGATACCACTCGTCGTCACCTCTATATGAACTAACTCTCGATTGACATCAGCTGTAGCCAGTATGATGGAGATACAAGAGCACAATATCAAGAACGGTAATTGAATAGTACAAAGAGATAGATTGTCTTGCAGACAACAGTCCGATTAACACCAATCAGTCTGGAGATGTGTATCCTGTAGATACCGTTGATCCGGCATGACAGGATGATTCAATGCATACCAATAACGTGGAGGAATTTCAGGCCGACTGGTTATCCAGACAAGCTGATTGGAGGACTTGAGGATAGTGAGCATTTACCTAGAGAAGAGCATTATTAGAATTAGCAGTTAGAGTGCAGAGGGAAGAGGTATAAAGACCTCTTGATTCTCTGCAAGAATAGAGAGCAACTTTCTCTCAACAGAGAACAAGCCATACCAATATCATCCATATGGAAAGCGATATAACATATAGTCTATTCTGATTACTTTCTGCACCTGAGTGAAGCTTCAAAGTGAACCTACTAATAGTCCTGGTATAAGTCCAATATCAACCCCGATAGTTAGACAAGATAGTGAGATATTTAGAAGAGCTACTTCTAGTTGGCTGTATCTTGGTGTTGATTACTCCCGCATTACAAAATTAGAGCCCACATGTGCATCTCTTAACTTGTTGAAGTGTAGGTTGCAAGAGAATTATCTAACTTATATAGTCACAGCCTCCAAGTACATCTCCAAAATCGCGTCATGCTGTCCTCCATGTAGTGAGTATTAGCAATGGTTCCAGTTTTGGACCCGGCCAGTTTTATAGATCTCCATGGCAACAGCCTGATCCAATCAACAATCAACAATTTTTTAAATGAACCATTACATTAACGCCACAAATATTGGTCAGAGAGTTTATTGTTTGGTATGTAAAATATGCTGCTCTGCACGGCGCTTCATTCGGCAGTCTCCGATTTTCGATATCGTCAAATCTCCGCAAGGGGCAGCCCAAAAACTTCGTGTTTGGGCTAAAAATGGCAATAATTTGAAAGCAGCTTGCTGAGTTCTGAAGAGATCAACAATCGAAGTCCACTAAAAGATGCACCGTCCGAAGCTGCATATTGTATATACCAAACACAAAAATCTCCGATGAATATTCATCAACATGATTCAGAGAACTATTTGGCACAATTCCAAAATGAACTGGCCTGTTCCGGGTTTTCTTCAAACTGCTATACTAGAAACGGTTTGCAAACTGAACCATTGCTAACACTATTCATCCTGTAGTAAGCGCCCATGATAATGGCTGCCAAGTGTAACTCCTAATCTGTTGAATTGCTGTCTTCTAGTATATCTTAAAATTAATTCAATTTCTACCACCAACTATACCTCCAATGTCACATAATTACATGTAGTGTTAGCAATTGGTCCGGGCAACCTGCAAGACAGCTGGGTTTGGACTGCAATAACAGGCCAGCTCCTTTAATGACCTGGCAAACACCCTGGCATAGTGCTTCTTGGTGGGCTGAACCAGGAGATATACCAGTCGTTCCATAGGCTTTGCCGGAATTGGCTAGACCCATCCATTCCAATCTCCTGTTGTATGTTTGCTGTTTCACTGTTTATCGTCGCATTCAGATATGCTACTGTCAATCACAAAATATTGACTTTGATATGTCGCTGTTATTTTTGGATGTATTGGCCACCTTACTGGTCAAAGCAAACAGAGACAAGCTCCCTGCCCAAGTCTGATAATGAGCATCAACAGTGCATCAAGGATTGTTTGTGGTGGATCCTGGGAAATCTCAGGGGTGATAGGTAGCAGACAGTTATAAATGTAGTATTGGCCACCTATATTGGACAAAGACAAAGTGAAACACTCCTTACCCCATCTTGAAAATGAGCGTCACCAGAGCATCAACCATTCTTGGCATTGCATGATGGGTAATCACACTACAATGTGGCCATTATTGTTTATATACATTGTTTTGCCTGTTTTTGGGTGGTAAAAGGCTCATGAACACTTAGTGGTAGTGTTGTAAATGAAATACATTGTTACTGTCCCAGAGGCTGTCGCGAGAATATCCCTTGCTAATCTGCCTATATAGACTGCTAACTGCTTTCTTATGGATGTTTGTGATCAAGTGCCACTCATATTACTGACAATGCAGGAGTAAAACTCATTGATGCTCTGTTGGCACTCATTTTCAAAATGGGGTAGGGAGGGTATCACTATCTCTTTAACCTATAAAGGGGGCCAATAACTCCTTCGTGACTGTTTGGAACCTATTGCCCGTCAGATTACCCACGATGCAATCCAAATCATCATCAATACTCTGTTGAAGTTTAGTTTCAGGATGGGGTAGGGAGCATGATACTCTAAAATTTTTCCTATAAAGGCGGCCAATACTTCAATTATATATAACCACAACCAAATCCATTTTTCATTATCGGATTTACAAGAGCTAAAACTGTTAATGCTCCATTGACACTCATTTTGCCACACCATATCCACAATATGCAATTAGTTCATTTCGCATAGTATATCATTTACATTGTTTTAGCAGTCTTTCCATTATTTACATTTACATTCTCCTTAATCACTACATTGATCTTTAATAATTCAGATGATTATAATCTTTAAAATATACTTTACAGTGTCCGCTAATTGTGGATAATGATCTATTCAAAACTCCCTTCCTTTTCAATCAGTGCTTATCCTCACTTGCACATTCTTTCAACTGGCTGCTCTGATCTTCAAAATGAATGTTAGCTTTATTACCATACAGCAGATAGAATACTAACCAGGGCATGGTCATTCATCAGTCAGGGTATCTGGATTATACACTTTATTGTGCAGGTTATCTAGGGTATATGCATCAAGATGGGAAAATTGAGCATTGGGAAGTGGAGCGTGTGAATACACATATCCAGATGGCAAATTATAGATTTGGGAACATTCAGCTCCATCATTATCACCAGGTGGTGCAGGTGGCATTCTGGGCAGAGATGGCATCAGTTCTGGTGTGGGCTGTGTGTCGCAGTCGGCTGGATACGCACCTGCCGCTTGGCACGACTAGGGTGTCTTAGAATTCTCTGCGGAGCCACTTTGTGAAGGAATGCCATCCGTCCAAGTGGTTTTGATGAAGCATAGCCAGTTGTCATTCTATCAAAGCCTTCACCAGTCTATGTCCAGGAAAGTTAACTCCCTACTTCTTCTCTTGTCGGACTTTGGCACAAGCTCTATTGATCAGGCATTGCGTTTCCTCCATTCCAGCGGGCAAAAACCATCCTTTGCCCATTTTCAGCATATTCCTGGCCAGGCGCAAGTTGGACTTCTCCAGCTGTACCTGACGACCTTCCCTTGCCATAGTAGCAGATATATTGAAAACCAACAAGAAATTAGTTGTTGCATCCGAGAAAGTGATTCAGCTACTACCTCCATCCTATGCAGTTCTGTGCCCTTCTAATACATGATCAAAGTCTATTTGGTCCACTCTCAGGAATGCTCATCCCAAAATTTGCCCGCAAACATCAAAGAGCTGACTGGATCATGATGTTCGATATCCTGGACTGTGCAGACAAATACCTTTGTTGCCCATGGATGTTTCCTGTTACGAGCAGAGAAAAATTGGTCACGTAGCTCTCTAAATTTAGCCACAGTACATTATACAGTTAGTTGACAGTTGTTAACCACAATATGGAATACTCACATCGAATTTCATATTGCTTCCAATTGTTGCTGCTTCCAGTCTGAAGGATGACATTTCAATGTGCATCCAGCATCATATTATCAGTGGCTGCATTGGCAGTGGCATGATGGACTAACTGATATCTGTGTTGTTGCTGTGTGCCAATGAGTGACTCATTGAATGAAGTTCCCGCCAATTGGCTTGATTAAGATCCGCTCTCACCTGGCTGGGAGTTTTCAGTTGCCATTATTTATTGGTGTCAAATATGCTAGGATGATGATAACCAAAGAAGTGGGAAGTCCTGAGGAATGTATAGTTAGATTCAAGTCAGAAAGGAATAAGTAACAGCCAACAGGCACATTCTACTCCAGATGAATCCTGCTGCATATGGCTCCAAGTATCAGTGAATAACAACTTTCCCACAATTTGAAGTAAGTCAGTCCGATGTTGTGTATTTGTTTACAAGGATAAGTAGACGTGTACGATAGCCAAAATCTCATGATTCGCAGATATGAACAAGAAGTTCTTCAACGGAAAGAACATCTTCTGATATTTATCTCGAAAAATCCTGGGGATAGTTTATGAAACTGATGCCAACACTCAAGTCATGTGGTACAATAAACATACCCATTCTCATTTTAGTGCAAGTCAAAATGCAAATGGTGCTATGTTCAAAATAATTGACCGTACCAACCGTGTCATACAACATGCAGCTTGCCTCCAGAATGTACATATATTAAAATATCAAACATCTTGCCCAACAGCAAAGTCAGCACGAACCACAATGGTCAATGCACTAAACAAGAACTTTTTGCGACTTCCAGAGGGCAAATTCGGCAACTCAACAAAGATTTCCATACAACTATGGCATCCTGCACATCAAGACAAGAACAGCTTGGAGGCAGAACCTGTTTGAGCCCTTGGGGCATTATGTAGCTTGCAATCCAAAACGAAGCTTGCGGTGGAAAAACGATGAGAAACACACTATATAATTTATTATACAAGAGAATTGGATCGAGGATTATATTCAGAGAGAGACCGCCATGGCAAGAGAGCGAGTTGAATAAGCAGAGAAAGTGATTCAGCAGGAGTGGAAAGATATGACAAAATCGCAAAATGCAGGATTGACAACAAGAGAGCCTGAAAATATGTGTCATAGGATGTTGACTGATTTTGGAGAGAGTCTGAGCGATCTTGCACCTTCCGATGAAGAGGGCCATGGAGCAGCTGAGGATCATAAAGATATTAAGCTGGGCAAGCTGCACAAAAATGACAAACCATGCTTGGTAATGGGCACAATCCCTAAAACGGTACTGCAGCGCATGGAGAGGTTTGGGCAGAAGCAGACAAAGTTTGACTAATTGACACAGTAGAGATGGGGGGATGCAACTTACTACTTTCATGCAAGAGAGCAGAAGTATGGCACAACCAAATTGAGGGTTCTGGCAGTTGTTAAACTGCACACGGATGATGTTGCTGCCACACCTACACCTGCATCATTTGGAGATCTTCTGGAGTATCTTGATATCATCCCCAGAATGTCACAAAAACCACACCAGACTTCTGTTCCCCAAAGGAGTGATATGAGGCTAGGTTACGGGAAGTTACAGTCAAAAGAAGGCACCCCATGTCTTCCGCTCTATGCAGAGGCATATTCCTCACCTATTCATCATGCGAAGTCTGTTATACCTGCAAGCATTTACCCCTGCATTGTGCCTTCTCAGCTAATCATGGTACAAAATTGTATTCACATGAACAAATGTTAACAGCTCCTGCATCGCCGGAATAATAGATTGGCAAATCACATCTTTTCAGGTCATATTTCACAGAAAAGCAATTCACATGCTAATTTTGCTACCAGGCAGTTTTTTCTTAATTTCAGTAACCAACATGTGACATACAGTAATTTATAGGTGCATGTGTATGGCTCGTACACACCATGCAAGATTTCTAGAATCCAAATCAGGCTGTAAGATGACCAATAAACTCAGTATTATTTTGCCTGTTACTGTCAAGTGAGAAAGCAAAAACTAAATTAGTGAAGGAATTTACTAACCAAACTTATGTGAGTAATGTTATACAACCCATAGAAGGAGCAGTCAGTACTCAATATGAATATGGCTTAATGATGAACATTATACTGTATTCATCCAAGTATCTAACTGTGAAACTCTCAGCACAGATCCGTTCCACATTGTTGATGTTTTTCGAATTGCTTATTGTGCATCATGGAAATCAGAGAGAAGGAGCTGGATGAGGAAAACTGAAGAAGTCAGGCTATATCAATCAAAAACTAGTGAAATGTACTACATGCCGCATATTGCCAGCTAAAAGCGTGGGAATGTAATAGGGCCATGTCATCTATCACTCACATAACAATGATTGTGGTGATTCACACATTATGAGACCACCAAGCTTCTGCATGCAAAAGAAAATACAGAGAAACTGTATATTGGCTGTCAATTATGACTATACGGTTTATAGCATCCAATCATTGTGAGTACCATGACTATTTGGATGTGTTTAGTATGTGCATCAATAGAGCGGCAAAGATTTTTAGTCATACACTTTTGGCAAACAAAGGGCTGCATTGTCACATGATTCCAAATGAAATATATTTGTAGGTTTTACAGCTAAAAATGCAAGAGACACACTCTTTGCCCCATCCTAAAAATCAGCAACAACACAGCATCAACAATTTTTGACCTTGCATCATGGATAATCTAAAGTGTGTGCGACCGAACTAACCCATAATGGATGTATCGGCCACCTTTCGTAAGACAAGTGCTTGCAATGGCATTGCTACTATGTCCGAAAAATCAGTATTTCTGGAGTGTCGACATTGTTTTAACATAGTGGCAACAGAATGTCAATATTTTTTGGTCTTGCCACTTGTATAATCCACTGGCTTTGCATTGACCTTCACCCATAATCATAGGACTGCCCACCATCGTGAACAAAAATACTAGGAACAATCCCTCTCAACCCTCCTGAAATAACAGCCGGCGGAGCGGCAACACTTTCTGTGAGGCTCCATAAGCATTACCGCAATAAAGTGTGTTGCCTCATTCCTAAATTGAGTTTTTATTGATTAGTCTTTTCAATATGTTCTTGTATACAATTTTACAACTATGGATACAATGTCTCACAGAACTTACTTTTGTCTTGCGCGTAGCTCTAGAGTCAATATTGAACAACCAGCATTCTACTCAATCATAACATAACATTTGACAGTCTCTCAACGAGATTTACACAGCATCCAAATTCCTACCACCATGTCAGATTCCCAATCATTAAATACCTCATTGCTAGAGGTTATGATATCTTCCAAAAATGAACCTGACTTTATTCGTGATTAGAGTGACCATGCTTTCCAAATGATATTGATACTTGGTGGGCTTCTGTGAATGTGGATTCGAAGTGTTGTATTGTTTAGAATAATTCTAGCCATGCTCCTCCATGGCGATTATATTTGCACTGTGGAATTGAGGAGACCAGCAGCCCTGCTATTATATGTATCATTTGTCATCAAGTTTTTCGCCATCCATCAGAACGTGGGACCAGCTTAGTGGGAAAATCATACTGGCCAAAGAGCACATTGCAAAGTTAAATAAATTTACAGAGTTGGAATAATCTGAATTTATAAGTACAACCATTGATGAAACAGCTTTGACCATACTGAGGTGATAAGCCAGTTGAGGAAGTATAATAGTATGTTCGCAGAGGAAATTCATATTCAACTCTTAGCTCTTCTCTACATTAACACAACTTACAGACAAAAGGCTCCAATCTGGCAGCAAAGGACTTACTAACTGCTGAATGTCACAAAGACAGCTGGAATCCCCACCTCATATTAGGATTTGCTCTGGCTCATATTCCCTAGAATGCTAAATCAAAGCTCGAGCTACAACAGAAATATAATGCATCATACGGGGAGCTGGTGGGTCAATCAGGCCACACCATTAGCAACATTTGTGGGAGGGAGTACTCACTGACAGTGGATGCAATTAAGAGGCAATTGCCATTCAGAAATATAGTTAGCTTAGCTTTGGACGAGTGGACTTCAACCAACAAGTCAGCCATCACATCAGTCATAGCTAACTATATGTATCAAATTTGGGTGTTGCGAATAATACAACTCTTTTTCCAAAATGCTGATAGCATATTCTTTTCCAATTTGGAAAGCTAATTAAGGATGATAGATCAATTGTCAACATCCTAGAGCAAGGCTAGCCATACATTTGGAAGAAGTTTGTGATAATGTTTAACTTACCAATGGCCGTTTACTTGGAATAATAACTGATAATGCTTCCTCAAGTTCCTTGATGACTCAGGAACAACAATCAACCCTTGAGGCCTCCTGAATCATGTGGCCTGCATTGAGGAACAACAAATCACAAATAGTGCACATCACTTGGCTTGCTTTGGCTGCATTCATGAGCAGTCTCAGAGTAAACGGGCGCGCCAAGTCATGGAAAGCTCATGAGCAGGATCAGCATTCTGGAGAGAATGTAATCACAGACATTGGCAAGAGTCATAGACTGTAAAAGGAGGGCAATGCTAGAATCAACAAGGTGTCAGCTATGAGACCAAGTGTAGCAAAGATAATTGAGAAAGTACATATGTCATGACATATTGAAACACCTGACACTCACCTTCATGTGTCTGAGAATGCTTGCTGTATTGATTATGCTGACACCTGGTTATTGAAACGAGATTGTTGACCGTCACATAGTCAAAGTATGAATCACAGTACACCCTATGACAGATGTGAAACATGGTAGAAATCAACCATGTAGTTGCTTGAGCGAGCCTACTGATTACAACAGTTCACCCGCAAGTGGCTCAAGTATCCAAAATTCATTCATTACCAGCTACTTCCCATTACACAGAATGAATAGACCATCGTCAGGTATATTATGGAAGTTATAAGGCCATTTCGATACTGACCCTGTGGATGTCCAAAAGGCATATGATTACTCTGCATAACATTATCATTGTCTACAATTTCATGTTTATTCATATGGATGGCATTATGTGAGCTGTAGCTCAGAAGAGGACGAAATTGAACAAAGGCTTATACTTTGCCGTGAAGATTGGGCAACAGATGGTGTCCCAATATTATAATGATGTTACGTCAATGATGGGAAAGGGCAGGTACTCGTAGTGAAGTGGCTAACAAGCCAATGATTGGAGAAGAACCTGTGTAACTGTACTACTGTGCTACTTGTTCATATTCCGGCACCTACTCCACAAATCAACTCAATGCACCTCCTGCGCTTTTGATCAAACATGCTGGTCAGTCAACCAAGACCTAGTAAGGTGACGGGGTGGAATTGACAGGGATTGGCTGGTTGGGGTATGGCGCTGCAATGACAACAACGAGACCCTGCATGGGGGAGGGGAAGAGTAGGAGGGGCAGTGGGGGTAGTGTTAGCAACAGATCCAGGTAACCTGTTACATATTGGTGGGCCAAACCCGGACCAGTACCCGTCAACCCGCAGGTTTTGCCCGGGTTTGGCTAGACCCGTTGGTTCGAATCTCCGGTTCCGGTTTTCAGGTTTTTCTATTTATGGTCACATTAATATATTCTATTGGTAATCGCAAAATATTGACATTGGTATATGGTTGTGCGTTTCTGATGTATTGGCCGCCTTTATAATGAAAAACAGATGAGATAAGCTCCCTGCCCCAGTCTACAAATGAGAGTCAACCACGAGTCAATGATCTTTGGTCTTGCATCTTGGGTAATCTCAGTGGCAATTGGATGCAGACGTTCATAAATGAGGTATAGGCAGCATTTATAATCAAAACAGAGAGTGACACACTATCTGCTCCGGTCTGAGAATGAGAGTCAACGAGGTGTCAACGATGATTGGCTTTGTATCATGGTTACTCTGCATGGCGATTGGTCGCAGACATTCATAAATGACGTACAGGCAGCCTTTATACGCAGAACAGTAAGCGTTGCACTCCCTGCCCGATTTTGAAAATGAGTGTCAACAGAGCATCAACCATTTTTGGTCTTGTAAGTCAGGTAATTGATCAGAGACTTGGCCGTTTTAATGCATACTGATTGTATTGGCCACCATTACAGGACAAAAAGAAAGCAACACGCTCCGTGCCCGATCATGAAAATGAGTGTCAACGGAGCGTCAACGGAGCATCAACGGAGCGTCAATGATTTTTGGGCTTGCATTAAGGTGAATCCAGGCACAATATGGCCGTTCATGGCTATATAAAATGTTGTTACCGGTTATATAGGCTAAAATGCTCAGGATCATTGAGCCACAGCTTTGAAAATGAACTAAATTTTGATTGTCCGGAAGGCTGTCTTGGGAACATCGCTTGCTCATCTGCCTACAAAGGCTGCCAATTCATGGTATATAGATATCTGCAAACATTTGGCAATTAGATTACCCAAGATGCAAGACCAAAAATCTTTCTTGCTCAGTTGACACTCAATGACAAGATGAGGCAGAGAGCGTGTAGCTCTCTTTTTTGCCTATAAAAACTGCTAATACTGTGATTGTATATGCCAACAACTGATTCACTTGTCACTTACCTGACTTACAGAACCAACAATCAAGGACGCTCCATTGACGTGCAGTTTGCCACCACGGTATCCGTAACATGGACTCATTCACTTTGGCATTGTATATCGAGAATGGTCTTGTGGCAGCTGTTCTCTGCTGTTCATGGATGTTCTCCTTTATTACTACATTGTTCATTAATAATGCATCTAAATATACCCTTGAAAATATACTTTAAAGTGTCCACTGATTTTAGATCATGATAATACACAAAAATCCCAAACCCTTCAGACAACTCTCTTCTTCGCAGTCAGGTTCACTGAAAAGACTGCTGTCATCTACAAAATGGGTCTCAACTTTATTACCATGTGACTTAGAGTATACTAACCAGGGGATGGACCTTTATCAGTCAGAAAATCTCAAATAAAGTCTTCATCATGTATGCAATCTTTGGCATCTAGATCAAGATTGAAAAATCGAACTCTGTGAAGGGAAGTATATATATACACATACCCGGGTGGCACACCTTCTGTTGCACAGCTTGGAGTTCTCTGACTGTGAGCAGATGGCGCAGGTGGCATTCCGGGCCGAGGTGGTGCCCATCATGGTGGAGGCGCACCCGTGCCTGTGGTCCTCCACCATGTCTGTGGATTCTTTGCGGTGTCATTTTGACGAGGAAGGCAGCCGTCCATTTGATTTTCACGAATCTGTGCCGGGTGTCATTCTATCGCAGCCTTCACCTTTATATACCTGAGAAAAACAACACCCCGCTTCTTCTTTTCCCGGACTTCAGAGCAAGGTTTCTTCATTTGTTGTTGTGTTTCCTCTGTTGCGTCGCACAAAAACCCTCCTTTGGCCATTTTGGCCATATTCAAGGCAAGATGCATGGCGGACTGTTCAAGCTGTACCCGACCTCCTTGTCCTGCCATAGTAGCTGACATGTTGAAAACCTACAGGAAATTAGTTGCTGCTTCTAAAGTGAGATTTGGCTATTACCTCAACCATATACCACTGCCTAGCCTTATCTAAGGTCATTAACCGCTGTTTTGTCCATTCCCAGGGTTGTTTATCACGAAATTGGTCTGGGAAAATCCCAGATCTACCAACATCGTGAGGCTCAAGTTCGTGACCTGTCTGGACAAACTCCTGGGTTAACCATCGAGGATTCGCGTAAAGGGCAGAGATGAATTGGTCATGTAGCTCTCTACGTACCCCAGCTCTGCATTATATCGTTCGGTCACCTTCATCTACATTGATATGGATTGACTCACATCCGATCGTATGCTGCTTTTTATTCTTCTGGCTTCTGTTGTTCCCTACCGTTATTAAATGTGCGTTCTGGGTCACATTTTTGGTGGCTACAATTGCAGCATCATGGTGGACTAACTCGCATCTGCATTGCTGCTGTGTCTCACCGGGTGGTGCATTGGTTGAAGCACCAGTCGTTCGGCTCAATTTGGCTCCAATCGCACCTGGTTGAATTGTTTCTGTAGCCATGACTTGCTGATGTGAAAAGGTGAGGAAGATGTTCACAAAAAGAAGTGGGAAGTACTGAAGATTATATAGTTTGCTACAAGTCAAAATGGAATGAGTGACAGTCAACTTGCACGTTCAATTCAAGCTGAATCCTGCTACGTATAGCTGCACTGCGTACAGCTACAGGGGATTCCAATGGTCCAGCAATTTGCAGTAAGTCGGTTTGATGTTGGTTGTTTGTTTACAGGGATACATCCTGATGAACGACAGCGGATATCCCATGTTTGATAGAGATGAAAATGACATTCTTCGATGGAAAGGAGGTCTGGTGATGTTCATCTCAAGACATTGCTGGGATCTTAGATGAATCACACAGTAACCATCAAGTCATAATGTACTGTTAGCATGACTATTCCCAATGAAGTGACAGTCAAAACACTGATTTTGCTTTGTTCAAATTGATCAAATCTACCAACCTTGACATAAAAGACTCAGCTTGCCTTAATGTGATCCATATCTTGCAACATCCAACATCTCGCCCCACAACAAGGTCAACTCAAGATACAATGGTCAATGCTCCAAAAAAGAACCATTCGCAATTTCCGGCAGCCAAATACGGTATATTGACGAAGCAATCTACACAAGGACGTCATCAAGTGAACAAACGCAAAGGTGGCTTGGAGGCAGACAGGGTCCGAGCATTCGGAGCATTGCACAGCTTACGACCCAAAAAAAAGCTTCCAGCAGAAAATATACAGGAAACGCACTGTTTGAACAACGAGGAGAAAGAGAATTGTATCGAGGATTATGTGGATATGGAGACCGCAGTGGCAAACAAGCGAGTTCAAGACGCAGAGACAGCAATTATGCAAAAGCAGGACCATATGAATAATGTTGAAAAGGCATGATCGACAACCAGAAAGCCTGAAACAACATTTGAGGTGATGCTAAATGCTATCAGAGACAGTCTGAGTGATCTTGCAAGTTCCAAAGATGTGGAGAATGGGGAAAATGAGGATGATGATGAAGACGATACAGAGCTTGGCATGCTAAGGGAAGATGTCAAACCTCGCTGGGTGATGGGCACAATCTCCAAAACGGTACAGCACAGCATGGAGAGATTTCAGCAGGAGCCGATGAGACTTGAGAAACTGACGCACCCCGGATGAGGAGACGCGGCCGACTACTTCCGTGAGAGAGATATGAGGGTATAGAACCACTGAATTGATAGTTCCAGCAGTTCTGAAGCCCCAAACAGACACAACTCCAGCCACACAGTCACCGACAACATTTGGAGAGCTTATACAGGCTTCTGATATTGGCCCCGGACAATCACACATGCTGCAAGTGACGTCTTGACCGGAATGTAGTCAAATGAGGCTGAGTTTGGAGAAACCTCAGGCAGACAATCACAGAGTATACCTCACGCCTGACACGGTGCCTCATTTTTCACAGATTGACATTGCGAAGCCACAGCAACTTGTAAGCTTTTACCCCTGCATATAGCTTCCTGAGCTAATTCCCATATAAAAATAGGATTTTGACAAAGCCATGGTGACAGCTCCTGCATCACCGGAGCAGTGGATAGCCCAAAAGGTATTGTTGTCGATGTCTCTTGAGTAATCGCAATTTATACCTACTGTGCCAGGTGTCAGCTTTTTCCAGATTTCAGTGACCAAATTGTCAGACAGAATTATTCGTCAGTGTGTATGCAAGGGTTGTACGGGCCATGCAAATGTTCCAGACTCCAAATCATGTTGATTGTCACACAACAAAATGTAAATGGTGTTGCCTGGTATGGTTAAATGATAAAGCAAAACCTACATTTGAGATGAAATTTACTAACAAATTTTACGTCAGTGATGTCATATAACTCATAGAAGGAGCAGTCAAACCACATCCAATACAGCAATAAATGACAGCCGTCAGACTGCATTAATCCATGCAGCCAACTAGATAACTCTCTGCTCAGACCTCCTACACATGGTCAAGAAATTGAAAATTGCTTATAGGACGTCATCGAAATCGAGGAACATGAGCTGGATAAGGTATGGTGAGAGTGTCAGGCTATAAAAACTAAAACTTGTTCACGGATGTTTATGCCGTAAATTCCGGGCTGAAAGTGCTGATATGTGATGGATCTACGTTTTTTGTCATGCAAATAATGTGTATAGTGGTGGCTCAGAAACTGCGATGTCTCGAACAACTTGGATTGAAATGCTAATACATAGAAATGGCATACGGGCTGCCAATAATAACTGTATGCATTTGTTGTTCAATTTATGGGCACCCAATGACTGTTGGTATGTCTCTAAGGTGAGCTCAAAGGTCAGCGTCAATGATTTATAGTCTTACACATTCAGCAATCACATGGCTGCATGGTCGCATCCATCCAAAGAAGAAGTATTTGTCCTCTGAAAAGGTAAAACGGCAAGCGACATGCTCCTTGCGCCATCATAGAAATGAGCATCAATGGAGTGTCAACAATTCCTGGTGTTGCATCCTGGATAATCACTGGGCTGTGCAATGGAATTTAGCCATAATCAGAATATTGGCGGCCTTGATGGGGGAAAATGCTACAAATGATATTGCTACTACCTCCTAAAATTGAGCGCCAACAGAGCATCAACGAGTTTTGGTGTTGCATCTTGCATAATCTAAGGGCCATGCAAAGACGTTAACCCATAATCATTCTATTGGCCGCCTTCGTGCTCAAAAATGCTTTAGATAATATCGCGACTACCGCCTAAAAATGAGCGTCAACAGAGCGTCAATGATGTTTCGCATTGCATCATTGCAAATCCAAAGGGTTTCGCTGCACCATTAACTTATAATCGTGCAATCGCCCGCCTTTCTAGTCAACAATGGTTGCGACAACATGGCTGCTATGTCCTAAAAATGAGTCTCAACAGAAAGTCAACAACTTTTGGCCTTGCATTTTGGAAGATTCAAGGGCTGTGTAGCGACATTAAGCCATAATCGATCTATCGGCTGCCTTTCTAGGCGACAATGGTTATGACAACATCGCTACTAAGTCCTAAAAATAAGTGTCAACAGAGCGTTAATGACTTGGGGTTTTGCATCTTGGAAAATGGTAGTGCTATGTTGCGATATTAACCCATAATTGAACTATCGGCACTCTTTCTAGGTAAAAATCCATTCAAGAACATCATCACTATGCCCTAAACATGAGTGTCAATGGAGTGTCAATGATTTTAGGACTTGCATCTTGGAAAATCAAGAGGCAGTACGACTACATTGATCCATAATTGAACTATCGGCCCTCTTTCTGGGCAAAAATGCATACCATAAGATCGTAACCTTGTCCCTGAATGATAGTCAACCGAGCGTCAACCGAGCGTTAACGATTTGTGGTTTTGTAAGTACAGTAATTACATGGTGTTTTGGTTTCAACCAATCGAAACATAAATTATCCAAGATGCGAAGCTAAAAACCATTGACTCTCCGTTGACTCATATTCTCAGAATGGGACCGTGACCATATTGCTGTCTCTTTTGCCTATCAATGCTGACAATACATCGGTTAAGTATAACAGAAACTAAATGACTGTTTAATCACTGTACTTACAAAACCACAAATCATTAACGCTCATTTTAACGTATTGTCTATTATACATCTGCTGCCATCGATAATAGTTTTCATCATGATTTGAACTTATTGCTAGTCATTCTAACAGATTGGGACTTGGCCATTTGGCAAAGCCGAGCACAGTAACATTCTTGCACTGTTCGCTGTCACACAACTAGAATTTATGTATCTTGCCAAAAGCTTCATTGCGCCCACTATACATCGAATTATCAACAGATATTCAGAAGCTACTGCTTACCAGTTGCCCATAATATATCTCTAACTCAAACTTGCAGTCAAGATACATAAAGAAGCTGGTGAAACATTGACCCATTCTGTCTTGCTTTTACTTCACTCCCTTATTCCTCCTTGTTTCGATTGCACTGACCACCACCCACACCTCATCAGCCTACCTGTATGAATTCCATGTAGGCCGAATCAATCCAGGAACTTGTGGTGCGGCCCTCACATCCCGCTGCTCTGGGCATTCCGGATCCTTGATGCTATTGTCTGCTCTATATCAGATTCAACATCCGCCATGCAATCGTCTTCACTGTCATTTGCATTATCTAACTCCCAATTCCAGTTGAGCCAATCTTCAGTGTCCGAAATGCATTCAGGTGCGCTATCCTCATCACATTCAACTGGGTGACGGTTGATTCCTTGGATGTGTCATACATTTAAGATTTCAGTTTGTCCTCCAGGGAGGTTTTTTGCAGACAAAGGTGCTGGCAAAGGAGATCTTTCTGACAATTTAAAGGCATCCGCACCATCATGTTGAAAGAGTGACGAGGATGCATTGACAATCTCTTCCGTGTCCGAAATGTATCCCACATTGGCCATCTGCCTGTTTTCAGTGCGTGATTCCTACTGGGTAGCACGTCGGTTTTGGCAGCCCTGCTACATTTCCAAAAAGTCATAAACCTTGGCGAGTCTGTGGAAATTGATTTCCTCCGCCTCTTTCATCATTTCCGAGTAGTTTCCTGTGTTTGTTGTATCCAATTCTGGGTCAGCGCCTGCCAAAATCCCAGTGTTGCCCCGAGCAAATAGCCTTCCAACAACTTTGTCGCGAAGAGTCTCGCCTGTGGGTTTTGACGACCTTCAGCCGATAACATCTCAGCCAAGGGAAAAACTGGCTGCCACTCCGACACCATGTGGTATAACATAAAATATGTTGTGTGCCACGTTTGAGAGATTGGCGTACTTTGTGTGTGTTTCCTCCTGTTGACACCACCAATCGGTTATGTCCAGTATCCAAAATGTACTGCTAATCTCGGTTGGGTCGGAGTGGTAATCATTGAGATTTGGACTAATTTGCCCTCAGCTGTTTGGTGCTTCAGTTGGCGAATTCAAATAGAGCCTGGCAGCGGTCAATAACCAATCGCTTCGCCCTGGTGTAGTGTTGGCAACGGTTTCGTTTTCGGACCGTTTCTATTATCGCGGTTCCAAGAAAACCCGGACCTGACAGGTTTAGTCCGGGTTTGTGCCAAACCGTTCCCTCAATCAAGTCCACGAATATTCATTCCATAATTTAGGGTTTGGTACATGAAATATGCACCTTTAGACGGCGCATCTTTTGGTGGTCTCAGATTTTTGATATCTTTTAAACTCAGCAAGCTGCTTTGAAATTATTGTTATTTTGGGCGTAAAAACGAACTTTTTGGACTGCTGCTGGCTCAGATTTAAAGATATCGAAAATCGGAGATGGTCAAAAAATGCGCCGTGCAGAGCTGCATATTTTACATACCAAACACCAAACTCTCTAATCAATATTTGTTGCCTTGAAATGATGGTTCGCGTAAAAAATCCTCGATTTTTGATGGGGTAAGGCCGTTGCCACACAAACCTATAAAACCAGCCAAGTCCAAAACTGGAACCGTTGCTAACACTACCCAGGTGTCATCTCAGCCACATTGTTCGGAGTTAAGTATTTTTCATCATCGCTGGATAAATCATATGCATTAAAGGATGGTTGAAAGGATCCTGAAGTCGTTCGGGAGGAGATGATCTTGCTGCTTGGTAAGATTTCGAGTTTATTGACAGGCACACATCGTTGTTTGGGACAGAATTTATTCTCCACATACTTCAGAAAGGGCTCTTGGTATTGGGTAGTATAGGATGTCTCGTCCTCAGGATTCATATCCATTCCCTTGTCTCACTTACTACACGATCGCAACTTCCAGAAAGGATCGAGGTTATCTGCAGAAATGAGAAGCATGCCCATCATTGGAGTCACTTCAGTGTAGTACTTGGACAGCTTCTGTCGAGCTAATTTCACAGCGAAGAACAAGTCCTCCTTGCATTGAGTCTTCTTCTTAGCCAAAGTTCGCATCACGCCATCCATAAAATCGAACATTTCATTGTACATTGTGACAAAGAGATGAAATGTGAGTGCAAGCATCTTCGACATCCACAGGGTCCAATATGGGAATGGCCTTAATACATCCACGACATACTTCACAATGGTCATTTCAACTTGAGGTGTGAAAAGAGGCTGGTAATTACTGTATTGTGGATTTTGGAGCCACTCGTTGGTGAAATTCCGTAATCTGTAGATGCGCTTGAGTAACTCCAGTGCTTAGTTCCAACGTGTCTTAACATCCATAATCGGAAAGACCGCGACGCGGAATTTGCCATTGTCACAGTCAATCAACTCAGTTTGACAACCAGGTCTCAGCGTGATGAATCCCGCAAGCATTCTGTGCCATATGAAGGTCAGTTTCAGGACTTTCCAAATATCATGAAATACATACTTTCTCAATTGTCTTTGCTAAACCTGGTCTGATGGCCAACACATGATTAATTCTATCATTGCCCTCTTTTCGAAGTTTTTGACTCTTGCCAATATCTATGCTTTCATTTTCTCCAAATTGCTGATTGTGCTCCTCGGCTTCCCAAGACTTGGTGCTGCCTTTTACACTGAGACTGCTCATGAATGCACCTAAAGCCAGCTGTATGCCGTGCGCCATGCATGGTATATGATTCCTCAATTCAGGACACTCGATTCCAGAGGCTTCAAATGTTGATTGCAGCTCGTGAGTCATTGAGTAATTTGAGGAAACATTATCAGTCGTTATACCAAACAAGCAGCTGTTGGTACACTCAAAATGATTAAGCACGTTCTTCAAACGTACGGCTAGCCTTGCTCCCATATGTTGGCCCTTGACCTATCATCCTTGATTAGGTTTTGACAGCGGAAATGAACGTGCGATCAATGTCATCATAACCCAGTTGAACTTCAAACAATGACCAATTTCGATCCATATATTAAGCAATGACCAACGTTATTGCTAGTTTGTTCATTGATGTCCATCCATTCTAAGCTAACCTAGCTTCATTTTGTGACAGCAACTGCTTCCTAATTGCATCCACAGTCAGTGCATATTCCCTCCGGGAAATGATGGTAAGGGTTGTAGCGGATAGCTGCACTGGTTCATCGCGTAATGCCTTGTATGACTGTTGTAGCTCCAGATTTGATATAGTGTTCCATGGAACATGAGCTGAAACAAATCCTAATATGAGGTAGTGATTCCACGTGTCTTGGTGAGATTCGGAAGTTCAAAGTCATTAGCTGCCAGTTTGGAACATTTTGTCCGTCATTTCAGTCAATATGAATTAACCTGGATGTCAAATATGATTTGCCTCTGCAAACTAACGATTATGATTCCTCTACTTCCTTGCCTCTTCAGGATGGCCAAAGCTGTTTTATCGACCTTCAAACTACTCAGTTCAATAACCTCTGACTCTGTCAATTTGTTTAACTTTGCGATGTGAGGTTTTGCCAGCATGTGTTTCCGCATTGAGCTGGTCTCATATTCAGATGGATGGCGAAGAACTTGATGACAAACGATACTTATAATACCAGGGCTGCTGGTCTCCTCCATTCTGCAGTGTAAATAGACTCGCCACAAAGGGGCATGTCCAGAATTTTTCCAAGCAACCGGCGGCTTTGAGCCTATAATCATTCAAACCCACCAAGCATGGGAGATGATTTGTGAAGTATGGTCGTTCAAATCACGAATAAAGACACATTTGTTTCTGGAAGAGATCATAACCTCAAGTAATGAGGTGTTCAAAGATTTTGAATCCGCCATCGCTGTAGAAATTAGAAAGCTGAGTAATCTGACTCAAGAGACTGCCGAAAGTAGCAATACAGTATAGCAGACTGCAGGTTCTTAATTATTGACTCTACAGCAACAAGCAAAAAAATCAGATCTGTAAGACATTGCATGCATATTTGTGAAGTTGTATTCAAGGACAGGTTGAAAAGACTGACTGCATAAAACTCATTTTAGGACCAATACAATGCAGTGCATTGCTGTGTAGTATTCTGAGCCTCCACAAAACTGTTGGTGCTTTGTGGGCGCTCAATTGTAGAAGGCGGACGCAATATTGTGACTAGCATTTTGGCCAATGAAGGCTGCCGATAGGTTCCTTGTAGCTCATCTGCGTTCCATTCCCGTTGGATTAACCAGCATACAACATCAAACATTGTTAACTCTCCGTTGACCCTCCATTGACACTCCATTGACATTCATTTTGGGATCTGGTTACGATCTTGTCATAGATATTTTTGGCTAGAATGGCAGCCAATAGTTCGATTATGGATCTATGTAGTTGCATAGCTGCTTGATATTCCAACGTGCAATGCCAAAAATTGTTGACGTTCTGTTGACGCTCAATTTTAGTGTGTCCTGACAACGTCGTCAAAAGCATTGTTGGCTAGAAAGGGGGCTGATAGTTAGATTATGGCTTACTGTCGCCGCACAGCCCTTGAATTCTCGATGATGCAAGGCCAAAAGTCATTGACGCTCCGTTGACGCTCCGTTGACGCTCATTTTTAGGACACAGTAGCCATGTTGTCGCAACCATTTTTGACTAGAAAGGCAGGCGATAGTTCCATTATACGTTAATGTTGCAGTGAAACCCTCTGGATTTGCCATGATATAATGCCAAACATCGTTGACGCTCCATTGACGCTCATTTTCAGAAGGTAGTAGCAATATCTTATAAAGCATGTTTGTGCACGAAGGTGGCTGAGAGTATGATTAAGGGTTATTATTCTTCCATAGCCCTTGGATTATCCAAGATGCAACACCAAAACTTGTTGATGCTCCGTTGGCACTCAGTTTTAGGATGGAGTAGCGATATCGTCTCCAGCATGGTTGCCCATAAAGGTCGCCAATATTCTGAATGTGGCTGAATTCCGTTGTACAGCACACTGATTATCCAGGATGCAAGACCAGAAATCATTGACACTCCATTCACATTCATTTCTATGATGGGGCCTGGAGCGTGATTGTTGCCATTTTACCTATTACGCCGGGCAATACTTCTTCTGTTGACAGATGCGACTATGCCACCGTGTGATAGCTGAAAATGTAAGACTATTAATTATTTACGCTCCGTTGATGCTCACCTTTGAGCTCACCTTAGAGACATACTAACAGTCACTGGGTGCACAACAATTGTACAAAAAATGCTTAAAGCCTTGATTGGCAGCCAGTATACCATTTCAATGTATTGTCGTTTGAATCCAGGATCTTCGAGACAACTCAGTATCTGAGCCACCACTATACAGGTCATTTGCATGATAAATAACGTAGGTCTATCATGTGTCAGCGCTTTCGGCCTTGCAATTTATAGTATCAAAATCCATGCACTAGTTTTATATATTTATAGCCCGACATCCTCACCATTCCTTATCCAGCTCATTCTCCTCGATTTCCATGACATACCATAAGCAATTTTCAATGTCTCAACCATGTGCAAGAGGTCTGAGCAGAAAGTTATGTAGTACACTGCATGGATTAATGCAGACTGGCGGCTGTCATTTATCCGGGTTTGGGATGTGCTTTGAGTGCTCCTTCTATGAGTCATATGACAGCAGTAACTTAAACTTTGGTAGTAAATTTTATCTCAAATTTATATTTTACTTTATCATTTATCTGTAACAGGAAACACCATATACAGTTTGTTATGTGTCAATCAATATGATTTGGAGTCAAGAATATTCCCTTGGCCCGTACGCCCCTGGCACATATACTGACAAATAATCCTGTCTCACAATTTGGTCACCAAAATCCAGCAAAACCTGACAGGTAACAAAGTAGGTACAAATTGCTTTTACTCAAGATACATCACCAAAAATACCTATTTCGCCATCTACTTCTCCGGTGACACTGGAGCTGTCACCATGTCTTTGTCCGAATCTGATTTCTATATGGTAATTACCTTGGTACGCTGTATGCAAGGGTTCTAGCATATGTGCTGAACTGGCTTCGCAATCTCCATCTGTGACAGATCAGACACCGCGTCGCGCGTAAGAGATACCATGTGATTGCCTGCCTGACATTTCCGCAAACCCAGCTGCATTTGACTACTTCCCGGTCGAGAAATCACTGGCGGCATGTGTGATTGTCTGGGGACAATATCCAGATCCTGCATAAGCTCTCCAAATGTTGTCGGTGATGGTGTGGCTGCAGTCGTGTCTGTTTGGGGCTTAACAACTACAGGAGCCTTCTGTTCAGTTGTCCTGTACTTCTTATCACTATCATGGATGTAGTCCACCACGTCCCCCCATCCCAGTTGCGTCAGTTTATCAAGCCTCGTCTGCTTCTACCCAAACCTCTCCATGCATTGCTGTAGCGTTTTGGAGATTGTGCCCATCACCCAGCGAGGTTCGTCATCTTTGCTCAGCTTGCTAAGCTTTGTATCATTTTCAACATCATCCTCGTCTTCCCCATCCTCCACATCTTTGCAAGTTGCATGCTCGCGCAGACTGTCTCTTGCAGCATTCAACATCTCCTCGAATGTTGTTTCAGGCTTTGTGGTTGTCGATCGTACCTTTTCAACATTCCTCATATGTTCCTGCTCTTGAATAATCGCTGTCTCTGCATCTTGACCTCGCTTTCTTGCCACCGCAGTCTCTCTATCCACATAATCCTCGATCCATTTCTCTTTCTCTTGGTTGCTTAAAAAGTTTGTTTCTCATCATTTCTTTGCCAAAAGCTTCATTTTAGATCGTAAGCTGCGCAATGCTCCCAATGCTCGGACCCTTTCTGCCTCCAAGCCACTCTTGCCTTCATTTGCGTGATGATGTCGTCTAGTGGATTGCTTTGGTGATTTACCGTATTTGCCTGCCAGAAGTGGCGAAAGGTTCTTTTTCAAAGCATTGACCATTGTATCTTGTGTTGACCTTATCATTGGGTGAGATGTTAAATGTTGCAAGATATGGACCACATGGAGGCAAGCTGCATCCTTTATGTCGAGGTTGGTAGGTTTGATCAATTTGAACAAAGCCAAATCAACGTTTTGACTGTCACTTGATTAGGAATAGTCATGCTAATAGTACATTGTGATTTGATAGTTAGCGTGTGATTCAGGTAAGATCCCGGCGATGTCTTGAGACGACTCTCACCAGATCTCCTTTCGGTTGAAGAATGTGCTTTTTATATGTATCAAACGTGAAATATCAGCTGTCGTTCATCAGGATGTATCGCTGTAAACAAATAAACAACATCGGACCGACTTACTGAAAATCGCGGGACCTTTGGAATTCCGTGCAGTTATACGCAGTACAGCTATACGTGGCAGGATTCTGCTTGAATTGACGGTGCAAGTTGGCTGTCACTCATTCCATTTTGACTTGTAGCTAACTATATAATCTTCAGGACTTTCCACTTCTTTTCATAATCATCTTTCTTCCGTTTCCACAACAGCAAGTAATGGCTCCAGAAACACTTCAACCAGATGCAATTTGAGCCAAATAATACTGAATAACAGGCACTTCAACCAATGCGCCACCTGGTGAGACACAGCAGCAACACAGACACCAATTAGTCCACTGCTACGCTGCAATTGTAGCTACTGAAAATATGACCCAGAACGCACATTCAGCAATGGTACGTAATACTGGAAGCAGCAAGAATACGAAGCAGCATGTGATCGGATGTAATTCAATCCATATCAATGTACACGATGGTCAACTAACAATCAAACGCACAGCTGGGGTACGTAGAGAGCTACATGACCAATTTATCACTGCCTGTTATTGGAAACTTCCATGGTTGACCACGGCATTTGTCCAGACATTCAGCAAAATTGAACATCACGATGTTGTCAGTTCTGGGATTTTCACTGATGAATTTGGTGATAAACGTCCCCAGTAATGGACCAAACAGACTGTAAATATCTTTGAGGAGGCTATGGAGTCCTATATGATTGAGGTAATAGCCGAATCTCACTTTAGAAGCAGCAACTAATTTCCTGTAGGATTTCAACATGTCTGCTACTATGGCAAGACAAGGAGGTCGGTCAGGTACAGCTTGAACTGTCCGACATGAGTCTTGCCTTGAATATGGCCAAAATGGCCAAAGGAGAGTTTTCGCACACCGCAATAGAGGAAACGCAACAACTAATCAAGAAACCTGGCACCGAAATCCAAGAAGAGAAGAAGTGGGGTGTGGTATTTCCTGGGCATAACACGGTGAAGGCTGCGATAGACACATACCCGGTAATGGTTCGTGATAACCAAATGGACGGCTGCCTTCCTGGTCAAATTGGCACAGCAACAATCCATAGACACGCTGGAGACACAAAGGCACACGTGTACCTCCACCATGACGGGCACCACCTCGGCCCGTAATCCCACCTGCGCCATAGGATGATAGTGAGAGAACTCAAAGCTCTGAAACAGAAGGTGTGCCACTTGGATATGTGTAAATACATACTCCACTTCCCAGTGCTCGATTTTACAATCTTAATCGCCATGCGAACAATCATGTGCGCATTAAAAATTTCATTCCAGATTTGCTGACAAATGAAGGTCCATTCACAGGTGAATACACTATTAGCTGCGTGGTAATGCTACTATCAGCCATTTGGTAGATGACAGCAGTCATTTGTGTGAACCTGACAGCAAAGACGAGAGTTGACTGAAGGGAACGGGATATTTGAGTATTATCATTATCTACAATTAGTGGACACTATATAGTATATTTTCAAGGGTATATTTGTATGCATCATTAAACAACAATATAGTAATAACACAAAACATTCATAAACAGCACAGAATGGCTGCCACAAGACCATTATTGATATACAATGCCAAAGTGAATGGTTCCATATTGCGGATACGCCCAGGGCAAAATGAGCATCAACAGAGTGTCAACCATTATTGGTCCCATGAGTCAGGTTGGTGAAAAGTGATTTAGTCATTGTTATATATAATCACAGTATTGGCTGCCTTTATAGGCAACAGAGAGAGCTACACGCTCCCTGCCTCATCTTCTCATTAAGCGTTAACAGAGCGACAACAATATTTGGTCTTGCATGTTGCGTAATCTAATTGGCGAATGATCTCAGACATCTATACACCGGGAATTGGCAGCATTTGTAGGCAGATAAGCAAGCGATGTTCTCAAGACAGCCTCCCGGACAATTACAATTTAGTTCATTTTGAAAGCTGAAATGTAGTAATCCGGAGTGTTTTCGCCTATACAACTGGTTACAACTTTCTATAGAGTCTTTAACAGCCACATCGCACTGTAATCAATAGTGATGCACCGGCAAAAATTGTTGATGCTCCGTTGACGCTCATTTTCATGATTGGGCACAGAGTGTGTCGCTTTCTTTTGGGCCTATCAAGGCAGCCGATATTTTCAGTATGCATTTAAAAGACCCAGTCTCTGATCAATTACCAAACTTACAAGACCAAAAATCGTTGACACTCTGTTGACACTCAGTTTCATAATTGGGCCGGGAGCATATGGCTTTCTCTGTTCCGTATAAAGGCAGCCTGCACGTCATTTATAAATATCTGTGACCAATCGCCATACAGAGTAACCATGATGCAAATCCAAACATCGTTAACACACCGTTGATGCTCATTTTCAGAATGGGGCAGGGAGTGTGTCACTCTCTCTCTTTTGCATATAAATGCTGCCTATACCTCATTTATGAACGTCTGCATCCAATTTCCACTCAGATCACCCAAAATACAACACCAAAAATCATTGACTTGCAGTTAACTCTCATTTTCAGCATGGGGCAGAGAGCGTGTCCAACTTGTTTTTGATTATAAAGGCAGCCAATATATCAGAAACGGACAACGATATACCAATGTCAATATTTTGTGATTACCAATTGCATATCTGAATGCAACCATAAATCGAAAGACCCGAAAACCAGAACCAGAGATTGAAACCGACAGGTCTAGCCAAACCCGGTAAAACCCATGGGTTGATGGGTACAGGTCCTGGTGTGGCCTGCCAAGATTCAGTGGGTCGGGTTTTTGGACAGGTTTGGAATCGAACAGCAGCATTTGAACGGTCCAAACCCGGACTGCGGGTGGGTTACCCGCAGCCGTTGCCAATACTACCTATATCTCGGTTGTGAATCTTCTAGCAACTGCTCAATACCACTGCCTGTCAACAACGAATATAATTCATATCATTTCTTGAGGTTACAATACTTTAGATCGTAATAACCACTGCCGGAAGAATATTGCATTTAGTTTAAGACTTTCTCTTGATCTGGACAGAGGTTTCAGTTACTTACAATGTTTCCACCAAATCTGGACAGTTATATCAGCAGCCCCAAAGTTTAACTATCTCCGAAGTGAAATTTCGTAGGATTCTACATGCATCTTCATAAATGCAGTTGCACTCAGAATCATCTCAGGATACTTTTACACAATCCAAGAGTACAATTCCTATTGCCAGTGTGGCCTGGAAATCATCTGAACATACTTAGGAGTATGTAAATAGTTGACCACAGTATCTAGAAGATTTGTTTATAGCTTTCAAACTACCATTCAACTTACTGATAGTACCAATTTATATTTACATCATGATTGATTCCACTGATATGTACAATTTGTACTATCCAAATAAGGTATGTATAGCTAGCTTCAACAAGTCCAGCAATCTTAACTAACCGTAATTAATTCATGCAAGTATAGAAAATTATAGCCAGTTTCAGAAGCCCAACTAAGTATTGCAATGCAAAGTACATATCACAAGGCAGAGGACCTGATATACTAAGAGTAATTATTAGTAGTTAGGTCCAAAAAGTATCACAAGTTTATATCCATAAAGCAAAACCAGTGAAATATTGCAATGCAAAGCAGGTATAGCAAGATTAAATCCATATCGCAAAGCCAAGCATGTATAATATCGTACTGCAAGTATATTCAGGCTGAATAAAGATAGCAAGGCTGAATAAGGGTAGAATATTTAGTAAGTGTAAAGTATGAAATATCATAGAATCTACAATTCATTGCTTAAGTATACAGTATTACATATACACAATGTTTCATTTTTACATACTGTTACCTTTCAGCCTCAGACTTACAATATCTTCAGTATTTGGTATATTGGCTTAGTATTCCCCCTCATAAATACTTAGAAACAATCTTTTCACACAATAGTAGATTAAGTATTGGAAATATGGTAAATTGCAAAATAGAAGGTAAAATTGTAGTTGTACAACGTCTGTATATGTAACACATTGTTCCCAAATTATAACGTGAAAACTGAATTGGACGGGAAATTGACGTACTGAATAGTACATATCTACTCCAATCAATTATGTACCACCAGTGACCCACTGAAAATTGCTTTTGATCACCATATATTAGTGATATCTACATCTATATATATAGAAGTATTGAATATATTAGCATAAGTTGTAAATTCAAATACATAATAGTGATGTTTAGAGATTGTGACCACTAAAGCAGAAAAGTTGCAGATCCAGTCAGAACTTCATACTGTATCCTTTCAATACAGGACAGTGTGCCAGTTAGTGTTAGCAACGGGTCCGGGTAACCCACCAGCGGTCCGGGTTCCGACCACTAAAAGTTCTGTTCAGTTCCAGACCCGTCCAAAGACCCAGCCCGCTGCATCTTCGTGGGCCAAACCAGGACACGTATTCGTCGACAAGCAGGTTTTGCCGAGTTTGGCTGCACCCGTCGGTTCTAATCTCCGGTTCCGGTTTTCGGGTATTTCGATTTATGGTCAGATTCAGATATCCTAGTCCTAATTGCAAAATATTGACATTCGTATATCGTAGTCCTTTTCTGATATATTGGCTGCCTTTAAAATCGAAAACAAGAGAGAAATGCTCTCTGCCCCAACCTGACAATGAGAGTCAACGACGAGTCAATGATTTTTGGTTTTACATCTTGGGTAATCTGAGTGGCAATTGGATGCAGACGTTTATAAATGAGGTACAGGCTGCCTTTATAAGCAAAAGAGAAAGTGACACACTCCCTGCCCCATTCTGAAAATGAGCGTCAACGGAGCGTCAATGATTTCTGGTCTTCTATCATGAGTAATCCAATTGGCGAACGATCGCAGACATCTATATACCGGGAATTGGCAGCCTTTATAGGCAGATGACAAGCAATGTTCCCGCGACAGCCTCCCAGACAACCACAATTCAGTTCATTATCAAAGATGCAACTCAGTGATACTGAGCGTTTTAGCGTATAAAACCGGGCACAACTTTTTATATAGCCATTAACGGCCACATCGCGCTTTGATTAACCATAATCCAAGGCCAAAAATTGTTCAGGCTTTATTGAAGCTGAATTTCATGATCGGACAGGGAGCATGTTGCTTTCTTTTCGGCCTATACAGGCGGCCAATACTTTCAGGATGCATCAAAATGGCTAAGTCTCTGATTAATTACCTGACTTACAAGACCAAAAATTGTTGACGCTCTATTGACGCTAAGTTTCAGAATTGGGCAGGGAGTGTATTGATTTCTCTTTTGTCTATAAAGGCAGCCTGTACATCATTAATGAATCTCTGCAACTAATCACCATGCAGAGTAACCAGGATGCTAAGCCAAACATTGTTGACGCTCCGTTGACGCTCACTTTGCCATGAGCGTATCCGCAATATGGAACCATTCACTTTGGCATAGTATATCAATAATGGTCTTGTGGCAGCCATTCTGTGCTATTCATGTATGTTCTCTGTTATTACTACATTGTTCTTTAATGATGCATATAAATATACCCTTTAAAATATACTTCCAAGTGTCCGCTAATTGTAGATAGTGATAAATCTCAAACATCCCTTTCCCTTCAGTCAACTCTCGTCTTCGCTGTCAGATTCACTAAAAAGGCTGCCCTCATCATCAAAATGGGTGTCAGCTGCACTACCACGCAGCTGATAATGTACTATCCTGTGAATGGACCATCATGAGTCAGCAAATCTGGAATAAGATCTTTATCACGCATGCGGTCCTTGGCAAAAATCGAGCGCTGGGAAGAGGAGTATATATATACACATATGTGGGTGGCACACCTTCTGTGTTGGGGCACCCATCGTCATCAGATGGCACAGGTAACGTTCCGGGCCGAGGTGGCGCCCGTCATGGTCGAGGTGCACCTGTTCTTTTGGTTCTCCAGTGTATCTGTGCATTTTTTACAGTGCCATTAGGGCAAGAAAGGCAGCCGTCCGTTTGATTCTCGCGAACTATTGCCAGGTGTCTTTCGATCGCAACCTTCACCTTGTTATCCCCGGGAAACTCAACACCCTGCATCTTCTCTTCTCAGACTTCAACGGGAGGTTTCGTGATTAGTTGTTGCGTTTCTTCTATTGCGGCGCGTGAAAACCCTTCTTTGGCCATTTTGGCCATGTTCAAGGCAAGACGCATGTCGGACTGTTCAAGCGGTACCCGACCACCTTGTCTTGCCATAGTAGCTGACATGTTGAAAACCTCCAAGGAATTAGTTGCTGCTTCTAAAGCAAGATCCGGGTATTACCTCAATCATATACCACTCTGTAGCCTCCTCTAAGGTCTTTAGAGCCTGTATCGTCCATTCCTGGGGATGTTTATCAAGAAATTCATCTGCAAAAATCCCAGAACTGACAACATTGTGATGTTCAATTTCGCGGACTGTGCGGGCAAATGCCTTGGTTCAGCATGGAGGTTTGCCATTACGGGAAGCGATAAATTGGTCACGTAGCTCTCTACGTACCCCAGCTGTGCATGCCATTCTTAGTTGACCGTCGTCTACACAGATATGGATTGACTCACATCTGATTGCATGCTGCTTTCTATTCTTGCTGCTTCCGGTTTTACATACCTTGTTTAAATGTGCTTCCTGGGTCAGATTTTCGGGGGCTACAATTGCAGCGTTGCGGTGGACTAACTGGTATTTGCGTTGCTGCTTTGTCTCGCCGAGTGGCGCATTGCTTGAAGCCCCAGTTATTTGGCTCGATTTGGCTCCAATCGCACTTGGGGGAAGTGTTTCTGGTGCCATGGCCTGCTGTTGTAGAAATGTGAGGAAAATGATCACGAAAAGAAGTGGGAAGTGCTGAAGATTAAATACTGAGCTACAAGTCAAAACAGAATGAGTGACACCCAACATGCACGTTCAATTCAAACTAAATCCTGCTGTGTATAGGTGCACTGCGTATACCTGCACGGGATTCCAACAGTCGCGCGATTTCAGCAAGTCGGTCCGATGTTGTTTGTTTGTTTACAGGTATACATCGTGATGAACGACAGCTGATATCTCATGTTTGTTAAATATCAAAAGGACATCCTGCAACGGAAAGGATGTCTAGTAATGTTTGTCTCAAGTCATTGCCGGGATCTTGCATGAATCACATGCTAACTTACTAGTTATAATGTACTGTTAGCATGACAATTCCCAATGAAGTGATTGTCAAAACAATGATTTTGCTTTGTTCGAATTGATCAAACCTACCAACCTTGACATAAACGACGCAGCTTGCCTCCATGTGGTCCATTTCTTCCAACATCCAACATCTCACCCAACAACAAGGTCAACACAAGATACAATAGTCAATGCTCCGAAAAAGAACCTTTCGCCACTTCCGGCTGACAAGTATGGCAAATTGACGAAGCATTCCACACAACGACGTATTTAGGTGATTAATGGCAAGATTGGCTTGGAGGGAGAAAGGGTTCGAGCGTTGGGAGCATTTCGCAGCTTCCGATCCAAATAGAAGCTTGCGGCGGAGACACCAAGGGAAACGCACTTCTTAAGCAACGAAGAGAGAGAGAAATGGATCGAGAATCATGTGGAGCGAGAGACCGCAGTGGCAAGACAGCAAGTTGAAGACGCAGAGACAGTGATGATGCAAGAGCATGAACATATGGGAAATGTTGAAAAGGGACAATCGACAACCACAAACCCTGAAACATCATTTGAGAAGATGTCAAATTCTATCGGAGACAGTCTGAGCGATCTTGCAAGTTCTGTTGATGAGGAGGATGGAGAAGACGAGGATGATGATGAAGAAGATACAGGGCATGGCAAGTTGAGCAAGCATGACGAACCTGGCTGGGTGATGGGGACAATCTCCAAAACAGTACAGCACCGCATGGAGACCTTTCGGCAAATGCAGATAAGGCTTGAAGTACTGACGCAAACAAGAGGGAAGAATGCGGCCGACTACTTCCGTGAGAGGGATATGAAGTACGGGACGACTGAATTGAAGATTACGGCTGTTGGGAAGCCCCAAGAAGACTCGACTGCAGCCACACCATCACCGACAACTTTTGGAGGGCTTATGCAGGCTCTTGATATTGTCCCCAGACAATTACCAATGCCGCAAGTGACGTCTCGACAGGGAAGTAGTCAAATTAGGCTGGGTTCAGAGAAACATCAGGCAGACAATCACATAGTACCGCCAATGCCCGCTGCGCTGCCCGATTAGTCACAGATAGTGATTGTGAAGCCAGTTCAACCGGCAAGCTTGTACCCCTGCATATAGCGTCCCTTGCTAATTACCATATAGATATTGGATTCGGACGAAGACATGGTGATGGCTGCTGCATCACCGGAAGTGTAGATGGCCAAATAGGTATTTTGGACGACGTATCTCATGTAAAAGCAATTTGTGAACATGTTTTGTTATATGTCAGCTTTTTCTGGATTTCAGTGACCAAATTGTGAGACAGGATTATTTGTGAGTGTGTGTGCAAGGGTCGTACGGGCCATCCGAATATTCTAGACTCTAAATCATGTTGATTGACAAACAATGATCTTTATATTGTGTTGCCTGTTATGGATAAATGATAAAGCAAAACCTAAGTTTGAGAAGCAATTTACTAACAAAGTCTAAGTCAGTGATGTCATACGACTCATAGAAGGAGCGGTCAACGCACATGCGAAACTCAGACAAATGACAGCCGACAGGCTGCATTAATCCATGCAGCCAACTACATATTTCTTTGCTCAGACCTCCTGCACATGGTCGAGAAATTGAAGATTGCTTATGGTACGTCATGGAAATCGAGGCGAATGAGCTGGATAAGAAATGGTGAGGACGTCAGGCTATAACTATCTAAAACTTGTGCATGGATTTTTATGCCATATATTGCTGCCCGAAAGCGTTAAAACGCGATGGAGCTACGTCATTAATCATGTCAATGATGTGTATAGTGATTGCTCAGAAACTGAGATTTCTCAAAGATCTTGGATTCAAATGATATTACATAGAAACTGAATACTGGCTGCCAATAGAGGCTGTATGCATTTTTTGTACAATTGTTGAGCACCCAATGACTGTTAGTATGTCTCTAAGGTGAGCTCAAAGGTGAGTGTCAATGGAGCGTCAACGATGTATAGTCATATCTATTCAGCAATCACCCGGCTGCATAGACGCATCCATCCAAAGAAGAAGTATTGGCCGGCTTAGAGGGGAAAATGGCAAGCAACACGCACCATGCGCCGTCATAGAAATGAGCATCAACGTAGCGTCAACAATTTCTGGTCTTACATCCTGGATAATGACTGGGCTGTGCAACGGCATTTAGCCATAATCATAATATTGGCCGCCATTATGGGCAACAATGCTACAGACGATATCGCTACAACCTCCTATCAATGAGCATCAACGGAGCGTCAACGATTTTTGGCATTGCATCATTGAGAATCGAGAGGGTTTCGCTGCAACCTTGACTCATAGTTGAACTATCGCCCGCCTTCGTAGGCAAAACATAGTTGGGACAACATCGGGACTATGTCCTAAACATGAGCGTCAACGGAGTGTCAACAACTTTTGGCCATGCATCATAGAGAATGCAAGGGCTGTATGGCGACATTGAACTATCATTAAACTATCGGCCACCTTTCTACACAAAAATGGTTGTGAATACATCGCTACAATGTCCTACAAATGTGCATCAATGGAGCGTCAACGACTTCTGGCCTTGCATCTTGGAAAATGCAAGGGTTGTGTGGCGACATTGACCCATAATCGAACTATCGGCCGCCTTTCTAGGCAAAAATGCTTACAACAAAATTGTAACCATGTCCCAATATGAGCGTCAACGGAGCATCAATGATTTTTGATCTTGCATCTTGGATAATCTAATGGCAATGGAATGCAGATAACCCACAATGAACTTATCGGCAGCCTTTAATGGCAAAAATGCTAGTGATGATATCGCGTCCGGCTCCTACAATTGAGCGCCCACACAGCATCAACAGTTTTGGTGGATGCTCAGGACGCTACACAGCAATGAACTGCATTGTGCTGTTCATAAGTCGAATTTTACGCGGTCAGTCTTCACAATCTGTCCTTGTATACAACTTCCCAAATAAGCATCCAATGTCTTACAGATCTGATTTTTTTCCTTCTTGTTGTAGAGTCAATATTTAAGAACCCTCAGTCTGGTTTACTGTATTGTTACTTTCGGCAGTCTCTCGAGTCGGATCACCCAGCTTTCCAATTCTTACCTCCATGTCAGATTCACAATCTTTGAACACCTCTTTGCCCAAGGTTATGATCTCTTCCAAAAATGAACATGTCTTTATTCGTGATTTGAGCGACCTTACCTTGCAAATTATTTTGGATACTTGGTGGGCTTCAATGAATGAAGGCTCAAAGCAGCCTATTGTTTGGAATAATTCTAGACATGCGCTGTCGTGGCGATTCAGTTTACACTGCGGAATTGAAGCGACCGGCAGCCCTGGCATCATATGTATCGTTTGTCATCAAGATCTTTGCCATTCATCAAAACACGGGACCAGCTCAATGGGGAAACACTTGCTGGCGAAGGCTCACATCGTAAAGTTAAACCAATTAACAGACACAGAAATTACTGAATTGACTAGTTCGACGGTTGATGAAACGGCTTTCGCCATCTTGAAGATGGCAAGGAAGTCGAGGAATCACAATAGTAAGTTTGCAGAGGAAAATCAGATTTGTCATCCAGTTTGATCCATATTGAATGAAATGACAGACAAAACATTCCAAATTGGCAGATAAGGACTTTGAAACTTCTGAATTTCATCAAGACACGTGGAATCGATACCCCATGTTAGGATTTGTTTCGGCTCATAGTCCATGGAACACTATATCAAATTTTGAGCTACGGCGGTCGTACAAGGCGTTACGCTATAATCCAGTGATGCCGTCCACTACAACCCTGAGCAACATTTGCTGGAGGGAATATGCACTGACAGTGGATGCAATTCAGAAGCAATTGCTGTCATGAAACAAAGTTAGTTTAGCTTTGGACAGAAGTACATCAACATATAAATTAGCCATAACCTGGGTCCCTGCTGACTATATGGATCGAATTTGGGCATTGCGTGAAGTTCAACTGGCTTTCTATGAGGTTAATCGCCTGTTCTTTTCCTGTTTTGAAAGCTAATTAAGGATGATAGGTCAAGGGCCAACATACTGGAGCAAGGCTAGCTGTACATTTGAAGGATGTGCTGGATCGTTTTGAGCTCACCGACGGCCGTTTCCTCGGTATTATAACAGATAATGTTTCCTCAAATTACTCGATGTCATGCGAGCTGCAGTCAACACTTGAGGCCTCTGGAATCGAGTGGCCTGCATTGAGGAACCACATACCGTGCATGGCGCACACCATACAGCTGGCTTTGATGCATTCATGAGCAGTCTTGGTGTAAAAGGCCGCACCAAGTCTTGGGAAGCCCATGAGCGCAATCAGCAATTTGGAGAGAATGAAAGCATAAACCTCAGGAAGAGTCAAAGACTTCGAAAGGAGGGCAATGCTAGAATGAATAAGGTGTCAGCCATGAGACCAGATTGGGCAACGATAATTGAGAAAGTACATATTTCATGATATTTTGAAAATCCCGAAACTGACCTTCATATAGCAGAGAATGCTCTCTGTATTGATTACACTGACACCTGGTCGTCGAAACGAGTTTCTTGACTGTCAAAAAGCCAAAGTCCACATTGCGGTACTTCGGAATATGGATGTGAAGACACGTTGGAACTCTACACTGGAGTTCTTCGAGCGGGCCAACCGATTACGGGAATTCACACGTGAGTGGCTTTAAAATCCAACATACACTGAATACCGGCTACTGTTCACAACTCAAGATGAATGGACGATTGTGAAGTATGTCATGGAAGTATTGAGGCCATTCCCATATTGGACCCTCTGTATGTCGAAGAGGTATACAGTCACGTTGCATCACGTTATCACAGTGTACAATGACATGTTTGATCACATGGATGGCGTGATGTGAGCTTTGGCTAAGAAGAAAACTGAATGGAAACAAGACTTGTTCTTCGCGGTGAAGTTTGCTCAACAGAAGCTGTGCAAATACTACACTGAAGTGACTCCAACGATGGGCATGCTTCTCATTTCTGCACATGTCCTCGATTCTTTCCGGAAGTTGCGATCATTTAGAAAGTGGGACAAGGGAATGGATATCAATCCTGAGAATGAGACATCCTATACTACCCAATACCCAGAGGCCTTTCTCAAGTATGTGGCGAATGAATACTGTGCCAAACATCAATGCATGCCCATCAATATACTCCAAAGCTTACCGAGCAGCAATCCCATCTCCTCTGCAATCGCTTCATGCTCCTATCAATCATCCTTTGATCCATATGATTTGTCCAGCGATGATGAAGAATACATAACGTCTGACAATGTGGCTGAGACGACATCCGGACGAAGCGATCGTGCTGTGTGATTATTGACCGCCGCCAGGCTCCATTTGAATTCGCCGCATGAATCACCAAAGAACTGTGGGCAAATCAATCCAAATCTCAATGATTACCACTTCGACCCAATGGAGTTTAGCAGTACATATTGGATACCAGACATAACCGACTGGTGGCGTCAACAGGAGGAAACACACTCAAAGTACGCTGATCTCTCCAATGTGGCGTGCGACATATTCTCTATTATAGCACATGGTGTCAGAGTGGAGGCCAGTTTTTCCCTTGGCTGAGATGTTATCGGCTGGAGGCAGTCAAAAACCACAGGCGATAGATTTCGCGAAAAAGCCATTGCAAGGTAGTTCACTCGAGCCAATAACGGGATTTTGGCAGGCACTGACTCCGAATTGAATAACACGAAGACAGAAAATGACTCGGAAATGAAGAAAGAGGCAGAGGCAAGGAAACCACACAGAATGGCCAAGGTTCACAACTTTTTGGAGATGTCACAGGGCAGCCAAAACCTACATGCAACACAGAAGGAATCTCGCGCTCAAAATAAGCAGCTGACTGGCGTGGTATACATTTCAGACACCGAGGAGATTGTCAAAGCATCCTGGTCACTCTTTCAACATGACAGTGTGGCTGCATTCAAATTGTCAGAAAGATCTGCTTTGCCACCACCTTTGTGTGCAAAGATCTCCCTGGAGGACAAACTCAAATCATAAATGTCCGCCGAATCCGAAAAATTAACCGTCATCCAGTCAAAAGTGACGAGGAAAGCCCACCTGAAAGCATTTCGGATATTAAAGATTGGCTTAACTGGAATGGGGACTTAGATAATCCAAATGACAGCAAAGATGATTGCGCAGTGGACGTTGAATCTGATATGAAGCAAAACAATAGCATCAACGATCCAGAATTTCCAGAGCAGCGGAATGTGAACATCACACCAAACGTTCCTGGATTGATTCGGCCTACACGGAAGTCAAAGAGATATACTGAAAATGTGTTGGTGATGGTCAATGCAATCGAAACGAGAAGGAACAAGGAAGTAAAGAAAAAGTAGGACAGCATGTGTCAATGTTTCACCAGCTTCTTTATGTATCTTGACTGAGTATTTTAGTTAGGAATATATCATGGGCGAATGGTGAGCAGAAGCTTGTAAATATCAGTTGATAAACAGATGTATATCAGCCGCAATGAAACTTTTGGCAAGGTACATAAAATTTGGTCCTGTGCAAGCGAACAGTGCAAGAATGTTACTGTGCTCAGCTTTGCCACAGGGCCAAGTCTTAATCTGGCAGAAAGACTACCAATAAGTTCAAATCATGATGAAAACTACTGTCGAAGGCAGCAGATGTTGAATGGACAATACATTAAAATCAGCGTCAACAGAGCGTCAACGATTTGTGGTTATGTAAGTACGGTAATTAAATAGTGCTTTGGTCGCTGTTAGGCATAACGGATGTATTGGCAGCTTCTATTGGCGTAAAAGAAAGTAACACAGTCATCGCTCCATTTTGAGAATGAGCGTCAACGGAGCGTCAACGATTTTTAGCTTCGCAACTTGGCTAATTTATGTCTAGACTGGTTGCAGACATCCATTTTTTAGACATTGGCAGCCTTTACTGGGAAAAACTACAGTGACATGCTCCCTGCCACATCCTGAGAATGTGCGTCAACTGAGCGTCAACGATTTTTAGATTCGCATCTTGGCTGGTTTATGTTCCGATTGATTGCAGACATCCATTTATCAAATATTGGCAGCCTTTACTGGCAAAAACAACAGCGAAATACTCGCTGCCGCATCCTGAAAATGAGCGTCAACAGAGTGTCAATAGTTTTAGTTATTGCATATTTGGGAATCAAGTCATCGCACTAATCTTCGCATTCATAACAGAATTATTAACCGCCATTATTGGCAAAAATACAATATACCAAAGGTAAAACACTGATTCCAAATTAATCTATATTGCAAGCTGCAAAGCATACAAAAACATATTATTGGTTGTTGAAAACACTATTTTGATAAGATACTATTAACAAACTCCAAAAACAAGAGTCTTATTTGAAGCTATAGATGGACCCGCTGGGCAACCTGCTGACAACCCGCCCTATTCAGACAGATTGGGAGTTTACCTTTGAACTGTACCCAAGTTGATGGTTCTGGTTTATTGACAACCTGGACGGCCAATTTGGCAACGGTTCGGTTTGGACCTGGACCTGGACCTGAAGTGACGGTCCGGAACCATTGCTAACACTAGTGCCAGTGCATTGGGAAATTCGTGGGAATACTGAAATCAATCTAGAGGTCTATAATATATAATATTTTATTATACTTAACTGGCAGGTAATATACTTACTCTAATCTACTAGTCAATTCACTATAATATTTGTAAGCTGCAGTTCATTTGTAGCAGGTCAAATATTAATATTGGAAATTATTGATATTTATTATAAGTATTATCTAAATCTATCAATAGTTATATTATAAATACATTTACGATATACTAGATTGTAATTTACATAATTATTGTTGAGCTGATTGGAAGTACGGATATCACTATGCCAAGGACTATGATGTAACTTGCCTCTTTTGTAGTTAGCACCATTAGTCATCGATCGACCTTATGTCGATGCGACATGTCTCGTTACCTGATACAATAGACACACCTTTGCATACGCCTGCGCACACTCGACTGCTCGAGCACACGCCACCATACAACAGGTTATGAGCCCTTGCTTTTACAAGGAAACCAACGATCAACACTTCCATTTTCGTTTGTCGAGTGGAAGTCAACATCGTCACGGAGAAGCGTCTCCACAAGCTAGGCGATTACCCCGCATTCCGCCATGATTCTGACGGCGGCTGCTGGACGTCTCCCGTATAGTCCAAGAGACTACTATAACTGACGATTGCAATACAAGATGAGTTCGACTACGATTACCATCACCAAGTTCAATCGCACGAACTATGCACAATGGGCAACCGAGATGGCACTACATCTCGAACAGAAGCAAGTGTATGGTATCATCAAAGGATATGACAACAAGCCGGAAGAGCCAGCAGCAAACATGACCGCTACAGAGAAGGCCGCTTTCAAAGACTGGATGAATCGCCACGGTGTTGCCAGATCGACTATCCTACTGGGCATGGAGCCAAGGATACAAGCGGAATATACAGTCGTCGACGATGCGAAAACACTTTGGGAGAAGCTAGCATCAGCCTACAAGTCAAAGCTAAAGCTCAACATCTTCCAGATTAGGGAAGACCTTTGGAGCGTCAAGCTACAGGACTGCGGAGATGTCGACAATTACTCATCGCGGATCGATCGGAAACTCAAGAATTACAATCTCTGCACAGGGCCACCGACTACCGACACTGATGCCAATACGGACAGTGCAAAGACAATCGGCAAGATGAGTGAGCAAGAGCAGATCTTCTACCTCCTTCGTGGAATCCCAAGGAACGACGAGTGGAAAGTCTTCTTGGAGCTCATGATGGACAAAAACGCCACGATGACTGCCACCCCCGATGAGATCGTCACCAAGCTCGTCGAAAAGGAAGCTGCAATCAAGAGAGAGAATGGGCTCGCTCCAGAAGCTCTGCTCTTTGCAAAGAAGGGGGGCAAAGGGGGTAAAGCTGGTAAAGGCGGCAGAAGTCCAAAGAGGGATAACAGAGATATTAAGGACGATAGGAAAGAGAAGGATTTCCGGAAGTGCTTTCATTGCCAGCGGCAATGGCATACCACCGAGAACTGCTTGAGCAAGCAGCGTGGCGATCCTCCCAAGACTGCCGACACTGCAGAAAAAGCATCGACTGAGACTACTTCGACTCTCACCACTTCGATCGAGAACTATTGGATGGTGGCTAGCGCAACTGCTTCATCCAGTGATTGGTTCATCAATTGCGGATGCACGACTCACATCTCCGGCCGTCGATGAATGTTCATCACCTACACCGAATATCCTCCGAATACGAAGAAGGTGAAGGGATAAAATGGGGTCACATCGTTTGCAGCATGATATGGAAGTGTTAGGTTGATTTGCCAGCTGCCAGATGGAAAGACGGAAACGATCATACTCCAAGAAGTGGTGCATTTGCCAGGGTCGTTCAACCTCATCTCACAGTCTCAGATCATGGACAAGGATGTCAAAGTCGAACCAGTGAATCACTACGGTCTCAACCTTTACAATCGCCATGGCAAGTTGATTACCACTGCACCTCAGGTCGATGGGCTCTTCGGTCTGGATCGCGCTCAGGAATCGACCGAATATACCGATATCGACAACGACAGCTGCCTGCTGGCACTTAAGACAACTGGGCATGCATCTCGGCACAATGCAGAGAAGCGGATGTTATGGCACCGCCGCCTGGCACACGTCGGTCTAAAGGCCTTGGAGATCTTGCCGACGATCACCGATGCTCCGAAGATGACCCGGAAGTGCGATTGCGAGAGTACATCAAGTGCAAAGTAGCTCGAAAGCCCTTTACTCCCATGACCTCCCGTGCCACTGAGCCTCTGCAGCTTGTGCACTCGGACATATGCGGTCCCCTGGAAACAGCCATGGGAGGAGGTCGATATATGCTGCTCTTCATCGACGACGCCACGAGGCATACGGATGAGTACATATTGAAGTACAAGTCGGAAGCCCTTGGGAAATTCAAGGAATGGAAGGCTCTTAAAGAAAAGGAGTCGGGCAAGCAAGTGAAGCAATTTCGTACAGATGGAGGCGGTGAGTATACCTCCAAGAAATTCGCAGAATACCTAAAATCAGAAGGGATATTAAAGGAAACCACTACGCCCTACACTCCTCAGTCTAATGGAGTCGTGGAACGGGCGAACCGCACGATCATGGAGCGCGTACGATGCATGCTGGACGATGCCGGACTTTCGAAGAAGTACTGGGCCTTTGCAGTCTCAGTGGTGGCCTATCTCAAGAACTGCACTCCCATGCGATCGGTAGTCGGCAAGACTCCATATGAGGCCTGGCATTGGAGAAAGCCATCGTGGAAGCATCTCCGTGTGTTCGGATGCTTGGCTTTCGTCCACGTTCCGAACGAGAAACGAAAGAAGCTGGATTACAGAGCCACTCTCGGCATATTCGTTGGGTACAGCATATCGACTAAGCAGTACTTCATATACGATCCATTGGCCAAGACGCTTCACCGCTCCCGAGATGTGGTATTCAGAGAACGGAAGCGGTACACAGCACCGAATGCTGCAGATGAAGCGATCTTGAACGAGCACTTCTATAGTGACGGCATCATGGAACCCACACCGACCAAGAAGCAATCTGAAACCTCACAGTCAATCGAGAAGCCGCCAACCGGAGATGGAAATTCCGAACATCAAATGGAGGAGCCATTGTACGACGATTCACCTCCGGATCCTCCGAAGACAAAGAAGAAGTCACGAGAATTGGCTGGCCTTGAGATGTCACTTGGAGATGCATGGAAACCGCCAGCCGAAGGCAGTCGCCGAAACCGTGCTGGCAAGTTATCCGAGTCTGCACAATTGGCTCGCGAAATTGAGGAATTCGAGGATATGATTCCCATCTACGCCGCAGCTGCGATCTCCGACGATCATGAAGATGTCATCGACAATCCAAAGTCTTAAAAAGCAGCAAACGAATCTCCACTCGCCAACAAATGGGATACGGCGATGAAAGAAGAGTTAGATGCAATTGGTCAGCATCAAGTCTTTGGAGATTTCGTGGAGCTTCCAGAAGGGAGAAAGGCTTTGCCAAGTCACTGGGTATACAAGATCAAGCGCGATGGAGCAGGCAATGTGCAGCGGTACAAGACCAGGCTAGTCTGCGGAGGAAATCACCAAATCGAAGACATCGACTACCAGGCTACATATGCACCGACTGCTCGCTTGGGCCACGTCAGGCTGGCACTTGCGATCGCCACCAAGTACGATCTCGAGATCCACCAAATGGACGTATGCACGGCGTTCTTGGGAGTTGACTTGGAGGAGGAGATCTATACGCACCCGCCGCAGGGATACTTTCGTTTGGTCCCTGGGAGCCGATACTACCATCCACGGTCAAAGACTTCGCGGAAGTTGGTACTCCGTTTGAGAAAGTCTCTTTATGGCCTGAAGCAGTCCTCGCATGATTGGTATGGCACTTTCAAGGATTTCCTGATCTCGATTGGATTCATGGCATCACATGTCGACAGAGGACTGTTCGTGCTCCATGACAAGGAGGATCACGGCATAGTCGTCGCCACAGTCGTTCTTTACGTCGATCATCTCCTTATCATTGCTAACAAGGGCTTGATTCGGTAGATCAAGGATTGGATGAAGAAGAGGTTCCGGATGCATGATCTCGGGAGTGTCTCCTTCTATCTCGGCATGAACATCCAACGCAATCGGGAGCATCACAAGATCGAGATCCATCAGCACAGCTATATTCGGACGATCTTGGCGAAGTTCAGAATGGATGAGTCCAGACCAGCTGCCACGCCAATGGCGATGAAGCTTCACAAGAGGAAGCCCGACGAAGAACCCTGTGATCCGACCATATACCAATCGATGATCGGAAGCCTTATGTACGCGATGACCGCCACTCGGCCCGATATCGCGTATGCCATCTGAGTTCTCAGCCGGTACAATCACGACTCGAGCAATGAGCATATGGTAGCTCTCAAGCGCGTGTTTCGGTACCTCAACGGCACGAAGGACTGGCGTCTGCGTTTCGGAGGAGCACTCAGAGGAGTACTCAGAGGAGAAGGAGAAGGCGCACTTGGAAGATATGTCGATTCGGACTATGCTGAATGCCCGGATGACTATAAATCGACAAGTGGACTGGTCATCACCTTTGGAGGTGCGGTCAACTGGCAATCGAGTTAACAGAAGTCGACTGCCCAGTCCACGATCGATGCCGAATACTATGCCTTTGGAGTTGGCTGCATGAGACTCACACAGATCTTGCATCTCTTAAACGAGCTCAGCATCCCGACTATCCCTCATGTGTTCTCCGATTCACAGTCACTGATCGTGAGCATCATGAACAGAATCTACCGCGGAACTGCAGTTGCACACATTGTAACCAAGTACTATCTTGCTGCAGATATGGCTAGAGACGGAGAGATTGACTTGAGCTACGTACCGACTGCTGAGATGCTCGCCGACTGCTTCACAAAGCCACTGCCGAAGCTCGCCTTCTTGAAGCAGTGTGCTGCAATGGGAATGATCGGAATTGGACTCGGAAATGGCGTCGGGAATGGCCTTGGGATTGGAATCGGTAATGGAATCGCAAATGGTCTTGGGAATGGTCACGGAAATGGTATCGGAATTGGACATGGAAATGGCATCGGGAATGCCGTCGGAAAGCAAATTGATTGATTGGGCATGTTTGTTTCGAGGAGATCCACATTGTTTGATTGGCTCCTCTTCTCCTTTGTTTACTGTTTTTTGTTTGAAACGGATGTGATAGCCGTCCTGGAGGAGTGTTGAGCTGATTGGAAGTATGGATATCACTATGCCAAGGACTATGATGTAACTTGCCTCTTTTGTAGTTAGCACCATTAGTCATCGATCGACCTTATGTCGATGCGACATGTCTCGTTACACGATACAATAGACACACCTTCACATACGCCCGCGCACACTCGACTACTCGAGCACACGCCACCGTACAACAATTATTATATTAGTAAAATTTTTAACCATATGCTAACAGGCATTAACTAAGGCAATAGTGAAAATTCTAATAGTTTAGCTGATTTAAGTCTAGTTTCAGAGTGAATCCGCCAAATCCAGTGATAAACTAAGCATACAAAACTTAACTTGATTGAGGTCAAGTTGGATTTATTGTAAATACTATTAGTGAGGTAGCCATTGTGAGACTAAAGATAGCATGCAGACATGATGGTATTAAGTGTTTAGTGGGTGTTTATGTTGGCTTTGTTGTCATTGCTACGGTAATAAGGTTTAGGGGTTTTAAGGCTCTTTGGAGATTGCGGGAATAATCATGATTGTGAGAATAGTTGCCAGAACTTTGGATTTATATGGTAGTGATAGCCGGTCTCATAACTGGTTGAAATAGTGATTGCTAGAGAAGCTTGTGTATTCTAAACTACGGGTATTTGTGTGATCTTATATACGGCATTGAGAGTATGCCTTGTACGCATGCATGCGCACTCAGGTGACATATCCCGCTGAGTCTAATGACTCATGATCTCCGTCAGCCCAGCTGAAGCCCATAAGCCATACAAGGCAGGCGATCCATATATGTAACATTTCTATCACTCATTTCTATCATCGACCTAATCTATGCACAATTAATACAGGCACACCTCCAATGCAAGGGTATATAAACATTTCAATTCTAGAAACCTCTTTCCATATATCATTCTTCTCACTTTAGGATGATATTATCGATAATTCTCACCGACCTTTCACTTTCTTTTGACGGCAGCATCCTCAGCGCAGCACTCAAGATGGCACCCTTTTCCCCAACTACCGTCTCCAGTGTCTCTAGGTCCTCACTATCCGCTAAATTAAAGTACTCAACCTCTACCTTGACGCCCTCCTCCATTCGATTCGCACCTTTTAGCACCTCCAACCCTTTCTCCAACACTTTTTGCGCTTCCACAGCCCCACCCTGACTCTTTAACCTCTCATACTCCATTGCACTAGCTCTGAGCGCCTGGAACAGCAGTGGTGCAACCCTCCGCCTCTTCTCGCCAAGGTAAACATTCCTCGAGCTCTTCGCGAGCCCATCCTCCTCTCTTCCCGTACTACAAACCTTAATCTCAACCGGAAACTGCAGATCCTTCACCATGCGTCGCAGGATGACACTCTGCTGCACATCCTTCTGACCAAAGTATGCGCGCTCCGGCATGACTATATTGAAGAGCTTTGCGACAACGGTCGCAACACCTCGAAAGAAGTGCGGACGAGACACGCCCTCGAGTTTTGATGCGAGTGGTTGGACGGTCACGAATGCGCCGCGCTGCAGAGATTCCTGTAGAGGGATACCGGAGGGATACATTTCTGCGACAGCGGGGAGAAACAGCGCCTCGATCCTTCCTCGCACCCCCGATGCACCGAACTCAGCGTTAAGACTTTCCAGCGCAGTAAGATCTGAAGTGAGTGTGCGTGGATATACAGTGAGATCTTCGGTGGGACTAAACTGTGCTGGGTTGACGAAGATGCTAACGACTACTACGTCGTTTTCGGAGGCGGCATGACGGATTAGTGATAAGTGTCCCTCGTGCAATGCGCCCATGGTCGGGACGAAGCCGAGTGTTTTGGTGCTGTAGAGTGGTCGCCGGAAGGTGCGGAGGGAAGAGATGGTGGTGAAGATGTTTAGCGGTGGCGCGGCTGTTGGGATCACCATAGGAGAGGAGGTGGCCATTTTGACTGGTTTAAGAGTCAGGTTCATAATTTGGAGGCCAATTCGGATGTTGTGATGACGTGGGAGGAAGAAGCTGGAGACTTACGAGACGTTAATGAAGTAAATCCGCACCGAAAAAGGCGCATCCTTCTTGTATCAAATCAATAGCCGCAACAAGTACTTGGAACCGTTCACCTTCCTCACAGTCGTAGGAACTAGTCCGAGTCATCGCGTGCCCGAACAATTGATTACTTAAGTAGTTTATCGTTGCCCCACCATGATCTTGGCAGGGCCCAATACCGATAAGAGGCGTGATAACGCCTATGATGAACTGGAGGATTTTACTGATCCAGCGTTGCAGCTGGATGAGGCTACCTTGCCTATGTGGTTATTGATCGTCGTATTCCACACAAAATTAAAACTCGTCAGAGCCCCCCAGTTCGTCATAGGCGTTGTCGCACCTCTACCCCACATCCAGTACTAAACACAACATGGCCTTTCAGCTTTTTCTAACTACTCAAAGCGCATTGCTGTAATCTTGTCCGACACTTGTTGGGAAGTAAGGAGCCCTGCTTCCGTGATAAGACCCTTAATGAACTGTCTTGGAACGTAATCCACGAACTCCTGTTTATCTTGAGGCGTGGCTCCCTCAACGCCCTCGGGGGGATTGAAGTCAATGATATTCTGTTTCACAACAATGTTGAACTGGTCCAGTGGAAACATATCGACGAATTTATGTGTTTCCGTAGCGACATACACAGGTCGGTTGTAAGTCTTTGCCACAAGGGCAAGTTGATACGACCCAAGCTACAGTGGAGCGTCAGTATGTGCGTGATACACCTACTGGGAGCGAGAGATCATACAATATTGAGTATACTCCCATCGCCAAAGACACCCTCGGCACCAATGATGACAAGCTTTGCCTTCTTCAGCGCATATCCCATAGCATTATCATCCACCACGGCCACGGGAATGCCAACAGTCCTCAACTCCTTTGCCGTCCTGAGGCCCAACAAACTCGGTCTCGTTTCCGTAACAATAGCATTGAAGCGAATCTTCGACTCGACCGCCTTCTTCAGCAATCCAATCACACATCTCGAGTGCCCATGCAAAAACACCGTCACGCCATCCTTTATAGCCTTGACACCAATCTCTGCAACCTGCACTCTTGCTTCTCTCGCACGCTGCGCAAACAAATGCCCGTTTGTCTGTAGCTGCTGCTTGAACGCTTCAAAGTCCTTGGAGTCGTCATGTGCGTGCGCGATAATGAAGCGCTTAAACAGGTCGCAGCCGGCGGTTAGGGAGATTGCGTTCGGGATGGATTTCTTGAGTGCGTTGGCACCGTCTTCGATGGCTGACATGAGCTCATGGATGGTTCCTGCTCTTGTAGTGTCACAGAGAGCTGAGAGTGATTCAATGGCGGCAATTGGCATGGACTTGGTTGGATCTTCCGTGAGAAGCTTGAAATAATGCTCCCGGATGTCGAATTCGCCCTTTGTTGAATAGACGACTCCAGGTTTCGGATGGAATCTTGAGGAGGACGATGAAGGAGGCGAGAACTGAAGGGTGGCTGTGTAAATTTTTTGTCAATAGTCTGAAACATCACTATTCTCTCATGATCGTTGGGGTGACAAATGATGCAAGAGTACGGTGCTGGAACGGCGAAACGCTGAAGATGGCTGACTCACGGGACATTGGTTCCGGCATGGTAGCTGTCTCTGCCTGATGTTTATTGTTCGCGTGATGTGATGGAATGAAGGCTGTCTCGTGATGCAAATTTGTTGCAGCGGTGAGAGCTAAGCGATCAAAGTGTTCTTGTTGTAGTAGTAGTGATGGGTTTCTCCGTGTGACAGTGGGATGACGGAGGTGCAGCTGAACCTGTGAATTTATCTAAATTCATTCTGGGTCGCAATCTGGTGCGGGCAGTACCTTCCACCGCAATCACTCGTCACTCGTATCACTTTCGCATCGGGCTTCCACATTCACTTGTCGTTTCACTCCCCCATCCACTCCCCTTCCACGTCCACGTCCACTTTGTTTCTTAACTCACTCAACTGGACCTAATTCCTCATCTCAAGCAACTAGATAAATAGCTGCAGAAACTCCGGTGGCCGTGATAGCAGAACGAGAACTGAAAATCATTATAAAGACCATCGTCAAATCAATTTGAAAACGCCAAAATCCAAAGTACACCGTCCCATCCCATCCCATCCAATTACGACCGCTTCACCCATTTTCCTTTGGACCGTGGCTGGTAATAACAAAGAAAAACACAAGACAATAAACTCACCAGTTCTGACTCTGGGAGAAGAGAGCAACTCAAAAATGCAGAAACACCTATGGCATAAAGAGCTTCTAAACAAAGTCGCCAAAAGCATCATCATCAAACCCTAGCTTTACCTCCTCGTCCAGGTTCCTACTCTGTCTTCGCTTCACGTCCTCCGCGCTAGGGGGTGGTGGTAGAAATGGTAGAGGGAGTTGTCCGTTGTTACTATTTGCCGATGGGGCTCGACGACGGCCTTTGTTCTACATCCCAGAACATCAATAGATTTTCCGACGGAAAGCGCTGGAGCCAGAACTTACCCCGATTGTTATATTGATCGTCTCACCCTCTTTCAAGCTGTAGTCTTTCTTCTCCGCCAACGGTGCTGCATTCTTCTGGCCTCCGTTGAGCTTCTTGCCATTGCTTGCATTTGCTGTAGCGTCCATATGTCGCCGGACCTCTTGCAGGGCTACACCAAAGTCGAAAGCATTGCCGCGATCTTCGAAGCCGACCCCGAGGACAGCTTTTCGTGGGCCGTCGACGACTCGGACAGCGAAAAAGCGGGAGGAGTCGACGACTTGTTCGACACAGAACGCGCCCTGTTGTATCCATATTAGCTGTGCATACCCATACGGAGCATAGCAAAGTAATTGGAAGAGAGGTAACAATATCAAATAAAACGATGATGGCGGGATCCGAGGTACCTCGTAGGGACAATTGGCAAACAAGTCGCCCGATTTTGGATCTTCAAGCCTGATATCAGTCTTCACAGTTTCCTCGTCATTGGCAGCTACAGTGGCCGTCTCGATAATACGTATCCGGGCGGTGAAGATACGGGCCTTTTCATTATCGACGTTCCACTGAGAGGCCTGGTAACCATGATTGGATGCGAGCGGCGGGACAGGGTAGATGTGGACTTTAGGGGCGACGAAAAGGACACGTTGGATATCGTCAGTCATGGTGGTTGGTTGGGGGATGGAATTGAGGCGGGGATTGAAGGGTGGCGGGGCGGGGACAAGGGGTAATGGCGGTTGTTCTGTGTTTGGTTTCGCTCATTATTTTTGAGGGAGAGGTTGCAACTTGCGAGTGAACATGCGTTGTCTTCTGCCGGGTTTCCAAGAGTAACGATAGCTAAACTATATCGGCACGTCTGAATAAATGTGGCCCTGAGACCATTGTCCAATTTACAGACTATCACCATCATTACCAGTAAATGACGTTGATATCTTGCAACTCGAATTCTGCATACAAAAGAGTACTCAATATGTCCTCCATCCATTTCCTTTGATGATTAGATCCTTCACTCACCGCTCCCATCAGCTCTTCTAACAAATATATCCCGCCATAGTGAAAGACAGCAACCGTCGTTTCGTAGATACTTCCTGTCTTGTCCAGAACCGATGAATCTCTAGTGAGTTCAAAGAACTCGTGAACATGCCTCCCGATACTCTTGAAGATTGGCTTCAAACTAGTAAATCTACTGGTCTGTCAACCGCCTTGAGCTTTCATTCACCAGAAACTAGAAGGCTGATAGACTATAAAACCACAGGTGCAAGATGGCCCAAAAATCGATGGTAGCGGTGAGACTGTTGGACACAACTCGTAAGTAAAGACTACCATCTATGAACTACAAATTCACAAGTCGACAACTCTAGAGGCCATTACATTGTTTCAACCTTAAAGAATAATCCAAACAAAGACCCAGATAGGTATGCGACAATATCCAGCACATGAAGAAGGTCGTTTCGTACTGGTTCGTGCTGCATAGCTTCATTGAGCACAGGATGTTGACTAAAAACAAAGCAAGCGCTACCTCGCTTAAGTGATCGCTAAGCAGGACGTCAACAGTAAGAGCTATAAAGTACGTGGCTTCCTCTATACTGTGATTACAGAAGTAGCTTGGCATTTTTTGAGTCCTTAAAAATTGGGGCCATGGCGCCCAGCTTGGGTGAAGAGAAATGTATGTGTGAGTAGCATTAAAAGTTTGCAAGTTTGTACTGAGAAATCTTAAGACTGGCGAGGGCTTAAAGAAATTCCTTACATGTATACTTAGACAATCATTCCCTGCTAGCACCATCCTTCAACTCTTCTGCCAGTCGTAGCAGGTAAAATATCTTCACATCCTTCGGTAGCTCTCGAAAATCCTTGATAATCCCCTCCACCTTTTTTCTCCCCTTCTCATACGCCGCCAGATCCCTGCTCGCATACACGTCCTTTCCGTGAGGATACGCCTTGTCGCTAAGATTCCGAAAGAAGACATTAACAGCGATGCAAGGAGTGAGTGGTTTTGCAGCGTGCAGCCACAGCGGCGGAATATAGACAATATCTCCGGGATTAAGTTCAACATCGTATGGAGTAGTTTCCGACACGGTCTGAGAGAAAATATCCGGTATGGTAGATGTGGTTGCGCCTGGGGGGAAAGAGAGTTTTGTAACGTCCGTGGGTGGATATAATCGGAAGAGCTTCGTTCCCGAAATGTGACAGAGGACATTTGCCATGCCATCATAGTGCAGCCACATTCCAACATCCGCACTAGATATGCGGAGAGGCGAGCTATGAAGATTTTCAGTCGCCATGGAGAGAGGGGGCGGCAAAATAAAATCCTGCGCAATCTCCGGGAAGTCGTTGTGGAGATTTGCGGGTGCGGCGTTAGGTTTAGTGACAGACAGGGAGCGGAAGTACATTCGTTGATGCGGTGGCGACGACGACAGAGACAACGAGAAGGCAGCGTCAAGGAACTCGCCGAATAACATTGTCTGATACTTGAAGTTCTTTTGTTGAAATGACATTACGGAAGATCGAGTCATATGGACTACAACTAGGCGATTATTGCCCACGGTAGATTTGAGGTACTCCGGTGTCCAAGAGTCGATACAGGAACCTATGCTGAGGCCCTGCAAAACGACTGGCTCCCCTGCCTCCACAATTTTTCCGAATTCCTCGGGAGAACTGATGCTGACCTTCTTGACGTCCAGAATATTCGGTACTGATCCATACCCATCCAGTTGTGCTTCTGCTAGGGTTTCCGGAATTGGCGTGTCGGACATTGGTGTGTTTATATCCTGCAAAATGACCTCCAACCTCTGGCCTTCCTCAATAAATCTCCACAAATCATACTTCTCGTTGCCACTCAGTGTCCATATGCCATCATTGGTACAAGAGCCCATGCTAAAACACACACCACCGCCTCCACATATAACTACACGATCCTGTAGGCAGACCACAGAGTGTCCCACCAGAAATGGGGTCCTATCTTTCGGAAACCCAGCACGGACCGCCCTCACCGTGACCTATTGAGGCGGTTAGCACGACATACCTAGTATGCGACTAAGGGAATCTAATTGACCTTATTGCAATCAACTTCTAATATTTCGTTTTCACATTTCATCAACCCTAGACCACTAACTCCGCCAATGTACAAAATTATTCCAAAACCGGCATATATCATCTGTCCACCGAACCTTTTCCAAAGATTCCGGCGAGATAGAATGTTGACCATAGACCAGAATGCTCGCACTGTCTCATTTCCTGTCGTTGGGTCCTCATGTAACTCCCTAGGTAACGGTGAGCGTAGCACCGGCTGTAGCAATAGTCCGCAACATACAAACGCCACATATCATCCAATACATCTCCTTTAGCGTCCAAACCTCCTCCCATAGCGCCGAATTCACGATCAGTCCAGCAAAGACCGGTGGCGAATCTCGGTGATCTTTGAATAGGCACAAGCCATCTATATCAGCTTGTTACTTGTCTCACAGAAGGGGTGTCAAACGGTAGTGAAGTTCCTACAGCTGGGAGAACCCTCCAACCTCGATCCTCCGACCAAAGTAGCCAATCACCAAGCGTAGTCCTATTCTCACCTCGTCCCCCATAGACAAGGATCCGATCGCCAACTGCTGTGGCAGAGTGGCGATATCTTGCACTCGGAATATCATCAACCTTCTTCCATACACCGGCGTCCAGCAACCAGGTATCCTTCAATGGTTTATCTGGTGAAGTTCTCCCCCCAATCAGTAATACCTTGCCATTCGGAAGCGTTGTCATCGTGTGACACATTCTCGCACCAGGGCCACTTCCCTTCGCGGGCCCAATACCCTCGTCGGAATGTGTGATATACAAGGACGTCTCTAGCCTGGCTGTCTGGCCTTGCCCGCCCTGATACACCAAATTATCCGAGCCAATAGACGCAGCTGCTCCAAATCTTCGTTTCAAAGTGCGCGAAGCTGTAAACTCTGCGCTGAATCCCGTACAAGCAGTGCTTTCGGCGGAACTAGTTGTACTGTTAGTCAAAAGAAACCGGCGGTATTCCCCTCCAGCGCTCCACGAGATGTCCGGAGAGTGGAATGGGGTGTGGGGATTGCTGCCATTGTGGGCATATAAAATAAAGTAGTGCTGACAAAATATGAAAAATTCTTCAAATTCGTCAAACGGTTCTCCTTGGATTGTGTCAATTCTCTCACGTACAGAGTGTGGGATCCGGTTACTCCAGAAAGCAAGAAGATCACAAGCATCCACAGATTTCCAGCCCCGTGAAGAATATCGGCGAATTTGATCTCGTAGCTGCGGGTATGCGGAGACTGATTTGAGCGGGGTGGAGAGTGATTCGAAGTGTTTGAGCATGGTCCGAGCGAACGGATGATGAGGGCCAGATGGAAGGATCTGTTCAAGAATAGAAAAGCGTGCTGGCAGCAATGGTGAGCGGAGCACAGTAGGGTAAGATATCTCAGTTACCATCAGGCAAATTCGCCGCCCATTGTACAAGCGCGTCAACAGAATCGCGAGCCATATATGTAAGGGAAACCTCAGCGGTGAAGAAAATTGCAGCGTCCACTAGCCTATGGTGTTCAAATAGTCTCTGGAGTGTCTGAACATCTCTCAGATCGCACCCGAGTGCGAGATATTGTTTGCTCTGATAGTGAACATGGTCCACAGGAGTTGGGTGATGCTGCATCTCTGTGAGGAGGCCGTGTAGTTCGGGAGTCTGAGCTACAATAGAAGCCTTGGTAGTTACCAACTCGGGGTAATCGATGTCAACGTAAAGAACTTCAGTATTTGGGTTCTCCTTTGAAAGGAATTGGAATGGCAAGGGATCACTGCTTAACGTTAGAATCGAACCCAATATAATATACAAACTGCTGCGGGTGTCTCAACAGGCGAACTACAGTGTTAGAAGGAGTACCAACTATCCGCATCCCAAGTTGATCACAACTTTTTTCTTCGGTACAGGCAGGCGTGGCAGCTTGTCATGCAGAAACCAATGCACTACATATTCGACAGCCTGCATCCGCACCCAGTATCCCCTGTTGATCTTCACCACGGTTTAGGGCAGTACACGCTAGCTGTCCGTGGAAATTGTACATACAATTGGAGACCTGCGTTGTGGTTTTTTGACGAAGTAACGAAGAAACTGGTGCTCATTATCCTTTGAGTATAGTCTCTCCACGCTGCGTTTTGAGACGATTGAACTGTTGTTTGTCTATGTTTCAAGATGGCACCCGTTTGTCAGCGTGTATCAAAACCGGACAGAAGAGCGTAGAGGTTTTGCAGCACAAGATCAAACACATACACCGATCACAGCAGCATCCAGTCTCTCTTTTTGACTCGGGTTCCCTTTCTTCTTGCTAGGGGTGATGGAGGTGGGTGGTGATGGTTTCAGTTGGCGATCGTCGTTGACAGAACTCGTAGGGTTGTCAGGATCTGGCGTAGACATTTTTCTTCGCAAGAATCCTTCCTGACTGGTAATTGGTGATTGGTGATTGGAATATTTATTGGTACAGAAGTCGATATGAGATGGGTGGATGGGAAAGTAGGAGAGGGAGGGTGGGGGATTCGCCGCATGATCGTTCTAACGTTCTCGCAAGCAGCGAGGAGACGGGGATAACGAAGATGCACTTAATCTACGAGCGGTGTGGTAGCAGGCGGGGACTAGAGAAACAGGTCGAGAGTCAAGGGCCGAGACCGCTCTCTTTTGACGGAGCATGGATTGAGACATCATCAAGCTGTGGAACGGTGTGGTTTTGAGTGCACTATGCGCGGCAACAGAGGCAGCACCGATGAGAGCTTATCTGAAGTACTCTACGAAGTACCTTTTCGCAGCAACACGCACTAGAAGATACTTTGATCAGTGGTTCAAGTGAAGAACCAGGGCGATTCCCAGCGTAGCACGGCATCATCCGAATGCAGCCAACAATGCCGGGATTAGCGTCGATTGCTCCGGTTGCTCAGTTTCCCCAGCCACTCTTGTCTGTTCGTTTGCTTGTTGAAACATCACGTTCCTCCCATCACCATCGTCACTGAAGGGAAAAGCCAATAACTACTGCTGCTGCCAACTATCATCGCTATCATCACACAATCGGCCATTCTCTACTGAACTGCATACTCAATCTTAAACCAGTACCAACACCATCGCCCTCACAATCAATTACACGAGCTCCAGAATATATTGGTCCTCACCCACACTTCTCACACCTTTTGAAAGCTCTCGGTTGAAGTACACCCCGCCGTTCTATATCCCAATACGCGGCTTTTATCCACGTATATATCGGTACCGGCACCAACTTCTACAATCCCCGCTGCTCTTGCAGGTGTCCTAGCATAAAACACTGCGCAACCGACAGACGCCATGACCAATGCTATGAACTTCGTTACTTTCAATCAGGACTATTCCTGTCTTGCTGTGGGAACTCACAACGGCTACCGCATATACAACTGCGATCCTTTCCGAAATGTGTACGAGAATAAGGAGGGAGATGTTTCAATTATCGAAATGCTCTTTAGCACGTCACTAGTTGCCCTCATATTCTCTCCCCGCCGGCTTGTGATAACGAATACGAAGGTTCGCTCTGAGGTTCATTCAGCGTGGTCACTCCGATTGTCTTTCTTGCCTGCGAATTCATATTACGTAGAGCTTCTTTTAGCTAACTTTTCAAACAGCGACAGACAACGATTTGCGAGCTTACATTTCCTACCTCTATATTAGCAGTTAAGCTGAATCGGAAACGTTTGATAGTGGTCCTAGAAGAGCAAATATATGTCTACGACATCAGCAACATGAAGCTGCTGCACACAATTGAGACTTCGCCAAACCCGAATGGTATGTCCTAATCCCTGTACTGCTGGATTCTATCCTGATAGGTTCGATATAGCCATCTGCTCTCTATCTCCGTCCTCTGAAAAATGTTATATAGCATACCCGCGACCTACTTCATCGAACCCGTCGCCATTTTCTCCGCCATCTCATGCACCACCGACCGCCGGCCAACCATCTCCACTGACAGGCGATGTGCTTTTGTTTGATGCCTTGAAGCTCGAAGCAGTAAATGTGGTTGAAGCCCACAAGTCACCCCTTTCCCACGTAGCTCTAAACAACGACGGCACTCTTCTAGCTACAGCATCTGACAAAGGCACCATAATTCGAGTATTCAGCGTTCCAGATGCACAAAAGCTTTACCAATTTCGAAGGGGCACATATCCGTCGCGGATATTTTCCATGTCTTTCAACTTGGTGTCCTCTTTGTTGTGCATATCATCTGCAACGGAAACGGTTCATATATTCCGACTCGGCGGCTCCCCGGCATCTTCTAATGCACAAACCTCGCACAGTGGAGAAACGGCAAGCGATGGGTACTCGCCGACGGGTTCGTTATCATCATCACCGTCAAACCATGCGGGTTTGGCAAGAGCTGGCTTTGAGCAGTATGAGGTGCAAGCAAAACGTCGGAATGGAACGGGTACATTTGGTTCGATGATCCGGCGCTCCTCCCAAAGCATAGGTCGAACGCTGGCTGGAGCGGCCGGGGGATACCTGCCGAACGCTGTGACGGAAATGTGGGAACCGGCTCGAGACTTTGCGTTCGTCAAGTTAAAGAAGCCAGGTGTTAAAAGTGTTGTTGCATTGAGCAGTACGAGCCCACAGATCATGGTCGTCACCAGCGATGGGGATTTTTACGTTTACAACGTGGATATGGAAAGAGGCGGAGAGTGTGTTCTTACCAAACAGTATTCGTGAGTTGATCCAATATTCTTCAGGGTTGTCGACTAACATTCTCCGCAGGTTACTGGATTCGAGTGAGAAAATGGGGCAGAGTTTGATGTACGAATAGAAGGCTGAGTGGGTTATCGTTGATATTGATTGGGTCACAGCTCTACGAATTGCTAACTCCATTGATGACGAGTTATTTGGGTGGTTTCCTCTATTTGCGCTACTCTATGATGAGTTTGTTATTGAGGAAACTGGCGTTTGGTCTTTTATATACTTCCCTTATTTTTAGTTTCACTTTGACCCTTTATATTCAAATGTTTCAACCAATGTGCTGGTGTTTTTCTGCAGACTGGCGTTTATTAACCTATGGCTGCAATATGGTTGTTTGATTGGGCTATAATATGGTTCCATGATTGAAGAAGGATCATATATGCTTAAATACGTATCCATATCATTCAAACCATAGATAATGAAACCAGTATGTACAGCCCCAACGCAATGACCATTTAATGAAACGTCTTTAAGCTCTCCACCAAACTCCTCACCTCTTCCACACTGGCGCCTAGGGCATAAATATCATTGTCAACACCCTTACACACCTTCTCCGCCACATCCTCAGGGAGAGTCAGAAACTTCTCCACAAAGTCACCATCCACAAAACGATACGGTTCCTCGCAAACTCTAGTCGGAGTCGAGAAGGCTCTCCAGCGATTGAACTCCAGTTCGCCCACACTCACCACGACCTTTGCCAGATTTGTCTGCAGCTGTAGCAGTAGCTGTGTCTTCGCATCCGAGATCTTTGCGAGCAGGTAGATGCTCCCCTCAACGGTAGCTATATAGGCGGTAGGCTGCAGCGGTGCATCGCGAACCAGATGTAGCGGCTGCACATCGACACGGCGAATGCGGTTTATCATCTCCCCGACGCGCATGTCGGCAATAAGACGCAGACGCTTCTGGTCGGCGACTAGCAGTGCGTCATCGCGTTGCCAGATGCTGAGGTTGCCCTCTGCGTCCGCGTTGATGACGGTGTCCTTGTCCATCATGTCTACGGCTGTGCTCCAGAGAGTATGGTATGTACGTGCCACTTCGGTCAATTTTAGGTCAGGTGAGGTGAATTCAAGGATGTATGGGCCCTTCATTAGGTCTCCGACCGAAATTATGTTGCCCATTACGCCCAGATCGACGGGCTCGCTGTGGCAGCGGTAGAAGGTGAGTTTAGTTAATTCAGGCTTGGTGGGAGTTATAGTGTATGTGTATGAATAGATTTCAACCTATTAGTTGTCAGCTTATAGGCACTAAAGCAATAATGAAATTTGAACTGACCGTCTTATTCAGAGCAACAACAATATGGTCTCCAGCCATGTCCATAGCCTTGACAGCACTCTTAACCTTCAGTTCCGCGGCCAGTTTGAGTTTCCGATCCTCCGAGAGCTCAAAAATGAGCATCCGGCCCTCTTTGCATTCCAGATCCTCGTCATCGTCTTCAGCGTCTGGTTGAAACCCTGTCCCGACCAAAAACTTGTCGTTCTTTGTTCCGTCACCATTGTCAAGCCGAGCGCAAAGAATGGACTCGACGAGCTCACGCTCTCGCAGCTCGTAAGAGTCCATAACAGCAAACTCAGCATCATCAACCGCGCGCACATAGCAGGTATATCTCTCTTCTCCGGTTGATACTTCAATAGACGAGTGTATTGTAACAATCCCGTATGTCTGTCGTTCCCTCGAGTACGAGACTCTCCGTACAACATCCCCAATACTGAGAGTCTTGACGTGGATATTCCGCGCCGGATCGACATTCGAGATTTTGAGCTCTCCGTCTGCCAAGACAACCACTGATGAAGGAAATGCTTGCGCGTTGAAAGGGCTCAGATTTGTGACATTCTCAGCGGTGACGGCAGAGTATACAAGGCGGCCATCATCACTGTAGATAAGGCTGGGGTGATCACAGGCCGCAAATACGCTGACAGTATCATTTTCCCCAGGAATTACTTGGAAGTAAAACGCCTGTGTTCCCAATGCAATGGCTTTCTTTTGTGAGAGCGCGTAGTTCTTCTTGCCATCCACGGAGAAAGTGTATAGCGTTCCGTCCCCCATGGCAACCAACAAACTTGGAGGTTGATTCTTGAGTACCTGCGCAACTACTACTGAGCGCGGAATGGTGACACCAGCCGTATCCCCACCCAGTGACACCTCTATAAGTGTTTCCAATCCAGGGAGTGATAGTAGTGAAACTGCTGCCACAGTCCAAAAACCAACTGTACAGATCTCTGGGAACGCTGATGACGCGTAAAGGCAAGCGATTTCGTTCTCAAATGTTCGGCTTTTGATCTCCTTCAGCTCATGCAGAATATCGTAAACAACGATTGAATTGTTTCCGACATTGCAAACGAGCTTTTCATGATTGGCGCTGGCAGCAGTGATTTTGGATGTGGTAGTGACTTCTGAAAGAACCGTGCCACCTTCTGCATCGATCAGCGTTATCCGAGCGGGTGTAACTTGAAGTAGTTTCTCTTCAGTTAAAGTTATTGCAATCAAAGTCTCTTCACCAAGGCAAAATCCCTTGAAATCGTCCAGTTCTTCAACCTCACCGTCGGGGTCGAACCTGAATATCCTAGTTTCATCAATGAACGAGACCACCAGTGTGTCATCAAACCTTTGGACTCCGCTTTAGCAACTATCAAATGTTGATAGGGAGGGCGAACGTACTCGCTGGCAGCATCAGTCTTGACAGCCCACAACCCCCTGACACCCTCCATATCTCCCAAGATGGCGGAATCTTTCAATCCCACACCACTCCTCATAGAGCGTAAACCTCCTGTTGAGAAACCGCCACAACCGGATACTATCTTGGTTTGCCCGGAACTATACTGATGCTGGTCTTCTGTACTGGAATGGCTCGCACCGACGATCTGGAAATCAAATATAGGTCCAAGACTGGTAAAACTCTGGATAACCTGGCATTTCGGATCTTGAGGGGACAATTTGACCAGTTGCGAGTCTCCGTGCTGGGAGCCGACAAATACATGCCCATTGTCCAGATATATCAGCGTATTGGCGGTTGAGGTCTTCTCATACTTGTCAGATTCCTGATATAATGGTGGTGGATTATAATAGTGCTTACTTCGCCGATCGTCTCAACCTTGATGTGGACAATCTTATCATCTTCATCTAGTTCTAGGAAAAGCATCTTCAGCTTTCCTACCTCGTCGCCGAGTAGATATCTCTGGCGATCAACCATTCCCCAAGCTTGAAACACTGTAGGCTCGACCAATGGACTCTTGACAGTCCGAGCACTTTCCCCTAGTGCTGATAGATACACCACCATATGCTCCCCCACAACCAACACACCTCCCAGCGATTCAGGTAGCGGAATCAACATCTTCGCCGCAGCTTCTAGATTACTATGTTTGATCTCCCATTCCTGCAGCTCGCATACACCTCCGGATTTAATAACCTGGTATGTCGATAGCTGGGCAGTTTCCGGCTTGCCGTCTCTATGTAGTATTGCCAACACCGGCACGTCGGTTCCATACAGAAATGCAATATCAATAATCATGAGCTCCTTCATTCTGATTGCAGAATGTTCGTCCAGATTTCCAATCTCCCCCTTGGATGTTGTCTTTCTGCGCCCCTTCTTTGCCAATACGAATGGTATGGCTAAAAATAACCCCTCATAGACGTGTACTCCTAGCATGCGCCCCCCAGGATCGGCTATATATCGTGGTCCTCCCGGTGCATCGCGGAGGAAACGGTCGGCGACATCCTGAGCAGTGCGTTCGTTACGAATCGTGTCACGCTCGCGGTCCCATGACACAGTGAAATAGTCATTGTGATCGGTGGTAATAAAGAGATGATCTGTGGGGGAATTAGAAGGCCGTAAGGTAAGTAGGCAGTTTATGCTGCCGTAGACTGTGAAGGAGTTTCGTAGGTAAAGGCCGGATGTAGAGAGGGTGTATATTTCTGCGCGGTTGGCTTTGCTGAGTGTAAGGTCAGTAGCTTGACAACCGCAGTTCGACGTAGACTGGTATGTCATACGCGACAATGAGCGACGGCTCATCCGGAGAGAAGAAGTTTGCTTTTACAGCACGTCGCACGGCGGATGCTTTGTAGATTGAAGCTAGGTAAGCCATTCTCAGAAATAGAGCGTTGAATCAGTGTGATAGTGACCCCCAGCGTGTTGGAATGGAAGGTGAGATAAAGAGGACAATGGTTGGATGTAAGAGATCAAAACAATGAGTTTAATGGTGAGGAGTAACTCCACGATGCAGTTAGTTGCTAGGATGACTAAGCTTCCTTCACCTCCGCTAAGCATCCAGCGACGAACAATTGATCTTGTCTCCAGTTCTCTTTGTTCACCTCTAAATCGCTTCACAATACAATCCAGTTGGAACAAACTGGTACCCTTATGATACTTACTTAAGTATTGAATTGGTGATTTGTAGACGATGTTTGACGCCCTGTCGTTTGTGTCAGCTTAGCGGCTAGGCTACAAGGGGAAGATTTCGACGTTCTTCTGCTCGTGTTCGTCAAACACATCGAAACGACGCAGTAGAGGCAAACGAATACCGTCTTCACCGACCACATCCATCGATTATCGATTATCTGGGAATACAAGTGCCAGCGCGTAGGCTCGACTCTTTGTCTTCGACGTCTAGTCGCAATCCAAATGCTCATGTGCCAAGCAGTTATTCCTGAACGGAATCCCACGCTGCAGCTCAGCGCATCATCCAAACATCCCATCATCCACTGATGACACGCTCGACGACATAATACCCTCACTTCGAAGCTCGACATAGGCTATTTCCTCTGGGCTTTTCCCCTTCTTCCACGATGGCGTCTCCTTCTGTGCAACTCCTGTCACCTCCCACCGACATGGTTAAACGAAAGGCTCCCACCAACACCTACGGCAGCGGAAATGCTACTAAAAGATCCGCTGGCTCTATCAGTACTGCTACTCAAGACCTTGGTCAAGGCCCTAGAGTCAGGTTCTTGAAACTCCACTATTCAGATGGAACCGAGGTTTGGCAGGACGGTGTCAATGGACCCACCCCCGACATGTTGGACATGACTCCAGACGATAACGGCGCGCAAACTTACATGAGACCCGTCGCCCGATTCGAGAAGAAGGAGATGGAATGGCTGAGGATCTTGGCAGAGGGTATCGTAGCCAGCTGCACCGATCCGAATGTGATAAGCGAAATCAGGGAGGGTAAAAAGTTCTTTTTCGACAAGTTGCCTGATGGTTACAGATTGTATGAGCAAGTTCGCGTGCCGGTACGTTCACCCACTTCCTATGTGCCTCCTAATTTGTGCAGGATTCTAATGAAGATAACCATTTAGGGAAACGGTGGAGGAAAGGCTCGAAGAGACACTTATCTGTATGGCCATCCCAAGGGGCCACGTAAAAGGTTTCGCTCGCCTGGCGATTTTCTTGTCCATGTGAAATGGCTAGCAACCGACGAGACAAAGAACCCAGCGAATTGCGCGTGTCATGCATGTAAGGGAGGGCTAGTGACTGCAGGATCACCGTCGGCCACACCCGCAACAGCACCGGCGGCCATTCCAATCAATTCTGGCCAGCCAGCTCCTGTAGCCGTGCCGGCGGGAGCGAGGACACAGGTTCCCATGAGTCACCGTTCAGCCCCATCTACTACCCCGCCTACTACCCCCAACAATGCGAATACTGTCGTTTCTAGAGCGTTATCTACTCCTACTATCAACTCATTTCCCCCCATTCACACCCAACCAGTTGTCTCAGAGAGCATCCTTCTGTCAAGCGCTACACACCGCGAACGAGAACATGACCTACAGTTCCCTGGTCTCTCTATCTATCGTCTCGGGGAGCAAGTTTGGTTTCAAACGGGTCCTCATTGGGCCATAGGCGTTGTGACAGAAGTTCCGGCCGTTTCAACGAGTAATTACAAGATTCACCCCTTGCAATCCCCGTTGATCTGCGAACAAACCCCTGCGCACAATGACATTCCTTCTGTACAACTTCGTCCATGGGTTGCATGGAGTACACCACCAGTGACAAACCGGAATCTCGATACCGACAATAGAGTCTCTTATGAAAATTTACCATGGCAGCAAGAGAGTCGTTCTGGATCGCTTGAAGTCGATGCTAGTATCTTGAAGTCACGCGATGTCGACATCTCCTACACCCTAATCGAGAAGTTAACAAACCAGAACCACTACTCGGGTGTTTATTACGGTGCTGAGCGCTTCTGGGTTGGAGATGCGGTTCGAATTAAAACATCCACTAATCCGAATTTCTCTACTGGCCGTGAAATTATGGTAGTCTCATCTATTCAGGACCTTGCGCCAGCTCCCGTCGGCGTCAGAAGTCGCGATTCTGGAGTCACCATTACTGGCGACATTTTCCGTCTCACCAACCACCCTCACTCGGTTCCACCTCCGCCTGGACTCCCATCCGCAGTCCTCGGGGATCTTCAAGCTCGGGCACGGTTTTCGGCCTCCGATCCAGCCGCACCGTATTGGACGTATACGTCAATTTCGACCAATATCACAGTCAAGCTAGAAGATATCAAGGGCAGATGGTACCCAGGGTCCAGTTTATTCCGGATAGTCCATGGTCTTGAAAAGTTTAAGAAGTTAGCAGAAACTGCTAGCATAAACAGCGAGGAATGGGACTCTACTGGATCGAGGATGAATGAGATGGGTACCGGAGGCGCTGGAGCCAATTTGGGTTGGAGACGTTACGAACACCGTCATCAAGCGTTCAACAAGGCAATACCGAGCCAACTCCTTTTCACACCGCTTCTAGTACAGGAAAATGTTGCAGGCACGATTGAGAACAATATGCAGACCCTGGGATTACATCAATCGACTGAGCCTACCCCTGCCAATATAAATGCTCACACAGCACACACCGTTTCAGAGCCAATCGATCTCACTGGCGACGACAATGAGGGCATGGAGTTTCTTGCTGATCAGGATTCAGTTGACGAAGAGTTCATGAAAAGGATGGGAGAGGATGCAGCTAGCTTCCTTGCTGACGAGGGTGACTTTTATGGGGGTTTGTAGATTAAAAGATTCTTGCTTCATTTGATCCTCCATATAATGGCGTTTGTTTCTGGTGTCTTCTTGTACTTGTACCACTTCTATCTTGGGTTGATTTCGGTATATTTGATATTTCTTTTCTTAAGTGTTATCCTGCTGGCCTCCAATCAGGCCCTCAATTGCATAAGACGAAAACGGAACTGACAAAAAGGAAATAGTGTTGTGAGGGAATGGAATTGTGAGAGAGCCTGGAGATATTGCTGTATACAAAGCTTACAGATCAACCTGGTGAAAGTTTCTACACCACAAGTTTGGACTGCATTTGCATAGAAAGAAAAGTTTATGGTAAAAGATATACACTTTATATAGGGTACTAAGTATGTTAGGCAAAATGTATAGTATAAAGTGAACAAGAGTGTACAAATTAAGCTGGTAATATTCTAGATCAAATTTGATCAGCTTTAATGTTGGGCTGTAGTAAGTACAAATAGAGCAGAAATTTTTTCCACAAACTCAGTATTGACTTAGGTATTGTAATGGCACGACTGCATGTGACGTGTTCAGGGCCGCGTAATGGCAATTCCATATTGTTGACTCGCCATGAGCCTTACATATCAAGCGATAATCTTACCTATACATCTACACGTCTACATATATAGTGACTTGAGTCCACGTGTGCAACCATATCCCTATGCAGCCGGACACTTGCGTATGTACCCTTACACTATTATCGCTTTTTCAGTAAACGGATATGTTTCGCTCATGGAATTTGCGAGTTTACATCTATTCTGATGCATCAACTACAAGTCAACAATCGACTATACCTGAATGCGACAACTCAGAAACATCAGCAAAAAATATTTCCGTCAGGGCGGAATGGCTCCGTTGGAGTGGACGCGCTCCATCAGAGCCATCAGAGACACCCTGATGGCGGATTGCTCCGCACCCGGTGTCAATTCAATGCGTCGCGTTCCATATCGCACTCTGATCGCTGTTTCAACATTTCTTCTCATTCTGTCGGTCTCCAATTTTAAACGATCACTCTGCCATTGTGGCCAACTGTGACCATATGTAGGAATGGGTTCATTGGGTACGCGCTTGCATCGGAATTCCAATTCGATCGGTGACGCTGCAAAAATCACTTCTCGTGTTCCTTCTACCTGCGCGCACAATGCACTTCTGTCTTTACTAATTATACGGGATTGGAAGGCGATGGGTGATACTGCGAAAATCTCTCCTCACGTTCCTTCTACCTGCGCGCTAAATGCAATTCTCTCTTTACTAATTATACGGGATTGCAAGGCGATGGGTGACGCTGCGAAAATCTCTCCTCGTGTTCCTTCTACCTGAGCGCAAAATGCAATTCTCTCTTTACTAATTATACGGGATTGCAAGGCGATGGGTGACGCTGCAAAAATCTCTCCTCGCGTTCCTTCTACCTGCGCGCAAAATGCAATTCTCTCTTTACTAATTATACACATCATTCCAAGTTGCCAGATCTATGTGGCTATTGACAATCCATCATTCATTCCGTCCGTCTCCTGTCTTGCTACTAGTAGCTATTTCTGGAATGATGTGCGAGCAGCTGACATTATTTCCCACACTGAAAAGTTGCAAAGCAACGGCTGCCGGTGCTTTTCTCACTTGTACAAATTTCGAGACAGGATCCAAGTTACCCAAGTTTTCAGGTATTGTGGTGAGCGCCAGGGCTAACCAGTACTCAACGAAAGCTCCATCCTCATTTAGGAGTTTGATTTTTAATAGTCGTTGCAGTTGCCACGGGAGACACCCATTCAGCGTGCCATAACACCTCCCCGAGCGTTGCTTTACCCATACCCAGTCATTCCGTCGATCACCTCCGCGCCCACTCTGGCTTCCTGTCCATCGACACATCTGAGATATGCGTTCACCATCTAAACCCTCAACTTGAACCTTAATACCATGGTAAATACAGAGCTCCATTGCATGCAGTTGTTCATCCGATATATACGTCTTGTTATGACTCCTATGCTTGATAAACTCCAGCGTGCCACTGTATTATACCACGTAGTGCGTTGCGTCTTGTGTATTGTCGAGTAATGCTCTGAAGTCTTTGATCATAGCGTCAGGATGCTTTCCATTACGGCGGTTTTGGGGCCCCAAGAATTCGGGCTTCGCATATGACTGGGAGCCCAGGGGGGCAGCAAGATCAGCACTGGAAGGGAGGACTTTGCAGGGGGCAGCGCTGTTCTCCCGAGGCTGAGCGAGGGCTTGGAGATTGAGCTCTCGGATTTCGAAGCAGAGAATGCGACCCTGAAAGGTGTTTACTTGCGGCAGGTAGTTGAGATTGTGAATGGAGGCATTCCAACCGTCCTTGAGGTTCGTTTTATGTGCTTGTTCATATCGCTCGGCAGAATACTGTTGCGAGGCTCCGTATCGACAAATCTGTTCAACCCAATGAGACCTCAAGTGGATCTTCGGAAAGTTGAAGTCGGCATCCAACTCTTTGGAAACATCTATCTCGTGGCTGATATATTCCCGCCAGGCGTTCATTTCACGCCGCTTCTTGGACGGTGTCCAAGTTGCAGCATTTGTTTCCTCGTCTATCTTTCGCTTCTTCACGAGTTCTATTCTCAGGGCATTAGCTTTGGCCTTCGCTTTGTTGCCGGCTTGCCCGAGTAAGAAAACATTTTTGAAGGTGTGAAATCGATGCAAGGTGTCCTCCATGTAGCTCAAAGTTGCATCATCGTGAGATTTATATCAAGCATACATATAGAATTCTAACAATGCCCGTGTGCACTCAATTGCGCGATTGAATACGGGACTCTGAGTGGGGCTTCCGCCTCGTAGAGACTGGGTTACAACTCCTAGCAGGTACCGGCTCATTTCTTTCATCTCCTTCCCATTCAATTGCGAAACTTCCTCATATGACTTATTAATTGGCGTGAGGTTGTGGTAAGCAGGCACGGATAACCAGATTGCATTGTACTTGTCAAGCCGTTCGTGCGTCTTCATGAAGTGGAAAATCCACATCTGGAGGTAGTCAAGCATGCCGATCTGCATTGTATGCAGGAGGTCGGGCTTCGGGAGGTCGCTCACGATACAGGGAATATGTCGAAACACATTGAATCCTCGGTGGACATGGCGCGACGAGAGTTCGGCATCGGCTGCCTTGGTGTTGGCATCGCTGAGCGTTCTATATAGGTTGTGATCCTGCCGACGGTGTTGCTTGTCAGAAGCGACATAATCTCCAAGCTCGTTCTTTGGACAGTCGCACCAAAAACAGACATGCAGCTCGAGATGATGTACTCGCTATACTCAGGGCAATCTTCAAGCCATGCTGCTAAAACCGGTTTGCAACGCATGAAGTTGCCATCTGTACAGAGAATGTTGTAATACCCGCTCTCAGCGTTGGGATTTTGTTTAAAGGTGAGAGGCTGGAGTACCCACCGTAGTACTTCGTTCAGCACCTCTTGGTTTGTTTGCCGCTGCTTATCCAGCCACTTCTGAGGTATATTACGGTTCTTGATCGGAATCGGCAGGAGAGCGACCATTACGACGATGTGCGCTGAGGGCATCTGGCGGATCTTCGAAGATAGATTGCGAATTGTCATATATACAGGCCAATCATTCTTGTCGCCAGCAAAATTCGAGAGATGTGTTCCGTCGGACATGAAGAGCAAGGGAACGAGTGTATCCCCCAGTCTGAGCGTTGACTTAACCTCGATTAGCACGTTATTATCCTCGAGTATCTCTGCTTACCTGTGTCTCCCACCACCAGTCCGCAGTGTGCATTTCAGTATAGAGGCATTTCGGTGGCGTATCGCTGTTAACACAACACTGAGGGGTGTAAATGAGATGCTCGGCCAAGGCTCGCTGCCCCATCAACCATCTCATGCGTTTGATGATGTCTCGACTCCAGGATTTGATAGGCCGTTGGTGATTGTCATTCTATCTCATATCCTCGAGAGTGTGTAGTTCCCACTCCCTGAGAGCCTGATCATCAGACATGGTAGCCACGAGCTTCTGGACGCCATCCCCATTTTTGAAGCTTGGGAAACGCAGAGCGTTGTTTTCTTCCTTCAGCACGTTGTCATAGTACGTCTTCATACCCTTCTTCTTGATCCCACACTGGATATATTTGTACTCTTCACGTGTCGCAAACGGGGAGTAGGGATTGTTCTGTAGGTTAGTCTCAAGGGAACCCTGAGCGTCGCGTTACCATGGCTCAGCAATGTAATCGCTCAGCGGAGTGCCGGCACCAGGGTATGTTTCCGTCCGTGGCAGAGGAGGTGGCGGTGGTTGAGACTCTGAGTCTGCGATGTTTTCAACGTATTGGAGGTAGGGAAACGTGTCCAAGTCTTTGACTGAATCTTTGTTAGGGTTGAATTCACGACGCTGAGCAGGTTCAACTCGTCGGGGCGCACTGCGAACAGTCAGATTCTTTGCAACTTGAAGGTGTTCAGGATGGTATAATTTGATATGTTTAAGTCGCCAGCTGTCTGAGGTGAACTTCTTTCGGCATGAAAATTCGGGGCAACGGAATGGGGTCTTCTCTGACATTGTCGACGACACGGAAGGAGTGGAGTATTCACTGTAGAATGGGACAAAAGTTGGAGCTGGGCCTGAGCAGTCTGGTGTGGGTATAAGCTCACATTACTTGAGAGATTTATTGAGCCTCAACACCATCACGTCAGGAGTTGCAAAAACACTGCATCCGCGCGATGTCCCATAATACTATGAATAAATAAAACATGAACCCTGAGCTATCCAAAAACCTCGCGATGCGTGTAATAATCAATGCCTGAGATAAATAGATTAGAACAAAGGAAACGAACAAGCCCACAACCCTTACCCAAACGAACAAAACACCTCCACGCGTGCCTTAATCAGTGCCTGAGATGAATAGATCACAGCAAAGGAAACTCACAAGACAAGGACCCGACTGTAACCCAAACGCAATGCGAGGACTGGTTTACTCCTCGCCTACTGAGCCATCCGGGCGCGCCTCAGAGAGAGGGACATCAGGGAGAGGGACATCGGGGAGAGGGACATCGGGGAGAGGGACATCTGGGAGAGGGACATCTGGGAGAGGGACATCTGGGAGAGGGACATCTGGGAGAGAGACATCCAGGGGAGGGACATCCGGGAGAGGGACATCAGGAAGACTGTCACCACCTGCCGATTCGCCGAGTAGATGCTGCTCCACATTGACATCCAAGGTGTTTCCGGCTGCCTCAGCTTCTCGCAGAGTTGGCGCCGCTGGGCGAGGTTTTTGGGGCGTCACAAGCCCCAAATACTCCAGCTCACTAAGGGTATGAGTCTCCAGAGTTCGTGGTCGTGGGGAAGGATCCGGGGTTTGTGGCCGTGGGGCAGGCGCTTGAGGTTGTGGCCATGGGGTATGATCGCGCATCTCCTGGCCTTGCTCAGGTAGCACGGTTGGCTCATCGTCTACCATGGTATCAGCATCGTCAGCCAATGTAGTTACCATCTCTCCCTGGCCAATCGTCCGAGGTTCTTTGCCATCATCCTCATCCTTATCCTCCTCCTCATCCTCATCCTCCTCCTCCACCTCCTCCTCATCTTCCTTCTCTTCATCTTCCTCCTCTTCATCTTCCTCCTCATCATCATCACCATCCCTTTCCATATCCACATCGCCATCTAAATCAATGCCATCCGGTGCGTCCACATCATCCTCCATGCGCATATCCACATCAGGGTGAAGTTCTGAGTCATATTCGCCATCCGACTTCTTGGTAGAGTCAGTACCATCATTTGCGGAAATTGTCACAGCAGGCGATGCTTCCGGCTCGAAATATACCCGCTCTAGTTAGCCCTCCGTGTCCGAGTCTGCCTCATACCTTTCCTTCAGCAACTGCAAAGGAACGGCACGAGAGATATCATCTCCCCCTGGGGTTTGTTTAACAATACCTTCCCTTTACCGTTTCCCTTCCCCTGCCCCTTCCCTTTCCCCTTCCCCTCCTTTGTTCCCTTCCCTTTCCCGGTCCCTTTCTCACCGCCCTGAGTGTCCTCCTCACCCTCACCATTGTCATTGTCATTGCCATCGCCAGGAGGGCTCCTTCCACTGCTCTGCGCTCCGGGATCACTCCAGTTCTCATCATCATCATCCTCGTGGATTATCTCATCCCAATTCAGTGGTCTACCAGACAGGAAGTCGGCTGGCTTGTACTGGCGGCAGCTTGGTGGCTCAATCTTTGCCCTGAGAACATCGCTACCATACCAAGAGAACCGCTCGCTGGTGCGTGTAACCTTCCCCGAGCAGGTTGTCTGCGGATTGGAGCGATCAACTTGATCTCCGAAGGCACGGGGGTTGTCCCACCTCCAATTGTTCATTTGGTCGCGTGTTTTGTCAAACATTTGCCCCATATTTGAGCGGAAGGCAGTCCACCACTCCCGAAAAGGCCAACTCCTGCTCCTGCGGTGCGGCCACATCAGCTGGAATTGTGAAAAGTGGCGAGTTGTGACTGGATCAAGAAAGATTATATCATAAAAGAGGTCCCATGCCCTCTCGTCCTAAACGCCAGAAACATTGTATATCCGTATGAGTCCACGGATGTGTTTCGAGATGATTCCTTTTATACGGTCCCGATTCAATGACAAGCGTCGATTTATAACCAATGTTGGCATCTTTGCCCTAGCATTCCCCTTTCCTTTGCTGCTGCCCTTTGGTGCCATCGCTGTCAGTTGACAATGAATCTACATCCGAAACGTTAGCATTATGATACAGTTGCATGCAGCGGAAGGAAGCCCAGAGGTAAAGAACAAAGTTGAGTAGGTTATTCGGTGTGTTTTGGAACGAGAGGCGTTGTTTTGTGCAAGTCACGTCAGGTCGAGATCAGGATGCTGTCGGTGTGTATAATACGGGAGGGAAAGAGAATGGAGGTGTAGGTGGGAAGAAGGGATATATATACTCGAGTTCCGGCGATTTCTTAGTTCAACTTGTGAGTTCTGTTTGTTAAAGAACACAAAACGGCCCAGAATTCATCTTGCAGAACCACCAGGCACCTCATGAACAACAAGCCTCTAGACGGGATTTAGTACTCGCAGAGAGGACAGTTCACGACGCCGGGCGTTGCGTTTGGATCACACATCATTTTTATTGCTCAGACCTCGTGTATCTCGGAAGAAACTGAGTAGTTCTCAGTTTGTCCCAACTGTGCAACCATCCAACACGGCTACCAATGCCTAGCAGTAGAAAAAGCACACGCAACTGATGTCATAGGATAGAGAATACATCATTGTTCGCTTTGCTATGCTTTTAGCTCTGCCAAAGGGCAATTTCCACCGGGAAGCTGACGATATACACAATCGATGGTTCGACGTATTGTGCCAAGACCGAGTGCAATACGATGATAATCGTGCGAAGATACCATAAACACTCTTCAAGCGGTGCAAATAGACCTTCAGATATTACTGTAACAGTGAATGTCAATGCTTAGTTTAATCAGACTTTAATCTGATGGCGGTTAACCCCATAATTGAATGCTTTTGAAGGGATCTCGTCCCCAAGTATTGTCAGGGTTTAGAGTCTAGTGTGGTCTACACTGCGCCTCCCTTTTTTGTCAAATCCGTCCATGGTCGCTCAAATAGAAGTCTACCCCGCCTGCCATTGCATATGCATGCAGAGGATATTATTCCTATTTTCTTAACGTTGAACATGTATATCGGAATATGCCTTCCCAAAGCCCTCACCCTGACACGACTCCGGTCGCACGAAATGTTCGAAGTCTTGCTAATCGTCAGAAGTAACAAAAGCGTGGGCCTTGGGGAATTCTCAACTTCCACCTGCGAAGAGATGCATTTCCGTACCGGCTGGCGAGAGGGATTCCTCTCAAGGAGGTAGTTTCGTACCCTCTACAATCCAAGGTTAGAACTCCACCCCCTCATGTTCGCTGAACAATTCTCGCTTTGCAGATATCACTCAACGCGTGACTTCCACCGTGTCTGCTATACAGCGACGGTCAATAATTACTTCAACCGCCACACCGGGTACAAGCAGTCGTAACGCACCACCTCCCAGCCGAACCATACACACAGACTCAACGCATCGCGTTGTATCCAGCCCAGCATCCAGCATTGCTAGCACTCCCACTCATCCCAGCGGTCTTGAAAACCTGCCTACCCCCATCCCGAATCCAGAAGCCCGCGCGATCATTACAAATCCACTGCGAACGTGAGCTACCGAAAAGAATCAGAGACAGAGGCAGTGGCAATTGCAACTGCAGGCAGTGTCTACACCTCGATCAATGATCTCCTGCAGTCGCAGCATCCATCGATTTGGTCACTCAGACTTGACATGTCTTGTATTTGCAATGGGCAGACTCCTGGAGCTCTACATGTGGAACAGACGGCCGTTTATGAGTGCAAGTGACTTGGAGACGGTAAGTTATGCAACGCAACGTGTTGCGAAAGCATTAGCTGAAGCACCACACTGGCAGATAATAGAGACGTACTGGAACACCGCTATGCAGCAAAACAACATTTGGTCCATAGCATTCGAGGCACGCACAAGGGAGATCTTGAAAGAGGTATGCTGAATCAACGGGCCACGGTGGATATTACACACTGAAACCGGTACCAGATTCGCGCACAAGTCAAGAAGGTTATATCCCATTGTATTCAATCAGCAAGGGACAACATTGCGGAGCTTTATGATCTCCACCACTTTGAATCTACTGCAGAGCGTTTGGAATTCATTGATTCCCTTCTGGTAGACAATAGGTATCTTTTTCTGGTAGCAGAGCGTGTGGAAGGTGGTGTACACGGTCCAAATCCAACGCAAAGAGAGTTGAAAGCTGATAACGAATTGCTAGTGTCCACTTTACTTCCTCGCGGAGGCAATCCCGCGGTTTATCTACCTCAAATTTTATCATCGGGTGAATAACCGCGGTAAGTAAGCTGATGGATTTTAAAATTCCATGATTAACGACAAGGACGGTCATATACCCTCGCCACTGATCATGTTTACATGTACCGCGTTGCGCCATGCTCTCCTGGAGTGGCAAAAGAACAAAGGTGTTCATCCGAAAGCTTCCAAGTCAAAGCTGAAAGTGGACAGACCTGATTGCTCGACTACTTCAACCACAAGAATGACGGTGGTAAGATCGCATCCTGCTGCGCTGTAACGGGTTGCAAGTTGTTAACCTCGCCTTGCGTTGCAGACACGTATACGTTCTTGATAAATACCTGGAACACACTACCTGGAGAGCTATCAACAGAGGGTGTATAACAACACTCTTCCTACAGTCAAGCGTCAGATCCAACAGGCAGAGAACCCAACGCCTGCTGTGGTGATCAGCGTAGAAGCAGCGCGTGTTGACAATGCTATTCTTCTTGATTATTTGGCCTCCGAAGTGGCGCTTAAGGAGCCTGAGATCGGAAGCACTGACCCAAACATCCTGATAGACAACAATTTCACGGATGACGAACTTCATTTCGGGATGCCAGAGGGGAACTGGGATTACGAAGATGAAGGTGATGAAACTGACGATCGCGATGACATCCCCACTGTCAGCCGGCGACGACGGCCCGCGACGGAACTTGAGAGGTTTGACCTGGTAACCAGTAATGTCGACGGGTATGAGGGCAAGGATGGTGATGATGGGGATGCGGATGCGGATAAAGAGGAAGAAGCATCGCAAGTCAATGATGGATCAACACAGAATGTGGAGGACTGACCTGGGACCCAGTGATGTCGACGGGTATCAGGGCGAGGATGGCAACGATGCGGATGCGGATGAGGAGGAAGAAGCATCACAAGCAGATGATGGATCAACGCAGAATGTGGAGGACTGAGGGCATAGTACTAGACAGTGTGAAGATTGGACTGCATATTTCAGACCTGTAAAATACAATAATGGCGAAGCAAATGCAACGGCAAGCGAGGTATCCGAAGCGAAGACTGTATTGCAATATGTGACAAAATCTCAAAGCTGAACAGATATGGGGCGAGTGTGGCATCCGATATATAGCAATAGCGGATAGGTAAAATGTGGCTATCAGCCGAAGAAATGCAGAAACATCGCCAGTCGTTGTGTGAATGGCTACAGCATAACTGCAGCCCCTGCGAAGAGTGTAACACAGATGTCGTTCTGATGGTACGTATACTGGGTGCAAAGGAATGGAGCTGAGTATGCAATGCGACCTGTCACCTGGGCGACGGGAAGCGTGTAATTCTCTGTCAGAGGGTACGAGGTTTTGTCAGAGCCGTCAGAGCCGTCCGGAACACCTGGGTGTTTCAGACGGAAACTAGGGTTGTTGCTGATGAACCCACCGACTACACGAGCACTGAGTCTTAAGACATTCATCCTTAATCAGGCGAATTGTCAAGAGCAGACACAATTTTGGAGATGCACTCGGCAGTGAGATACGTTAGAGGCCTACAATGTCGACGATTGCTACAAGTCAAAAGACAACTCCTCGAGGCAACCGACAAGAGCAAATCGCATATGATCTATTGCAACGAGCACAAATACATTTGACTTCAGTCGATTTAGCAGCACCAAGCGATGCAGAGAGTGCGATTGACGAAAACTACTTTATTACCCCTGAATGCGTACGGCAGACAAGAACTCAACCAGAAGTCACTAGACGACAATATTTGAGTCAACACAGTTACATTGCACGATCCTGTGCACTTGCATTCCCATTTCTCAGAGTCTACGTCTCATGGTCAATGTGCACCTATGGAGGAAAGGCTGTCTGCAAACGAATTCCGCCTACAGAGACAACTACAGGATGAAAGTCGACTTAAGTATGAGAAGCTATCCGACGGTGAGACTCACTTCTGTTGGGAATGAAGATATTGTTATCTGATACTCGATGTACATCTACGATTTCAGCGAATACCAATCCCGCGAGATTCAATTACGTTGCCAATACCTACAATGCTATGAACTTTGATGCTCTGCATCCCACACCTAGCAGTGATTCAAAAGTACTACCAGTGATGAACAACTATCATGCGACCAGGAAACGCACGAATTCCCCTTTGATCCTGCGGTACTAAGTTGACCGCTAGCCTGTTTCTCTATCGAGATGGAAACCGGGTGTCCCAATGACTAGCACTGGGGGCCCACAAATACCGAGACTTCTTGATCTTGAGGCTATTTATACATCATAGATCACCTGTGCACGGGTGAGGAAGATGCATGCAATCTAAATTTTGAGCTCTTACGGCTCCAGCTCAGAACTAGTTGATAATAATCTGCAGCCGTTGGACGGCAATTGACTGCTGATCCTCTAGACCCTGCGAGGACTAAACTCAAGATTGTCCAGTCGTCAACTGACTGGCATCGTCCTGGAGCGGGCATTAGCCACAACGTGTGGAGCTTGCGATTAGGAGTGATAGAGCTGCGGTTGAGTGGAACCATGGAGGCTATACCTCGGAAGTGGTAACCCTTGTAGGCTGGGTGAGCAAGCAAAGAGCAGCGGCAGTAGTTGCGGCAGAAGAGCATCCACATGAGAACCTTGAATGACTGCTACTGGCTCACCGAGGCACGAAGGGAGTGACTGGACAGCGGGGCTTGGTCCATTCGTGGGCGAACCACTAATGACAAGGCCTTCTGGATTTTACCCTTCATCGCCTCCATCCTCTGTTGATTCGTCAGCGAATGGAGATGAAAGAGCAGAAGCAGTCGTACGAATTCATGTGATCTCAATTTCAGATATCACGATTTACAGACCGGCCTGAGATACTATGGCCCCTGAGTAATCAAATGGCGCAATCATCAATGGATATTGTGGCCTGGAAGCGAGTATTCCCATACAACGATATCTCACTGAAGTTGAGTGGAAGCCGGCCTCAATCAGCCAAGCTACGAAGATCTACAATGAATGCAACCAAATGAAAGCCGTATGAGTCCTATATAGTTATACAGAGTTATCGGCAGAGCAATGACTTTCAAAAGAAGGGGATGACCGTACCAGAATCACAGCCTCTACCGCAAACAATTACTGTACCGGAAGTGCAGGAACGAACCACAATGAGATACATTCAACAATTGAGAAGGCTAGCAGTGGCAAATGCACCTGGAGACGAATCAGCTAGTGGACTCAGAGGATGACAATAAGTGCACCGAGTCAAGAAGCATCTGGCAGGAAACAGGAACCTGGCAGATGGTCACTCTAGGTGAACTGATTACGAGATCGGATATGAGAGACCTACTGTACGACCTTTTGCAACTGTAGCAGCCATTGAACCTTACGATTACTACTGGCTATCATGACAGTCCAGGCTACCGACACACTGGCTACCGACGTGAAAAAGAAAATCGTCGTTATTCCAATGATCGGTAACTCTGACCTGACAGAGAACGGTAGAGCGGAGTGTGCAACCAATATTGCATAAGAATTGGATAGTCGTCTCAGGGGCCCTGACCAATAAAGGGAGAATATACTGCAAATATGGCCACCGAAGCAGCTTCCAAAGCTGCAACAATGATCACTGATGGGCTTGGCCTGCGGAGTTTTTCATGAGGAATTGATAGAGCTCGAGTGGTAGCGCATATAAAAGTATGGTAAGTATGAACGGTTACCGGGATGCTTACAAGTTAGATATACCGATGCAATGGCCGATAGCGAAGATGACAGGGTTGGTGATAATGAGCATCAAGCAGAAGTAGTTCTGAATGAGATACCGAACGACTGCGATATGGCTGCCGAATTTGTCCCAAAGGAGATGGAAAATGACCACTGAGCGTACCGAATAGTCTACCTGATGGCATTACAAGAGACGGTCGAGATAACTACCAAGAGATGATCACCGAGATCTCACAGCAACAGCATACTGAACGGATTGCCGAATCATCTTACCAGAGGCCTACCAAATGACTACCAAGAAGCCAACGGGTAATGCACTGAAGCCGCCTACGGAGATGGCCACAAAGAAGTCGACTAAGAACGCACTAAAGCCGAAGAAAGATAGTCTGCAGACGAATCTAAAGCTGAAATGAATCATGTGTCGATTCACAGAGAGATTACGATTACCATCCTGAATCACGATTAGACTGCTACCGAGCTATGATCGCAATGGACAATCGAGATATATAAGTCGTTGGCGGAGCAACGAACTTTCAAGAAGGGGGAGATAGCCATGTCTACACGATCAAATCCTACCGACAAGTCGAAGCCCACCAAGAAGGATACTGCAAAGTCTACCAAGCCAGCCAACATGCTACTGAACCTGCCTATCAAGAGCGCACCTATGAAGTCGACCGGATGTTCACCGAAGCGGACTTTCACAGACCACTGCCTGGTCAAGCAGCATCTGCAAGTCAATGCCAATTACCAATGACTACCGGCTGCAAAATATACTCCATAGAGCTTGCGGAAGCACTGCACAAAACCCAGACAGCACTAGCGTGCTTGAACTTGGTAAGTATAACCATCTTAGAGAAGCTTATGTGTTAGATATCGACGAATAAGACACGATTGACGTCTACGATTGATGATCGCCGAATGCTACGACCGCTGCCGGCAGCAAAAGCTTCCATTGATTCCAAATAATGAGCAGATGCTCTACCACCCTGACGATTCCGACAATGGCCTACACCGAGATATACACGCTACGTGTATTGATGGTCGGGGGAGTATGGGTTCGGAAGGGGGGATATGGAGGACGAGATCACTTTGGGGTGTTTCTTGTTTCTCTCTTCTCTCCTTATCTTCTTTGGATCTCGGCCCAGTACAAATGGCGTTGGCATGGGTTTTTACCACCTTCGGAGTCAATCAAGTGGAGGTGGATTTTCCCCATGCGCCAGATCTGCCGAAAGGTCGCCATTGAGTTGTACTGATCAGCTGTGGGACATGTGGGATCATACGATTGCGTACGTAGGATGATCGTTTCGTTCTTTGTTTCCCTTTCCTTTATTTCTTTTATACTGGCTTTGGCAGCCCAGGAGGTCTGCGCTGAAAGAGAGTGATAATGTAATGGCACGACTGCACGTGACGTGTCCAGGGCCAGGTAACGGCCATTTCATATAGTCGGCTTGCCACGAGCCTTTCATCTCTAGCGATAATCTTACCTGTACATTTACACGTCTACATATATAGTCACTCGAGTCCACATGTGCAATCATATCCCTATGCAGCCAGGCGCTGGCGTATGCCCCCTTACAGGTATATGTAAACTTATACACCTTAAAATATTCACTCTATAGAGGTAATTTGATATTTTTATATAGTGATGTCTTCAGGTGATTTCATTTTACATTTCTTTATATTATCAATTGGGATTGCTTACTATTTCATTTAGTATGAAACTTCTAGACATCATGGATTAGAATATAAGGTGATTATTGTATGGAATATGCTATCAAGCTGTTAAAGAGATAACAATATTCTAATTACTTAAATAGTATATTTGCAAAATATATTATAGTCAGTAGAAGCCTCAAGAAGTATCTATAAGGATATGCAGAGTAATTGTACAAGCATCGATAGCAGGAGAGTCTCAGACCTTAAGAGGGCATACCAACTAACTTTTGAAGTAGCTGGGATCATTGATAACAGGTACAGGCATGCCATGGCAGAGACAGCAATAAGTTCGGGAATACATCTGAACTTCAGAGAAAACATTGGGTACACCTGGGAGTGATCCCAAACAACTACGGATATTACAAATACACTGGGCGAGATATTCTAGTTGTTATGGATATCCATTCGAAGGACTGTAGTATGGGATATCTGAGACTCTTGGTATGTACAGAAGTACTCATGTTCACTCAAAAGCCAATATGATGCATGGATTATTATTCATTATTTCTTTTGAATCATACTAGCTATCATCTTCCTCAGCATTGTATTTCTTGCCTTGCTATATTAAGTAACCAAAGAAAATAGTGAGTAATTTAAACATAAACACAGGTATATCAAAATACTAGCGCAACTAAGCAATAAAATGATATACATCAATTATAGTGTCAAAGTTATCTGATACATTTCCCATCTCATCAGGGCTGACAAGAGTAGTAATACAAAATTCAGTTACAATGTACAGGAGCTAAAGGAAATCATGGTGTTTGCTGAGTATTCGGACCTGGGGAGTGCATAAAATTGAATTCCAATGTTGGTTAACTTAATACAGAATATCTAACCAAGGTGTAATCAGATATTGGCCAGCGGTGAATCTAAATCCTAGTTTCAAAGGGAATATAATATATTCGAATTGAAAAGAAGATCAACTACCCATAAGAGTGGAGTGCTAGATGTGGAGTTCAGTATTCAAAAGAGAAGTACACAGAAGGTGTTGGAGGAGAATGGAATGAAAAAGAGTTCACTTAAAAAATTGTCAATTATTGATGGGGTAAAGCCATTGCCATTCAGACCTATAAAACCGGCCAGGTCCAAAACTGAAACCTTTGCTAACACTAGTTACAAGAACATAAGATTCATAAAACCCATGCTGCAATGGAGGTTCAGGTGCACATGGCTGAAAAGATTACAACAAAATGAAGTCAATTTCAGGTGCACCTGAATAGCGCCCAACAAGTGGCCATCAAATGGTTAGATGCTGATCGGCAGAGTGCAAATGAGTAATTGGAGTGCGAAATTCATCAAGTGACACCTGTTAAACGCAATCTTTTCAATGAATTATTCCAATATCATAAGCTGCAACTATTGCAGGAAGGTGGGACAAAAGCAGTTGGTCCGAGAAGCACATTTGCCAAAAAAACTTACTCAAATGAAAACTGCTGAAGAAGCAATGGTTTATGGAGTGGCAAACATGACCACTGACAAGTGTGCACAATTTCAGGTCCATCTATCTGATAGTGAGACTGAAGACACCATCTGCAGAATTGATAATACGGACTGTGTTGCGAATCAGGTGGAGATTGAGATTTGTGTTATCACCTCCAATGAGCAGATGCTGTTCAAGATGGAATTATTTATCTGCTTGATCACATTTAAAGCTTGGTGGAAGGCAATTGGTATTCAGGAGCTTTGGAAAACCATCGAACACTGTGTAATACATTTGGGATATCCAAAGATACATCATGTGAGCTATATATCTGAGTCAATTCGGTGAATGGGTTCTGCCAACATATTCGCAACCGATATTTCTGAACGACTATACATTGACAATGTATACGAGACATATTGACCTACAAACACAGTCAATTACATTCGACTTACAATCAAGTACACTGACCAGTGTACTGGTCTTGACTATATGGCGGGGATACTGTCTCATCTTTCCCATCAAGGCTGGTACTATATTCACTTGGCCAAAGTTTTCAACCTACTATCTGCTACCAATAAATGGTGAAATACTCACAGAGTCCATCTTCTATGCGTTTAGGATTGTCAGGAAGAGTAATTTTTCCAGCCCATATCACAACAGGTACATCATTTGAGAGAAACCCATGTCCGCGGCATGTGCAGAAGTATCAAATTAACCTCACTCAGTGATGCATCAGAAGAATTCGGAATTTCCAACTTTGGTCAGCTATTCTATGTACAAATTAAAGCAGAATGGAGACACGAAGTTCGTGGACAGGTGCTTGAATATAATCAGAATGTACTCATAGACGGTACATTTATTAAACTGCAAAATGGGGTGTTATACTAACATCAACCAATTTACTGCCCTACAACTGTTGAGCATCTGGAACTTGATTGCAAGGCAGAATTTACCAATGCCAACAAAGGGATCATACCTGAATCTCATAACATCTGGGTCCAATATATGGACATTCACCTCGATAACACCTTCCATAACCATGTTGCTTCTTTTTCAGTATTATACTTTAGCTGAACTCCATGGAATTACATCATCCAATTTCAGGAGTGCCTGCCCACTGGAAAACCACTATCAACCTTTTCAAAGAGGTGTAAGAATACTAAACAATATATATTACGTCCTCAAGCTCAGGAATATGCGGTGGTGATTCCAACAACGTACAAAGATCCACATGGTTGGGCTGATTGTATTGATGAGTTCATTCAGATATTCAAACACTCTGATACAATGCATATTGTTCCAGTTGGAGCAATTGTTTGAGCGGCAGATATGGTGGACCATTGTTAATCGAATTGTATGATTTGACATAAACATTATAACAATCACTCTCTGCGAGTTTGCCTCCCGGTTTGAGGTGCACAGAAATTGTCTTGGAGACATGGCAAATAGTTCCAATTCTCTCAAAAGCTCCAACATTTGCACATTCTAATAGGTTGATTCTGTAGCATTTTGAAGACAACTATACACTCTTCCGGATATTTCTGTATTCTGTTTCACAACCTCCTGAGCATTGAGGAGCACCAGAGAAGTAATCTTGGAGCACCTGAGAGAGCATTGCATTGCATTCAGCCTATCTGGGAGCATCTGGAGGCATCAGTGGGGCTGTTCAGAGTTGCTGAGTTGTTCCGTGATAACTTCCAAACCATTTTACATTTTGCTAATGTATTTTCCATGTCATACTTGCTCTGCTATACAAGAGAACAAGTAAAGAGTGAAGAAAAGAAAATCCTCCAACTCCAAACAACCTCTGTTTATAAACAATTCATTTGTCACCCTCAAATCATTCCCCATGGTCCGATGAACCAGCTGGATCTCTCCTGGTGAGCTTATACAACACCATGTCGACTGTCATCAATTCAACCATGCCACATTGTCCAACAATGTAATACCTTCAGCCACTTTCTTATCATAACAAATTATACCGCCACCATCTCAATACATTCCCGCACCTTCTCCATGTCTTCCAACATCTCAGTCATTCAGTGACACCACATTCTTTCCCACCTTCACCACAACCATTCCTTTGTACCTCACTTTTCATTACTTGCCAGCTGCCCCATGACAATATTCTGCAAACCACACACATGGTGTAGTTGCTAGTCAGTGTATACAATTCCTGCTGAAATAGGTTTGAAATATGCTAGAGTAATCCATCGGCAGAAAATATTTCTGTCCGCATGGAATGGCTGCGTCAGAGTGGAAGCGCTCCATTAGAGCAGTCAGACACACCCCAGAGGGGGATTAGTCTGCGCCCGGCATCAATACCACCCGTCGTGTTGCATATCACCCTCGAAGCCCTGTTTCGCCGTTTCTTCTCGCTCTGTCAGTCTCCAATTTCAAATGAACACTCTGGCGTTGTGGCCAACTATGACCATATGTCGGAATAGATTCATATTGTACACGCTTGCATCGGGATTGCAATGCAATGGGTGATGCTGTGAAAATCTCTCCTCGCATTTCTTCTACCTGGGTGCAAAATGGAATTCTCTCTGTACCAATTATTCACATCATTCCAAGTCGCCAGATCTATGTGGCAATTGACACTCCATCGCTCGTTCCTTCCGTCTCCAGTCTTACTACTAGTACTTATCTCTGGAATTACGTGCGCACAGCCGATAATGTTTCCCATGCTGAAAACTTGCAAAGCAACAGCTGCTGGTGCTTGTCTCACTTGTCCAAATTTCGAGAGGGGATCAAAGTTACCCGAGTTTTCAGGTATTGTGGTTAGCCCCAGGGCTAACCAGTACTAAACAAAAGCTCCATCCTTGTTTAGGAGCTTCATTTTGAATAGTCTTTGCTGTTGCCACAGGAGATGCCCATTCAGCGCGCCATAACAACTCCCCAGGCGTTGCTTTCCCCACCCCCAGTTGTTCCATTGATCCCCTCCGCACCAGCTCTGGCTTCCTGTTCATCGACACATCTGAAATATGCGTTCACCATCTAAAATCTCAGTTGAACCTCAATATCATGGTAAATACAGAGCTCCATTGAGTGTAGCAGATCATCCTAAATGTACTCCTTGTGATGACTCTTATGCTTGATAAACTCCCATGTGCCATTGTATATTGCCACGCGGTGTGTTACGTCTGGCATGTTGTCAAGTAATGCTCTGAAGTCTTTGATCATAGTGTCAGGATGCTTTCCATCACGACGGATTTGGGGACCCATGAAATTGGGCTTCGCATATGACAGGGAGCTCAGGGGGGCAGCCAGATCAGCACCAGAAGGGAGGACTCTGCAAGCGGCAGCGCTGTGCTCCAGACGCTGAGCAAGGGGTTGGAGATTGAGCTCTCTGACTTCTAAATAGAGTATGCGACCCTGAAAGGTCATTACTTGCGGCAGGTGGTTGAGACTATGATTGGAGGTGTTCCAACCGGCATTGAGGTTGGTTTTATGTGCTTGTTCATGTCTCTTGGCAGAATACTGTTGCATGGTTACGTATTAACGAATCTGTTCAACCCAATGAGACCTCAAGTGGATCTTCAGAACGTTGATGTCGGCATCTAACTCCTTGGAAACATCTATCCCATGGCTGATATAATCCTGCCAGGCGTTCGTTTCGCGCCGCTTCTTGGATGGTATCCAAGTTTCGGCATTTGTTTCCCTGTTTAGCTTTCGTTTCTTCACGAGATCTGTTGTGTAAGCATTGGCTTTGGCCTTCGCCTTATCGCCAGCTTGCCGAAGTAAGAATACATCTTTGAAGGTGTGAAAACGACCCAAGGCATCCTCTGTGTAGCTCAATGTTGCATCATCGTGAGTTTTATTTCGAGCATACTTATAGAATTATAACAATGCCGGTGTGCACTCAATTGCACCTTTGAATATGGGATGCTGAGGGGGGTTTCCACCTTGTAGAGACTGGGTTACAACTCCAAGCAGGTACCGGCTCATTTCCTTCATCTCCTTTCCATTCCACTCCGAAACTACCTCATATGACTTATTTTTTGGTGTGAGGTCGTGGTAAGCAGACACGGATAACCAGATTGCATTGTACTTGTCGAACTGTTCATGCGTCTTCATGAAGTGGAAAATCCAGTTCTACAGGTGGTCAAGCAAGCCGATCTCCATTGTATGGAGGAGATCCGACTTAGGGAGATCGCTCACGATACATAGAAGATGTTGAAACACGTTGAATCTATGTTGGACATGGTGCGACGAGAGTTTGGCATAGACTACCTTGGCATTGGTATTGCTGAGCATTCAAAATAGATTGTGATCCCACAAGGGGTGTTGCTTGTAGTGTTAGCAACGGGTCCGGAAAACCCGCCTGAAGTCCGGTTTTCGGCCAGCGGTTCAGTTCGGTTCGGTTCGTTACCCGGCCAAAAACCCATCCCGCTTTGTCTTGGCGGGTTTGTTACCTGGACCACACATAAACCCGCGGGTTTTGGGCTGGGTTGGAACCGGATGGCAGTTCCAACTTTGCGGTTTCGACACCTTTGCCTCCAATTCAGTATTTGAGTTCTCATCGTATCGTGACATGATCATTACGTAGATTGTGCAGTTCTGGCCGCTCTTTCACCTCCCGCTTTCCGATTTGCGATCTGACTGATATTCGTTGAGTGGCTGTGAGGAAAGGGCCCATTTTACATGAAATCAGCGGGTATTCGATAGCGACTCAACGAATATTGGTCGGATCACATATCTGAAATCGGGAGGTGAAAGAGCGGGTAGAACTGCACACTCTCTGTACTGATCATTTCATGATATGATCAGAACTCAAATACTTAATTGGAAGCAACGTTGTGATGTTGAAATGCCGGGTTTTTGGTGGCAAAACCGGCACACTTCCAGTGGGCCAGGTTTTTCGTGTGGTAAGACCCATTGCCACGGTCCGGAACCGACCCGGGAATTTGGACCCGTTGCTAACCCTAGTTGCTTGTCAGGAAGGACATAATCTCCAAGTTCGTTCTTTGGACACTGGCACCAGAAACAGACATGCTGCTCACGATTATGTAGGTCGCTATACTCAGGGTAGTCCATAACGCATGCTGCGAAAACCGGTTTCGAATGCCTGAAGTTGCCAACTGCACAGAGAACGTTGGAATACTTGCGCATGGCCCTGGGATTCTGTTTGAAGGTGGGAGGCTAAAGTACCCACCGGAGTACTTCGTTCAGCACCTCTCGGTTTGTTTGCCGCTGTGTATGCTTCCGGCTCCGAGGAATTTTGCAGTTCTTAATCGGAATCAGCAGGAGAGTGACCATTATGACGCTATGCATACAGGGCAACTGGCGAATCTTCTAAGATAGATTACCATTTGTCATATATACAGGCCACTCTGTCGTGTTGTCAGCAAAATTCGAGAGATGTATTCCGTCGGACATGAAGATCAAGGGAACAAATGTATCCGCCACTCTGACCGTTGACTTATCATTGATTAGTATGTTATTATCCTTGAGTATCTCTCCTTACCTGTGTCTCCAACCACCAGGCCGCAGTGTGCATCAGGAAAGGATATTTCTGTCCGGGCGAAATGCCTCCGTCGGAGTGGACACGCTCCGTCAGAGCCATCAGAGACACCCCGGTGGCAGATAACTCCGCGCCCGGCGTCAATTCAACACGTCGCGTTCCATATCGCCCTCTGATCACTGTTTCACCGTTTTTTCTCGGTCTGTCAGTCTCCTATTTTAAACGATCACTCTCGAATTGTGGCCAACTGTGACCATACATCCGAATGGGTTTATTGGGTATGCGCTTGCATTCATATTGCAATGCGATGGGTGATGCTGCAAAAATCTCTCCTCTCATTCCTTCTATCTGTGGTCAAAATGCGTTTCTCTCTGTACTAATTATACGGGATTGCAAGGCGATGGCTGATCCTGCGAAAATCTCTCCTCGCGTTCCTTCTACCTGCTCGCAAAATGCAATTCTCTATTTACTAATTATACCCATCATTCCAAGTCGCCAGATCTATGTGGCTATTGACAATCCATCGCTCGTTCCGTCTGTCTGCTGTCTTACTAATAGTAGCTATCTCTGGGATTATGTGTGTGTAGCCGACAATATTTCCCACGCTGAAAACTTGCAAAGCAATGGGTGCCGGTGCTTTTCTCACTTGTAAAATTTTCGAGAGGGGATCCAAGTGACGCAAGTTTTCAGGTATTGTGGTGAGCGCCAGGGCTAACCAGTACTCAACGAAAGCTCCATCCTCATTTACGAGTTTGATTTTGAATAGTCATTGCAGTTGCCACAGGAGACGCCCATTCAGCGCGCCATAATGCCTCCCCGGGTGTTGTTTTACCCATACCCAGTCGTTCCTTCAATCCCCGCCGCGTCCGCTCTGGCTTCCTGTCCATCAACACATCTGAGATATGCGTTCACCACCTAAACCCTCCACTTGAACCTTAATACGATGGTGAATACAGAGCTCCATTGCATGCAGTTGTTCATCCGATCTATACGTCTTATTATGACTCTTATGCTTGACAAACCCCCACGTGCCGCTGTATATAACCACGGGGTGCGTTGTGTCGTGTGTTTTGTCGAGTAATGTACTGAAGTCTTTGATCATAGCATCAGGATGCTTTCCATCACGGCGGTTTTGGGGTCCCATGAATTTGGGCTTTCGCATATGACTGGGAGCCCAGTTGGGCAGCCAGATCAGCACCAGAACGGAGGACTTTGCAGGCGGCAGCGCTGTTTTCCTGACACTGAGTGAGGGCTTGGAGATTGAGCTCTCTGATTTTGAAGCAGAGAATGCGACGCTGAATAGTGGTTACTTGTCGCAGGTAGTTGAGATTGTGATTGGAGGCGTTCCAACTGTCCTTGAGGTTGGTTTTATGTGGTTGTTCATGCCTCTCAGCAGAATACTGTTGCAAGGCTCTGTATCGACGAATCAGTTTGACACAATGAGACATGAAGTTGATCGTCGGAAAGTTGAAGTCGGCATCCAACTCCTTGGAAATGGCTATCCCATGGCTGATATAATCCTGCCAGGCATTCATTTTTTGCCGCTTCTTGGACGGCGTCCAATTTTCAGCATTTGTTTTCTCATCTACTTCTCGCTTCTTCACCAGTTCCGTTCTCAGGGTATTGGCTTTGGCCTTGGCCTTTTTGCCGGCTCGCTCGTGTAAGAAATCATCTTTGAAGAGGTGAACCTGATGCAAGGTGTCCTCCATGTAGCTCAAAGTTGCATTTTCGTGAGATTTATATCGAGCATACATATAGAATTCTAATAATGCCCAGGTGGACTCAATTGCGCGATTGAATATGGGACGGTGAGTGGGGCTTCCGCCTTGTAGAGACTGAGTTACAACTCCAAACAGGTACCGGCTGATATCTTTCATCTCCTTCCCATCCCATTGAGAAACTTCCTGATATGACTTATTTTTTGGTGTGAGGTCGTGGGTAGCAGGCACGGATAACCAGATTGCATTGTACTTGTCAAGCCGTTCGTGCGTCTTCATGAAGTGGAACATCCACTTCAGGAGGTGGTGAAAGATGCCGATCTGCATTGTATGGAGGAGCTCAGGTTTCGGGAGGTCGCTCACGATACAGGGAATATGTCGAAACACTTTGAACCCTCGGCTGACATGGCGCGACGTGAGTTCGGCATCGGCTGCCCTGGTGTTGGCATCGCCGAGCATTCTATATAGGTTGTGATCCCGCTGGGGGTGTTGGTTGTCAGAAGGAACATAATCTCCAAGTTTGTTCTTTGGACACTCGCACCAAAAACAGACATGCTGCTCGAGATAATGTTGGTCGCTATACTCAGGGCAATCTGCAGGCCATGCTGCTGAAACCGGTTTGCAACTCCTGCAGTTGCCATCTGTACAGAGAACATTGTAATACCCGCTCTCAGCGATGGGATATTGTTCAAAGGTATGAGGCTCGAGTACCTGCCGGAGTACTTCATGCAGTATCTCTCAGTTTGTTTGCTGCTGCTCATCCAGCCGCTTCTGAGGACTATAGTGGGTTCTTGATTTGAATCGGCAGGAGAGTGACCATTACGACAATGTGCGTGGAGGGCATCTGGCGGATTATCGAAGATAGATTGCCAATTGTCATATATACAGGCCACTCTTTCTCATCACCAGCAAGATTTGAGAGATGTGTTCCGTCGGACACGAAGATCAAGGGAACCAGTGTATCCCCGGGTCTGATCGTTGCCTTAACCTCGATTACCATGTTATTATCCTCGAGTATCCCTGCTTACCTGTGTCTCCCACCACCAGTCCGCAGTGTGCATTTCAGTATAGAGGCGTTTCGGTGGCGTATCGCTGTTAAACCAACGCTGAGGGGCGTAAATGAGATGCTTGGCGTAGGCTAGCTGCCGCATCAACCATCCCATGCGTTTGATGATGTCTCGACTCCAGTATTTGATAGGCCGTTGGTGATTGTCATTCCATCTCATATCCTCGAGAGTGTGTAGTTCCCACTCCATGAGAGCCTGATCATCTGGCATGCTAGCCACTGGCTTCTTGACGCCATCCCCGTTTGTGAAGCTTGGGAAACGCAGAGTGGTGTTTTCTTCCTTCAGCATGTTGTCATATTACGTCTTCGTACTCTTCTTCTTGATCCCACTGTGGATATATTTGTACCCTTCATGCTTCGCAAACGGGTAGTAAGGATTGCTCTGTTGGTTTTTCTGAAGGCAACCCTGAGCGTCACGTTCCCATGGCTCAACAATGTGATCACTCAGAGGAGCGCCGGCGCCGTGGTATATTTCCATCTGCGGCAGAGGAGCTGGCGGTGGTTGAGACTCCGAGACTGCGATATTTTCAACCTGTTCCACGTAGGGAAACGCGTCCAAGTCTTTGACTGAATATTAGTTAGAGTTGAATTCACGACGCTGAGCGGGTTCAACGCGTCGGGGCGAGCTGCAAACAGTCAGATTCTTTGCAACCTGAAGGTGTTCAGGATGGTGTAATTTGATATGGTTAAGTTGCCAGCGGTCTGAGGTGAACTTCTTTCGGCATGAAAATTCGGGGTAATATAATGGCGTCTTCTCTGGCATTGTCGACAACCCAGAAGGAGTGGAGTATTCACTATAGAAAGGGACGAAAATTGGAGCTGGGCCTGAGCAGTCTGGTGTGGGTATAAACTCACGATACTTGAGAAATTCATTGAGCCTCAACACCATCATGCCAGGAGTTGCAGAAACACTGCATGCGTGATGTCCCATAATACTATGAATAAATAAAAAAGAAACCCTGAGCAATCCAAAAACCTTGCCACGCGTGTAATAATCAATGCCTGAGACATATAGATTAGACCAAAGGAAACGAACAAACCCACAACCCTAACCCAAATGAACAAAACACCTCCACGCGTGCCTTAATCAGTGCCTGAGATGAATAGATTACAGCCAAGGAAACTGACAAGACAAGAACCTGACTCTGACCCAAACGCATACCTCCTCTGTACTGCGAGGACTGGTTCACTCCTCGCCTGCCGAGCTATCCGGGCGCGCCTCAGGGAGAGGGACATCAGGGAGAGGGACATCAGGGAGAGGGACATCTGGGAGAGGAACATCTGGGAGAGGGACATCTGGGAGAGGGACATCCGGGAGAGGAACATTGGGGAGACAGTCATGACCTGCCGATTCCCCGAGTAGCTGCTGCTCCACATCGCCATCTGAGGTGTTTCCAGCCGCCTCAGCTTCTCACAAAATTGGCACCACTGGGTGAGGTTTTTGGAGCGTCAGAAGCCCAAGAAACTCCAGCCCACAGAGATCATGAGTTTCTGGAGTTCGTGGTCATGGGGGAGGCTCCAGGGTTTGTGGCCATGGGGCAGGCGCCGGATGTTGTGGCCATGGGGTATGCTCACGCATCTCCTGGCCTTGCTCCGGTAGCATGGTTGGCACATCGTCTACCATGGTATCAGCATCGTCAGCCGATGTATTTACCATCTCTCCCTGGCCAATCGTCTGAGGTTCTTTGCCATCATTCTCATTCTTATTCTCCTCCTCCTCCTCATCCTCCTCCTTCTCCTCCACCTCCTCCTGATCCTCCTTCTCTTCATCTTTCTCCTCTGCATCTTCCTCCTCATCATCATCACCATCCCATTCCATATCCACATCACCGTCTAAATCAACGCCGTCCGGTGCGTCCATATCATTCCCCATGCGCATATCCACATCAGAATCATGTTTTGAGTCATATTCGCCTTCCGACTTCTTGGTAGAGTCGGTAACATCATTTGAGGAAATTGACACGGGGCGCGATGCTTCCGGCTCAAAATATACCTGCTCTAGTTAGCCCTCCATGTCCGAGTCTGCCTTATACCTTTCCTTCTCCAACTGCAAGCAATGGTACGAGAGATATCATCTCCACCCGGGGGTTGTTTGATAATACCTTTCACTTTACCTTTTCCCTTCCCCTTCCCCTTCCCTTTCCCCTTCCCGTCCTTTGTTCACTTTCCTTTCCTGGTCCTGTTCTCACCGCCCACCATGTCCTCCTGACCCTCGCCATCGTCATTGTTATTTCCATGGCCAAGACGGCTCCTTCAACCACTCGGTGCTCCGGGATCTGCCCAGTGCTCATCATCATCATCCTCGCCAATTATGTCATCCCAATTCAGTGGTCTAACGGCCAGGGGGTCGCCTGGCTTGTACTGCCGGCAGCTTGGTGGCACAATCATTGCCATGAGATCATCGCTATGGTACCAAGAGAAATACTCGCCTGTGCATTTAATCTCTCCCGAGCTGGTTGTCTGTGGATTGGAGCGATTGACTTGATTCCCGAAGGCACAGGGGTTGTCCCACCTGGAATTGTTCATTCCATCGCAGGTTTTGTCAAACATTTGCCCCGTATATGAGCGGAATGCTGCCCACCACTCCCAAATAGGCGAACTCAAGCTCCTGCTGTGGGGCCACATCAGCTGGAATTGTGAAAAGTGGCGAGTCGTGACTGGATTAAGAAAGATTATATCTTAAAAGAGGTCCCAGGCCCTCTCATCCTTGACACTGCAAACATTGTATATCCATATGAGTCCACGGATATGTTCCCAGATGAATCCCTTTGTACGGTTTCGATCCAACGACAAGCATCGATTTATAACTGACGTCGGCATTTTTGCCCTAGCAGTTTCCTTCCCCTTTCTTTTGTGGCTGCCCTTTGGTGCCATGGCTGCGAGTTGAAAGTGAATCTACATCCAAGGCGTTAGCATTATGATACAGTTGAATGTAGCGGAAGGAAGCCCAGAGGGAACATACAAAGTTGTGTAGGTTATTGGGTGTGTTTTGGAACGCGAGGCGTTGTTTTGTGCAAGTCACATGATGTCCAGTTAGTTCAGGATGCTGGCGGTGTGTTTAATTGCTGGGGGTGTATTTAATACGGGAGGAAAAGAGTATCGAGGTGTAGATGGGGAGAAGGGATATATATACTCGAGTTCCTGCTATTTGGTTCATATCCTGGGTTTTGTTGGTTAATGAACACAACACGGCCCAGTCTTCATCTTGCACAACAACCAGGTACCTCATCAATGAGGAGGTTCGGGACAAGATTCAGTACACGCAGTGAGGACAGTTTGCGACGCTGGGCGTTGGTTTGGCATCTCATACCACTTTTCCCGCTCAGACCTCGTGCAGCTCGGAGCAAACTGAGTAGTTCGCAAGTTGTCCCAACTGAGCAACCATCCAACACGGCTACCAACGCCTAGCAGTGGTAAAAGCACACGCAACTAATGTCATAGGATAGAGAATACGTCACTGTTCGCTTTGCGATAATTTTAGCTCTGCCAAAGGGGGATTTCCACCGGTAAGCTGAAGATGTACACAATCAATGGTTCGAAGTATTGTTCCAGGAACCAGTGCAATACGATGATAATCACGCCAAGATGGCATAAACACCCTTCAAGCGGTGCAAATAGACCTTCAGATGTTGCTGTAACAGTGAATATCAATGCTCAGTTTAATCTGAGTTTAATCTGATGGCAGTTAACCCCATAACTGAATGCTATTAAAGGGATCTCGTCCCCAAGTATTGTCAGGGTTTAGAGTCTAGCGCAGTCTACATTGGCCCTCCCTTTTTTGTCCAATCTGTCCATGGTCACTCAAATAGGAGTCTGCCTCACCTGCTGTTGCATATGTATGCAGAGGACATTATTCCTACCTTCTTAACATCTAACATCTATTTCGGAATATGCCTTCCCACACCCCTCACCCTGACACGACTCCAGTCATACGAAATGTTGGAAGTCTTGTTAATCTTCAGAATCAACAAATGTGTGGGCCTTCAGGGAATTAAAAACTTCTGCCTGCTAAGAGATGCATTTCGGTACTGGCCAGCGAGAGTGATTCCTCTGAAGGAGGGAGTTCCGTACCCTCTACAATACAAGGTCAGAACTCCACCCCCTCATCTTAGCTGAACAATTCTCGCGTTGCAGATATCACTCAATGCGTGACTTCCACCCCGTCCGCTACACAGCGATGGTCAATAATCACTCGAACTGCCACGCCGGGTAGAAGCAGTCGTATCACACCAGCTCCCAGCGGAACCATACAGAGAGACTCAATGAGTCGTGTTGTATCCAGCCCCGCATCCGGCATGGCTAGCACTCCCACTCCTCTAAGCGGGCTTGAAAACCTGCCTACCCCCATCTTGAATCCAGAAGCCTGCGCGATCATTACAAATCCACTGCAAACATGAGCTACCGACAAGAATCAGAGACAGAGGCAGTGGCAATTGCTACTGCAGGCGGTGTCTACACCTCGATCAATGGTCCCCGGCAGTCGCAGCATCCATCGATTTGGTAACTCAGACATGATGCATCTTGTATGTGCAACGGGCAGACTCCTGGAGCTCCAATTGTGGAACAGATGGCCGTTTATCAGTCGAAGCGACTTGGATATGGTAAATTATGCAACGCGACCCGTTGTGAAAGCATTAGCTGAAGCCCCAAACTGGCAGATAATAGAGACGTACTGGAACACCGCTATGCAGCAAAACAACATTAGGTCCATAGCATTCGAGGCACACACAAAGGAGATCTTCAAAGAGGTATGCTGAATCAAAGGCCCACGGATGATAAAACATGCTCAAATCGATACCATGTTTGGGCTCAAGTCGATAAGGTTAAATTCCATTTTCTTTAATCAGTAAGGGACAACATTGCAGAGCTTTATGATGTCCACCGCTTTGAATCTGCTGCAGAGTGTGTGCAATTCATTGATTCCCTTCTGGCAGACAAGAAGTATCTTTTTCCAGTAGCAGGATGTGTGGAAGGTGGTGTACGCGGTCCAAATTCAACACAGAGAGAGTTGAAAGTTGATAACGAATGGCTACCATCCACTTTTCGTCCTGGCAGAAGCAATCCCGTGGTTTATCTACATCAAATTTTATCATCGGGCGAATAACCACCGTAAGTATGCTGATGGATTTCATAATTGCATGATTAACGAAAAGGACGGTCATATACCCTTGCCACTGATTATGTTTACATGCACCGCCTTGCGCCATGCTCTTCTGGAGTGGCAAAAGAACAAAGGTGTTCATCCGAAAGCTTCCAAGTCAAAGCTGAAACCGGACAGACCTGATAGCTCGAACTACTTCAACTACAAGAATGACGGTGGTAAGATCGCATCCTGCTGCGCTGTACTGGGTCGCAAGTTGTTAACCTCGTTTAGCGTTGTAGACACGTATACGTTCTTGATGAATACCTGGAACACACTACAGGACAGCTACCAACAGAGGGTGTATAACAACACTCTTGCTACAGTCAACCGTCAGATCCAACACGCGGAGAACCCATCTCCTGCCGTGGTGATCAGTATGGAAGCAGTGCGTGTTGATAATGCTATTCTTCTTGATTATTTGGCCTGCGAAGTGGCGCTTGAGGAGCCTGAGATCGGAAGGACTGACCTCAACATCCCGATAGACAATAATTGCACGGATGACGAACTTCATTTCGGAATGCCAGTGGGCAGCGGAGATTATGAATACAAACGTGATGAAAGCGATGATCGCAATGCCATCCCCACTGCCAGCTAGTGACGATGGCCCGCAACCGAACTCGAGAGGTTTGACCTGGTAACCAGTGATGTCGACGGGTATGAGGGCAAGGATGGCGACGATGCGGATGTGGAAGAGGAGGAAGAAGCATCGCAAGCCAATGATGGATCAACGCAGAATGTGAATGACTGAGGGCATAGTACTAGAGAGTGTGAAGATTGGACTGTATATTTCAGACCTGTAAAATAGGATAATGGCGAAGCAAATGCAACGGCAAGCGAGGTATCCGAAGCCAAGGCTGTATCGCAATATGTGTCAAAATCTCAAAGGTCAACATATATGGGGCGAGTGCAGCATCCGATGTATAGTAATAGCTGAGAGGTAAAATGTGGCTGTCGCCTGAAGAAAGGCATCAACTTCGCCAGGCATTGTGGGAACGGCTACAGCATAACTGCAGCCCCTGCGAAGAGTGTAGCACATGTGTTGTTCTGATGATGCGGATACCAGGCTCATAGTAATGGAGGTGAGTATGCAACGCGACCCGTTGTCTGGGCGACGGGAAGTGTGTAATTCTCCATCAGAGGGTTCGAGGTTCTGTCAGAGCCGTCAGAGCCATCCAGACTACCTGGGTGTTTCAGACGGAAACTAGGGTGGTTGCTGGTGTGCATTTCGGTATAGAGGCCGTTCGGTGGCGTATTGCTGTTAAAGCAACGCTGAGGGGAGTAAATGAGATGCTCAGAGTAGGCTGGCTGCCGTATGAACCATCTGATGGTTTTGATGATGTCTCGACTCCAGTATTTGATAGGGCATTGGTGATTGTCATTCCATCTCATATTCTCGACAGTGTGCAGTTTGCACTCCCACTGAGCCTGATCATCTGGCATGGTTGCTACGAGATTCTGGACACCATCCCCATATATGAACCTTGGGAAATGCAGAGCGGTATTTTCTCTCTTTTAGCATGTTATCGCAGTATGTCTTCATGCCGTTCTTCTTGATCTCACTCTGAATATATTTGTACTCTTCAAGCGTCGCAAACAAGTAGTAGGGATTGTTGTGTAGGTTTGTCTCAAGGCAACCCTGAGCATCGCGTACCCATGGCTGTAAGGGCACATATGCCTGCGTTCGGCCGCATAGGTATATGTATGGTATTTATTGGAATATGGTTGCAAACGTGTATGCGAGTGATAGTATATGTAGATATATAGGTAAGATTATCGCTAGAGATCTAAGGCTCGTGGCGAGCCGACTATATAGAATGGCCGTTATCCGGCCCGGGTCACGTGCCGCCGTTACATTATCCCCCTCTTTAGGCGCAGACCTCCTGGGCTGCATAAACCGTACAAGAGAAAAGGAAAGCAAAGCAAAGGAAAGCATTAAACAATCATGCCGCGTACGTACTCGTACAAGCTGAAAAGTCCCTCTACCGATTAGTACCGCTCAAGGTGACCTTTTGGCGGATCCGGCGCACGGGGAAACTCCACCTCCCATTGACTGAGATCCGGAGGTGGTAAAACCCGTGCCGACGCCATTTCTACCGGGCCGAGATCCAATGAAGTAATATAGTATGAAGAGAAGAGAAGAGAGAAACAGAAGAAAGGAACGCCCAATTGATAACTTCCTGCAGTCCTGAGTTCCGAAACTCCATTGACCATTTCCTCCGCTCCCGAGTCTCGGACCTCAATTCCTCCTTATCTCCACTTCCCGAACTCATACAGCACCGACCTGCCATCCAGTACCGCAATCGTATTTCGTGTATCTCGGCGTAGGTCATCGTCGGAATTTGTCAGGGTGGTAGAGCTTCCGCTCATGACTTGGCATTGATGGGAGCTTCCGCTGCCGGCATCGGTCGTAGCTGTCGGTAATCATCAATTGTATCCGTCAATCATGTAGTCTCGTCTCATTTGTCGACATCTAACACGTAAACTTCTCTAAATGGTTATACTTACCAAGTTCTAGCGCGCTAGCGCTCCCTGAGCTCTGTGCAGTGCTTCCACATGCTCTGTAGGGCATATCTTGCTGCCGACAGTCATTGGTATTTGACATTGACTCATAGATGCTGCTTGACTAGGTAATCGTCGTTGGAAGTCCGCTTCGGTGACCATCCGGTTGACTTCATGGTTGCGCTCTCGATAGGCGGCTTGAGTAGAATCTTGGTCGACTTGACAAACTTGCCAGTCGACTTCTCGGTAGACATCTCTGTTGACTTCTTGGTGCGTGTCTCGGTAGACTGCCTCTTGGTGGGCTTTGACTTGTCGATAGGACTTGATCGTGTAGAAACGGCTATCTCCCTCTTTTGAAAATTCGTTGCTCCATCGACGACTTCTGCATCATATTGATTGTCGATTGCCATCGTGGCTCGGTAGCAGTGTAACTTCGATCTCCAAATTGATATTGGGATTCATTGATGATTCGGGATTGTAATTGTAATCTCTGATTCGACATGTAATTTAGTTCGGCTTTCACTTCATCTGTAGACCATCTTCGTTCGGCTTTGGTCGTCCTTCTTCGTCGCCCGCTGTCTAGTGTCTATCGTGACTTGCTCTGCCTGTTGACCTACTGTCGTATGAGGCGTCCCAATGCGCTCAATCTCAACGTCAATGCAACAGCTATTCCTCGTCGTGACTTGTTATGCCTGTTGACTTACTGTCGTATGAGGCGTCCCAATGCGCTCAATCTCGACGTCATTGCAACGGCGCCTTGTCGTGACTTCGGGCAATGATGTGAGCTTTCGCTCCTGGCATCGTCATAGCCATCGTTTCTCATATGTGACTCGCTGGTGACCATTTGAGGGCGGTAGAATGCGCCAACTGCATCGGCGAGGGTGGTATATCATTGATCCATATCTAACACATAAGCATTCACAGTCGGTGGTCATACTCACCGCGATAAGAGTGCGCTTCTGTTCTTGGAAAGCCGCTTTGCATATGCGGATTCCGCATCTCTCGATTCGGCATCTGGTAGGGTCTCTGTGGACTGTGGCCATCTCGGTAGGCAGTCCCGGTAGAGTATCCGTTTGTGTTTCGGTAGTCATTTGGTAGGCCTCTGGTAAGGTGGTTTGGCATTCAGTTCGGTATGCCGTTCGGCGATAGTTTTGATCCTTCGGTATGCCATTCGGTAAGTGTCTTGGTCAGTGGCTTGGTACGGTAGCGCTCCCGGTAATCCTCTCGATCGAGCTTCATGTGAAGTCCTTCGGCAGTGATATCTGTCGCTGTGAGATCTCAGTCATCATCTCTTGGTAGTTGTCTCGACTGTCCCTTGTGATGCCATTCGGTAGACTATTCGGTAGACTCGGTGGTCATTTTCGATCTCCTTCGGGACCAATTCGGTAGCCATGTCGCAGTCGTTTGGTATCCCGTGCGGCACGGATCAGGCTCGTTTGACTTGTCATCTCTCTGGTGCATTTACAGGTCTGCTGAATGTCCGTCATATGCTAGGTGAACTTATCGTCTTAGCTCACGGGGTGCGCTTGATGGCTCACCTTGGGGGTGCTTGTCGATTCATCTGTAGGTGTGCTTGCCATCACTGGACTTCGTGTACTTATCGTCGTTCTCTGAGTCCACTAGTCGATTCATGTCCAGGTGCACTTGCCGCTGCTAGCATTCCCAATTGGTGAAGGGATCTTACGGTGCATCGTTCCTGCACTTCCGGGACGGTAATTGTTTGAGATTCTGGTACGGTCATCCCCCTCTTTGGAAAGTCGTTGCTCTGCCGGCGACTAATCTCATATGGCTTCGTAGGGAACATCGATTAAAAGGGCTTCATTTGGGGTTGATTCCGAAGTCGATTTATTGTCGTCAATTGTCATCGTAGTTGTATAGCTTGGGATCGCCGAGTCTGAGTCGGGATCTTATTCAGGATAGTATTCTCGGTAATGTAACTTCGAAACAGATATGGTATTATATTCCATATTGTAATCGTCATTGTATTCGGCATTGTAATCGGCATTGGAATCGGCATTGAAATCGGCATTGTAATCTCTGCCGTACGGCACTTGATTTGGTCTCTTGAATAGTAGCCGGGATTGTACTCGGTACGGTAAGGCCGTCGGTACGTATATCTTCGTGTATGTTGCCATAGTCAAAGATTGATTGTCATCCATCTCCGAGCATCTCCGGGATGGGCATATTGGCGCTCGTCAGTCCAATTCACAGTCTCAATGGTAGCTTCTTGCAGGGACATCGTGCCCGGGCTTCCAATTGCTTCATAAGTCTTCGGCGTTCCAAAGTGCGCTGTTCACTCTCAATTGTCATTCGTCTGTCTGTCGGGAATATCTCCGAACTGCTCCATCTATGTTAGCCAAAGAATCATGAAAGGATGGAAGTGGTGGAAGGGAATATCCAGGAGGCCTTGTCATTAACGGTTCGCCCACACAGGAGCCAAGCCCCGCCGTCCAGTCACTCCCTTCGGGTCTCGGCGAGCCGATAGCAGTCATTCAAGTCTCTCCTCGGAGGGGCTCTTCTGCCGCAACTACCGCCGCTGCTCTCTGCTCGTCCCGTCCAGCCCTTGGGTCTGGTTTCTGACCTGGTGAATCCAGAGTGATGCCTTCCAAACACGCTCCCAGCAGTCCTATGCATTCCCCAGTCTGTCGGGCAAATGCTACGACGACTTCAATGCTAGTTAGAAGATCGTCGAATGCGGTTGCTCCGAGTGTCTGTATACCCGGACCGCGCCCCAGATGCTGGTCATTGACAGTATGGTTATCATTAGCTTGTGAGACCTTCGATGCCACTGCCATAGTCATCGGTGTCATTTCTCCGCTCCACTCGCACTCGGTGATCGCAGGGAGTTAATCGAGCCCAGTCGATGTCAGCATTTGGTTTGGGAAACCATGGTACGCCAAGTACTGGATTGTACGCCCGTATTGGCACGACTAGCACATCTGATTTGTCTTCCAGTGCAAGATAGTCCACGCACTGGACTGTGATCCGCGTCTTCTGGCTGTCCTTTGCATGTTGCATCACACCTCCGGTCATGGTGAGGGTGGTGATGAGTGCCGCCTGATGTGATATCCCGGGTCACTTGAGAAGCCTCGGTGTCATAAAGATGCTGGTTACGCCGCAGTCTATAGGAGCCCGTACGCATTACATCTCGTCCTTTCTGTCTCATCTGTATTTCGTGAACTATGTGTGCCGAATCCGGTGTTTCAATGCCGCATAGATATTGACTTAACATTTTCGTCCAGAGTCGCCATTAGCGCCTGCGCTGCCAACTTTCGTTGTTTGCTGACTGAGTGTCGAAAGATCGTTGGCGCTTGATTTGTTGATTGCCGGTTCAATTGTCCATAATACTTGTGCTCTGAGGTCATCATAGTCATTGTAGTCGTTGTAGTCATAGTAGTTGTAGGCGGTCTGCGGAATTGTATTGGTCTGTAACCATAAATGCACTTCACGCTGCGCAATGTATCGCCACTATAAGTTCGCTTCAATCGAGGGAAAGCTTCTCGTCCTCAATGTCCTTCAATCGTAGGGTGTCATCTCCATAAGTACACTTCGCTTGTGCAGATGTTCGTGGCAGTAAGACTGCTTCAATCGTAGAGGGTCTTCTTCGTAAGGGCACTTCACTCGTGCAGACGTTCGTGGCGGTAAGAGAGCTTGATTCATAGGGTGTCTCCTCTGTAAGTGCACTTTGTTCGTGCCAGATCCTCCTCTGTAGGTATGAGTAGCCGTAGGTTGGCTGTAGAATGCTTCTGCAAGTGGGCTTCTTCGAGGTTGCTAGAGCTGTAGGTGTACACGCAAACTGGGATTGTTGCACTTCGCTCAAATAGAAGGATTGTAGTCGCGACTGTGCTGATTCGTAAATCGTCTCTCACTGCGCTCTTGGTTCTCAATATGGCCGCATTCAGGGGTAAGGTCGCTCCGTCCATTGTGGGAGCTTTGGCTGGTGATCGCGCTCAATTGATCATGTCCTGTACTCGTGATCATCGTCTTCAATGTCGGTGACGCGCCTTGTGCGCCAATTGCTCTCTGAGCTCTCTAGGTTTCCGCCGTGAATTGACACGTTCAGGGGTGCAGTCGTGACTTCTCCGGTGTCCGATAGTCGTTTGCAGCCATTGGAAGTGATTGATGTCGTCTTGAACTCGTCAGGATCGGTTGTATGCGATTTTTGTCGTTGGCTGGGTCCAATCGTGGGGTCCTGTACTGGAGATAATCATCATCGTATTGCCAGTGACACGCCTTGTGCGCCAATCGGTCTTGATCTCTACTCCGCTGCGATCAGGGGCTCAATTGAATGATGGAACGGTCGACGCTTCGTGCTGCGCAGTAATGATGCTTCGATAACTTGTTTGGAGGACAGTACTCTCAATTGTTGACTCCATGGTGTCGCATCGGAAAAGGGGTAAAACTCGTCAACTCGTAATCCCGTGAGCGAAACGTGTCCATTTACTGAAAAAGCGATAATAGTGTAAGGGCACATATGCCTGCGTTCGGCCGCATAGGTATATGTATGGTATTTATTGGAATACGGTTGCAAACGTGGATGCGAGTGATAGTATATGTAGATTTATAGGTAAGATTATCGCTAGAGATCTAAGGCTCGTGGCGAGCCGACTATATAGAATGACTGTTACCCGGCCCGGGTCACGTGCCGCCGTTACAATGGCTCAGTAATGTATTCGCTCAGTGGAGCGCCGGCACCGGGGTATGTTTCCTTCCGTCGCAGAGGAGGTGGCGGTGGTTGAGACTCCGAGTCTGCAATGTTTTCAACGTGTTCGAGGTCGGGAAACCCGTCCAAGTGTTCAACTAAATATTTGTTACCGTTGAATTCACAATGCTGAGCGGGTTCAACACGTTGGGGTGCGCTGCGAAAAGTCGGATCCTTCTGGTGTTCAATGTGAAGGTGTTCAGGATGGTGTTTTTTGATATGGTTCAGTCGCCAGCTGTTTGCGGTGAACTTCTTTCAGCATGAAAATTCAGGGCAACTGAACAGGGTCTTCCCTGGGATTGTCGACGACAGGCGAGGAGTGGTGTATACAGTGTAGAAAGGGATGAAAGTTGGTGCTGGGCCTGAGCAGCCTGGTGTGTAAGCTCACAATACTTTTGGCTAACTTGAGAGACATATTGACCTTCAACACCATCACAAGAATGTTCCATACACGACAGGAGTTGCAAAAACGCTGCATGTGGGATGTTCCATCATACTATGAATAAAATAAAACCAATACAACACCGATAGGTAAAATAAACCCTGAGCAATGCAACAACATTGCAAATAGTATAATATTCAATGCATGAGATAAATGGATTAGAATAAAGGAAACGAACAAGACAAGAACCCAACCCTAACCTGAACGCAAGAAGCATGGCCTCCTTTGCAACACGAGGACTGGTTCACTCCTTGCCTACTAATCCATCCGGGTGTACCTCCGGGAGAGGGACATTGGTGTTGTATGGTGGCGTGTGCTCGAGTAGTCGAGTGTGTGTGGGCGTATGCGAAGGTGTGTCTTTTGTATCGTGTAATGAGACATGTCGCATCGACATAAGGTCGATCGATGACTAATGGTGCTAACTACAAAAGAGGCAAGTTACATCATAGTCCTTGGCATAGTGATATCCGTACTTCCAATCAGCTCAACACTCCTCCAGGA